>Ga0265306_10000005_pt1 | contig 73360 bp, 76 predicted proteins | sample Helome_3_FD_192493 | JGI IMG/M metagenome (GOLD analysis project Ga0265306, IMG submission 192493) | Marine sediment microbial communities from subtidal zone of North Sea - Hel_20160420 (Illumina Assembly) | ecosystem: Environmental > Aquatic > Marine > Subtidal zone > Sediment ... | reverse complement strand
GACCGACCAATCCTGTTTCTGGCCATCGCACAGATGCTGATCTGGGCCTGTATCTATTACAGCTTTCCGGCGTTGTTGTTGCATTGGGAGCGGTCGCTGGGCTGGAGTCGCGCCGACCTGACCGGTGCGATAACCCTGGCGGTGTTCGTTTCAGCGTTCTGCTCGCCGCTTTACGGGCGCTTGATCGATGCAGGCAGGGGTGCCCTGATGATGACCGCTGCCGCGGCGATTGGCGGCAGCTGCATGATCTTGCTTAGCCTGATCGAACAGTTATGGCAGTTCTACCTGCTATGGGCTGTTATCGGCTTGTGCATGGCGGGTAGCCTGTACGAACCCTGTTTCGCGCTGATTACGCGCGCGCGCGGGGCCCAGGCCAAGCGTTCGATCATTTTCGTTACCCTGGTGGCCGGGTTTGCCGGTACTGTCAGTTTCCCGGTAGCGCACAGCCTGGTGCTGGCTTTTGGCTGGCGCAGCACGGTAGTGTTTTTCGGCGCGGTAGCGATCCTGGTGGTCGCACCACTGATGTGGCTGGGTGCCAGCGCGGTAGAGCAGGCTGGCGCACACCGCCACAGCGCCAATCCTCATCTGTCCGTGGCGGAACGGCCATTCCTGCGCTCGCCGGTATTCTGGTGCCTTGCGCTCGGTTTCGGCCTCGCCGCGATGTTACAGGGGATTACCCTGCACCATTTGTTGCCGATTCTGAGTGAACGCGAAATAAACCCGGAGGTTGCGGTTATCGCAATTTCATTTATTGGTCCTATGCAGGTCGCCGGGCGACTGGTAATGATCGCCGCCGAACGCCGCGTCTCGATCCACGGTATTGCAATTACCTGCTTCGTGTTGATGGCAGCTTCGATTGCCTTTTTGATCGTCGCCGGTGTAACCCCGGCCCTGTTAATCGCTTTTGTCATCCTGTTTGGCGGATCTTACGGCGTGGTCAGCATCATCCGTCCCGTCATTGCGCGAAATTTGCTCGGCGAACGGCAGTTTGGTGCCAAGTCTGGCGCGCTGGCGCTGGTTTACCTGGTCGGTTCCGCATCGGCGCCATTCATCGGTTCGTTACTCTGGGGATGGGGTGGCTATGGCCTGGTCCTGCCCGGATTGATAATGTTGGCCGGGTTCGGGCTGGTGCTATATTTGAGCGCACAAAAACAAGCCACTCCAGTCTGATTTTGGGTAGTATGGCAATCTGAATCCAGGTCGGGAGGTAAATGTAATGTCTGAGCAGTTTATCGCGCACTTGCAACAGGAACTTGAGTCGATCGAGGCACAGGGATTGTACAAACACGAGCGGCCCCTCGATTCCCCGCAAGGCGCCAGCGTGCATGCGCAGAACTGGGACAATGACTTGATAAACCTCTGTGCCAACAATTATCTTGGTCTCGCCAATCACCCCGCCATGGTGGCCGCAGCACACGATGGCCTCGATAGTCACGGTCTCGGCATGGCCTCGGTGCGTTTTATCTGTGGCACGCAGGATATTCACAAACAGCTGGAACAAAAACTGGCCGCCTACCTGAAGATGGACGATGCCATTCTGTTTTCCTCATGTTTCGACGCTAACGGCGGGATATTTGAAGTATTGCTCGATGCGAATGATGCGGTGATTTCCGATAGCCTCAATCACGCTTCGCTGATCGACGGCATTCGCCTGTGCAAGGCGCAACGCCTGCGTTATGCCAACAACGATATGGCTGATCTTCAGGCGAAATTGATCGAGGCCCAGGGTGCGCGCTTTCGCCTGGTTGTCACCGACGGGGTATTCTCGATGGACGGTACTTACGCTAATTTATCCGCGATTTGCGATCTTGCCGAACAGTACGATGCGCTGGTGATGGTTGATGATAGCCATGCCATCGGCTTTATTGGCGAGCGCGGTGCCGGTACTCCCGAGTTACTTGGCGTCGAGGGCAGGGTGCATATTACCAGTGGTACCTTCGGCAAGGCGCTGGGTGGCGCCAGTGGTGGCTACATTACCGCGCCGCAAGCGGTGATCGATTTGCTGCGCCAGCGAGCCCGTCCCTATTTGTTTTCCAACAGCCTCGCCCCCGGAATAGTGACGGCCACGTTGGAGGCACTCGAATTACTCGAACAAGGCGCTTCATTACGACTGCAACTGGCTGAAAATACAGCCTATTTCCGCCGCCGCATGACCGAAGCCGGGTTTGACATCATTCGTGGTGAACATCCAATCGTACCCGTTATGACCGGCGAAGCCTCGGTCGCGCAACAACTCGCCGGCAAACTGATGGAGCAGGGTGTTTATGTCACCGCGTTTTCTTTCCCGGTAGTGCCCAGGGGCCTGGCACGAGTGCGCACCCAGATGAGCGCCGCGCATAGTCGCGCGCAGCTTGATAAGGCGATAGACGCATTTATAGCCGTTGGTAGACAGATTGAATTAATTCCCCAGGAGTAAGCGATGAAAGCTCTGGTAAAAGCTCACGATAAACCCGGTCTCTGGTTGCAGGACGTGCCGAAACCCGAACCGGGACCCGAAGATGTGCTGATCAAGGTTAACGAGGTAGCTATCTGCGGCACCGATCTGCACATCTACAACTGGGACCAGTGGGCGCAGGAGCATGTGCCGGTGCCGATGACCGTCGGACATGAATATATAGGCGTTATCGAGGAGATCGGGGAGCTGGTGCACTCGGTCGAAGTCGGCGATCGCGTTTCTGGTGAAGGGCATATCATGTGCGGAGAATGCCGTAACTGTCGTGCCGGTCGAGGGCACCTGTGTCGAGATACCCGCGGAGTCGGGGTCAATCGTCCCGGTGCTTTTGCCGAGTATGTCTGTATCCCGGCGCAAAATGCATACAAGATTCCCGAGCAGATCAGCGACGATATCGCCTCGATCCTCGATCCGCTGGGTAACGCCGTGCACACGGCCCTGTCGTTCGACCTGGTAGGTGAAGACGTATTGATTACCGGTGCCGGGCCCATCGGCCTGATGGCAACTGCAGTGGCGCGACACGTTGGCGCACGACACGTGGTGATTACCGATGTCAATGAAAAGCGGCTGGGCATGGCGGACCAGTTCGGCGCGACGCGTACGGTCAGGGCCGGGCTGGAAGACTTGCATGACGTCATGGATGAACTCGGTATGCTCGAGGGTTTCGATGTCGGACTCGAAATGTCGGGCAATGAAAACGCGTTGCACGATTTGATCGATATCATCAATCACGGCGGCAAGATCGCATTGTTAGGTATCTATCCGAACATCCCGCGGGTGAATCTTAACCAGGCGATCTTCAAGGGTCTCAGTCTGAAAGGAATTTATGGGCGTGAAATGTTCGAGACCTGGCACAAGATGGTGGCGATGCTCGGTAGCGGCCTGGACGTCAGTGCGGTGATTACCGATCATATCGAATTCGAAGATTTCGAAACCGGATTCAAGCGCCTCAATGCGGGAGAAGCCTGCAAAGTCGTAATGCGTTTCTAGCCAGTTTTTAAATAGCCCCGCCGATTCTGCTACTCAGTCATCCCCGCTCTACTACTCAGTCATCCCCGCTCTACTACTCAGTCATCCCCGCTCTACTACTCAGTCATCCCCGCTCTACTACTCAGTCATCCCCGCGAAAGCGGGGATCTCGTAATAACGACAGGTTGCAAGATTCCGCTACGCCGGACCGCCGCTTGCGCGGGAATGACTATTTAGTTCCGCGGGAATGAGCGTAGGATTAAATAGCGCCACCACTTAACTGGTATACCCACGCGGTTAGCATCGAACCAGCCAGGCCGAGCGCCAGGTAGAGCGCGAAAACCGGTTTCTTGACCAGTGCCCAGACCGCGATTGCCGCTGGAATCGACGACACCGCGCCCGCGGTGATGAAGGCCATTGCCGCTCCCGGTGTCATGCCGATTTCAATGAGTCCCGAAATCAACGGGATGGCTGCATATCCGTTCAGGTAAGACGGCGCGCCGACAATTGCGGCGAGTGGAATGGCGAACCAGTTGTCAGGCCCGACATAACCCGCTATCCAGGCCGATGACACATAGGCGATCATCAGGCTTTCGAGGAAAAATGCCAGGGTCAGCCATTTACCGAGAAATACACCGATCGACAGGGATTCCCGGTTGAAGGCTTCGATGCGAGCGGGTTCACGCCAGAATTTCCATAGTATGCTGGCAGGTTTAGCGCTTGCGCAACTGCTGCCACAACAACTGCTGACCTCGGCGCGTAACGGGTCATCGAGGCCACCGTAACGCTTGATGACGAGGACCGAGAAACCGGCGAGCAAACCCATCACCATCGCCGCGAGCGTCTTGGCGACGGCAAAATTAAAGCCTATACCAGCTGCGGTGAGAATGAACATCTCCGGGTCCATGATCGGTGACGCAATCCAGAATGCCATTACCGGTGCCAGCGGTACGCCGGCGCCCAGCATCGCGGCGATTAAGGGAATGACACCGCAGGAACAAAACGGTGAAATGGCGCCTACCAGCGCGGCGAGTATGGTCGCTCGTACCGGGCTACCGCTGAATGCTTTCGCAATTAACGCATCGGCGCTGGTGGCCTTCGCGTAAGCGGCGATCCCTATTGCCAGCACAAAGAAGGGCAGCATTTCCCAGAGCGATTCCAGGGTCGACATGATACTGACCGAAAGTTGTGGCAGATCGATGATAGCCAGCAGCAGGGTCATCAATAACGTCGCCCTGAATACCTTATCCTTTGCGATCGAACCAAGCACTGGTAATAGCTGGTTACTGCGGTTTCCGGTTTCAGTAAAAGAGCTCATATTTCTAGTAATATCGAAATAGTATAATTAAAAAATCAGGCAGCATCTTCCGTGGAAGCGGCATCTGCGCAGCATTCCTCGGTCAGGTAATCGACCAGTTTGCGCAACACGTCAAATTCCATTTTGCAGATTAACGTGGCCTGCTGGCGTTGCTGGCGAATTACCCCGGCCGACTTCAAATGCGCGATGTGATGCGTCAACGTGGAGCCGGGGATGTTTAATTTCTTTTGAATCATGCCCACCGCCAGGCCGTCGTCACCGGCACGAACCAGCAGGCGAACGATCTTTAGTCGTGTCGGGTTGCCGATCTTGGCGAGAATATTGGCGGCATCGTCGAGCTTCATGTGAGTGATTCTAGTCTTGTTGCCTGTATTTGTAAACTATATTACTAGAATTATCGAAATAAAGTTATCGATGCTCACCGGTGGACTGGATCCCCCGGTCCGCCGCTTCGGGTCAAGCCGCCGGAATACAGTGAGCAGGGTCACAGGATGAAATGATTGAGGGAGTAAGTTCGTGGGGTGACAGTGATTGTCTGGGTCAGCCGATATCGAGGTGATCGATAAAATTACTGAACAGGCTTGAGCTACGTGCAGCTTCAGGCATGGCCAGGACCTGTTTACAAACCCGGCGCGCCTGCGCTTCATCGAGACCCCCATACTGCAGCAAACCCATCGCCTTGACGCGCATCTCATCGTTATCCAGAGCCAGCTCCGGGTCACCCTTGCAATCCTTGCGCGATATCTTGAAGCTGGCGCCGGATTCGGTTCTCGCGGTTACTTCTGCACCCCAGGATACCGGGTAATTCGAGGCGTATGGGTCGGCGACGGTCACGCTTGTCTGACGGCGTAACCGCTCACTGCGCTGTCTTGCGGCAGCGTCGAAGGAGTTGAGTCCGACCGCACCATCGAATACTGCGATCGCGGCGGTATGATAGAGTGAAAATTTTGCCTGGTACTCGGTTTCAGGCATGGGGTAATCGCATACGTCGAGGGCCGCCTGGTAAGTCTTGATTTCAATCTCCTTTACCTGGTGTCCGTCCAGCAACTGGTGAATTTCAAGCGCGCAGTCGATAATCGGATGGGTATGTCGGCAGGAAGGCCAGGGTTTGATCGAGGTCAGGCACAGTTGCCACGCCGCGTCCGGCTCGTCGAGAATGCGACCTGGTTCCGGGTCATTACACATCGCCGCGAAAAATCCCTTCCTGCCTTCGAGAATTTCCGGCGAACCGGTAAAATCATGCGCCGCGAGTTCCGCGGCGAGCATTCCCGACTCGCAGGCGCGCCCGGCATGCAGGTGTTTACTCATCGCGCCTGTTTCCATGAATTGCCAGAAGCCGCTGGACTGGGTACCGGCGTTACCCAGCGCATTCACTGTTTGACTGGTGCTTAGCCCGAGTAGAGATGCGGCGGCCATCGCCGAGCCAAACGGGCCACAGGTCGCGGTGTTATGCCACACGCGGTAATGCGCGGGGCCAACCGCGGCACCGATACGGCACATGGCTTCGAAGCCGTGCAGGATGGCATGCAGCATGCGTCCCGTGTCGGCACCGATTTTTTCTCCCAGCGACAATACTGCCGGTACCACAACGCAACCGGGATGCGTAACCGAAGCGCGGTGCAAGTCGTCGGTTTCGGTTATGTGGGTAAGTGCAGCCATCAACATCGCTTTGCGCTTGTTATCCATATCACTTTGTGTAGCCCAGCTGCGCAACAGCTCACCAACCCCGGTCCTGCTGCCGGCGTAGGCACAGGCGATTGCGTCGAGCGTAAACAACGCGGTGTGTTGCAGATCCTGGTCTGCTACCGGCTTATTGCGGATCAAATCGATTAATTCTTGTGTCAGGCTCATTGAAGTTCCAGAATAGTGGTCGCTTTTGGCGATCAGTCTGGCATAGATTTAACCTAAAAAATAAGCAGGAGTACAGCATGTCTCGAAAAGAGATTATTGGAGAACCGTTGGTAATCGATGGACGCGTGCTGTCGCTTTCGCGAGCGGTTCGTGCCGGGGACTTCGTTTTTATAACCGGGCAGGTGCCGATGCGCGACGATCAACCGATGACCGATGGCAGCATCGAGGACCAGACACGCGCCTGCCTCGACAGCCTGCGGCAAATCCTCGCCGAAGCCGGCTGCGATCTCGGCGATGTGGTCAAATCGATGGTGTGGTTGAAAAATCGGGCAGACTTCGCGGGCTTTAATGCGGTTTACTCGGAGTATTTTCCTACTGAACCGCCCACCCGATCCGCGCTGGTCAGCGAATTCCTGATCGATATCCTGGTTGAAATCGAGTGCGTCGCCTACAAGCCCGCCTAACTACTGTGCGCGCCGCGACACGGTTTGAATCTTCTGCCTGAATGGCAGGGGCAGCGTTCGTCCGTATTCTATTTTTATACCGGCTGGTAACAAGCCGCTTTACGGCTGCATGCTGGCCCGTTTGAATCGATTGTCGAGCCAGCGGAACAGGTAACCTCGCGGTTTGTCCTGACCGCTAATCAGGTAATCCAGGGTATAGGCATTGTTCATGCTGGCCGATAGCATGCGTTCACTCAACTCGGTACCGCAAAACAGGATTTCGTCTCCCGCTACCACTAATTCATTTTCGTCCGGCAGCATGATGCGACTTTCATCGCGCGCGATGGAAAAGGGCATACACGGCAAAGAAGTGTCCAGCTTATGTGGATCGCGAATCAGTTCGTGCAGCGACAGGGTTTTGCCGTCTTGCAGGTGCTCCATTACCGCGCTGGCTTCCTGCGGGCAGATTTTTGCCTGCCACAGATGAGGCCGTTCGTCACCGATCAACCCCTGCAGATTTTGCACCGCATGTGCGCAGATATCCTCGCCCTGTGCGCGCAGGTAATCGATAAAAATTTGCACCTGCGGCGAAATCAGGTGCTTGAGTACCCGCCTCGCCGTGGTCAGGCTGGACTGCAACACCAGGTTTGCGTTTATTGCATCAAACGCGATCTGGTTTTCGTGAGTATTCTGCCGGATGATGGTAAAGGCATCAGGCTTCAATGCGTGCGCGGACATCAGGATACTGAGATTGTCGTGATCGCTGTCAGTTCCAGCCACGACCCCCGCCGCCTGCTCCAGACCTGCGCTTGCGAGAGTTTCGCGATTGGCATGGCTGTTGATTACCCTGGCGGCGCCTTCGATTTGCTCCGCTTTGGGATCGATGATGACCGGTTTTACGCCATTAAGGACAAAATGTTTGTACAGCCATTTACCCATGCGGCCATAGCCGCAGATTATCCATTCACCGGTGGGTACCTGTATCGGTTTTCCCAGCCGTACTTGCGGATTACGCACCAGGCAGGAGTTCAGGTTGTGCAAACGCGGTGCCGTGATCGCCATGCTGAGCAGCTGTGCGAAAATTTCAAACGGGTTAATGATGGTGACATTACCCAGCGATTGCAGATGCTCGATGTGGCTTTTCGAGCTAGAACGACACAGGATATGAATGTCAGGGTTTAGCAATCGCGTCATCACCGCGATGCGCGCATTGATTTCTTCATTGATCGTAAGAATAACCACGCCCTGACAATTGGGCATGCGCACGCCGGCCTCATCCAGGTGTTTGGGATTCGTCGGATCGGCGCACAGTCCGGGCATGGTGACCCGGTAATCGCGCAGCCTGAGAGCCTTGATGCGTTCGGGGTCGATATCGATGATGACGCCACGTAACCAGTGGTCATTCAGTCCGCGCGCGAGCAGACTGCCGGTATCGCCGAAACCACAGATTATAAAAAACGGCTGTCTGATACGCCGCACCTGCCTGGCGAAGCGATGCTCGTTCAGGGCGAGCAGGAAATGAGGATTTTGCACCAGCCGAAAGATTGATCCAATAGCATACAACCAGGCGACCACCCCCATGTAGACGCAGAGAATCGCCCATAAGCGCTGTTGATCGGTAAATTCATGCGGTATTTCACCAAACCCGGTGGTGGTTGCGGTATAGGTAAAAAAGTAAAACGCGTGAAACAGGTTCATATACTCGACATTGCCGTCGGCATCCTTGCCCGGAATCAGGGCCATGCCGGTAATGCCGATGGCGTATACGGCGATCAGTGCGAAAACCGGCCCACGCATATAGCGCAGGACCACCATTGAAACCCGGTCAAGTTCTGAAGTGGTCGCCATATAAGCCTGCTATCTGCGGGATATCAGTGTATCGCCCACCAGGATGACCACACTGACGATGCTCGCGACCAGCGCGCCACCTGCCAGTGAGACAATGTTTGCCATCGACTCCGGACCCGGCCCGAGCGCAGTCTGATCAGCATCGATGACCCAGACCACCCGCGCGGTAATCAACAGCACATCCACCGCCAGGCTGCTGGCCAGCAACAGCGCACCGACCTGCGAGCGGTCCCCCAGCTTAAGCCCGGTGGCGATCAGGTTAATCAGGATAGCGATCGTCAATAGCCATATATTGTGGTGGCTTGCATTGTCGATTCCCCCCATCACGAAGGCGAAGGTGAAGGACAACGCCAGAATAATCACAAACCCAAAAAGCACTCGTTCCAGGTTCATTGCATACCTCGGTTTAATGTTTTTGTTGCGTCTAGAATACGCCGATGAAATTGATTCGTCACCCGGCACTAAAATTATCGATTTATTCCCCGCTGCTTGTATTATTCTCTCATTTCTCGCCTGCCGGGTTTTAGTCGAATATGAGTGATCAATTTGCGGCGATTGCAGATATGGATATACAGCGCAGAATTCAGCTTTATCGGGTCGAACGAATCCGACAGGGTCTGGTCGATGCCGATTGTGCCGCGATCGTGCTATTCGATCCGGTGAATATTCGTTATGCCACCGGCACGCGCAATATGCAGGTCTGGAGCATGCATAATATTTGCCGCTACACGGTGATTTTTGCAAGTGGTGAAGCGGTACTGTTCGAGTTGAACAGCTCGGCCCACCTGGCGCAGGGTTACGTCGATGATGTCCGCCCCGCGTTGACGACCGATTTCATGGCAGTCGGCAATCGTGCCTGCGAAATGGGTCGGCGCTGGGCCGGGTCGATGATTTCGTTGTTACGGGAGAAGGGTATATCTGAGCAGAAGCTGGCCATCGATCGCGCCGATTTGACCCTGGTGCTGGAAAGTCAGCGACAATCGCTGCAACTGATCGAAGGTCAGTCGATCATGGAGCAGGCACGCGCGATCAAGTCGCTCGATGAAATCGAGTGCCTGCGACGCTCGCTACGGACCTGTGAGCAAAGCGTGGCGGCCATGCGTGAGCGGTTAGAGCCCGGTATGCGTGAAGCCGACGCGTTGGCGATGTTGATCGACGGCAGCATTCAGCGGGGTGGCGAATACCCCGAAACCCGCTTGCTCACCACTGGACCGAGAACCAATCCATGGTTTCAGGAAACCTCCGACCGAATCATCGAAGAGGGTGATTTGATTGCTTTCGATACCGACCTGATTGGACCGCTGGGTTACTACAACGATATTTCGCGTAGCTGGGTCGTTGGTGATAAGCCCCCCAGCAGTTCCCAGCGGCGGTTGTACGAACTGGCCTACCAGCAAATGCAGCACAACACCGGGTTGCTCAGACCGGGAGCAGGCTTCCTCGAGTATTCGGACAAGGCCTACCAGTTACCAGCGGAGTGTATCCCCAACCGCTACGCCGATGTTGCGCACGGTTGTGGTCTAGGCGTCGAATACCCGTTTATCTGGTACCGGGAAGACGAGCAATGGGGTGCCTATGACGGAGTGTTTGCAGAAAACATGGTGGTCTGTATCGAATGCTATGTCGGCGAGCATGGCGGTCATGAAGGGGTGAAGCTGGAGCAACCGGTCTGGCTTAGCGCCGATGGCCCGGTGGTGCTGTCAGAATATCCGTTTGAAATGGATTACTTATGAGGCAAATGTAATGAAGATAGGTTTTATTGGTCTGGGCAACGTCGGTGCAAAACTCGCTGGCAGCTTACTGCGCAACGGGTTTGATCTCATGGTGCGTGACGTGGAGGCCGACGCGGCGCAGGATCTGCTCGATCAGGGTGCCGAGTGGGGGCTTTCGGGACAGGAAATGGCGCAAAACTGTGACGTCATCATTACCTGCCTGCCCTCACCCACGGTATCGGCCGAGGTGATGGAAGCAGAGCAGGGTGTGCTGGCGGGCATGGGACCCGGCAAAATCTGGCTTGAAATGAGTTCAACCGATGCAGATGAAATCTGCCGACTGGGTGCAATGGTTGAAGCCAGGGGAGGGATTCCACTCGATTGTCCGGTGTCGGGTGGTTGTCATCGAGCGGCGACCGGTAACATCGCGATCTTTGCCGGCGGTAAACGGGTAGCCTTTGAAAAGGTTTTACCGTTGCTGACGACGGTTGGGCGTAATATCCTGCATACCGGGGAACTCGGCAGCGCGTCGATCATGAAGGTCGCCACCAACTACCTTGCCGGGGTGCAACTGATTTCAACCGGGGAGGCTTTTATGGTAGCGAAGAAAGCGGGTATCGATCTCGGCGTCGCCTACGAAGCGATTCGAATTTCTTCGGGCAATTCGTTCGTGCATGAAACCGAGGGGCAATTGATTTTGAATGGCAGCTACAACATTAATTTCACCATGGACCATGAAGTCAAGGACCTGACCCTGTTTGACGATCTGGGTAAGAAGTTCGATGTGCCGCTGGAAATGTCGCCGCTAGCAGTGCAGATCATGCGCGATGGTCTGACCAAATTCGGCCCCAGGGTGTGGTCGTCGATGGTGGTCAAGCGCCTCGAAGACGCCTGTGGCGAAGATCTGCGCGCGCCCGGTTTCCCACCATACCTGACTGATGAAGAAGCGGAAGCGGCCGGTGCTGAAGTCAAACCAAGACAAGCCTGACAGGAGATCTGGATATGAGTTCAAAATATAAAACCATTACCGTCTCACCGTTAAGCCCTGCTCTTGGCGGTGAAATTTCAGGCGTAGATATTGCCGCCGGGATAAGTGACGAGCAGTTTGCGGATATTCGTCAGGCCTTCGTCGATTACGGCGTTATTTTTCTGCGCGACCAGGACATTACTCCGGATCAGCACATCGAGTTCGCGCGTCGCTGGGGTGAGATCAATGTGAATCGATTTTTTCACCCGGTCGATACGCATCCACTCATCGCCGAGGTACGCAAGGAACCCGGGCAGAAGGCGAACATCGGTTCCACCTGGCACACCGACCACTCCTATGATCAGCTCCCCGCGATGGGTTCCATACTCTATGCGCGCGAGGTTCCGAGCGTGGGTGGCGACACCCTGTTTGCGAGCATGTATGCCGCTTATGCAGTCCTGTCCGATGGCATGAAGCAGATGTTGCAGTCGATGAATGCCGAACATTCGAGCCGTCATGTTTTCGGTGAAGTCGCCTATGTCGACACCGACCCGGAGGATATCGGCGGCAGGCTTGGCAATACCGCCGCGGCAACCCAGGATTCAGTTCACCCGACGGTGATCAAACATCCCCTCTCGGGTAGGCCCGCGCTGTATGTGAATAGTGATTTCACGGTCAAATTTGAAGGCTGGAGCAAGGCGGAATCGCAGCCCTTGCTTGATTTCCTGTATGCGCATGCGAGCCAGCATGAATTTACCTGTCGCTTCAGATGGCAGCAAGGATCCATGGCCATCTGGGACAATCGAGCGACCCATCACCTGGCATTGAATGACTACCATGGCGAACGCCGCCTGATGCACCGCATTACTCTCGAAGGTGTCGCACTGGAGCCCGCGACAGCCTGACGACTGTCACGGGCGGAGCGATTAACCGGCTGCCTTGACTTCGTGCATATACACATCTTGTTGCGGGTAGGGGATGCTGATGCCTGCTTCATCAAACTTCACCTTGATGTTTTCCAGTAAATCAGCGCGTACCGGCCAGTAGTCCGCAGCGTTTACCCAGGGGCGTACGTTCAGGTTGACGCTGCTGTCGGCCAGTTCGCCCACCGCGATCGCGGGAGCCGGGTCCTTCAGGATACGCTCATCGGCTTCGATAATTGCCATCATGATGTCGCGCGCCTGGCCGATGTTGTCGTTGTAGCCGATGCCGAAAACCAGGTCGACACGACGCGTTGGCAGGGCGCTGGTGTTGGTGATATTGCCACCGATGATGCCCGAGTTGGGAACAATCATGCGCTGGTTATCGCCGGTATGCATCAGCGTCGCGAACAGTCCGATTTCATCTACCACGCCCGAGACGCCGCCGGCGGAAATGAAGTCACCGATTTTGAAGGGGCGGAAGATAATGATCATGACACCTGCGGCAAAATTACCGAGCGAATCTTTCAATGCCAGGCCGACTGCCAGTCCAGCCGCACCGAGAATGGCCATCAGCGAAGTGACGTTGACGCCGAGCGAGTCGACCGCGGCAAGGATCACGGCGATGAGCAGCACCCCGTAGGTAATGTTACCGATAAATCCCACCAGGATGGCGTCGGTGCCACTCTTGCTCATTGCCTTTCTAACCAGGTTGGCGAGCATGCGCGCGATAATTTTACCGACGATAAAGATCGCAATTGCGATCCCGATCTGGACGGCCCAGTCGATACCGTTTTCCGATATCCAGTTAGATATGTTTTCCATGTTCTCTCCTAAAGATTATGACTATATTTGTAGCCTTGTTTTTTTAAGCCGCGGGATTATGCCATTTCACGGCACTTTTTGGGAGTGAATTTTTTTGTTGAGTAAAAAAATCATCAAGCAGGGATAAATTGATTATTATTACGGTCGAATGTCCGACTAATAATAACCAGGAGACGACATGGAGCTGCCTTTCGTAGGGGACGCCGTCAATTCGTTCATTTCCGGATTTCTGTGTCTCGGCGCGCGGTTTCATGCATCCAGGCGCTGCAGTGCAACAAGAATACCTGTCCAACGGGTATCACCACGCATAATGTCAGGTTGCAGCGTGGTCTTGATCCGATCAACAAGGCTGAGCGTGTCGCCAGTCTGCAGGATCAAATTGAATACGAAGTCGGCATTATCGCGCATTCCTGCGGGGTACATGAACCGCGCCAGCTGCGTCGTTTTCACTGCCGGGTAGTTCAGGACAATGGCCTGTCGATTCCGCTCAACGATTTGTACCCGGACAAGGGGCCGGCCGCTCATCCGGGTGGGCAAGAGGCTAATCTGGAGGCGACAGCCTAGCCGACCAGGTTTCAGGTAAGGAAATGCCGTCACCAACCGAGGAATAATATGAAAGCAAGTGACCTGTTTGTACGTTGCCTGGAAAACGAGGGCGTCGAGTATATTTTTGGAATTCCGGGCGAGGAGAATCTCGATGTCATGGATTCGATGATCGGTAGCAATATCAGGTTCATCACCACGCGCCATGAACAGGGTGCGGCTTTTATGGCCGATGTCTACGGACGGCTCACCGGCAAGGCGGGGGTGTGCCTGGCGACACTGGGCCCGGGTGCGACCAATCTGGTCACCGGGTTTGCCGATGCCAACATGGATCGAGCGCCGATTATCGGTATCGCCGGGCAGGGCGCGACCACCCGTATGCACAAGGAAAGCCACCAGGTCCTCGACCTGGTCAACCTGTTTGCGCCGATTTCAAAGTACAGTGTGCAGATTCGCGAACCCGAAATTGTCGCTGAAATTGTGCGCAAGGCATTCAAGGCGGCTGAAGCTGAAAAACCGGGCGGGAGTTTTATCGACTTTCCTGAAAACGTGGCTGCGATGCAGGTGGAGGGCAAGTCACCACTCAAGGTGCAAAGTGCTAAACCACCGGTGCCACCGGCAGATAAGATCACCCAGGCCGCCAAGCTGATTTCCAATGCCAGCTACCCGTTGATCATGGCCGGCAACGGCGTGGTTCGGGCGGGTGCCAGTGAGGCGCTGGTGCGGTTCGCGGAAAAGCTCAATATCCCCGTCGCGACTACCTTCATGGCCAAGGGCAGCATTCCGTTTTCACACGAGTTATCCCTCGGCACAGTGGGGCTGCAGGCCCATGATTACGTCGCCTGCGGTTTCGATCGCGCCGATGTCGTGGTCTGCATTGGTTATGACATGATCGAGTATCACCCGCATTTATGGAACCAGGAGAAAGCCAACCAGATAATTCATATCGATATGAGTGCGGCCGAGGTTGACGAATACTATATTCTGGAATGTGGTGTCGTCGGTGATATCGGTGCGGCACTGGATGGGATTGCCGCGGAAGCCAGACCTCAAACCGGATCGAAGGCACAAACCCTGCGCGAAACCATCGTCGAGGAATTAAGCACGCATGAAAGCAATACCTCTTTTCCAATGGTTCCCCAACGAATCATTCTGGATTTACGCAAAGCACTGCAGCCTGACGATATCGTGGTATCGGATGTTGGCGCGCACAAGATGTGGATGGCTCGCATGTACCAGGCGGAACGCCCCAACACCTGCATCATTTCCAATGGCTTTGCCTCGATGGGAATCGGGCTACCGGGTGCTATCGCGGCCAAGCTCGCCTATCCCGACCGCTGCGCGTTGACCGTAACCGGTGATGCCGGTTTTCTGATGAACTCGCAGGAAATTGAAACTGCCCTGCGTATCGGAGTGGCAATCGTCATCCTGGTCTGGAATGACAGCAAGTATGGATTGATCAAGTGGCACCAGGATCGCCGCTTCGGGCGGGACACACAGATCGAGTTCAACAATCCGGACCTGGTCAAGTATGCGGAAAGTTTTGGCGCCAGGGGTTATCGCGTGGCATCGGCCGATGAACTGCTGCCGACGCTGAAGCAGGCGATTGCCGACGATACCGTGGTATTGATCGATTGCCCCGTCGACTATACCGAGAATATGAAACTCACGGAGAAACTCGGCAACCTGGTCTGCCCGATTTAACAGATATAGTCGCTGAAGTAGAGTTCCAGGGTGATGAAATTTAGGTGATACCGCAATCGGGATATCAGAAGTTTTTAACCAGGCTTGTTGTGCCGTTGGTGAACTCGTAAGTGATCACTGCAAGTTCGGTTCCGGCGCGGCGATACTTCCAGCAACGGCTGCGGTTTATGCCGCATTGGGCAGTGCCGGTGTACATTGCCCATCCCGTGTTGCTATTGTCATTACGAGCGATGACCGGAGGTGGAGTGCTAAAGATCATGTACCAGAAACGCGTCGCCTGGTTATTACGATTCGGCGTACCCGCAGGCACGTGGGCGTTGGTTTGGGTATTACGCACACTACCGTTGAAAAAGCGCACGCTGACACCATCGATAGTGACGTAGGTCGCATTGTCTGGCGAACTTTCCAGCGTGTAGCGGATTGAATTCATTTTGCTCAGGTAACTGCTCGCGGTTGCAAAGATCATATCAACCGTCGCGTGTTCGGCGTCGTCACTGAGATCTTCAAATTTTCCAAGAGCAACTGTGCCCAGAATTCCGAGTACTACGATTACAACTACTAGTTCGACCAGAGTAAATCCACAATGCCTGTAAATAGGTATTTTGGTCATCTATGAAACAAAATTCAAATGTAAATGTGACAGATGAAATATAGTCCATAACTATATGAAAATACTAATTATTATTGGAATGAATTTGCCCTGACAGAAATGTCTTTCAACACAATCTAATGGGTGTGAACATCTTTTATGCGCGCGCTCCGGACGCACAGGATGTTGTGCTATTTACGCAGCTGACTGACACAGGTTACTGCTTCGGTTCTGCGCGGGTCAACGCCGGGTCAGGCCCGCGTAGGCGATAGGCCTGGGTTCGACTTTTGCTTCTCTCCTGAGAACGTAGATGCCCGAACCGATGATCAGCCCCACGCCCAGCATGGTCAGCGTATCGGGAATCTCCGACCAGATCAGGTAGCTCAGCAGCGTCACCCAGACGATCATGACGTATTCGAACGCTGCGATACGCGAAGCCTGTTCGCGCTGGTAGGCGTTGCTCGAAAACATGAAACCGAGTGCGCTGGTCAGCCCGGTCAACATCAGTAACAGGAAATCATATGCATCGGGTACCGTCCAGGAACGCAGCAGGAACCGGGTACTGACGTCCGCGTCCTGCCCCGGATCGATTCCCGATAACAGTAAACCGGTAAGACTACCCAGCACCACGAAAGCCACGCTGGCGTATAATGACATCACCGCAGGGGGGTCGGTCATTTTGGCAACGCGCACCATCAATTGACAGCAGGCGTAGAAAAACGCCGCGGCGATCGGCAACAATTCAAACAGGTTGAATGACTCCGTGTAGGGTCTCAGTACAATCAGTACACCGATGAAACCGATCGTAATGCTGACGAATCTCCTGACCCCGACCTGTTCGCCGAGTAGTGGTATCGACAGCAGTGTGATAAAAAACGGTGCGGTAAAAAACAGCGCGGTTGCCGTGGTGAGCGAAGTACCAGCCAGGGCGACATAAAACAACGTAAACGCGATCAGCATCAATGCGCCGCGCACCAGGTGCAGCAAGGGGTGATGCTGCCTCAGTATCTTAAGTCCACTCGTAAAGTGGATCAGGATGAGTAACAAGGGTACCGCAACCAGGCCTCTGATCGTCATGATCTGGTGCACCGGGTAGCCAGCACTCATTTCCTTGATGATGACATCCTGGATCGCAAACAGAAACTTGCCGGCGGACATGATTGCCACCGCCTGCAGCAAGGGACTCATGGTGGCGCTACGAATCAAGTCTTTATGATTTGCAGCTCGTGACCGACTGCGGCCTGAATCTCGACTTCCTGTTCCAGATCGGCCTCGGTGAGAGGGTGATTGTCCAGCCAGGGCTGCGGAATTTCGATGCTCATATCAAGGGCATCGGTCAATTGTAACTGTATTGGGGGTAGTCCCATCGGCAGGCGGCCGCGATTGAGCAGTACCGCCAGGCGTAGTAGCCGCGTCATCAGGTCGAGCGCGTCAGAACGCACATAAACGCTGTCCTCGATCAGTTCGGGCAGAAACTTGCGTCGATGCAGGCGCACCATGATCGACAGCGCCCCCTGTTCCTGGCGGGAAAATCCGGGCAGGTCCATGTTTTGCAATACGTAGCCACCGTGCTGGTGATACTGGTTATGTGCGATCATCAGCCCGATCTCATGCAACTGGGCTGCCCAGCCCATCAGGCGGCGCTCGCGCTTGAGCAAGCCCTGCCGCCTGACCTGGTCAAACAGCATCAGCGCGGTATGACGCACTCGTTTGCCCTGATCGAGATCGATATGGTGACGTTTCATCAAGTCCAGCACGGTAATTGCGCGACGGTCTTCGTGCAGCACGCGACCGATCAGATCATGCAGTACACCTTCGCGCAGTGAACCATCGGATACGCGCATGAAATCGAGGTCTAACGCCCTGAAAATCGCCATCATCACCGCGACACCGCCGGCGAACACGGGTCGTCGCTGTTCGCTGAGCCCGCTGATCTTGAGTTTATCCACGCTACCGGCCTTGATAATTTTCTTGACCAGCTTGTCCAGCCCATCAATGGTAATCCCGGTCTCGCTCCAGTCGTTTTCACGCAGAACATTATCAATCGCGCGCGCGGTACCGGATGTACCGACGAAGTCCTCCGCTGCCAGTGAGCGCAACGCGGCAATGTTCGGTTCCAGCTCCAGCTGGGCGCTAAAGATTGCGCGCCGCATGCGCTGTTCATTGTATTCCCCGCCGGGGAAGAATCTTTCGCTGCTGCTGACGCATCCCATGTAGAGACTACCAAGGAATAGCGGGTCGCTTTTGTCACCGACGATAATTTCGGTACTGCCACCCCCGATATCGACGACCAGTCGACGTCCCCGGCCTCCCTGCAGGGTTTGTGCCGCACCGAGATAAACCAGGCGTGCTTCCTCGACCCCTGAAATAATCTCGATTGAAAAGCCGAGCGCTTTTTCGGCGCTGGCGATAAACTGCCTTGAATTCCTTGCCTTGCGCAGCGCGTTAGTGCCGACGACACGGACATTGTCGGCATCCAGACCGCGTAAGCGCTCGCCAAACCTGGCCAGACAATCCAGCGCGCGTTCGCTGGCCGCGGCAATGATTTCATTTTTCTCATCGAGACCGGCAGCGAGTCGCACCATCTCGCGTTCACGGTCGATTACGGTCAGGGCATGTTCTTCCGCACGTGCCACAACGAGATGAAAACTGTTCGAACCGAGGTCAATCGCGGCAAATTGTTCCATCTTATCGGTCTCCATGACTAACCCCGTCGTGACTGCCATGCGCCTGTCGCGGTTGCTTGCTTGTTAGGCTTGTGTGAGTGATTTTCATGTTTCGACGACGATATTGCCGACGTGCTTCTTTTCCAGGAAAGCCTGCTGCGCCTGGGCGAGGTCCTGTAGCGGAAAAGTCTTTGCCAGCAGCGGGCGCAACTGGTTTTGTTCGATCAATCTGACCAGGCGTTGCATCGTGCCGGGTGGAACAATGGTAGCCCCGGTGAGCTGTAAATCCTTGTACACCAGCTGGCGCAGATCGAATTCGACCAACGGGCCGGCGATCGACCCCGAGCTCGAATAGCGACCGCCCTGGCGTAGTGCATTTATCAGTGCCATGAATGTCGGGCCACCGACGACGTCGAGGGCGACGTCGATGCCGCCATTGGCAGCCTCACGAATCTCTGCTTCGAGATTTTCACTATTGCGATCAATGACAAAGTTGGCACCGAGTTCGAGCAGAAAATCCGCTTTCGATTTTGCGGCGATGGCGATCACGCATGCTCCGCGCAAGCGACATAGCTGGATTGCCGCGGAACCGACCCCGCCTGAGGCGCCGGCGATAGCCACGACTTCGCCGGGTCGCAACCCGGTTCGTGCGGTCAGATTTTCTGCGGTGGTGTAGGCGCAGGGATAGGTTGCGAGTTCGGCATCGGATTGTGTGCTGTTGATGGCAATCGCATTTTCGCTGCGGATGGTAGCGAATTCGGCATAACCGCCATCGCACTCCGAACCGAAATACTGTGATCTCGAAGTATCGAGCCAGTCGCCCGTGGCCAGAAGCCATGGATCGAGAATTACGCGTTCGCCGATTCTGGACGCCTCGATACCAGCCCCAACCGCCGCTATATAACCCGCAACATCGGCGCCCTGGATACGTGGAAAGGTAATCGTGGAGCTGCCCCAGCTGCCGGTTTCGGCCTCGGCGGTGTCAAAACCGCCTTTGCCACCGAGATCGGTTATGCCCTCGGTCACCGATTTCGAATACCACGCGGTTCGCGTATTGATATCGGTATTGTTCAGGCCGCAGGCAGCGACTTTAACCAGCACCTCGCCGTCCCGTGGTTCGGGTGTCGGCCACTCATGATGGTATTCGAGCTTGTCCAGTCCGCCGTGCCCGGTGAGTATGACAGCGCGCATAGTTTCAGGAATGGTCATTTCATATTCAGCATGATTTTCAAGGTAATAGTATTTACCGGCTTATCTGCTGTCACTAAAAATCTCAACACTTGGTATGACAACAGGGCGGTAAGCCGGGACGACGGATGCCTGCAGGTTGCCAAGTGTCAGCTGCCGGCGCCATCATGCCGAGATTCGCGCTTGCGCGGGGATCGCAAGCAGTGGTTTACTGCTGCTTATGGTTGCGATTATTTCGATCGACGAGTTTCGGGCGCTGTTCAAGGATGACGCAGAATTCACAGTGATCGATCCGCGGCCGCAAGCTGATTTCGCCGCCCGGGACAACGGCAACCGTCAAATATGAGTAAACCACAGCCAACATTGGTCAAGGCGCTATCCGCCGCCGCCTACATCGATGCTGAAGTTTATCGTCAGGAGCAGGACAGGATTTTTGCCCGCAGCTGGCAGTTCGCCTGCCATGTCGAGAAATTGCGACGCAGCGGCGACTTCGTTGTTTGCGAGGTGGCCGGCGAAAGCCTGATCGTGATACGCGAGAATAATGAGACCATAAACGCTTTCTACAATTTCTGTCCCCACCGCGCCGCGCGCCTGCTCGATGGCGAGGGCTGTAAACAACGCATTTCCTGCCCTTACCACGCGTGGACCTACAATACCCGCGGCGAGTTGGTCGCGGCGCCCAATGCCGGCGATGTACCCGGTTTTGATGTCAGTCATTTCGGACTCAAGCCCTGCCGCGTGGACGTGGTGCACGGACTGGTGTTCGTTAACCTGGATAACGACGCCGAACCGTTGCAGGCGCAGTTTCCCGGCTTGATTGACGATTTGAAAGCCTATGCGCCGGATTTACCCGCGCTGACCTTTGTGCATCGTACCGAAGCCTGTATGCAAGCGAACTGGAAGGTGGCGATAGAAAATTACGCGGAGTGTTATCACTGCGAACTGATTCACAAGGAGCTGGTCAGCCGGGTACTCGACTTTGATTCCTACAGTATCGAAGTCATCGGCAAGGCACAAAAACACCTGTCGCGTCCGCAGTCGGGGACAACCAGGGCTTATGACTTCGACGAATCGACCGACGGCGAGTTTGTGGCCTGGTGGATGTGGCCCAATTTCTCGTTTCAGAGCTACCCGGGTGGACGTGTGCATTTCTGGAAATGGACCCCCATCGATGCCAGTCATACCCATCTCACAGTCGACTGGTTCTTTCCGAGCAAGGACATGGCTGACTGGGAACGCGAGCTGATCGATCATCATGCCCGAACGACATTTGCCGAGGATTTAGCGGTTATCAATCTGGTGCAGCAAGGCCTCGGCAGTCGGAGCTACCAGCCCGGGCCATTGATGATCGATCGTGAAAATTCACGTTATTCCGAACATGCCGTGGCCGCGATCCAGCAGCTTTGGCGTAACGCTATGGGGGATACCTATGAGTAATGAGCCGATGCCGACCGAACGCCTGTATGCCATTGTCGAACAGGGGCTCTGCATCGGCTGTGGCCTGTGTCAGTCGATAGCGGGCAGCGATCGCGTCAGGGTGACAAAAACACTAAATGGTTATCTTCAGCCTGTCGTCGAGGGAGAACTCGATCATGCGACGGTTGACCGCATCTATGCAGTCTGTCCGGGCACCCGGGTCGAAGGTTTGCCCGAGCGTCTGCTTGATACGGATACCAAACAGGACAACGTCTGGGGCCCGTGGCGGCGCATGGTACGCGCCTGGGCGGGTGATCCGGAAGTGCGCTTCGAAGGCTCCACCGGCGGCGTACTGACCGCGCTTGGCGCCTACCTGCTCGAATCGAAACGCGTCGACTTCATCCTGCAGGTAAAAACCTCGGCCAGCGAACCCAGTTTCGGCGACCCGGTGCTGAGTTTCACCGGCGCCGATGTTTTTGAGGCCGCCGGTTCACGCTATGGACCGGCCGCACCGTTGCTCGATATTAACCAAGTGCTGGAGCGCGAGCAGCCGTTTGCCTTTATCGCCAAACCCTGCGATATCTCCGCACTGCGTAATTATGCCCGGCAGGATGCCCGTGTCGACGAGCTGGTCAAGTACTGGTTAACCATGGTTTGCGGTGGTTACGGTACACCACGGGGAACGGTTGAATTCTATAAACGGGTTGGTATTGATCCGGACGAAGTCACTGCTTTGCGTTATCGCGGCCGCGGTTGTCCGGGGCCGACACGCGTCGAGACGGCCAGGGAGGTTAAGGAATTTCACTACATCGACTACTGGGGTGAAGACGAAACCACCTGGACCTTGCCGTTTCGCTGCAAAATCTGTCCTGACGGTATTGGCGAGGCGGCCGATATCGCGGCAGCCGACACCTGGATCGGTGGATCTCCCAACCGGGTCGACAGTGTCGACGATCCCGGCGTTAATGCGCTGATCGCGCGCACCCGGGCCGGTGAAGAATTGATAGCGGCGGCGGCAGCGGATGGCGCGCTGACGCTCGATTACGATACTGTTCCAGATACGCTGAGCGTTTACCAACCACACCAGGTCAACAAGAAGTACGCCGCCTGGGCGCGCCATCAGGGCCTTGCCGATGCCGGTCGCATCGTACCGCAGACCGAACGCCTGCGCATCGAGCAACTGGCCCTTGAATTGCCTGCAGCAACTATCCGGTTTCAGCGTGAAGGTACCCGTCAACGCGTCGAAACAGGCAAAGCTACCGAACCGACTCCTGAAATCTGGAAACCATAATATAAAGCAGGTTTGCATCCGGGATCGGCAGTCAGCAGCGAATATACAGATATTCCGTCTCCGCATCGGGAGATGCTATTTTTGGCGCGGTCCGAGAAACTGGGTTGCCAGTAAAAGTGTCGTCGATACCAGGATCATAATGGTGGAAATGGCGGCGATGGTCGGATCGATAAAATCACGCAGGGCGCTGAACATATGTTTTGTCAGTGTCGCGTTTGATCCGCCCGACACAAAAATCGCAATGATGACCTCGTCAAAAGAAGTGAGAAACGATAACAGGGCGGCGGTCACGATAGAAAATTTAATTTGCGGCAAGGTAATGACAAAGAATGCTTTTATTCGCGTTGCTCCGAGGCTTCTGGCAACCCTTTCCTGATTCAGATCGTAGTTGCGCAGTGCTGACGTGATCACGATCATGACCAGCGGAGCAGCCAATACGGTATGCGCCATAACCAGTCCTGTAATCGTATTGTTAAGGCCGACACGTCCATAGGCGTAGAAGGTTCCGATAGCGATCAGAATAACGGGCACGATCATCGGGGTAATAAGAAGCATAAAAATTGCCCTGGCTGCCCGATGCCCGGATACGAACAGGGCATATGCCGCCATCGTTCCGAGCGGGGTGGCTAGCAGCATCGTTAATATTCCGACCTGAATCGATGTGACGGTTGCCTGCATCCATTTTGGCGATTCGAGATACACGTCATACCAGCGAATAGACCAGTTGTTCGGCGGGAATTCCAGGTACTGGGAATCAGAAAAAGACATCGGAATAACGATAAATGTCGGGATCACCAAAAGCATCATGATGATCACAGCAAGGATATACAGCCACAACCGATTACCATGGGTAACCTGGGTATCCGAAGCTGGTTTTTGCCACCAACGCATATCAGTGTTTACCGAACAGCGCGGTATCGAGTTTAAATAATCGTGACGCCGCGTATAAAATTACAATAGTCGCCACCAGCAGTACGACGCCGAGAGCGCTTGCTGCACCCCAATTGAACTGGTTCTCGAGTATCGCCGTGATCTGGGTAGCCACCATCACTACACGACCACCACCGAGAACTGCGGGTGTGACATAAAACCCGAGGCAAAGCACGAACACGATTAACGATCCCGCCACCATGCCTGATAAAGACAAAGGAAAATATACCTTCCAGAAAGCCTGGATCGGTGTCGCGCCCAGATTAGCCGCCGCGTGCATCATGTCGCGTTCGATTTTGCGCATGGAACCGTACAGCGGCAGTACGAGGAAAGGCAGCATGATATGGGCCATGCCGATCAGGGTTCCCGTCATGTTATGCACCAGTTTGAGCGGCGTGTCCCAGATACCCGCGGAGATTGCGAAGTCATTCAGAATTCCATTTTTCTGCAGCAATACAAGCCAGGCGTAGGTCCGCACCAGCAGTGAAGTCCAGAACGGTAACAACACCGCCAACATAAAAAATCCTGCTATGCGTTGCGGCAGAATCGCCAGGAAATAGGCGAGGGGATAGCCAATCAGAATGCATATCAGCGTGGTCAGAATACTGACCTGAAAGGTTGTCACGAACACGCGGGCGTACGATTTATATTCGATCATTTTCTGATAGTGTTCGAGCGATAATTGCCCGTCGTTGCCAACAAAAGACAGGTAAAACAGCCAGCCGACAGGGATCAGGATTATCGCTACGATCATTAGCAATGCGGGTGATGCCAGGCTGAGCAACATGCGTTGTTCACGAATATCCTGGGCCCTGAGTAATTCTCCATTCATCGGTTTGTGGTCGATATCGTGTCCAGTCGCGGAGTTCACAGTTCGCTGGCTCGTGGAATGATGATCACGTCTTTTCGATTCAGCCCCAGGGAAACCGGGTCTCCTGGTTGCATTATGTGCTCAGACGATGAAGCGTCGGTACCGAAGCGAAACGCAAGATCATGCTTATCGCTTATCGAGGTCAGTGCAAAAGCTGTCTCACCCTGGTACACGAAATCGCGTACCACGCCGGAGAACACGATCGTTTGTTCCGTATCGACAGCCTGATCCTTAATAACGAATAGCCGTTCGGGCCGAATGACCAGTGAGCAATCAGAGCCTGAATCTTTCGGCCCATCGGCTGCGATGAGATGTTGCTCGAAAAAAAGCCTGCCCGAATCATCGCGCGTTAACGGCAACATGGTTGATTCACCGATAAAATCGGCAACAAACGGGTTGGCAGGCTGATTGTAAATGACGTGTGGCGTGTCGACCTGGGCCAGCCTGCCCTGATTGATCACCGCGATGCGGTCAGACATGGTCAAGGCTTCGCGCTGGTCATGCGTCACATAGACGGTGGTTACGCCTAGTTTTTCGTGCAGGTGCTTAAGCTCGATTTGCATTTGTTCGCGCAATTTTTTATCCAGAGCGGAAAGCGGTTCGTCCATCAGCAGGATGCGTGGGCGAAACACGAAAGCGCGGGCGAGCGCCACCCGTTGTCGCTGCCCCCCGGAAAGCTGGTCTATGCTTCGATCGCCAAGATCGGACAACTGGACGGTTGCCAGCGCTTCGGCAACGCGCTCGGCGCTTTCTGTTGCGCTGACCTGGCGCAGTTTCAATGGAAAAGCGACATTTTCTGCAACCGACATGTGTGGGAACAGGGCATAGCTCTGAAACACCATACCGACGTTGCGTCGATGCGGTGGTGTGAGGATCATCTCTGATTCACCGAAGCGAATACTGCCCGCGTCAGGCCTGTTGAATCCGGCAATGGCCATTAACAGCGTGGTCTTTCCTGATCCTGAAGGTCCTAACAGGGTCAGGAACTCGCCGCTACGGACCTCGAGATCTACCGAATCCAGCGCATAGAACTGGTCAAATTTCTTGGTTAAACCCTGTATATGAATCGGCAGTGCAGTCGAAATTTCCGACGACTGGTTATCGGCATGAGTGGTCAAATTTAAAGCCCCGTTTGCCATGGTTGCCGGGCAAACACCCGGCAACCGATTTGGCCTGTGATTACTCGCTCATGAGTTCCATGTAAAGCTCGAGTGCCTCGGTTCTATGCTTGGCATAAAAATCCAGGCTCACGGGCAACATCATGGGCACATTTTTGGGATGCGAGGGCAAGGACTCGATCAGCTCCTTCGGCGCAGTTGTTACCTCGTAGGCCTTCTGGTTCGTCGGGCCGTAGGTGATATGGTAAGGCAGGTTTGCCTGGTACTGGGCTTTCGAAATTTCCGCAAGAAATTTCATCGCCATGTCCTTGTTAGGCGCACCTTTCGGCATTGCGAAACAGTCGTAATCGAGCAGGGCCTGATTGAAGGTGTAGCCGACTTTGGCACCATCTTTCTTTGCGTTATCGAAGCGTCCGTTCCAGCCGGTGGACATGTCGACTTCGGCATCTTTCATCAGCTGAGCCTGCTGCGCACCGGAACCCCAGAATACGGCGATATGCGGTTTTAACTCACGAATTTTATCTATCGCGCGCATCATCCCTGCCTTGGTGGAAAGGACTTCATAAACCTTTTCCGGAGGAACACCGTCAGCCATCAGGGCAGGTTCGAGAGCGCCATCGACATTGTTTGCGCGATAGGCCCGTGTGCCGGGGAATTTCTTGACATCCCAGAAGTCGGCCCATGATTTAGGCGCACCTGCACTACCGGGTTCGCCATACTTGTCAGTGTTCCATGACATCACGGTTGCGAACACATCGGAGCCGACGCAGTAATCGCTGTAAAGGTTGGGGTAGAAATCAGAAACATCCACCACGCTGTAATCAATTTTTTCGAGGCAGCCTTTGGCGGCGGCAGACGCAGCGCCGCCCGAGCCGGTGACGACCAGATCCCAGGTAACGGAACCCGATTGAACCTGCAGGCAGGTTTTAGACATGCTGGCCCCGGATTCCCGGTTTATGGCGATACCGGAGTTTTTGGAAGCATCATTGAAAAGCGCAGCGTCCTGTGCTGCGCCGTAGCTGCCTCCCCAGGAAACTACTGTAACAGGATCGGCAGATACGATACCTGCCGCGAAGGTTGTGGAAGCTGCCAGGCCGGCGGCTAACATCATTGACCGGACCCGCCGGGTCGGTTTCGAAAGATGAGACATTATAGTTCTCCAAAGGTTTTCATCAGGGTTGGGTAATTATAAATTGTTATTTTGTTCCACCGGGGACCAGGTGCATTTAGTCCTCGAACCCGGAGTATAAACACCCTGTCGTCGCTATTCTACTGATATTCGTGCGGGTAGTTACGATGGCCAGTACACGTTTCCCTGGACTGTTTGTACCAGTATTACGGCGACGGTTAAGCTGGCTCGCCAGCGATAGCAGCGCGATATTAAAAACGATTTCAATTAGGTAAACTGTCACTTTATTCGCTATTCTCCAAGATAGTGCATCGATCGTCGCGATTTTATTATAATTCGCCGGGCGATGACTACGATCCCGACTTGAATCGAATCCAGTAACGAGGTCTTGATATTGAACCAACGACACAGACTAGTGCTAATGCCCGGCCTCGATGGCACCGGAAAGTTATTTGCGCCCCTCATTCCGTTGCTCGAACAGCACTTCCAACTGAGCATCGTTACCTACCCCGATCTCGATTCGTTTTCCGATTATATCGACTGCGCGCAACGCCAGCTCCCGGAGACGCCAGGGTTTTCGCTACTGGCCGAATCTTTTTCCGGTCCTGTCGCAATGGCCTTAATGGCGCGACTGCCTGGCCAGATCGGTGCATCGGTATTAGCCGCGACTTTTGCGCGTTCACCGTTAGCGGCATTGACGCGCATGGGTAATTATATTCCCGAGCAAGTATTTTCCATCGGGGCATTGAGCGAATTCGTCCTCGATGTCTACGAGACCGAAGACGAAGATTTTTCCGAAACCCAGCCGTTGCCGCTGAATGTAACGGAACAACTTGACGGTGTGCTGTTGAAACGTCGAATTGCAGTTTTAAGCCGAATCGACATTTCAGCGATGTTGCCGGACATCGAGTTACCGATTCTCTATCTGCATGCGATGCGGGATCGGATTGTTGCCGAGACTGATGCGCAAATGATTGAGGAATATCTGCCTGATGTTCACCGCGTCGATATCGATGCGCCGCATTTACTGCTGCAAACCCGGCCGCAGCTGTGCGCTGAACTAATCATCAAACACGTTCAGTCAGACAGGTAAGCCGCAAGCCTTCATTCCGTTTGTCTGTAAAGAGTAATTTCCACGCCGGCGTGATTCGATCAACTGCGGCGGGCTATCTGGTGTGATTTCCAGGCGGGAATCAGCAGTACCAGTACCAGCGCCGAAAGTACCAGCAATAGCGCCAGCAGGTCGGCGATACCCACCTTTTCGTCAAGAATCAGGTAGCTCGAATAGACGCCGATCACGGGCACCATCAGCGTGCCGATTGCGGCAATCGAGGCAGGCAGTAATCCCACCGTCTTGAAGTAAGCCCACTGACAGAAGCTCATTGGGAACAGGAATATGTAAACCAGGGCAATCACTACCGAGCCGCTCAGCGTGGTGAGATCGGGCAGGGGTTCGGACCAGGCTGCCACCAGCGTGACCGGAATCGAACTGAGTAACAGTTGCCAGGCGATGTTGCTCAGCGTCGGTACCTGCCAGGTGATTTTTTTGAGTAACACGGTGCCAATCGCCCAGGAAATTGCTGCTGACAGCATGAAAAACGCACCTACCGGTGCTCGTTTCAGAATCAGCAAATCCGGTCCGATCAAAACACCGAGACCCAGCAGTCCGAGCAACAAACCGACGACCTTGGTCATGGTGATACGTTCACCGAGTACGTAGGCCGCAAACAAGGTAGCCCACAGCGGCATGGTAAAAGCGATGATCGATGCGCGCCCGGCGGGCATCTGCGAAACGCCGTAAGCCGAAAACACCATCCATCCCAGAATGGCAAAGCTGCCACATAACAATACCGGGCCGATTTCCTGGCGTCGCAGTTTGCAGCGATTACCCGATAGCGCCGACACCAGCATCAGAATGCAACCACCAACGATCAGGCATAAGGCTCGAAACCACCACACCGTCAATTCAGACAGAATGATTTTCATCCCCGGCCAGTTCAAACCCCAGAATAGTGACAGTGAGGCCAACAGCAGAATCGGTTTGATTGAAGGTGGTAACAAGAGAATTTAGCCGGAGTCGAGAAATGGACCGCCAAATAGTAACACCGCCATGCCGACTCCGGTCGCTATCACCACGTTGTTGGTGCGCCACATGATGAGCACCACGCATGCCATCGCCAGGATTTCACTGATGCTGCCGCGGCGTACCGCGGGTGCCAGTATTGCCATGAATGCGCAGCCGGGGAGGGCTTCGAGTACGGGTTGAATGCCGCGGATATGGCGCAGTTGCAGGCCGATGAAGTAACCGGTAACCCGGGTCAGGTAGACGATCGAGGCCATCATCGCGATCGCTATGAAAGTTGCGTTTGCGTCAACCATAGTCGCGACGCACCTGTACTATGGCAACCATCATGCCGCAGAGCACCGAGCCCAGCAGAATCAAGTAGTCTGCGCTACCGAGTTCAAACAATAACAAGGCGACGATACCGGACACAATCCAGGGTGTCGGACTTGATTTGGAGCCCTTGAAAAACAGCATCATCATGGTCGCCATCACCAGGGGGCCGGCGAAGTCGACCGCACCCAGATCCAGGTTGGCGAACAGGTGGGCGGCGTTCAAGCCGATAAAGGTAGAACAGAGCCAGCTGGTCATCATCGATACGCCGTATCCGGTGACGTAGCCGAGGCGGTCGACATCGGCTTGCATGCGGAAACTGTTAACTACCCCCGGGTCATTGAGCAGGAACAACCAGACGATACGGCGTCGCAGACTATGGCCATCAAAGTGGTGTGTCATCGCCATGCCCAGTAGCAGGTTACGCGAACTGACCAGTGCCACTGAAAGCGCGATCGTGCCCAGCGGTAACGGCGTCGTCCAGAATTCCAGTGCTGCAAATTGGCCCGAGGCGGTGAATACGGAGGCACTCATCAACAGCGCATGCCAGTTTTCGATGCCGATGGCCGCGGCGGCAATGCCGAACATCACTCCGAACAGAAAGGTGGAAATGAAGTAATCACCGGAAGTGCGAATGCCCAGTCGTGCGCTTTGCCAGGTAGTCATCTGTTGTTACGCGCCAGTTTTTCAAACATGACCAGCGCGGCGAGCACGACGGCAAACCCGACCCACTGCAACGGGGTGAAAGTTTCGCCGAAGATAAACCAGGCGAACATGGCTGCCATGGGTGGTTCGATCAGGGTAATCATGGCAGCTCGGGTTGCGCCCAGAATCCGCGCGCCGGAGAAAAAGGCTACCCATGAGACGCAGTAGGCCACGCCATTACCGGACAGTGCAATCCAGCCGATCGTGGTTTGTGGCTGGTTAAACTGGCCAAACAGCAGTAGCGCAAGGCCGAATATGGCGACACCCCAGAGGCTCATGTACAGGTTGGAAACCAGTGAGCCGGTTTGCTCAGAAACCTTAACATTGACCACGGTGATGACTACCGAGGCCAACATGGCGAGGATGGCCAGTGCCACGCCGACGAAACTGACCTGCTCGAGGTTTACGCCGAGGATCAACGCCAGGCCGGCAAAGGCGATGCTGCCCCAGAACCATTGCCCGGCGCGGAGTCGGGTCGACCCGGCGAGGTGTTCATATACGGCCAGTGCCATCGGGTACAGGTACAGGATCAGGATGGCGAGGCTGATATTGATCGAGACGATCGCGCCGAAAATGCCGTAGACAAACAAGGCGCCGGCAATGCCAACGACGATGCTGTGAACCAGCAGGTCGCGTGGCAGACGCAGGCTCTGTTTGACGATGATGGCTGCGCTGAAAAGGATCAGTACGGCGATGATGCCGCGGCTGAAGGCTACCGTAAGAACATCGCTACCGCTTTCATAGGCGAGCTTCGCGGTGGTCGGCAGGAACACGACCCCGGTTCCGGAAAGCAGCATATAGACTATACCGAGTGCATCGCGAGAGATCAGCTTTGCTGGCGCTGTGCTGGTGGTCACGTTGGCGTCCTGGATTCCTGCTGTGTTATTTTCACGCGCGAAGATACCACAGGCGACCGCCTTGAATGCGGATTTATTTTTCCCGGTTCAAGCGCTGTTTTGCTTTATAATTTCGCACTTAACCCAAGCCAGAATTGCCGGGAGCAAGCAACATGCATAAGTACGCTATAAATGAAATTCCGCAGAATCTGGAACCCTGGCCATTCGACAACCCGGACTCCGATTATAAAATTCTGCGCGGTGATCCACGCGCCTCGGGGCGGCTCGACTTCGGTGGTAACGATGTGTCGCATCGGCTTGGTATCTGGGCCTGTAGCGAGGGCGCGTTCGAATGTACCGAACTGGGTGATGAATTGCAGACCATCATCAGCGGGCGACTGATCCTGACCCGGGTTGGTGGTGAGTCGATCGAATGTGGTCCCGGTGACAGCATATTTACGCGTAAAGGTGAACGCGTAATCTGGAACATTCAAGAGGACGTGACCAAGGTATTCTTCACCTATCTTGGTGATCGGAGTCTGGATTAGCCTGCCTGTTTTCCGGCGAACAGGGGCCTTAGCATCCACAGGCCGATAATCGGCCCTGGAACTAGTAACAGGAAGATGTACTGGGGACTGATCAGCGTCAGTAACCAGCCGGCCAGTTGAATGCTGAAGATCGTAATCAGGAAACCAATCGAGTTGACGATAGTAAGAGCTGAGCCGACGAATTCTCTTGGTGCATATTTTGCGTTCAAGGCTGAAAACTGGGGTGAATCGCCGACCACGGTGATGCCCCACAGCAGCAGGAAAGCGAGAAAGACGGCTGGGCTCGAGTTGAACAGGACCGGTGACAGCAGGCAGCAGGCTCCAGAGATCGCTAGTTGAACTGCCGCCACCCGGGCGCTGCCAAGCTTCGTGGAAGCGATACCGCCGACCGCGGATCCGATAAATCCGCTTGCGATCACCAGAAACGACCAAAGCGGCACATTCAGCGTGATGGCGTTGTTGCTGCTGTAGGTCAGCAATAACAGCGGGATGAAGGCCCACAGGGTGTACAGCTCCCACATATGCCCGAAGTAGCCAAACGCCGAGGCGCGAAATCGGCGTGAGCGGAATATTACTTTCAGTGCATCGAGATGGAATACCGAGCCTTTCGGCAGGTGAGGCCCATCCGCTACCAGCATTAACATAACGAAACCGCCGAGTATTGCCAGGGTTGAAACGACCAGCATCACCTGTTCCCATGGCAAATCGCTCCCGCTGCTTCTGACCAGGTGAGGAAAGGCCGTGCCCAGTACCAGCGCGCCGACCAGATAGCCCAGTGCCCGTCCCAGTCCCTGCGCGTACCAGCCTGCCGCTATCTTCATCCCCACCGGGTAAATACCGGCAAGGAAGAACCCGGTCGCAAAGCGCAGCATCAGCAACCAGGTTAGTTGCTGAGGGACAAACAGCAGCGCGATATTGGCCAGTGCGCCGGCGAGCGAACAATAGAAGAAGACCAGGCGTGGTGAAAAACGGTCTGCGATCATCAACAGCGCAAACAACAGCGTGCCGCAGATAAATCCGAGCTGCACCGCCGAGGTAACGTGGCCGAGTGATTGCTGCGCAAGTCCCCAATCCTTTTGTAAATCGAGGATGATTGCATTGCCGGCGAACCACAGTGAGGTACCGGTAAATTGCGAAAAAATAATCACCGGCAATATGTGTGCCGGGCGTGTCGTGGCGTTCAATGGAAAAATATCGGTTAAATATGATTTAAACAAAAAGGCCCGCTCGAAAGCGGGCCCCGTTGAGGATAAGTGGTATACGTTTTTACTGCATTACCTTGGTCCAGACCTTGTCGATCAATGACTGGGCTTTGGGTGAGCAGGTCGGGGCGAAAAACACTTTCAAATCGGACGGCGGGTTGATCTCCGGTGCAGATTTCAGTTCATCCGAATAGTAGGCAGCGGTGCCCTTGACGGCATCGCCGTAGCCCTGGTTTTCGGTCAGCATCGCCATGTTTACGGGATCCATCATGAAGTTCATGAACTTCTTCGCGTTTTCGACATTCTTGGCACTCGTCGGAACTACCATGCTGTCATACCAGCCGACTACGCCTTCTTTCGGGTAGGCATAGACGATGGGTGCACCGGTCAAACGCCCCAGCCGGGAAAAACCACTCCAGTGATTGGTTATGATGGCTTCGCCACTCGCCAGCAGGTCGCTCATGGTTTCCGAGTTATAGGCGACGACGTATTCCTTCTGGTGGACGAGCATGTCCTGAATCTTTTTCATTTGCTTCGCATCTTCGGAACAAAACGGAATACCAAGATATATGTTGGCGAGACTGACAACTTCATCCGGGGTCTGGAAAACGCTCAGGCGGCCCTTGATCTGGTCGGATGGCTCGAAGAATTCCTTCAGCGATGCACCCTTACCGGAATACAGTTCGCTGTTGTACGAGAACGAGGTGGTGCCCCATTGCCAGGGCCCGGTGTACTCCTGCTCTGGATCCCATTCCGGCTTTTTCCAGCGATCCTCCAGATTTTTATAGTTAGGCAGCGAATGAACACCGACTTTCTGAATCAGGCCTTCCTTGACCAGGATCGGCACGAAGTTCTGGCTGGGCACGACAATGTCGTATCCGGTGGCGCCGGCCTGCAGTTTTGCCAGCAGGGTTTCGTTGGAATCGTAGGTATCCACGGAGACCTTGATGCCGGATTCCTTCTCGAACTTGGCGATCAATTCCGGCGGGGTGTATTCCGTCCAGTTATAGATGAATAACTCGCCTTCGGCCTTCGCTAACCCTGCGGTCAGCATCGCGGCGGCTGCGGCGAAAATCGTTAATGCGCGTTTCATATTATCTTCCTCTGGTTGGTAGGGTTATTTTCTGACTAGCGTTAAAACATTAGTGCACAGTATCGGTCTGTGACTTTTTCGAAACTATCCAGTATGCCGTAACTATACCGATCGAGACAAGCAACAGGACGGTTGAGACGGCATTGATCTCGGGTGTCAGGCCCCGGCGGATCATCGAATAGATATAGACGGGCAGGGTGGTTGATCCGGCCCCGCCGACCATGAGCGTAATAATAAAATCATCCATGGATATTACGAACGCCAGCATGGCGCCGGCAACGATGCCCGGCATCAGTAATGGCACGGTCACATAGCGGAAGGTTTCCCATTCCGAGGCGTAAAGATCACGCGCGGCCTGTTCCATTGAAGTGTCCATGCCTTCGAGTCGGGCACGAATGGGCATGAAAGCAAACGGAATACAGAAGGTGATATGGGCGATGATGACATTGCCCAGGCCCCAGTTCATGCCAATCGCGGAAAAGAAAATCAACACGGCCACTGCGGTCACAATTTCCGGCACCATCAGTGGCAGTGTAATCAGTCCGAGTGAAACTGTTTTACCGCGGAAGTTGCCACCCCTGGCCAGCACCAGGGCACCGATGGTGGCAATGGCCGTGGCAAATATCGTCGACACGGTGGCGACGATCAGGGAGTTCCAAACCGCTTTTTGAATATCTTCGTTCTGAAATGCTTTCAGATACCACTCGAAACCGAATCCGCCCCAGTTCATGACCATGCGGTTGGCGTTGAAAGAATAAAAAATCAACACGACGATCGGCAGATAAAGAAAGATGAAGAAAAAAACCGTCCAGCCACCGAGCCCGCGATAGTGGCCCACGGGCAGCATCTTCTTACCTGTACGCGGAGATGGCGACTTTTGCACTTGCTCGCTCATGATCAGCCGCTTCCTTCCATGGCTGCCCGTTTTTTAGCCGCCCTGGCGTAGAAAATCAGCATGATGACTACGGCGGATAACAGCAGCATGGACAAGGCCGCGCCAAAGGGCCAGTTGCGCGCCGATGCAAACTGAAACTGAACCAGGCTGCCCAGCATCAGTTTTTTACCTCCGCCCAACAGGTTTGGCGCAATGAAAGCACCGAGGCAAGGAATGAATACCAGTATGCAACCGGCGATGATGCCGGGCTTGCACAAGGGGATAACAACCCTGGTCATGACTTCCAGGCGGTTGGCGTATAGATCGCTAGCAGCTTCCAGCAACCGGAAATCAAGCTTTTCCAGGCTCGCATAGATAGGTAGCACCATTAAGGGCAGGTAACTGTAAGTCAGGCCGATGGCGATGGCGCCATCCGTATACATCATGCGCAATGAATCCTCGATGATGCCGGCCGCGAGCAGGGGTGTCTCGATCACACCACCGCGGCCGAGGATGATGATCCACGCGAAGGTGCGAATCAGCAGGTTGGTCCAGAACGGAATGGTGACCAGGTAGATATAGAAATTGCGGCGGTTTTCCGGCTGCAAAGTGATGTAGTAGGCGACCGGGAAACCGAAAATCAGGCACAGCAGGGTAGCGCCGAACGATAACTGGAAGGAACGAAAAATGATGTTGATATAACCGGGATTGAAGACCAGCTGGTCTTCCAGATCGTATTCGAAGAAGAGTTTGACGTAGGCGGCCAGCGATCCGACAGGCTTGACGCCACCATAGGGATTGGGCTCCAGAAAGGAAAACACGCCCATGATGATCATCGGCACCAGCATGAAAATGCCGATTACGAAATAACTCGGAGCGAGACCCAGCCAGCGTCGCCCGGCGGCGCTTTTTGGCAACCAGTCGCTCATTGCGCGAGAACCCTCAAGGCGCGCGCCGAGAAGTCGACCGCAAGCGAATCACCGATCTCGAAGGGCAGCTTACCGTTCTCCTGTGGACGCGCCTGCGCTGTCAGTTCGATGCCATCGCCCATGTCCACGGTGTAGGCCGCCTGGTTACCCAGGTAGACCATGTTGGCGACCTTGCCGGGTCGTGTGCCCGGGCCGCTTGCCTCGTCGGCGGCTAACAGGCTGATTTTTTCGGGTCGCAGGAACAGCGTGACCTGGTCACCGACCTTGTGACCGCCACTATTTTCGGCCTCGAACATGCTTCGTGCGCCAATCCTGCAGGTCACCAGGTCATCGTTGAAGTCTACAATCTCGCCATCCAGAAAGTTCGTATCACCAATGAAGTCCGCGACGAAACGGTTGATCGGATGCTCGTAGATGTCAGTCGGCCCGCCGATCTGCTGTACCTCGCCATCGGACATGACTGCAATCCGGTCACTCATGGCGAGTGCTTCTTCCTGATCATGGGTTACAAAGACGAAGGTAATCCCGGTCTCTTTCTGCAGTTGCTTTAGCTCTTCCCGCATCGCCTGGCGGAGTTTCAGGTCGAGGGCCGAGAGCGGTTCGTCGAGCAGCAGCACTTTCGGGCTTGGTGCCAGGGCGCGGGCCAGGGCGACGCGTTGTTGCTGGCCACCGGAAAGCTGGTTGGGTCGACGGTCTCCCAGATGCTTCATCTTGACCAGGGTCAAAACCCGTTCGACGGTGGCTTCGATTTCCGCTTTGGGTTTCTTCAGACGCTCGAGACCGAAAGCGACGTTTTCGGCGACCGTCATGTGCGGGAACAGGGCGTAATGCTGGAAGACTGTATTCACGGGCCGACGATTCGGTTCGAGATTCTCGATCTCCTCATCGAACAACATGATTTCGCCGCCGGAAACCTGTTCGAAACCGGCAATCAGGCGCAACAGGGTGGTTTTGCCGCAGCCGGAGGGACCGAGCAGGGTGAAGAACTCGTTATCGTTGATGGTCAGGGAAACATTGTCGAGCGCCTTGACCGGCTGGTTCGAGCCCGGGTTATAGATCTTGGTAACACCACGAATATCAATTGCAGTAGTCATTCCATACCTTTTCGAGTGATGCTCCGCCGAGTGCGGTCACCAGGTGATCCCCGCTACCGAATTGCTTGACGACATTGCGCCCGCTAACGGCGATGGATTTGTTGGTTTCTGTCACGCCCCCTCACTCTTTATGTAATTTTCGATGTTTGTGATCACATCGTTGGCGTAATATTAAACCCCAGATCAAGGATAATGGAAAGTATTCATTAACTATGATCTGATTCAGATTTTCTGATCGAATCCGGGATTGATTTTGAAACAACACGTTGCGGCTATCAGTGGCCAGATCAGTTGGGTTTATACGCAGGACCTTGAATCGACAGCCTATTTCTATGCAGAGGTGCTCGGCCTTGAATGTACCCGTGACCAGGGCGCGGCAAGAATTTTTGCCACCGGTGACAAAGCCTGGATCGGCGTCTGCAAGGCATTCGCCGAGCGCGTAGTCGAACCAAAAGGGGGCATGATTTCTATTATTAGCGACGACGTCGATGCCTGGTATCGACGACTTGCCGATATCGGCTTGAATATCGACCAACCGCCACATCGCCTCGAGCAGTTCGGCATTTATACGTTCCGGGTAGAAGACCCTAACGGTTACTTGATCGAGTTCCAGCAGTTTATCGACGATGTTGCGCCGATCGATTAAAGCCAATGCTACTGACCGGCATCGCGGCAGAAGCGTTGCTCGAACGAGTGCCGCTTGCGCTCGAACCGGCGCCTCATTTGCCTTATCCGGGGCTGACCAGCATACTTATTGTCTTCTTGATCAATGGATAACCTTGCGGGCGTGCGCATGACCAGCGCATGCAGTCAAACAAACCACTCATGAGGTGAACGGTTTGCTGCTCGAAGCAGCGTTAGACGGACCATTTCAGTGATGAATCGAGATCCATAAATGTCCAGACTGCAACCTTTAGCCGCTTCGATACACAACGACGAAAATCATGACATCTTGAGTTTTCTGCAAGGTAAGAGCGCCCACTCCGACGTTGCCGAGGCTCTTGTAGAAGCTGCAGAATCGCCAGGCGATGTACAATTCTACAGCTCCGAGCCTGCAAACTACGGCTACGTCGTGCTGACAACGCAGGACGTAGTGTTTGCTGTTGCTTACGGCATGTCCCGGATCGCATTTCGTCTCGACGAAACATTCAAAGGGCGAGCCCTGGAGACCGGGGGATTCGATGCCGTCGAAGCTGGTCCGGCCTGGGTCGCTTTCGAGGTGTTCCGCAGCAATTATCCAGCGGTCGATTTGCCTTTCTGGGTGCGAAAGGCCTACTTGATCGCACGCGGAACCGACCCATCCTAGAGCACCTGCCACGGGAGATATCGATATGAAATTGCCGCTATTACTGATAATTTCACTTGCTGTTGCATTGCCGGTTGGCACCTCCATTGCCGTTGATGAAAAGACGGTAAAGGCCAAACGCCAGGAAGCGCAGAAATTGCGCCAGCAGCAGAAAAATGAACGTGGGCGAGATATCCGGGATGCGAGTCAGTCATTTCGACAAACCACCCGCGATTTAAAAAAGGAGTACCAGGAAAGGGCGCGAGACCGGGATACCGGTTTTAAACTGCAGCAGGTAGATATGAAAGCGGAGCGAAACGCGAGAATTGTCGAGGTAGAAGTGGAGATGCAGCAAAAAATAAATCAGTTGTTTCTCAATACCAGCGGATCGAGTGACGAGGCGGCAGTCGATCAGCTCAAGGCGGATATGAAATCCTATTCGGATCAGGTTTTCGAAATTAAAAAGCAGGCGGCAATAGAACAGCAGGCCGAGAGCATCAAGAACGAACTGGCAAAACACCGTTTGATGGATGAACGCGATGCTGCGGCACTGGATCTGGCGAGCGAGCTGGGATTGCGTAGTCAGTACGAGCCCATTCTGGCGACGCCGATCGGGGACGGGCTAAGCAAACAGGAAGAGAGCTGGAATAAGCGCGAGAAAAAGGAAGTCGAGAAGTTATTCAAGAGCAATCAAAGACTGCTGGGTGAATTTCTCTATGGCAAGAAATTGCGCCAGTGGGAGATCGATAACAAGCGTGTAGATTTCGACCTGGAATGGCAAAAAAAGTCGGAATTACACGCATTAAATCTCGAGCAGACTTATTACAATTCGATGTTGCTACAGTCCTCGGCCGAGAGTAATTTTGATCAACAGGCATTTAACCGGCGTATCTCAGAATTGCAAAAGCAAAATAAGCTAATCCATATTAAATACAAGAAGATACGCGACAAAAACAGGATCAGAAGAACGGAAGAAAGAAGGGATATAGTTACAGTCAAGTAAGCCTCTATCGCGGCCTGCAGCTAAGCTGTACGATGCTCGAAATCTGCGCCTGGCAACAGGCGATGCGCGTACAGATGTTCGTAGTGCGGAAGTACGGTTTCGTATATCTCCCTGACCCGGTCGGGCGCATCGGAAATGTCGATGTACTTGCGAGGTTGTGCCTTCAGGCCATCTGAATTGCGCAGGTTGGCGTGCCAGGAACCACCGTCGTACCAGCTGACCTCGTCGCGTTCGCCGGGCTCCCAGCTAAGCGCTTCTTCGATATAAGGAATTCCGACCGCACTACAGTAGGCCTCGACGATCCCATGCGGGTTCTCGAGTAAATCGTCGCTATCGATGACCGGAGGCACTTCGCCCAGTTTGTCGGCGAGCCGGTCGAACAGGGCGCGCTGTTCTATAAACGCAATCTCCTTCAACACGAAATCAGGCCAGTTTCTGTACATCGAGGTTGCAACCTTGGCCGGGTCGCGGATCAGGAAGCTGTGATTGAAACTATCGAGAAACTCGTCCGTCCACAGGTGTTCTATGTAATGCGGGAAATCCTTCGAAAACACGGGTCCCCTGGCGGCCACCGCCTGCAATTCCTGCCATACGCTGTCAAAGCTGAGTCCCGGGGTCCGTGGCGTGTCGGGTTTGATGCGGGGCCAGCGCGCATCCTCGCCCTGGTACCAGGCTTCGCCGAAAGGTTCGTGGAAACAGGTCATGTCGCCGCGCATGCGCATCATCCATTCGAATGCGGTCGAAGTGGAACGCGGTGTCGCCCAGAGTACCAGTATCTTGTGCATAGATAGTGCCTTACTGTAATGATGCAAGTAGCTGCCCATGGCTACCGATTGGTGCGGTACCCAGGGTTTTGAAAATCCGCCAGTAGAGCGCGGTGTCTGATGAAACTATGGGTTTGCCGATTTTGCTTTCAAGCTCGCGATCCAGCGAAACGATGCGTTGCGGCAAACCATCGGCTCTGCGGAAATTCGGCATGCCGTTGACGACGATGGCATCGACGTCGGGCGCCTGCTCGGCCACATAGGCCATCGATTTTTCGGCGAGGTCACCCTCGAAAATCCAGATACAGTCATTGCATTCCTGCTGGTTTTCAAAAAACCCCATATCGGTGAAATTGGCGTAGTAAACCAGGTCGAACCCGGCTTCCCTGAGAAAGCGCGCGTAACCGTCACGCCAGTCGGGCCAGTAATAAACCGAGTTCAGCGCGATGCGTTGGGCGCCCATGTCTCGCAGGGCTTCAACCACGCAGTAGCCCGCCATGTGAAACGGGGTTTCATAAGTGTCACCAATACGCTGGCAGATGTCGCGAATTTCGTCGGGTGTGGTGCCCTGGCAATGGACCCAGTTGGTGCCGACCTGGCCGCAGACATCGGCGCCGTTATTCGACATGCAGTTGACGTACTCTTCCAGCAGGTGAAAATTATCGACCCGCTGCGACAGTTCGTGGGCATAACCGGGTACATGCAGCATGCGTCCATGGACGCCGACATTGTCCGCGCTGATGCGCAGGAAATCACTCGGTGCCGCGTCAAAATCATGCGGTGGTGAGGTAAAGCCTACCTGGTAGGTGAAGAGTTTGTTTTGCAGTATCTTCCAGCGTTCCGGTTTCATCTTGCCTGCCTCGTCGGGTTAACCAGCCGAATGATATATATCTCTAGTCTGCTATCAGATCAAGCATAATTGGCGGTAGCTTTACACGAAGCGAACCAGGTTTACCGCTACAGCAAAAAAAAAGCCAGGCGATTAAGCCTGGCTTTCTAAAATCGATTTGCCAAAGTATTGGCAATTCAATTAGACAGGAGTGATGTTCTCAGCCTGCGGACCTTTCTGGCCCTGGGTGACAGTGAACTCAACTTGCTGTCCTTCGGCCAGGGTTTTGAAGCCCGTGCCTTGAATTGCACTGAAATGTGCGAATACGTCGGGACCTGATTCTTGCTCAATAAACCCAAAACCCTTTGCTTCGTTAAACCATTTTACTTTGCCGGTTGTCTTGTCAGACATAATAATGTGTACCTATAAAAAATAAAAAATAAACCTGTAACAGGTGATATCGCCAGATACCAGGCCTTAACTTATTGACTGCAGAACGAGGGAACACTTCGAAGAGAGGGAATAAACATTAGACGTAGAATCGAGCTGAAACGCACTGTAACTAAATTATTAGCAATGTCAACAACTTATTAATTGTAAAAAACTATCTTCCATAGTCGCGTTCCACCAGCGCGATGCGGGTTTTATAGCTTGAGTACCATTTATCCATGCCCATTTGCTGCGCCAGCCGATGTTCAGCATGCGCCTTCCATCGTTTGATCGACTGGAGATCGGACCAGTAGGAAACGGTAATGCCCAGGTCTTCGCGCACCGATTCAACCCCGAGAAACCCGGGTTGCTCGGCCGCCAGTTCGACCATGCGTGTGGCGGTCTCGGCGTAACCCTCGATATCAGCGTTGCGCAGCGATGAAAATATGACCGCATAGTAGGGCGGCGCAGGCGTTTCGGCGATCAGACTCATGAGTACTCCGGTGTTTTTGGATTTAGCAATCTAGTAAATCGGCCAGGTGCAGGATGCTGCTCGAATGCAGTGTGTTCGCGGACCAGGGGGCAACGCTCTTGGGCTCGGCGCGACCATATTCGAAGGGGCGCTCGATATAGGCGGTTTCCAGTCCACATTTTCGAGCTGACTCGAGATCGCTATGGTGCGCGGCGGCGAGCATGACCTGATCAGGCTCAGCGGCAAAGGTACGCACTACGCCCAGATAAGTATCAGGATGCGGTTTGTACTTATTGAAATTCTCGGCGCTGAGAATGCAATCCCAGGGTAGCGAGGCATTTTTTGCCATCTCGGTGAGCAGGCCGATATTACCGTTGGATAGCGAGCAGATAATAAACTTCGATTTCAGGCGCGTAAGCCCTGCAACCGAATCCGGCCAGGGATCGAGCCGGTGCCAGACCAGGTTCAGTTGCTGACGTTCGGCTTCTGCTAGTGAGTCCAGCGCAAAATCATGTAGCACCTTATCGAGGATGCGGCGGTGCAGATCGTCGAGGATTACCCATTCACCCCGCTCCATAACCTCAGCCATCGCGGGTTTGTACCCGGCCCGCCAGGCAAGGGCGAACCGGTCGGGATCGACGCCGAGATTCATTGCGGCTACCTCGCGCGAAACCGAACCATGCCAGTCGACCACAGTACCGAACACATCGAAGGCGATTACTTTAATTCTGTCTGCTAATTCATTCATTACTATCCATTCATGCTTCAAATAATACTATCCGAACTGTGATTGCTGACGCAGGTCACCTGCCTGCCACAGATAATAAACCACGAGGCTTTGCTTGGTCGTGCGAAAACCATGTGGCGTGTTCGGTTCGACATAAATCACATCGCCGGCGCTATGCCTGCTCTCTGCGGCTGCGCCGACTGTGAAATCGGCGCAGCCGGCGAGTACGAGATAAACTTCCTCGGCTTTGTGTTGATGGCGTGGATAAACGATGTCCGGTCCCCAGACACCGATACCGGCACGAATACGATCGCTGACGAACGGCCCCTGCTGGCCGATAATTTCGGCAAAGCCGTAACCGGCGAGCATTGCATCGGGAACCAGGTCGTCCTCTTTTTTATAACTCTGCTCCCAGCGTAAGCGTTTTTTATGGCGCTCGAACACAGCCAACAGGGCCTCGATCCGGGGATCGGCAGATATGCTGGTTGTGCCCAGAAAATCAGCGGCGGCCAGGTAAGCCGGTGCGACTGCCTGCCAGGCGTCTCCCCAGGCACGCATAGATGGCTTGAATCTGTCGATATCGGGATGCGGGTGGTGAAGTGCGAAATCGCGCACCGCGTCAAGCAATTCCAGGTCCTCTAGTTGCACATTCATATCTATTTTGGTTGCTGCCGGGTGGTGATTTAACTCGGAGTCTGTTGAACCTGGAATCAATAATATCGGACTTTTGCCTGGTGATCACCACGACGTCAGTATAAATTAGCGGCCACCGGGTCGCGCTGGATGTTGTATTCATTATTGCGCGGAGGGCGAATCGGAAATGCCGATGCTTTGCTTGACATCGTCTACCAGCCTGGTGCGACTTTCATCGGAGGCGAAATACCAGATCAGGATCCAGCCGACCAGGATAGCCATCGCCATGAACCTGATAAATGAGGAAATTTTTTCATTGGCCTTGAGTTTCGCAATGCGAGCGCGATTGGTCGTATAGCTGCGGTAAAAAAATCCAATGACCTTGAAGAAAGGACCATAGAGAAATTCTACCCACCTGGAATAAGGTTTTTGCACGATAGTAATTGCGGCTGCTGGAAAGTAGTCAGTTGTCGGATCGACCCGGCATTCTACCTTCGCTACCGCGCCATTGATAGAAGCGTCGGTTTTTTAAGAGTTGTCGCGAAGGAGCGTGTTTGCTGGTAACGGGCGAGGCTTACATCCATTGCCCGGCTTTTAGTAGCAGCACCACCCCGACGGCGATCATTACGCTGCCGGCGAGCATGTTAATTCCGCGAACTGCGCGCGTGTTTTTAAACAGCAGGCTGGCGCGATCGGCCAGGTAGGCGTAAACCAGCTTGGCGCCACCGACGCCGATGATCGCGATAATGATAATGATCAGCGTATCGGTTGGAGTCATCAGCGAGAGGTCGATAAAGGCCGGGAAAAAGCCGAGGTAAAACAGGATTGCTTTCTGGTCGCCGAGGGTTATCAGAAACCCGGTCAAAAAACTTGAACCCAGTGACGACTGTCTAATCGCGTCGGACTTGCGTGCCCTGGCGTCTGCACGCCATAGTGATATGCCCAGCCAGACCAGGTAAACGCCGCCGAGGTATTTTATCAGCGTGAACTGCTCTCCCATTAGCTCGGCCACCAGGGCCAGGCCATAGACCGCAAGTAAAATGAAAATAATATCGGCGATGACAATGCCGAACGCAGTGAACATGCCATGGGTGAAACCAAATGCCGCAGCGCGCGCCGACACCGCGAGGACACTGACGCTGGGAATTATGGCGAGCACGATCAGTGCTCCCAGCAAGGCAAGGACGTTAGCCAGGGAAAGGGAGGATTCGAGCACGCTAAGCCTGGGGGTACTGTGCGCCGGGAGCTACCCGGCTGCAGAATTCAGTCGGTGCGGGTCATGTCCTGTCCGCAACACATTGGCGATTTTATCATGCCGTGTCCATCGGGACATTTGGATACCTGGATTTCGTCGCCACTGTCAGTGGTAATACTGCCGTGGTCGAGTTCCTGGTCACAGGTCCCGCAGGTCATGGTGCCGATGCTCATGCCGCAGGCTTCACATTTGTAAACCGCCATTGATCCTTCTCCGTTATTTATTAGCAGCGCAGTTTAACAGCTTGCGGGCACTCGCGCCGCTACAGTCTGTGTAAATCGGACAGGGATTTGTCATGTGTATCAACCGTGGCGGGTAATTATTTTATCGAGCTGATCTGCGAAGGCCTTGCGGTCACTATGGTTCAACGGTGCCTGGCCACCCGAATCAATGCCGCTGGAACGCAACGATTCCATCAGGTCGCGCATGGTCAGTCGCGCCTTGATGTTATCGCGGGTGTAGAGTTCTCCGCGAGGATTTAATGCCTGGCCCTGGTTTTCAATTATTTCCGCCGCCAGTGGAATGTCGCCGGTTATGACCAGGTCGCCTGGGGCAAGACGTTTGACGATTTCATTGTCAGCGACGTCGAATCCCGCGGCTACCCTGAGGAAACTGATGTGTCGTGACGGGGGAACCTTGACGACATGATTGGCGACCAGCGTGAGACTGATTCCAGTCCGCTCTGCTGCACGAAACAGGATGTCCTTGATCGCATTCGGACATGCATCGCCATCTATCCAGATCTTCATTGGTTAATCCCGGTTTTGCATGGGTGGACATTTTACGCTGCCAAAGGAACAGAAAACGCAACAATCGCCAGCTTCTGGTTTTAACAGTTGTTTGCAGGATTCGCATTCGTAGTAGTACTGGCAGGCGTCGGTGGGCATGACTTCGAGTTTGCTGTGACCGCAGGCGGGGCAGGTTAACAGCGACTCTTGAATTATTGCTGGCATGTGGGTTAGCCCTCGAGGTAATCCGTAACCGGGTTAGTGTTACTCACGCGTTACATCAATTTCATCTGGCCAACTATTTAAGGCGATGACTGTCACGCCCGGCCTTCAGCTTACCGTTACTCAGATACGTAACGCGGATAAGTCAATTTGCTCTGGCGTGCAAATTCGAGTTCGATTTCTACACTGGCGAAGGGCGAATCCGCGCTGGTTTGCGCCAGTACATCACCGTCAGGAGAAATAATCCAGCCGAGTCCGCCACAATCGGCTTTACTCCCGGGAGGATTCCAGATATTCGAAGACAGGCAGTAAGCGCCGGCACAAACCGCGGCGGCCTGGCCACCGGCTAGCCATTTTTGCAGGCTGCCGTGAGGCGTCGCCCGCGGGATACATAATAGTTCAGCCCCCAGGGAGGCAAAATGCCGAGCCCATTCGAAAAACCACATTTCGGTACATATCTGCACCCCGATGGGGGTATCGAGCGCATGGCACAGGTCAAATTCGAGCTCGCCCCGGTCGTACCAGCTTGCCTCCCAGTAACCGTCTTCGTTCGGCAGGTAATACTTTTCGTGCACCGGTAAAATCCGCGGCTCGGCTGTCCAGAGATAGGCCTGATTGCGAAAACTGCCGATGTCATTGATGATCGGGCGCGTGCCGATAACCGCTTTGGCGCCCAGCTTGCCCAGCTCGAGGATAGCGCTGGCATGAGATTTCACTGCTGCCAGCCAGCGTTCGCGGTCGGGATCATTATCCGCTGCCAGCCATTCGTGAAAGCACATTTCCGGGAGCAGCAGGAACTCCGTGTGTTGATCGGCGATGTGGGCCGCGAGACCATCGAGCATCGCTTCGAGTTGACCCGGTCGGTTATCGAGCTGGCAGACGGTCACTTTCACGGGGCGACCGGACCGACGTAGAGCTGGGTGTCGTACTGGAAATCGACGACTTCGTCGAGCGCAAAATGTTCAAACAACGCGGCCAGTTCAGCCATTAGCGACGGATACTGCGGTGAATTTTCAGCAGGGCAGTAAGAAGAAGATTTCAGGCGACCAAGCAGACCTGGAAACGTCAGTTGCTGGCTGTTGTCAAAGCGCAACAGCTCCATCTGCCCTGTGTCGAAAAACGTTGCGATATCGCTTTCAGTCAAATTCATATGGTTCACGACGCCATACTCCGGAACGTAGTCCCTCAGGATGGCATCGTAAGCATGTTGAAACGGATGACTGGTTTTGCGCTTGTTCCAGATCAGCGCCAGCTTGCCGCCGGGTTTGAGGATGCGTCGAAACTCGGCCTTTGTCGTGGCGTTGTTGAACCAGTGAAAAGCCTGAGCGGCGGTTATCAGGTCGAGCGAGTTATCCGCGAGTCCGGTGCGTTCGGCCGGGGCATCAATACTGGTGAAAAGCGGATAGTCAGCAAGCAGTGCTTCGGCGGCATCGCGCATATTTGTATTGGGTTCGATGGCGAAAACTCTGAGTCCCTGGTCCAGCAATAGCCGGGTCAGCAAACCGGTGCCTGAGCCGACGTCTGCCACCACGGCGTATTTCCCGAGCCTGGTTACTTGCAGCAGGGTCTGTACCATTTCTACTGGGTAGCCGGGCCGGAATTTTACATAGGCTTCGACGCGGTCGGAAAATCTCTGCGTAGGATCTGTCATCTTGATAATTGCATTTGGTCGGGGGTATTTGAGCCAGGTTAATTGCGTTCGATTTTAGCTACCATTTGTCGGGCTAACTGTTCCATACGTTCCAGTCCCACATCGGCTTTTTGCAGGAAATCGCAGTCGAACCGATCAGGATTCGCCCAGTACCTGCCCTTTATGTCGCAACGCTTGGCAAGCTTCGACAGGCCGAGATCGGTCAGCTCGAAGCCGAGTTCGGTCCACATTTCGGACAGTTTCGCCTCCTGTGCGTGATCCTGTAGTGCGGTGTCATGCAGAAGCCGCAGATAAGCCTGGGTTTGCCGCGCGGCGATAATCACGGTACGCAGGGCTGCGATGGATTGGCCCTGGCGTTCACGATTCGCTCGGCTGAGATTGACTAGCCACTGTTTGAGGTGCTTGAACAGCTCCCACAGGCTGATATCGGTTAATACCGCCATGTCAGATCCATACGTCGTTTTCCGCGGTGCGCTCGCCGCCTTGCTCGCCGGTGTTGGGTACGCCACGAGGTTCGATCAGGAGCAGCCTGGCTTCATTTTCGGCATAGGGTTTGTGCTCGATTCCTTTGGCTACGACGAACATTTCACCCTGGCTCAAATCGACGTGGCCATCGCGGAAGTCGATGCGCAGGCTTCCCTCGAGAACGATGAAGGTTTCGTCGGTGTCAGCGTGGTTATGCCAGACAAAGTCACCCTGTATTTTGACGACCTTGAACTGGTAGTCATTCATTTCGGCGATCACTTTGGGTGCCCAGTGTTCGTCAAATAACCCCAGTTTATGGGCAAAGTTTAACGCCTGGTATTTCATGTGACCCTCCGCGAAATCTGAATCAGAAAATTCGATGCTAATGTATCAGGCAATGAGGCTACATCTTACTCGAGACTCACATAGCTGTCCTCATGGAAGGGCGGGGCGCAGACAGCGAAGAATACAAGATCGTCCTGACCGGTATTAGTGATTCTCTGTGGCTTGCCGGCCGGGATACGTACCACGTCTCCCGTTAATACATCGCAGGGTTCAAGATTATCGACTTCCACCCGACCGTTGCCGGAAACGATTATGTAGCGTTCGGTTATCCCATCGAGTCGATGCCATGCGGTGGTTACACCCGGCTCGACCCTGGCGCGGGCAATTGAAACCAGCTCGTCGCCCTTGTCGTTAGCAACTTCGGTGATATGACAGCGTTCGGCGGTTTCGAACTCCGGAGCCAGGTTGGCTCGCTTTACTTCTGACAACATATCTGCCTCCAGTTGTTGCTGCTGCCGCTCATCCTGGACTAAATCCAGGTATCTCCGAAAATGAAAGCCACTAAAGCTTTGATGCCCATATGGCCAGTTTGTGCATCATCGATTTCTGCGAAATCTGATCCTGGGGAATAGGCTGTATTACTTTATCGTGTACCAGTAGCCGATAAATATACTCGATTTTTTCATGCGCAGAATCGGTGGGTTCAAATTCGACTACACCTCTTTTTTCGCCGTATTTTACACCTTCGACAATGGCCTTTTTGAGCATTTCCTTTTCGTTTTTCAGCTTCTTCATAAATTGCATTGACCCCTTCGATTGACAGTGCCAGCCCCGGTTCTTTGAGCGCCGGCTTCCGGTACCTGACCCTTGAATTATTGCCTCCAGCAGTCAACCGGCAATCCATTATAGACCTGTGAGTCTTGATGCACGTCAACTACATAAAATTCACTCACTCTAGAATGGGCGCTAATTTTACTAATAACCGGAGGTAATAATGAATAAGCAAGGAACAATACTCACCGGCCTGACGGCGCTGCTGATGATGGCGGTCCTGATGGTTCCCGTCAACGCATTAGCGAAAGAACGCGTTGTGTTCAGCGGCGGGCCCGCCGGCGGTACTTTTCAGGTCGTGGCTAACGCCATGCAGGTCTACAAGCCTATCAAGGCATCAGCGGACTTCAGGGTCCGCGCCCAGTCGTCGGCAGGATCGGTCGAAAACCTGCGCAAGGTCAATTCCGGCAAGGCGCAAATGGGTGTGGTTTATTCCGGTCATGTTTATCTGGGCAGGAATGGTCAGATGAAAAATGATCCGAATAAATATGAAAACGTGATGGCAGTTGCCTGGCTCTATGGAGCGCCGGCGCAACTGGTGGTGCGCAAGGACTCGGGTATCAAGAGCACCGCTGACCTGGTCGGCAAGAAGGTCGGTGTCGGCAACGCTGGTTCGGGCGCTTTCGCCAATTGCGAACTGTTTTTTACCCACATGGGAATCTGGGACAAGATCGAACGCAACGCCATGGGTTACAACGATGCAGCCCAGGCCTTCGGCAACAATCAACTGGACGCCTTCTGGTTATTTACCGCTTTTCCCAGTGGTGCGGTGATCATGGCTGCCCAGACCAACGATATCGAACTTGTAAACCTGGGTATGGATGCGGATAAAACGGGTTTTTATGACAAGTATCCCTATTTTTCCAAGATCACGGTTCCGTCGGACACCTATCGCGGGGTCGGTTATGAAAGTCCCTCGTTTCAGGATTCTGCGCTTTGGGTAGCCAACGCCAAGGTTTCCGAAGACACGGTCTACAAAATGTTGTCGATGATTTACACCGACGAGGGTCTGGCCCATATGGTAGAGCAGAAAAAGACTTTCAAGAAAATGAGCCTGGATACCGGTGCCCAGGGGGTTGTGACACCCTGGCATCCCGGTGCAGCCAAATTCTGGAAAGAGAAAGGCATGATGTGACAACCCTGTCGGGGGCGGTATTGCACCGCCCTCACTAACCGGAGCTGAAAGTCGGCGCAGGGATACGCGCCATCGATAATAATACAAGTCGGAGGAACGCTCGTGCGAGTCGATGAAATGAACAAGGTTGAGCAGATACTGTTCGACACTATGGCCCTCGGACTGGTGCTTTTCTATTCCTATTCGGCGGTTATCGCTCCGGCGGCCACCCAGTATCATCGCGGCATTTACGTCGTCGTTACTTATATCCTCGTCTTCCTGGTCTATCGCTCCAAAGGTTCGATCGGTCGCGTATGGGACTATCTTCTGATCGTGGTTTCGATCGTAACCCTGGGTTACTGGATGGTAAATTTCGAAGTGATCAACTATCGCGCCGGGGCTGAAACCGATCTGGATAAATGGATGGCCATGGTCGGTGTTCTCGTCGGCATAGAAGTGGCGCGCCGGGTGGTCGGCAACGTCTTTGTCGTGATGGGTACGATCATGATCCTGTACGGCATCTTCGGTGAATACGCACCCGAGCTGATTTCGCATGCCGGTGATACCTTTCCCGATTTGTGCACCAGCATTTTTTACAAGAGTGACGGCGTGTTCGGCATCATGGCCAATGTGCTCGCGACCTACATTATCCTGTTCGTGATTTTTGGCGCGTTTCTCGAGAAAAGCGGGGCGCAGCGGTTTTTCATCGATTTTCCACTGGCCGCGGTCGGCCATAAGATCGGCGGACCCGGTAAGGTAGCGGTCATCGCCAGCGGCCTGTTCGGTTCTATTTCGGGCAGTGCCATCGCCAACACGGTGTCGACCGGCGCCTTTACCATCCCGATGATGAAAAAAGCGGGTTTCAAAAGTCACGTCGCCGGCGGCATTGAACCGGCCGCTTCGCTCGGTGGGATGTTTATGCCGCCGATTATGGGCGCAGGCGGTTTCATCATGGCGGAGTTGACCGGTTTGCCATATTCACAAATCATGCTGGTGGCGATTTTCCCGGCGCTGATGTACTTCTTCAGTGTTTTTATGATGGTTCATTACCACGCCAAGAAAAACAACATCGTTGGCGAGAAGAGCGAGCAGAGCGCGTCGCAGATTTTCAGGAAGTCATGGTACTACGTGCTACCGCTGGTAGTGATCACCATCCTGATGCTGATGGGTTACTCGCCCGGATATTCGGCGATTCTCGGAATCGTTACCTGCATCGTGGTCAGCTGGTTCCGCAAAGAGACCCGGGTCGACCTCAGGGGTTTCGTCAGCGCGTCGCGAGCGGGCGCCGAGGCGAGCCTTAAAATTGGCGCGACAGTCGGTGTCATCGGCATCATTATCGGGGTGTTGACCTATAGCGGGCTGGTGCTGACCTTCGCGGATATCGTCATCGAACTGGCCGATGGCAAACTCTACCTGACCATATTGCTGATCGCGCTGGCCTCGTTGATTCTGGGCATGGGTGTACCCGTGACCGCCGCTTACCTGATTACCGCCGTGGTCGCGGTACCGGCGCTAACCCACCTCGGCGTCAACGTGCTTGCGGCGCACATGATCGTTTACTGGCTGTCGCAGGATTCGAATATTACGCCACCGGTGTGCATCGCCGCCTTTGCCGGCGCCACCATCGCCAAGGCCAATATGTGGGCGACCGCGTGGGTGGCCTTCAAGTTTGCTAAATTTCTCTACCTGGCGCCGTTCATTTTTGGATATGTGCCGGCCTTTGCACTCGATGGCAGTTCGACCGATATCGCGATCGTATTTGTGCTGGTCTTCTTCGGCACCTGGGCCTATAGCTGGTTTCTGAGCGGTATCTGGATGGGCTGGTTCAAGAAAAACCCTGACGCAATTTAATTGTGGCGTTGATTCCGGTCCGCGGCACAGTTCGGGTGACTACTAACCAGGGATTTAAAGGTTCGGTTCGGTGGAAACATGCATGCCAGGAGGGCATTTTGGCTGACTGCGACGTATTGCTATGAACATTTTGAATAAGCGTCCCGGGGTAAGCGGGTCCGCCTCATGTGCTGGTTAGACGTACATGTCTCACTCTTCTTCGATGTCATCAGGTGTAACATACCCGACTATGTCGAAACTGCCTTGATGATCAGGCTTCAACACTAAAAACCCACCGGGTTCCACAAGCTCTAATGTTAGCGCATCGATATTAGGCAAGTGAGTAATCATGACCAGGTTATCCTCCCCTGAAAAAGTACTAATACGTTTAGCGACAATTTCTGTCCTGGCCTCTCTATCCTGTTCGGGGAGCGCATAGAGCAAATTCAGTGGCTGCCAGGCCGTTACTCGACCAAAAGCCAGCTCTGCAGTTTGCCGGGTACGGCAGTAATGACTCGACAATACTTCTGCAATGGAAACGGAGCGAGCGCGAAATACCTGACCAATGAGCGTTGCTTCCTTTTGACCTTGCGGCGACAAATTTCGCTGCACACTGCAATCATTGACTTTCAAGGTGAGCGGGTCACCAATTTTTTCGGCCGTGGCATGGCGCATCAAGATAATGTAGCCACCCTGTTTCAAACCTGCCCATACTTCGTCGTCGCTAATACCTATGATCGGGTAGGCAATGATAGCTATAAAAGAAAAGATGGAGAGAATTCTCAAGCGTCGATACATGTCGGTTGCACCTCGTGTTGAGTTGAGCGGCAATGCGCGCGCCTGGCGGGCACTTTGTTCGATCGCAACCGCTTGTTAGCGGGCTTTACTCGCGCCAATGCTGAGGCTGGTTTAAGATTTTTGAGCACTGAACTTTCCCTTCAATACTACCGATTACACCTGTATTCAACTCCTGAACCATCCAGGCATCTGCGTGCTGCGAAGGAATTGGATAAGGAGCCTGAAACCCTGGTAGACCTGCGCTTTGAAACCCGAACTTCGGATAGTAACCAGGATGACCGAGTACAAAAACCAGGTCTACTCCTGACTCTGCCAACTCTTTCAGGCCTTCTTCAATCAATACACCGCCGATGCCTTTGCCTTGAAAGTCATCTAAAACCGCCAGTGGCGCGAGAATCCGAATTGAAAGCTCTTGATCTTCGGGCTGGAGTCGAGCCACTGTGAAAAGGATATGACCTACCAGCTTTCCGTCTGTTTCCGCCACCAGCGAAAGTAAAGGCTTTGCCGTCTCATCGTCCAGCAGGTCATTGACGAGTTCCACAATTTCCGGGCCTTGCTGCTGTCCGAATGCACTCGTATGGATATTATCAATTGCTGTCCGATCAGATTCAGTAGAGTGTCTTATCTTCAAAATAGTCTTCTCACATAGCCTGCTAAAGCTCACATCAGCAGTCCGCCTGCCCATGTTTGCTAGCGATATTTGCTTAAGTTAACACGACACGCGATACCAACACTCCAAATACGAAGACCTTAATGATTAAAAGTGTTTTCATAATATCTACCGTTTATTCTCGCTAACGCTCCGCGTCAGTGGCCTGGCGTCAGCCAGGTCCGTTTGCATGTGCTTGTTAGTGGCCAAGGTGATCCTTACTCTCTTCTGAGCTCGTGGCAGGAGCAGTGAACACCGCCACCGCCAATTGCAAACATATCGTATTCGATGGCGGTGACGTCGAAACCTTCATCTTTTAAACTTGCATTGATATTCACGTTGTGAGCCATGGATAACACTCGCTTGTTACCAAGACTGACCACATTACCTCCCAGTTTCACGCAATCAGCATAGGGAACAATAATCCGTTCGACGCCCTGTTGATCGAGCCATTCGATGGCGTATGTTGGCAATGCATCTTCGCATACCAGTGCCAGGTTTTCCTCCAGCATAACGACGACAGCGTCCATGTGTACGAACTGAGGAGGGATCGGAACGATGAAAGCTTCCCAGCCCATTTCATCCATCCATTTGGCAACCTGCTCCGCACCGGTTTGGGTAGATCGGTCACCTGCCCATCCTAGTAACGCTACGCCTGGTTTTACGATTACAAAATCACCGCCTTCGAAATGATCGGCGGTTACCCATTTCCATATAGGAATTCCTGAATTGTGATAGAATTCGGAAACCACTGAATAGTCTTGTCGCCGGGGCGGTGTTTGCACGCTCGTGATAACCGCACCCCATGGTGTCATGAAGCTGGAATCACGGGTAAAAACACTACTTGGAAGGCCCTCGTCTGCCTCTACAAAATGGCAACGAACCCCATTAGTTTCATATATTTCGACCATATGCTGATGTTGCTGCATGGCTTTCTGCTTATCAAAGTGATAACCCATTTGTTCCTGATTTGCCTGATTTACAGCAGAAATCGAATTCAACGGAACCCAGCGAAAATGATCTGGCTTGCCCAGCAGCACATCAGTCAACATGCCAGTCTGTGCATTGACGCTCCACTTAACATTTTTTGCCTCATCTTTTATTACATTGAACTCGCTCATTATCGGTTTCCTCTTACAGCTCAGTTTTTGTTCCCCACATAGAAGGCAAAATTAAATATCATGGCCCCTAACGCCTCGCATCAGCGGCAAAGTGAACGCGTAGTGGGCACTTTGTACGACTGTATGCGCCGGTTAGAGAGCATGTCTCGATATCCAGTTTTTTGCATCAGTAAATCCAGTTTCAGGTTTAAACATGATCGTTTCAATTCCCAGGTCCCGAGCTGCATTTACGTTCTTTTCTCGATCATCAACGAATAAAATATTTTCGATCTTGTAGCCACTTGATTGAATCAAGGTTTCGTAAATTGCTTTGTCGGGCTTTCTAATGCCTACGTCACCGCTGATGACTGAGCCTTGTAAGAATTCCTCGACACCTAGATTGCTGCGTATCTTTTCAGACCAACGACTTACGTCATTCGATAAACACCATACTGAAATGTTGTTACGTTTTGCTTTAGTCAAGAGCTCAGTCACACCAGGATTTAATCTGTGCCTGGAAAGAAATTCATCTTCTAGTGCTGATCGCACGCCGACCTTTCGCCAAAACTCATCTGGGCTGATTTTTCCAAGGCTTGCTTCTAAATAAGCTGATTGAACGACTTCTTCATCCGTGGATCCAGACTTCTCAGCAATGAATGGAATAAGTAATTCAGCAACATCATCAGCTGCTTTAAATATCACACCCATTGCATCAAGTACCAGACAACTCATAGTGTTCTCTAACGCCTCGCATCAGCGGCCCGGCATTGCCGGATCCAACTGCATGCGCTTGTTATGAAGCTTTTTTGACAACATAAAACCAGAATGTAGTCGCTCCAATTGCACCTACCATTCCCCAGCAGCCTGTTTATTTGCGTTGAAGCATCATAGCGAGAATAGTATTTTGCTGCCAGCTGGGCAGATGCAAATTTGATTTGCGCCAGGCAGAATTTATCAGGATACTCGCGGCATCGAGTTTGCCGGAACGACCCTGATGCAAGTACAACCTGACCTGGTTTCGCTGGATACCTTGCAGCAGCAGCTGAACGCGGTGTTACCTGATGAAAACCGCTCCCTCGGTATTCCTCCCGCCTGTTATGCCGATGCCGGGTTGCTGGCCCTGGAACAGCGCGCTGTTTTCCAGCATGGTTGGCTAGTGCTCGGCCGCGCGGACCGATGGCCTGCAGCGGGTGATTACTCGGCGCTGGAAATTGGCGGGGTGCCGCTTATCGTGGTGCGTAACAAGTCGGCTGAGTTAAAGGCGTTTGCCAATTCATGCCGTCACCGCGGCAGCCAGATTCTAACCGGTGACGGCAACTGTAGAAAAATAAAATGCCCGTTTCACTGGTGGACTTACGACCTCGATGGCAGGCTCAAGGTCTATTCGCGTATGGAAAACGCGATCGACTTTAACCCGGATGAATTCGGCCTGGTGGAATTTCCGCTGGTTGTCCGCGACGGGTTTGCTTTCGCCAGTTTTGAAGAAGAACCACCGGCAATCGATGTATGGCTGGCGGATTTTGCTGCCTACCATGAACCCTGGGAACTGGAGCAATGGAAAGTCACCCGGGTGCGTGAATTCGAAGTCCAGTGCAACTGGAAAACCTTCATCGAGGTGTTTAACGAGTACTACCACTTGCCCATGGTGCATCCCGATTCAATTAGCTGGCTTTACCCGGAACCGGATGCGGTTGATGCAGTCGGCGGCCAGTTCACCACCCAGTTCGGCGCCACTGAAGGTGCTGCGGCACTGCTGGAAGATACCCAGCAGTATGCCTTGCCGCCGGTAAAAGGATTACAGGGACGCGCGGCCAGAGGCACGCGTTATACCTGGATCTATCCGAACACGACTTTTGCCTTATCGCAGGATTCGATGTGGATGTACCAGGCGTTTCCGTTGTCAGCGGATCGTTGCTGGGTCAAGCAGACCATTAGTTTTCCTGCCGAGTCGGTTGCGCTTGCTGATTTTGACGAACGCGCCAGGCATTATTACGAACGCATCGACGCCGCTCTCGACGAAGACCTGCCATTTCTGCGGCAGCAGCAGGTCGGGTTGAATTCGAAGTTTGCGCGGCAGGGCAGGTTCGCCACGCTGGAACCGAGTGTTGGTAAATTCGCCTATTGGTACGCGCAACAACTATTGAAACATCTGGTCTGATAATTACAGGGTAACTATGAGTCTTGAAATCAGAAAAATCGTACGCTATATCGACGAAACCTATATTGAAGGTGGTAAGGCTGCCGATCGTCCCTGGGTCATGGTCGCGGTCGCAGCGGTGATTAAAAATCCCTGGGCGGGGCGGGGATTCGTCGAGGATTTACGCAGCACCATCCTCGAACTGGCGCCGCCGCTCGGCGAAATCATGGTGCCCGACCTGCTCGCTACTATTGGTGGAGCGGATAAGGTCGAGGCATACGGTAAGGCTGCGGTGGTTGGCCTCAACGGTGAAGTCGAGCATGGCTCGGGCATGATCCATACCCTGCGCTTCGGTAATCAGTACCGGGTGGCAGTTGATGGTCAGGCTTTTCTTAGTTTCACCAACAAGCGCGCTGGCGCCGGTACCGCGATTACCATTCCGATGATGCACAAGGACGATGCGGGGTTTCGTTCGCATTACCTGACCCATGAGTTTCATATCCCCGATGCTCCGGGGGCGGACGAAATAGTGATTGCACTCGGTGCCGCGAGCAGTGGACGACCGCACCATCGTATCGGCAACCGCTACATGGACATGGAAGAAATGCAGGTCGATCAGACCGGTAAATCGGTTACCGATTAGGCGTGCAGACTGGCTTTACGGCGTATATTCAGTCATTTCGATGCGTCGAACCGCTGCGACTCTATTTATGTCATTCCCGCGCAAGCGGGAATCTCGTAAACATCACCTGTAGAGCCGGGCACATAGGTTACGTTTGAAACCGGTCAGTACCGAGATCCCCGCTTTCGCGGGGATGACAATAATACTCCGGGATGACAGTTAGGCCCCGGGATGACAATAAAAGTGGGGATGAATTATTTGATGCAAGAAATCTTGTTTCCTGAGCGGGAGCGACACCATCATCGCGGATAGCTGGGAATCACGGGTATTATTGTTGAGCTGGGTCAGATTTTTTCTGGCGCTCTTCCTGCCAGCTTTCTTTTGCGGACTGGAAGAAATCGGTCAGGATCATCAGGCAAACGGCGATCACGATAATGGCGAAAGGCAGCTCCGAGATCGATGCGGCCAGGCCGAGGACGAAAGCCAGAAATATGCTGACTGCAATAGCTCCGGTAATGATGTTATCCATGGCGTTCTCTGTCGGTTAGTCGCATTAGTATAGGGAAAATTAATCGTTCAGTATATCGAGCAGCCAGCGCGTGCTGCGAAACAGGCGCGCATCGTCGCCTTTCGCACCCACCACCTGGACACCGATGGGCAACCCCTCGGGGCTTTGCAAGAGTGGAACATTGATTGCAGGCGTGCCGCAGAAGGTCCAGATCGTATTCATCACCGGGTTGCCGGTGGCGTCCAGCCCTGCCGGTGCCGGGCCCGGGGTGGCGGGTGTCAGAATGGCGTCATATTCGTCGAAGATTTCCTCGAGCAGCAGGTCGTAGTCCGGCATTTTGGCCAGTGCTTCGTCGTACTCGCTATCGCTAACCTGTTGTCCACGTTCGATCATTGCGCACAACACAGCGCTCAATTCGGCTTTGCCAGTGTCGTACTCGGCGGCGAAGTTGCGCGCCAGGTCGGCTTCCATCACCCGGCGGTGATCCTCGTGCAACCCGGCAAACGTCGCGGGCAGGTCGAGAATGTCGACGGTCTTTTCCTGGCTGGCGTTGACCGCCTCTATTAATTCGCGCAGGCCGTCCTTGGTAACCTGATCGACCTGGTCCCAGACCGGGCTGCGTACGAATGCGAAATGCTGTTCGGCCGGGACCTCCTGCGCCAGCACCTTGCTAATGCAGGGTGGGGCGATTGGGGTCATCGCGCTATCCTGGGCATCGTAGCGCATCAATACGTCGGCGATCAGCGCGAGGTCTTCGAGACTGCGTGCAAATACGCCGACGGTATCCAGCGGTGGGGATTGCTGCAGTACGCCGTGACGCGAAATGCGCCCGAAACCGGGTTTGAAACCGTAGACGCCACAGTAGGACGCCGGTCGGATAATCGAGCCGTTGGTCTGGGTACCGACGGCCAGTGCCACCATTGCCGCCGAGACCGCCGCCGCCGAGCCGCTCGATGAACCCCCCGGGGTATGCGCGGGATTGTGCGGATTGCGGGTTTTACCGGGCGAGAATACCGCCATTTCGGTGGACACGGTTTTGCCGAGAATGATCGCGCCGGCTTCCTTCAGCAACGACACCAGGGTGGCGTCCTGCGTTGGTCTGCGGCCCTGGTGCAGCACCGTGCCGCGCTCGGTCGGGTAGTCCGAGGTATCGATAATGTCCTTGATCCCGACTGGCAGGCCATGCAACGGTCCGGTCTCGAGACCGCGACGCCGGAATTCGTCGGCCGCCCGGGCCTGTTCCATCGCCAGGTCCCGGTCGAGGTGTGCCCAGGCGCCGATCGATTCTTCGAGTTCGTCGATGCGCGCAAAACAGGCCGTAACCAGTTCCTGAGAGCTCAGCAGCCCCCGCTCGATAGCCGCGCGTGCATCGCAGGCGCTGAGCAGGTTTGCTGTAGCCGGATCGAATTTATCCATATGTCAGACCTTAACCGGCGACTACCCGGGACCAAACAGGTAGACCGGCAGCCATAATGCGATCCCGGGGAAGTTATACAGCAGTATCATCGAGAAAATGATGATCGCGAGATAGGGCATGATACCGCGGAAAATATCCATTAGCTGGATATGCGGTGGCGCCACGCCTTTCAGGTAATAGGCGGCCATCGCCATCGGCGGTGTCAGGAACGAAGTCTGCAGATTCAGGGCCACGAGAATGCCGAAAAACAGCGGATCGACATTGAAGGTTTCCAGCATCGGTAGGAAGATCGGTACGAAAATGATGATAATTTCGGTCCATTCAAGCGGCCAGCCCAGCAGGAAGATAATCGATTGCGCGAGTATCAGGAATCCAACTGATCCCAGGTCCAGTGACAGTACCCACTCGTTGATCAGCTCGTGACCGCCGAGGTAAGAGAACACCGAGGCAAAGGTCCAGGAGCCGACGAACAGCCAGCATACCATCGCCGAAGTCTTGGCAGTGAGGTAAACCGCCTGTTTTAAACGCTCCCAGTTGAGTGAGCGATAGCACAGCGCCAGGAAGAGCCCGCCGAACGCGCCGACACCCGCCGCTTCGGCCGGCGTCGCCAGGCCCATTAAAATGGCACCGAGTACACTCATGATCAATAGCGCCAGGGGAATAAACGAGGTTGCCAGTTCCCAGGCAATCCTGCCGAATGACGGCACATCTTCCTCTGCGGGTTTTGGCGCCAGGCTCGGATTCAAGGTGGCTCGGCCGACCACGTAGACCATGTAGAGTCCGGCCAGCAGCAGGCCGGGAAACATGGCCGCGGCATAGAGGCGCAGCGGCGATATTTCCGCGATCGCCGAGTAGACGATGAGCATGATCGACGGCGGTATCAGGATGCCGAGACAGCCACCGGCACAGATAACGCCGGCCGCGAAACTCTCGTCGTAATTGGCCTTCAACATGGCCGGGAACGCGAGCATGCCCATCAACGTAACCACCGCGCCGATGATGCCTGAAGCGGTGGCGAATATGGCGCAGGTAAACAGCGCTGCTACCGCCATCGAACCCGGCAGGTGACGCGCGGCCAGCTGGATACTGAAAAACAGACGATTGACTATGTTGGCCCGTTCGACCACATAGCCCATGAATAAGAAGAGTGGGACGGCCACCAGTACGTCGTTGGACATCACCGAAAAGGTATTCTGCACGAACAGGTCGAAGATTCGATTATCGAATATGGTCTGCATGCGTTCGGCGTCATAGTAGGCGTAGTAACCAAAACCAAGGCCCATCGCGATCAGGGTAAAGGCAATCGGAAAGCCCAGCATCACCATGAAGATGAACAGGCCGAGCATGAAGACGGCGATGACTGGATCAGACATGACCTTCCTCCTCCAGCTTGCGTAAATCTTCCTGTTCGTTCATCAGCATGGTTTCGGTTTCCTGAACATCGTGCAAGCGAGCGGGCCAGGCCCCGGTTTTGATACAGATAACGCAGCGCACGGTCTCCGCGATACCCTGCAGCAGAACCAGCGTGCCTGAAATCGGGATCAGGGTTTTGAAGAAATAGATTTGAATTCGCGACGGACTGCTCCAGCTGACCTCCTTGTAAAACCAGGAATCCGCGGCAAAACCGTAACCGTAATAAATCAATGCCAGCGCACCGGGCATCAGGAACAGGATATAGAGCGTCAGGTCGATCTTGGCCTGGGTTTTTATTTTCAGCAGTCGATAGACGACATCGCCACGCACATGCGCGTCCTGCGACAGGGCGTAGGCTCCGGACATCATAAACAGCGCGCCGTACATTTGCACGCTCATATCGAAGGCCCAGACCGTCGGGGAATTGAGCACGTAGCGCATGAACACTTCGTAACAGGTAGAGAAGGTCAGGATCACGATACACCAGGCGAAGGCCTTGCCGGTCCAGGCGCTGAGGCTATCAATGAAGTGAAGAATGCGAGTCATCATGGCATGTCACCGGGGTGTCAGTCAGGAGTTTGATACACAATAAAGCGAGGGCGGTATTAAATAATACCGCCCTTGCTGACTAGCTTTTCCGGCTGTTACAGCTTGCCAAAGTAATGCTCGTAGGCACCGCGGTAATTCGGGGAATTATACAAAGAATAAGCACCATGCCGCTTCGCCCATGCCATTTGCGACTCGATGACCTTCTTGAAGAATGGATCGACCTTATTGAATTTCGTGACGATCTTGTCCCATGCCTTGAGCTGATCATCCATGACTGCGTCAGGGGTTTTATAGACGTTAACACCGTGCTTCTCTTTCAGCGTTACCAGGTCTTGCGAGTAACGTTCCATCGCCTTCCAGGCCATATCGGCCGATGCCGCTTCTGAAGCATACTCGAGAATCGCCTGATGCTCTTTCGCGAGCTTGTCGAAGCGACGCTTGTTGAAAATAATTTCAAAGCATTCCTGCGACTGGTGAAAACTACCCAGATGGTAATGCTTGGATACGTCCTGCATGCCGAAATCCTTGTCCGAAGTCGGGTTGTTGAATTCGGCTGCGTCGATCAGGCCGCTTTTCATCGCCGGCTGGATTTCACCACCAGGCAATTGTACGACCGACATGCCCATTTCCTGCAATACGTCTGCAGCGAGTCCCACGGTGCGATACTTGAGGCCTTTCATCTGGCTGCTCTTGGTGATGTGCTCCTTGAACCAGCCCAGCGGTTGTGCCGGCATTGGACCGGAGAAGAAACCGACCAGGTCGAGTCTCAGCTTGTCGTGCATCAATTCATAGTACAGGTCTTTACCGCCACCGTACTGGATCCAGCCCATCAGTTCATTAGCTGACCAGCCGAAACAGGGGCCGGTGCCGAATAGCGAGGCCACCGGGCTTTTCGAATACCAGTAGGCGGTGACCAGGTGCGCGCCGTCGAGTACGCCCTTGTGTACCGCGGTTTGCATTTCGGCGGTTTTGACGACCGCGCCCACGCCGAGTAGATCGATCTTGAGCGATCCGCCGGACATTTCGTTGACGCGATTGACGTAGTCCTGCGCGAATTCAAGAAAGATACCGCCGCCCCAGGCAGCCTGTACTTTCAATACGACGGGATCGGCGGCAACCGAAATATTGGGGAACGATGCTGCAGCTGCGCCGCCTGCAATCGCGGCAGCACCGGTGGTTAGAAATTTGCGACGTGATGTCTTTGCTTCGGTCATAACTACTTTCCTCTTTATTAGATTTGATTAGGATGGCGATAGTTATTATCTAGTCACTTACGCTTGAAATACTGATTGTTGAAGCAATATTTCGGATCGCCATTACCTGTTTTTTTACGTTGTGAATGACTGGACTTGGCATTAAAACACATTAACAAAGTATATTGTATACCAGATTATTGAATTGCCAGTTTTTACAACGTCCTCATTGCCATAGCAGGGTTATGGTCGCGCCTAGTATATTGCCTGAAAAGGTATATTCATAGGGCTTTGTGCGTAGGCTACCGGCGCCCGGGCTCGCGCTATCAAAATCAGGCCACGCGATCGCCGGGTTCTTCACCGTTAAAAATTGCGACCAGGTTGTCGATCGCCCTGAAACCCATGGCGTCGCGGGTTTCCCGGGTGGCGCTGCCGATATGCGGCAGCAGGAATACGTTATCCAGCTGCCGGTAACCGGGATGTATCGCATCGGGTTCACCGTTGAATACGTCGAGTCCGGCTGCCGCAATACCGCCTGCCTGCAGCGCGGCCACGAGGGCATCGTCATCGATGACGCCACCGCGCGAGGTATTCACCAGGATAGCGTCGCGATGCATCAACGCGATAGTTTCGCGGTTCAGCAATCCCCGCGTCGCATCCGATGCCGGGCAGTGGATCGACAGCACGTCGATGTTCGCCAGCAGCGCTTCCACACTGTCGTGGTAGATCGCGTCCCCGGCATGTTGCGGGTCCAGCGGTTTGCGATTGTGATAATGCACTTTCATGTCAAAGCCGCGCGCTCTATTCGCCACCACCTGGCCGACCCGGCCCAGGCCGAGGATGCCCAGGCGCTTGCCGGTGATCTGCCGGCCAACCATGAAGGCCGGACTCCAGTCTTGCCACTGTTGATTACGCACCAGGCGTTCGCCTTCGCTGGCACGACGCGCTGCGCCGAGCATGAGCAGTATCGCGATTTCGGCAGTGGCGTCGGAGAGCACATCGGGTGTGTTGGTTACGATGACCTGCTTTTGTTTGGCGGCTTCGAGGTCGACATGATCGACGCCGACGGAAAAATTGGCGATCGCCTTTACGCGGGCGGGTAATTGCGCAATGGTTGCCGCCGGGAACTTTTCCGTATGGCAGGGCAGAATTGCATCCGCCCCGGCCGCCAGTTCCAGTAATTCATCGGTGCTATAGAGCTTGTCATCGGGGTTGAGAATAGTGGCAAAATTTTCTGCCAGTTTTTGCTCGACCGCAGCAGGTAGTTTGCGCGTTACCAGCACAACCGGTTTATTACTCATGTTGTTTCCCTTGCAGGGTTACGTTTTCTGCGGACTATTCATCTCGCGGTATAACGACAACGACATTCTACCGGTTACCAGGGCCGCGGCAAGCAGCAGTGACCATAACAGCCATTTCTGCCAGGGTAACTCGGCTTGTGCAGCGAGCCTGGCCGTACCACCTGATTCCTGGATGGTGACGAGGGATACCAGTTTGCCGCGTTGCTGGGCCTGTTGCAGGCTACCTTCGAGTAAGCCGGCCAGGTCGCTCACCGGTACCCTGCTTTCGTAGTTGCCCCAGGCCAGTGTATAGGGCCCATTGTCATCACCCAGGAAGATGACTTCGTACTGTGGGTAATTCAGTTCGACCAGGGGTGGTGTCGTCGAGTCCGGGTTTAAACTGAACCAGGCCTTGTTGAAATTTCGGCGCGGTAACTTGATCGGTTTACTGGGTTTGACTTCGTCATCGTTGATATTGTGCTGACTGAAGCCGGAGTAAATGCGTTGCCGGGTATCAAATTCCGCTGTGCCGGCGTAAAGATCACCCTTGATGACGCTATGTGGCGCGGACGGGATAATGCGCATCGACTCGGCGTTAACCGCTGACGGGAATTCGAAAAAGTAAAACTCCCCTTGCTCCTGTTGGCGCAATGATGGCTCGACTCGATGCGTTAACCCCGGTGCCTGACCGGTTTCCCGGTAGTAGCCACGAACTTGTTGCAGCTCGAATCGGCTGACCGCATTGATGGGTGACAGGCGCATGTATTTTTGATTGCGTGGGACACCGCTGATGCTGCGCCAGGTGTTATCGTCCGATGCCTGGTTGGTCAGGGTTTTGCGTCTTTTGATTACACGTAAATTATCGAGCTCATTGCCGACCTCGACCTTGAGTTCGAGTAATTGCTCCGCAGGTTCGTGTACCCACTGCAGTTCGATACGATCGAATCCGGGGGTATCCGCAGCTGGCGTCAGTTCAATCAGGTAATCCTTGCGTACCGATTGTACCGGAATTGTTTGCGTGGTCTGGAGTTCCGATATCGATCCCTGTTGCTGGCTTTGTTCGCGCGTGGTAACAATCTTCGAATGTTGTCGCCGGAAACTACTGAATTCATGAAATGGCAACACCAGTTTGTGTTCGCTCACCGCTTCCGGCGTGCGCATTACCGCGTGGGGTAGCTGCTTGCCATGCACGTTGAAGACGGCCAGGTCGCTTAAGTTAGCATCCGTCAAAGCCAGCATGACATCGAGCGGCAATTCGATGCGCTGTAATGGTTGATCGGTTTCGCTGAGCAGTGCCTGGTAGGCAAAATCCTGCTGGCTTGTCGCCGCCCGTACCGGTCCGATCAGTAAAATTAGCAGGCAGGGGTAGAGTAATCTACGCATGTGATGGTTCTTCCGTGTTTACGTCAGGATGTTTTGCTGGAATCGGTGAAAAATAACCGGTAGCCACCAGCAGGCTGCCGACCACCAGGAATGACACGATCCGTTCCACCGTGCCACTGGCGCCGAGATCGACGAAAAACATTTTTAGCAGCACGATTCCTACCAGGGCGGCGCCGACGATCCACAACGGGCGGGAATTGCGGCGTGACGCAAACAGCATCGCGCCCATGCCGATCACGGTCCACAGGATTGAAATGGCAGATTGCACCCGCGTATCGACTGACATCGCCGACAGATCGAAGGGAATATCAAGATAGTGGTGCATGCTACGGATCAATACCGCGCTCAGCCAGATGAAGATCAGCCCGCCGAGAATGATCAGAATATGCTGACGCTGTACCGCCATTGCCGGTTTCAATAGTTTCAGACCGGCCACTACCAGCACAAAGAAAGCAATCTGTGTGAGATCGACCGGATTGAGGAGCGGGAGATAGGGCAGGGGAGCCGGGTCGCCGTTATTGGTCAGATTGATGATCACCGACCAGAACGCCAGGAACACCGCCAGGGTCGCGATAATACTGAATTGCAGGCGCTCGCCTAAACGTCGGATCGCAGGGAACAGGGCCGCCAGGGCGCTGCGCAACCCGAGTAACGGCACCACGGCAAATACGGCGTAGTAACCCTTACCCGCTACCTCGAGCTCATGTTCGAAAAACCATACCAGTTCCATCGACAGGATCATGGCGACGAAAAACACTAATCCGGTATGTGACGCGATGTTGATCCATCCCGGCCAGGCCACGGTTTCCAGTTTTTCGATCAGCCAGTAATTGAGCGCGAGTACAGCGACCCAGAAGTAAAGATCGGGTGGTACCAGGATATGGCTACGATCAAACAGCGAATAAAGCGCGATCAATGCCAGTACGGGTAGCAGCAGTGCCGCGTTAATGGCTGCCGGCATCCAGTTCCAGGCACGCAGGCGATCCAGGTAAACCAGTACCGCCGCGGTTGTACCGAATAGCACCAGCCAGGCGACAACCTCGTTTTTAATGTATTCGTCGATCTGCACCAGCGCGCTGACCAGCCACCAGCCCATCGCCCAGATATAAAACGGAATGTGTAACAGGCGCAGCCTGAATTCGGCGGCCTGCTGGTAAAGCATGCGGGCGGATATAAATGCGCCCAGTGAGATAAAAATGCCACCGAGGAAAGCGGGATTCAACCAGATCGAGTCACCGACGTCCTCGATGTTGCGCGCAAAAAACAATATCCCGGAGCCGACCTGCAACGCGATGGCGAAGCATTGCGCGTAAAAACGCTTCTGCCGAATCGATACCCATAGAATGCCCGCGGCCTCGAGCGCCCAGGCGGCGCTGCTCCAGTGCCCTTCGAGCGCATAGGGTATGGCGAGAGTAGCGAATACGACGCCGATTGCGAGCATCGCCTCGGCCAGCAGGCGAAACTCCTCGCCCACGTGTTTCCATGCAAAGCGCGCCAGCACAATGTAGTAAAAACCCATCGCGGCCGATGCGCCGGCGATGCCGTAATCAAGATGACGCAACATCACCATCAACAGACCGGATACGATCACCGGGGTGCCGAATACCATGCTGCCGTCGACCAGTCCGGTTAGATGCTGCGGTTGGCGCAGTGCGTAGAGCACACCGATGAGGCTATACATCAGGAAAAACAGCAACAGGAATCCACTGGCTGGCAGTAGATCTTCGGGTTGGTAATCGAAGGCAACCCATAGTACGAATACGCCGAAGGTAAAGATAAAGCCCAACAGGTTGAGCGCCCGCCAGGCACGAAACCAGGCGACTGCAAACACGGCTGCATTCAGCATGCTGTAGTAACTGAACAGGCCGATGTAATTGCCGCTGCCGGTCGAGGCGAGAAAGGGCGCCAGGAAGCCACCGAGTACGGCATAGATGGCCAGTGCCTTCGAATCCTGCAGGATGGCGAGTGTGACCGTAAATGCGGAAAAGAATACCAGTAGTGTAAATGTCAGCATCGGTGGCAGCAGGTCGGCCAGTCGAAAGGCGGCGAATATGGTGATGTAGATCACGCCGATGCCACCGCCTTGCAGGAGTAGCCCGTACAATGGCTTGCGCAAACGCAGGCGCCAGCCGAACACGAGCATTGCCAGTCCACCGACAGCCGCCCCCATGAAGCGAAACTCGATTGGTATGCGCGAGTTTTCGGCCGCATATTTCAGCAGGAAGGCAACACCGAAGAACAGGATCAGGATACCGATGCGGACGAAGATATTACCGTCGGTGAAATAGGAAACCACCACGTTGCCGATGCGCCGCACAAAATCTTCAAAATGGTCGAGCGGATTTTTCGCACGGGGTTGCGGATCCAGGGTAACGCTCGCGGCCATGGGCGGCATATCTGATGCAGCCGAGCTTGATAGCGGGGATTCGGATGTCTCGGGCAGCGGTTTATCGGTCGCTTCTTCCTCGGGCGATGATTGTGGCGTCATTTCGGGTTCGGGCGGCATCGCGGCCATGAGGGCTTCGCTCTCGGCCGGGCCGGGTTCCGCTGTCTGTGTTTTAAATTTTTCCAACTGGTCGCGCAGATCTTTGATTTGCTGCTGCAACTGGTTGAACCTGTTGCGTGAGGTCCACTGCAGGGAAATCAACGCTACCAGCAGGCCGATCAGCAAACTTTCCTCGGTACCGAAAATTGACGCGGTCAGGAAAATCGCGATGATGGTGGCGATGAGGGGAATGAAAGACATATCAGGCTTTAATATAGCAGCCCTGAGCGACAATACTGCGAATGCCCGGGATAGTGAGTGGTAAATAGTAAGCGCGATATTCTGCTCATCGAAAAACCTGCCGAATGACTGATTCAATTCGCCATGGAGCTTAGTACCAGGGATTCGTATAGCAATACTTTTTGGTGAAAGTATTGAATATTGATACCAAACAGCCTAAATAGTGAGCCTTATGGCTAAAAATAACCAGGCGTCGTGGCGGAATCATCCCTACTGGTGGGATGCTGGTCCAGACAATCAAAAGCTCGATCTCGATCTGCTGGCGAAATCCGTCGAGGAGGTTCCTGCGCAGACCGATTGTGTCGTCGTCGGTGCCGGCTATAGCGGTCTGTCGGCCGCATTAACCCTGGCGCGCGCCGGCAGGTCGGTAGTCGTGCTGGATAGTGCGCAGCCCGGTTATGGTTGTTCCGGCCGCAACGGTGGTTTGATTGGCCCATCCTTTCATAAACTGGGCCTGTCCGGCCTGAGGGCAAGACTCGGGGAAGCCAGGGCCGCCGCCATTATGCGCGAATCCATGGAAATACTAATGTGGCTGAAGCAGTTTATTGGCCGCGAAGGAATCGAGTGCGGCTTAATCGGGGCCGGGCGTTTCAGGGGCGCCGTAACCGCGCGGCACTATGACGAACTGGCGCTGCAGGCGGAAGGCCTGCACAAGCTGGTTGATCTGGAATACGAGATGGTGCCGCAAGCCGCGCAACTCAACCATATTGGCAGCGATTATTACCGAGGCGGCATCGTCTACCACCAGGATGGACACCTGCACCCGGGGTTGTACCTCAAAGGTCTGGCCAGGCTCGCGCTCGAGGCCGGGGTACAGATCTTTGCCCCGGCCAGGGTAGAACGGCTTGCAGCGACTAACGATGGCTTTCGAGCTCACCTGGGAAAGATTTCGATCGATTGTGGCGAAGCCATGATCGCTACCAATGGCTACACCGATCCGGCTTTTCCTTACCTGCGCCGCAGGGTGATCCCGATTCGCTCCGCACTGATTTCTACCGAGCCGCTGGCGGCGGATTTAATGCAGCAGTTGAGTCCGCAGCAACAGGGTTTTGGCGACACCAGCCGGCTGATGCCTTATTATCGTCCTTCGCCTGATGGCAGCCGTATGATTTTCGGTGGGCGTGCATTAAACCTGGCGGACAGGCCGGAAAATTATGCCACCGATCTGCATCGACTGATGACACGGATATTTCCCCAACTGCGCACCATCGGTATCAGCCATGCATGGTCCGGTACCGTCGCCTACACCTTCGATCACGCCCCGCATATCGGACAAGTAACCGAGGGGCCGATGACGGGTATCTACTATGCCATGGGCTATTGTGGCTCGGGCGTTGGTCGTGCGACCTGGTTCGGCCGCAAGGCGGCTCTAAAGATGCTTGGCGATCCTGAAGCATCAACTCCGCTGGATGATCTCGCATTTGCTACTCGCCCGTTGTATTCGGGCTACCCCTGGTTTTTACCTGCCATCCTCAGATGGCACAGTCTGTTGGACCGTTTTGGTTACTGAGCCACGGGCAAGCCAGGCCAGGACGCGGGTTGCACAGTATCTATGCATGCGTTAAGTTTTTGCTCCTACGCGAAGAGGGTGACGATTAATGAGTGACAACCTGAACTACAAGGGTTATTCACAGCCGCTGCGCGGTGAAAGTGATGAGATTCTGGTGCGGACGTCGAAGGGCACCGCCTGCGGGGAATATCTGCGACGCTACTGGCAACCCGTCGCGTTGACCAGCGAAGTCGAGGATGTACCCGGCCTCGTCAAGGTCCTCGGCGAGGAACTGGTTTTGTTTCGCGATAAAGTGGGGCGTTACGGCCTGGTGCACAAGCAATGCCCGCACCGTCGCGCGTCGATGGAATTCGGCGTTTGCGAACACAATGGAATCCGTTGCTGCTACCACGGCTGGTTGTTCGATATCGATGGCAGCATTCTCGAGGTACCCGGCCAGCCGGAGAAGATTGCCGACCTGGTCAAGGACAAGACCTCGCTCGGTGCCTACCCGGTAAAGGAATACCGCGGACTGATATTTGCCTACCTGGGGCCGATCGAAGATATGCCCGAGTTTCCGGTTTACGATACGCTCGAAATCGAAGGTCAGACGCTGGTGCCATATCGAGCCGACTACCAATGCAACTGGTTGCAGGTGCTGGACGCGATTCTCGATCCGATCCATACCAGTTTTCTGCATTCGCGCATGAGCCGCGCACAGTTTTCGGAAGGCATGGGTGAAATTGGCGAACTATTGTTTTACGAGCGTGAAATGAGTTTTCTCGGTGCTAACGTGCGTCGTGTGGGTGACAATGTCTGGGTACGGGTTAACGAGCTGGTATTGCCCAACTATACTCAGGCCGGCGCTGCGTTTTCCGCCGATGGAACCAAACCTATCTACTATGGACGTACTGCTTTTGCTCGCTGGGTGCTGCCGGTCGATGATGAGACAACCACGGCGTTTGCCTGGGCAATCTTTGGCGAACGTGCCGACCCCGGGGAGTACAATACGCCCGAAGGACCCGAGTTGATCGAGCAGGGAGAACGTATGGACCGCAGCTATAGCGAGCGACAGCGCTTTCCCGGTGACGCCGAGGCGGTTGAAGGAATGGGGCGCATTGCCGATCAGAAAATGGAACACCTGGTGCCGAGCGACAAGGCGATCATTTTATACCGTAAGAAGTTACGCAAACTGTGTCGTGATCTCGAGGCGGGCAACAAACCGGATCACGTTACCGGTATCTGGCAAAATCCGGTCCCGACCTACGGTGGCGACACCGTGCTGCATATCCCCGCGGACGCGGCGGATGATAGTAGCCGGCTCATCGACGCTGGCGAGAAAATCATGCATATCCAGTTCGAAGCCGAGAGGTTGACCGGTGTTGCGCGTGACCAGTCCGTGATCGATGCGCTCAAGTCACTCGAGTCCGGATTTCAATCATGACGATTAAACTGCATATCAAGAATAATCATGCGGGACCCGACACCTTTCCGTCGACGCCCGAGAGTGAACCGGTGTTTACTATTTCGGAGGAAAAGTACCAGCAGGCAGCGCTCGGGTTTCCTGAACTGGCCGCGCAACTCGAAGTGTTCGTCGACTGGGACACCGATCACTGGGCCGAGTCGATGCGCGATACCGAGGTTTTGCTGACCTGGAACCTGCCGACGCAAAACCTGGCTGAAGTGGCGCCCAATTTAAAATGGATTCATTGCATCGGTGCCGGCGTCGAGCATCTGTGCCCGATGGACTGGGTGCCTGCGGGCGTCACCATCACCAACAACAAGGGTGCTCACGCGGATAAAGCCGGTGAATTCGCATTGATGGCGGTGTTGATGCTGCATAACAAAATGCCGGCAATATTGAGTAACCAGCGCATTGCGACCTGGAATTCACTGTTTTCGACGCCGATTGCGGGCAAGACTGTCGGCCTGGTCGGGGTCGGTAGTATCGGTGGCGGGGCGGCGGCACAACTCGACAAGATGCCGGTACATATTATCGGTGTCAGCCGGCACGGCAAGCCGCACCCGCATGTACATGAAATGGTGGCAATGGATCAACTCGACGCGGTGCTGCCACGCATGGACTATATTTTTGTGTCCTTACCGTCAACCCCGGAGACGGTGGGTTTGTTTAATCGACAAAGACTGCAAACCCTGAAGGCGGGTGCCGGAATTATCAATGTCGGCCGCGGATCTACCTTCGATTACGATGCGTTGGCGAACCTGTTGGCAAGTGGTCACCTGTCGGGAGCCGTCATCGATGTTTTTGATGCAGAACCCCTGCCGCATGATTCACCCCTGTGGGCAGCGCCGAATTTTGTGGTGACACCGCATGTATCCGCCGACGATGGCGACAGTTACGTGCCGATAACGCTCGAGTTATTCTTCAATAACCTGCAACGTTATGTCGCGGGTGAAACATTGCTGAACGTGGTGCGACCCGAACTGGGTTACTAAATCCCGACAATATCAACCTGTACTATTTTGAGCAGGGCGTAGTGATCGCTTTTTGCGATCCGATGATGGCTAAACTGAGCGCCTAAACCGGTTGACTCGGGGTTTGTTCGGGCCGGGGCTTGTTGATCAGTTCGAGAATCGCGCGTACCGCGACTGCGCTAATGATCAGATAGCCCCCGAGTATCGTCCACCGCGTCGGCACCTCGCCGATAAACAGCCACACCCAGATTGGTCCGAGCGCAAATTCGATCAACATGATCAGTGTCACTTCGGCCGCGGCCAGGTGACGCGAAGCGTAAATGAACATCCAGTTGACAAAACCCGAAAGACAACCACCCCAGAACAGCGCCAGCAAAATATCCTTGAACGGAACGACGAGGTCATCACCGGTGATCAATAAGGCGATAAAAATGATAATTGCCGAAGAGATTAACAGCACCGGAATCATTTCGGTTTGACGTTTATACCGTACCACGACCGCGTATAACGCGAAGCTGACTGCAGTCAGCAAGGCCATGGCATTGCCGAAACCCGAACCGACACTGACCCCTTTTGCCACCATGAGACCGAGCCCGCAGCCAGCGACGATCATGGTGATCAATGTGCTGCGTCGCAAGCGCTCGCCGAGAAATATGCGCGCAAACAAGGCGGCGAAAAAAGGGATCGCGCCCAGAATAAAAAGCGCGTTGGCTACCGTGGTATGCGTCAGTGCCTGGATGATTCCCATGCCTGCAAAAGACAGCAAAACCCCGGCCAGGATGCCGAACCGACCAACCCCGAGCACGGTTTTGAAGACCTGCCCGCGATTCTGCACTGCGATTATCATGGCGGCCGCGAGCAGTGTACCGAGCGAACGATAAACATTGATCTGCCATGGGTTGGCTACTTCGATGTTACGTTGTACCAGACCGACAAAACTGATGGCGATTGAACCTAGTACCATCAGTAGCATGGCGTAGCCGTGCCTGCTATCGATTGTATAGGTGGTTGCAGATCCTATCGCCATGCGCACAGTTTGCGCTCGCGTCTGCTGCTGCGCAATCGCTTTATCTTGCATTACCCGGGATAGCCGCAGATATGAAGCTTTGGCGTGAATGGGGTACTATTTGATCTAACAGGAAAATCGATTTGAGGTTCACAGCATGAATAAAATTTACTGGGTACTGCTCTGCCTGGTTTTGACTATCGGATCGGCTGCTGCGATTGGTAAAGCAGATGTCAGGGCAATCATCGAAGAAGCTTATCCCGGCGCCAAAATTACCGAAATCGAAAAAGAGAAGTATAAGGGCGAGAAGATTTATGAAGTCGACTTCAAACACGACGGCAAGAAGTTTGAAGCTATCATTAGCCTCGAGGGTGAAATCATCAAGGTCGGAATCGACGATTAAGGTCTGTTTTGCTCAGCAAAAGACAATGCTGCCCGTAGTCGCGGTGAAGCCAGGTTCACTTTGAAGATACCGCGAGTTCAGTTTGCAAAATGTGATTTTCGTTTGCTATGCTTTTGTCAGGTTTTGTAGATCCCCTCAACTATAATTCTGATAAAGCTGGATAATAATCCAGATCGAAGCTGGAACTTGCCCACACGAGTCTCAATCTTCAGGGACGATGTTAGTCCGCTAACCTGAAGAAAAGCTGAGGATCAATTCATGCGAAACCTGTTAGTCATCATTCTTATCGGCAACTTGACTGGTCTCTCACCAGCCACGGCCGATGAAAGTTCCGCTCTTGATTATTCATTTACGATTAGCCTCGAAAATAGTGAAATCGATAATCTAAGCCTCGGCGATGACTCGCGGGTCGATAAGCTGACCGTACAGGACTATGAACTCGAGCTTGCGCTCGAGTATACGGTCAACGATAACCTTTACTTTTTTCTCGTTGCCGGGCTGGTCGACGAAACCGAAACGGTTAAGCCGGTTGATGTCGAAGACGAGGCCAGCGGTCTCGAGCGTAAACAGATGGGGGTAGGCATCTATTTTGGTGAGGAAATTGCGTCCGAGTTTATTCTTGGCCGCCGGGAATTCGTCAGTGCCAGCGAATGGTGGATCTGGTGGGATGAGGAACTGGACGCGATCAGCCTGGATTCGGCTTATGGCAATTTTGAAACTCTGATTGCAGTCGCCGAGGAGCAGTGGAAAGAATCTACCGATGATGATTTTGTCGACCCGGAAATTAACGATGTCAGACGCTTCATAGCCAGCCTGAGCTGGGAATTTGCTGACAATCAGTCACTGAATCTCTACTACCTGGATCAGGACGATAACTCCGACTCGCACGATGTCGGAGATTTCCAGGCCTTTGATGAGCGTGACGAAGCCGATGGCGATCTCAGCTGGAGCGGGGTCAGTTATCTGGGAGAATTCGACTTCGAAAATGTTGGCGAGATCGAAATCGAACTGCATTATGCGAGGGTCAGCGGTCACGAAACATTTTACGAATTCGGTGACCCCCAAGGAGGTAAAGCCGAGGTGGAGGAAAAAGGTAAAGCTCGCGTTAGCGCCGAGGCCGAAAGTTATTTGCTGAGCTGGACGCCATCCCGGTTGGCAAGCTGGTCATTCATCGTCGGCAGGGCACGGGGCGAGGGTGATAGTAATCTCGATGACGGTCGGGATGAGTCTTTTCGGCAAAATT
>Ga0265306_10000004_pt1 | contig 73541 bp, 68 predicted proteins | sample Helome_3_FD_192493 | JGI IMG/M metagenome (GOLD analysis project Ga0265306, IMG submission 192493) | Marine sediment microbial communities from subtidal zone of North Sea - Hel_20160420 (Illumina Assembly) | ecosystem: Environmental > Aquatic > Marine > Subtidal zone > Sediment ... | reverse complement strand
AAAATTAACTGGAAGCCACATGGAACCTACTCCCACAACCCGATCCCAATCCCGTTCGTTCACCACGATTTTCCTTATCGAGATGTGGGAGCGTTTCGGCTTTTACGGGATGCAAGCGCTCATTGTCTACTACATGGTGCAGCGACTGGGGTTTCCCGACGAACGCGCCACGCTGGTGTGGGGCGCGGCCGCGGCACTGATCTATGTGGCGCCGGCAATTGGTGGCTGGATTGGCGACAAGATACTCGGCACCCGCCGTACCATGCTGCTTGGCGCAGTGGTCTTGTCCCTCGGTTACAGCTTGATGGTAGTGCCGGGCCAGAGCGTCTGGTTCATGTTTTGTGCCCTCGGTGTCATCGTGGTCGGCAACGGCTTGTTCAAGGCCAACGCCGGCAACCTGGTGCGCAAGATTTACGAGGGTGATGACTCCAGGATTGACAGTGCCTTCACCATCTACTACATGGCGGTCAACCTGGGCGCGATGATCTCGCAGTTACTGACTCCATGGCTGAAAGACTACGTCAACGAACATTACGGCAATGAGCTGGGCTGGCACGTCGCTTTTGCGGTCTGCGCGATAGGCTTGCTGCTGGGTATGATTAACTACTGGTTGATGCGCCGTGCGATGGACCACATCGGTTCGGAACCGGACGAGCAGCCTCTCAATTGGGGCAAGCTGGGTGTAGTACTGGCCGGTAGCGTCGTGGCGGTGTTCGTATCGGCATATATCCTGCAGCACGAGGGTGTCGCGCGTGCCTTTGTGTATCTTGCAGGTGTGGTGGTGATCGGCATCTTTGCCTATCTGATAGGCACGGGCCAACGAAATGAGCGCGCAGGCCTGATCGCGGCCCTGGTGCTGACGGTGCAGACCGTGTTCTATTTCATTTTTTACCAGCAGATGTCAACATCACTGGCCCTGTTTGCGCTGCGCAATGTCGACCCGGCCTTCGTTGTGTTCGGTAAGCATCTGTGGGACTGGTCTCCGGCACAGTTCCAGGCCTTCAATCCGATCTGGATTTTCATTCTCAGCCCGGTTTTGGCCTGGGCCTATACGCACGCAGGCAAGGCTGACAAGGATATTTCCATAGCCGCCAAGTTTGCCCTCGGGTTCGTGATCGTGGCCGCCGGCTTTTTCATTTACGGTGCTTCAGGCCACCTGGCAAACAGCCATGGCCTGGTTTCCTCCTGGTTGATGGTGTGGGGGTATGGCGCCATATCGTTGGGCGAGTTGCTGGTCAGTGGCCTTGGGCTGGCAATGATCGCGCGCTACGTGCCCGCACGTATGGGCGGGTTCATGATGGGCGCTTATTTTGTCGCATCCGGGGTATCACAGTACCTCGGTGGCCTGGTCGCCACCTATGCCAGTGTGCCGCGCAATATTACCGACCCACTCGAGTCGCTGCCGATCTATACCGCCCTGTTCAACAAGCTGGGCGTTGCCGCCCTGGTCTGTACAGTGATTGCCATTGCCGTATTACCGCTGATGAACCGTTTGTCGCAAACCCACCACGGGCATGCACAGGACAGTGAATCCTGAAGGGCTTTTACTCATAGCGGTTAATTGTAAAACCATCTTTCACATAGGTGTCCACATGGCGAAAGCCCAACTTCAGCAACACTTTGTTTGAGGCCAGATTCTGCTCGACAACTTCGCCAACAATTTTTTCAAGGCCTAAGATTTCGCGGGCGTACTTGAGCGTTGCACTCACCGCTTCGGTCGCAAGACCTTTTCCCCAGTAGGCGGGCAACATTCTATAGCCAATATCAGGAAGACCCAATTCAGGCTCATATTTGACGCCGCAAAAGCCAATGACCTTTTGATCACCCTTATGAACCAATGCGTAGCGGGCGTAGCCATAGCGTTCATACTCAGCGAGCCAGACACTTCTGATGAGATTCTCAGCTTCCTGTTTACTGCGGACCGTCCCGGCGTCTCCGGTAAAACGCGTTACCTCGGGGCATGTCGAAAATTCGAAAACAGCCCCAACATCATCCAGAGTAAACTTCCTCATCTGCAGGCGGTCAGTCTCGATCAATACGGTCACCAAACAATCCCTCCGTTGGTCTGGTATCAATATAACAAGATTATTTTAATCTATTGAAATATAGAAGCTTAATGGTGCCGAAGGAGAGACTCGAACTCTCACTCTGTTTCCAGAACCGGATTTTGAATCCGGCGCGTCTACCAGTTCCGCCACTTCGGCATGGGGTGGTTTTCTCGCGAAGGCGCAAATTATAGCCGTACCTGAATTTCTGAACCAGTGGTTTTGGTCTTTAGTTGCAACTTTGTGGCTTATACTGCCAACTCGCCATTGGCAGAGCGTCCAGATGATTTCATGGTGGCCGGACGCAGCGTGCCGGTTTACATGCTGGTTGCAACGCTGGTTTGCACCTGGATTGGGTCCGGCAGCCTGTTTGGCACGGCGGGGCTGACATTTCGCACGGAGATTTCTGTACTCTGGTTTTCATTTGGAGCCTGGGTGGGCATTCTCATTGCCTGCATGGTTATCGCAGGTTACCAGTTCAAAGGAGATCCGGGCGGAGGCCGTTTCCTGGGTGTGTCGTTTCCGATGGACACGGACTACATTGCTATTCCGGCTGTTCACTCAAGGTGCTGCATGTACGTATCGACCGCGGGACAAAAGCGTTCATAGTCCACCATGAAGGAATCGTGCCCCTGGATGGAGGGCAGCATCTGCAGGTGACAGTCGATGCCCTTGCCCGAGAACATCCGGCAAATCTCTTTTTGCTGGTGTGGCGGCCAAAGGGCATCGGTTTCGACGCCAATGACTTTGGACGACTCCAACTGGATGTCCTTGAAAGCAGCGGTCATATCCTCGTAGCCTTCACTGATGTCGTACCAGTCCATTGCGCGTGACAGGTACAGGTAGCAACAGGGGTCAAAATTCCGGATAAATTTTTTGGCGGCGGATTCAAGGTACGATTCCACGGCGAAATTCATACCGAACAACCGTTCGTTGTAGCGGTCCTGCAACTGCCTGCCGAAGCGCTCACGCCATTCGGGTTCGGAGCGGTAGGAAATCATGCCCAGCTTGCGGGCCAGGCGCATGCCGGTTTCCGGCCACTTCTTGTTGGTGTAGGCGCCGTCTTTCCAATTCGGGTCGCGCACAATCATTTCACGTTGCAGGGAACGAATCGCGATGGCGTACGGCTCTGCCCTGGCTGCGGTTGAAATCGCGAGAAAATGGCGTGTGATACTGGGCACTTGCTTCATCAGCGCAAAACAGCTCATGCCACCCATGGACGGTCCGACCAATGTGCGCAATTGTTCAACTTCCAGGCTCTGCAACACCATTTGTGCCGATGATGCGATATCCTGGATGCGCAGATCAGGGAATGAAAGTCGATACTGTCTGCCAGTTTTGGGATTGACGCTGCCGGGTCCGGTCGAACCTTTGCAACTGCCCAACGAGTTGATGCAGATGACGAAGTTTTTATCCGTATCGATCGGCTTGCCGGGGCCTATCATTGGTTCCCACCAGCCGTCCTGAGGGTTTTTCTCGCTACTGGCGGCATGTGCGTTGGGTGACAGTCCGGTCAGGATCAGCACGGCATTTGAGTGGTCCGAATTTAACTCGCCCCAGGTCTCATAGGCCACGTCAACACGAGATATCTGCCCGCCGCTGGAGAAACGAAACGGCTCTTCAACCTGCAGGTAGAAAGTGGCGTCGTGTTGCCTGGTTGTGGCTTTGAATGAGCTACTCATGGGGGGTAATGATACATTGGGAAATGGATCAATGCCCTGTGATATTTTTGTTGTTATGAACAAGTCGTCAAACCCTTCCCGCCAGGTAAGCAGTTCGCAAACGGAAGTTCATCCGGGGCTGCTTGCTTTGCTGGACAGGCAGCGCACACGAGACTGGTCTCAGCCTTTGCACCAGCCATCCGTGGAAGCGTTCGCGGCACTGCAGCCAGTGCTGGCCGGGATGAGCCGTAAAATCGTGTTGGATTCAGGTTGTGGAACCGGGGAAAGCACCATGAGCCTCGCCCGGGCACTTCCAGACTGCACGGTGATCGGTGTAGACAAGTCGCTGGATCGCCTGTCACGAACAGGTGCGGAAACTTACCCGCATATTGCCGAAAACGCGGTGTGGATTCGCGCTGAGCTTGCCAGTTTCTGGAGATTGGCTGTGCAGGCTGGCTGGAGCCTGGAGCGCCATTATATGCTGTACCCGAACCCCTGGCCCAAGCCGGGTCAGCTGCAACGGCGCTGGCATGCACACCCGGTCTTTCCGGATGTGCTCCGTCTGGGAGGAAGGTTGGAGATGCGCTGCAACTGGCAGCCGTACGCGCTGGAATTCGCGGCAGCGGTTAACCACCTGCTGGGCGTTCACATCAAACCCGGAGCGCCAACTGCCGAACCGGTCCTGAGCCCGTTTGAGCGCAAGTACCGGCACAGCGGGCACCGGCTTTATTCTGTGGTGGTTGCCGCCGGTTCCAGCACGGTGAAGTGATCCACCCCGGTCAGGCTGTTGTAGATAAAAATCACCAGCTGTTCCGGAGTAATCCAGATTTTTCCCAGGATGTCGTCCCACTGTGCGGTGGGTTTTGCCGCAATGGCCTGTTGCAGGCTCATGTCCCGGTCAATCAGCGCCTGCACGTTGTCACGTGCTTTGATCAGGAATGCGTGGTATTCCAGCAATCCGGCACGGTCGCTGAGCGGGCCATGCCCGGCAATTATGCGGGTTTCTTCGTTTGCGATTCCAACACCTGTCCCGGCCGCTGCAATCATGCCCTGGATGGTTCCGCCGCCGTCCAGATCGATGAACGGATAAAGCCCGTTGAAAAAGATATCGCCCATGTGCAGCACGTTACTTGCGGAGAAATAGACAATGCTGTCGCCGTCAGTGTGGCCACGCGGCACGTGATAGGCAGTGACTGCCTCGCCGTTGAGGTGCAGCGTTACCTGGTCGTTGAAAGTCACGACCGGTAGCGAATCCTTCGGCCAGGCCGGCGTGGTTTCGCCGAAGAAGTTGCTTAACTGGTCGGTGGTCATCCGCTCACGGATATTGTCATGCGCGATGATCACGGCGCCGGCCTTGCCTATTTTTTCATTTCCACCGACATGGTCGCCATGGTAGTGCGTATTGATGACAAAGCGGATAGGCTGGTCGCTGATGGACCGGATGCTGGCCAGCAGTTGATCGGTTAACGGTTCAAGCTGATCATCGATGATGAACACGCCATCTTCGCCTGATGAAACGGCGATGTTGCCGCCCCGGCCTTTGATCATGGTGACTGTGGGAGAGAGAGTCGTTGGTATATATTCGACTGCTTGATCCTGCGCCAGCGCAACGGGTGTGATCGATACAGCCAGGGCTGCAAAAATTACAGCTACAGAAAATTGAAAATTGTGCATGTGAACCTCCAAATTCAGGAGGTTATTCTACCCGTTGTTCGATCACTAACTCCACGGCTTCATCGGAATCCAGCGAAATTGTCTGTACTTCACTCTGCCAGTCGCCGGTGCTGGCTGCCGGCGACCCGGTCAGTGAGATTCTGGCCTGGAGTTGCAGCGAACCTTCGGAAGAGATCAGGCGCTCTTTCATCATGCTGTCCTGGTCGCTGATGGCAATTTCCAGCGGCAGCACCGGGTCAATGATCCGCCGCACACCCAGTGGCGGACCCATCGCAGGTCCCGGAGATCGAATCATCACGTACAGTACGCCACCGGTTGGAATTCTTGACTGTGCGGTGTCGCCCGCCGTCACGCTGACCGACACTCCCTGCCAGCTGCCGTCATCCGTGGGCGCCGCCTCGACCACTTCCGGTTCTGCAGCGGCCATGCCGGCTTCCGCCTTGACCTGGTCGATTTGTGACTGGACAGACTGGGCCACGGAACTGCCGGGTTCGAGTTGTTCCAGCAGTGATTCCCAGTAGCCAATGGCGGTATTCACGTCACCCTTCTGTGAGGCGGCGATACCCATCAGCCACAGGGCTTTTTGCATGCCAGGCTGTATCTCCAGCACCTGTTGCAGCGTGCCGGCCATTGCATCGGTGATCCGGCCATCGGGGGTAAGGAAAATACGGGCCTCGACCAGGTCAACCATGATTTGCGGGTTGCCGGGTGCCAGTTGGTTGGCTGTTTCCAGCGCCTCGACGGCCTCCGGGAATCGCTGGGTCGCCTTCAACGTGCGCGCCAGCAACATCCAGCCATCCAGGTCACCCGGGTTCTGCTCGAGTCGCGCCTGCAGGCCCGCAATCATCCCATCCATTTCCTGCGATTCAGGAGAGTGGGCTTCGTCAGGGGACGTGCTTTCAGCCGTACGGGCCGGTGCTGGCCGCAACTTGAGATTGATGCCTTGCGGCGTTCCGATCTCCGTATACATCCATGCCGCGGTGGCAGGCACCAGGAAAACCAGGGCCAGGGCGAGGGGTTTCCACAGCGTTTTGGCACGCAGCAGTGGAAAAAAGGTTGTCAATGCAGCTGCAAAAAGCAGCGCTGCAGCAATAGTCCAGAACACTAGCTTGATCCCTTCTGCCGTTCAGTGGCGAGTCTGCGGTTGCGGTTGCGTACGGTGAAAAATACGGCGATGGCGCCTATTCCCAACAAGACACCTGGCATCAACCAGAGTGCCAGCGTGTTGCCTTCCATGGCAGGACGGTACAGGACAAAATCGCCGTAACGGTCGACCAGGAAAGTCTTGATCTGTTCATTGTCCTGACCGGCCATCATCATGTCGTAAATTTCTTTGCGCAGATCCTGTGCCAGTTCAGCGTCAGAATCGGCCAGGCTCTGATTTTGACAGACCGCGCACCGGAGTTCCGCAGTCAAATCGTTGTAACGTTCTTCCATCGCCGGGTCAGTGAATACCAGGGGATCGGCTGCAGTGGCCGAAAAAGCCAGCACAGCCAGCACGAGGGTCAGAAAACAGTTTTTCATGGCGCTCTTCTCCATTCCATCACCCTTGGAACGATTTCTTCTTTTATAATTTCCGGGGTTACCGCACCAATCTGCTTGAAGACAATGGTTCCGTTCGGGTCCACCAGGAACGACTCAGGGGCCGCGTAGACACCAAAATCGATGGCGGTACGGCCACTGATGTCAGCAATGTTGAGTTCGTAAGGATTGCCGAAACGGGCCAGCCAGGCTTGTGCATCGGCTTCCTCGTCCCGGTAGTTCAGGCCGACCACACGAATCAGCCCGGACTTTGCAAGTTCTTCAATCACCGGGTGCTCGACCCGGCAGGTTACGCACCAACTGGCCCAAACGTTAAGCAGGAACGGTGTGCCAATCAGTTCGTCATGGGCAACCATGACTTCCGGTTGTCCCAGCACCGGCAAGGTGAACTCCGGCATTTGTTTGCCGATCAACGGTGAAGGAATTTCGGTTTTGTGATCCGCAATCTTAAGCCCGACAGCCAGCAGGATGCCAAGCGCCAGGAAAATGATTACGGGAAGCAGTCTGCCTATCATGCCGTCGCCTCAGCCAGGTTTGCGTCAGCCACAGGATTTTCAGACCGGGCAGTGACCGACCGGCGATAGCGGCGGTCCGTTGCGGCCAGGAAGCCGCCAGCCATCATCAGCAGGGCGCCAATCCAGATAAAGCGGATAAAAGGCTTGTGGTACAGCCGCACAGCCCAGGCAGTGCCCTGGTCATTCAGCGCTTCACCCAACCCGACATACAGGTCGCGGGTCAGGCCCGGATCAAGCGCGGCTTCGGTCATCACCTGGCCATTGGCATAACGTCTTTTTTGCGGGTACAGGCTGGTGACCCGCTTACCTGCCTTGTAAACGATGAACTCACCTTCGTCGGCCACGTAATTGGGTCCGCGAACCCCCCGCGTGCCCTCGAACACAAAGTTGTAACCGGCCAGTTCGAAAGAATCTCCGGCCACCATGCGCAAGTGCTTTTCTGAACTGACGGCATTGGTCAGCGAAGCGCCGATCAGGAACAATCCGACCCCAAAGTGGGCCAGGATCATGCCGGTTTCACCGCGCGAAGGACGGCGGCCCCTACCGGCGCTTACGCGTTGGCGGTAGTAGCGCAGGCAACTGGTCATTATCCAGAAAGCTCCGGCTACGCCTGCAATACCCCAGCTTCCGGCTTTGGGCAGCAGGAAGGCCGTGGCCAGGCCGCCAATCAAGGCTGCGATTCCTGGAACAAGGAGTTCACGCAGTAGTCGTCCGAGGCTGTCCTCTTGCCAGCGCGAATAAAAGCCGAGTGGTAAGAGCACGGCGATGGGCACCAGTAACAGGGCGAACAGGGTGCCGAAGTAGGGTGGTCCGACCGAAATCTTGCCGGCATCAAGCGCATCCAGTAACAATGGATATAGTGTGCCGGTTAATACCATGGCAGCCATAACGACCAGCAACAGGTTATTGATCAACAGCAGGGTTTCACGCGATACGCCGGCAAAGTTGCTGCCCTGCACCATGGCGGGTGCGCGAATGGCAAACAACAACAAGGAACCACCGACTACTACCGCCAGGTAGGTCAGGATAAACACGCCGCGGGTCGGGTCGGATGCAAACGCGTGGACCGAAGTCAACACGCCGGAGCGGACCAGGAACGTACCGAGCAGGCACAATGAAAAAGTCGTGATCGCGAGAATCAGGGTCCAGTTTCTGAAGGTCCCGCGTTTTTCGGTTACTGCCTGTGAATGGATCAGCGCCGTCCCCACAATCCAGGGCATGAACGAGGCATTCTCAACCGGGTCCCAGAACCACCAGCCGCCCCAGCCGAGTTCGTAGTAGGCCCACCAACTGCCAAGCGCAATACCCAGAGTCAGGAAAGCCCAGGCCACGTGAGTCCACGGCCGTGACCAGCGTACCCAATCACGGGTGACCTGTTGTCCCAACAGTGCGGCTACCGCGAAGGCAAATGAGACTGAAAAACCGACGTAACCCATGTACAGCATGGGTGGATGAATAATCAGCCCCGGGTCCTGCAACAGGGGATTCAGGTCCAGGCCGTCTGCCGCTTGCGGAATCAGGCGGCCAAAGGGATTGGAAGTAAAGATCACGAACAGCAGGAAGCCCGCGGAAACCCAGCCCAGAACTGCCAGCGTGCGGGCGCGGAAGTCATCGGGCAGATTCTTGCTGAACAGGGCAACCGCAAAAGTCCACATGCACAGGATCAGTTCCCACAACAGCAGCGAGCCTTCGTGTGAACCCCAGACAGCCGAAAAACGATATTGCATAGGCAGTTGGTAGTTGCTGTTCCTGGCGACATATTCGACAGAAAAATCCTGCACGATAAATGCCCAGGTCAGGATCACAAATGAAGTTAGTATCAGCAAAAACTGTGCAATGGCGCCGGTCTGGCCGATTTTCATCAGCCGCTGGTTGCCGCTGGAGGCCCCGATCAGGGGCAGGGTGCCCATGATCAGCGCTATCAGCAATGCGCCTATCAGGGCGACTTGTCCGAGTTCAGGGATCATCGCCTATCCTTCATCTTTACTTTGCATGGAGACGTGGCCTGATTCTTTCAGGGCGTCGGCAACTTCCGGCGGCATGTAATTTTCGTCATGCTTGGCCAGCACTTCGGAGGCGGCAAACATGCCGGATTCTTCCAGCGCGCCGCGGGCGATGACGCCTTGTCCCTCACGGAACAGGTCCGGCAGGGTGCCGACATACTCGACGGTTACCTCTTCCGGCCCGTCAGTCACGACAAAATGGGTGGTCAGACTTTCACCCTCGCGCTGCACGCTGCCGGGTTTGACCAGGCCGCCCAGGCGGAATTGCCGGCCGGGAGGAATCGGCTGCTGAGCGAGTTCGCTAGGGCTTTGGAAATAGAGCATGTTCTGCTGCAGTGAGTAGAATGCGATGGTACTGGCGACACCGACGCCGGCCAGTATCAGCAATACAGCAATTAATCTTCTTTTACGTGTTGGTGTCACGGGAACTTTCCTCAATTTGTGCCAGGCGTCTGATGTCCCTGGTGATGGATTTCTTTCTCTGCAGTGGCGCCAGCGCGCACCACAGGAGAACGAAGGCGCCGATCAAATAGGCACCCCAGATAAACGGAGCATGACTCATCAGTTTTTCTCCTTCAGTGCTTCGCGCACCCATGCCTTACGCACGTCCTGCTCAAGCAGTTTTACCCGCGCACGGGTTAGCAGGTTAGCACCCCAGTAAAACTTGACGGCGATGGTCATGATCAGCAGAGGCCACAACATGCTGGGGTCGATGCTGCTGCCGCCGGTCAGGCTGATGCTGCTGCCCTGGTGCAATGTGTTCCACCACTTCACAGAATAATGAATGATGGGCAAATTAACGGCGCCCACGATGGCCAGCAGACAGGCGGCGCGGGCGGCTTTTCGGGGTTCATCGATGGAGTTGTAAAGGCCAATGACACCCAGGTACAGGAACAGCAGAACCAGTTCGCTGGTCAGGCGCGCGTCCCAGACCCAGTAAGTACCCCAGGTCGGGCGTCCCCACAGGGAGCCGGCTACAAGTGTCACGATGGTGAAAGCCGCACCGATGGGTGCACTGGCCATTGCCAGAATTTCCACGATCCGGATCCGCCAGACCAGGGCAATGAACCCCATCACGGCCATGGTCGAATAAATCAGCATCGACATCCATGCAGCGGGTACGTGCAGGTACAGAATCCGGAAACTTTCGCCCTGCAGGTAATCGGCGGGCGCTATGACCAGACCCATGTACAGGCCCCAAACCGTCAGCACGATGAAAATCGCCCAGAACCACGGAATGAATTTGCCGGTGAAATTATAGAACCAGGGTGGAGAGCCCATTTTGTGAATAAACATCACTAAGGCGTTCTTCCTGGGTTTGCTGTTTTTCTCAGTTTTTGAATTCATGACAGACTTATTTTCAGGGCCGCTGCGGCAGCAAAAGGTGCGAGGGTCACCGATGTTACCAGACCGGCTGTTAACAGGCCTAAAAACTGGGTGTAAGGCAGACTGTCCGATGCTGCCATAACCGCCGCGGTTGCGATGATTAAAATGGGGACATAAAGCGGAAATACCAGCAGTGACAGCAATTGGCCGCCGCGCTTCAGGCTGATGGTCAGTCCCACACCAATTGACCCGATCAGGCTCAGAATGGGCGTACCCAGGGCCAGCGTCACGATCATGACACCCAGTGATTCAATCGGCAGGTTCATCCACAGAGCGAGCAGAGGCGACAGCAATACTATGGGCAATCCGGCGACCAGCCAGTGTGCCAGGATCTTGGCCAGCGAGATCAGGGTCAGGGGGTGACCGCTGATGACGAACTGTTCCATGGTTCCGTCTTCGAAATCCGAGCGAAAAAGACCGTCAAGAGAAATCACGGTGGCCAGCAGGGCGGCAATCCAGATAACCCCGGGGGCAATGCGTGCCAGCAACTGGGGCCCGGGCCCAATACCCAGCGGAAACAGGCTCACCACCACCAGTAAAAAGATGACCGGGAACAACAACTCGGTGCGGCGCCGGAATGCGAGCAGTAAGTCCCGTCGCAACAGCGCAAAAAATGCTTTGGAAAGGCTGCCGCTTACCACTTCTGTACTCATGCTGCAGCTCCCGAGATCAGGTGATAAGCAACCGTGCCAGCCCATTGCGGACGGTGCGCACCGTGCGTGGCAAGTACACAGGCGCCACCGGCTTCGAGGTGGTTGTTGAGCAGGCGGTCCACCAGTTCAACGCCTTCCTGATCGAGGTTGGAGTAGGGCTCATCGAGCAGCCACAACTGGGCTTCACTGACCAGCAGGCGGGCCAGTGCACACCGTTTGCGTTGTCCGGCAGAAAGTGTTCGCGCCTGCTGTTCCGACACCCTGGTCAGGCCAACCTGCTTAATGAGTTCCTCGCAACTGCTGCCGGAGGTGCCCAGAAAGTCGCGCATGAAGCGCAGGTTTTCCAGCACGTTCAGGTCGTCCTTGATACCCAGGTAGTGGCCGACGTAGGCCATGCCAGCGGCCTGGCTGTCAATTTTGCCCGAAGCAGGGTGCAGTATGCCCGCCAGTACCCGGATCAGCGTGGTTTTCCCACAGCCATTGGCACCGGTCACCAGCAGTAATTCGCCGCTTTTCAGATCAAAATTGACAGGTTCGAACACCGGTTCAAAATAGCGTTCGAAAACGATTTGAGAGGCAGTTAGCATGAAGCTCCAGGTCACTATTTATGCTTGTGGCGCCATGCTACGGAAACCACGCTATCAAGTCCAAGAGATTCTAGATGTCTAAATGATTCAGATCAATACATCTATTACGAAATTTTACCCGTCAAATCACGGTCTGATTGGGTCAAGCGTTTTTCAGGGAGAAAAGGTATAGTGCGCCTGCCTGCACAAGAGGTAGACATTGTATGAGCCAGTTTGATTTTGAACTGTTTGTGATCGGGGCCGGATCGGGTGGAGTGCGTGCCGCCAGGATCGCGGCCGGGCACGGCGCGCGTGTCGGCATTTGCGAGGAAAGCCGTGTGGGTGGGACCTGCGTCATTCGCGGTTGCGTGCCCAAGAAACTGCTGGTCTACGCCTCTCACTTCCGGGAAGATTTTGAGGACGCCCGTGGCTTTGGCTGGGAAACAGGCGCGGCCCGTTTTAGCTGGCCGGCTCTTATTCGTGCCAAGGACCAGGAAATTGACCGGCTGAACCAGGTCTATCTCAGGCTACTCTCCGATTCAGGCGTTGAATTGATTAACGGGCGGGGTTCTTTCCTGGACCCACACACGGTGCAGGTAGGCGACAGGACGATTACTGCCGAGCGAATCCTGATCGCAACAGGTGGAACCCCCTGGGTGCCAGATATCCCGGGCATCGAGCATGCCATTACATCAAATGAGGCATTTGACCTGGAAGAGATGCCAGGCCGCGTCGCCGTGGTTGGCGGGGGTTTTATTGCCTGCGAGTTCGCTGGCATTTTCAACGGCTTGGGAGCGCAGGTTACCCAGTTGTATCGCGGTGATGCGGTTTTGAGAGGCTTCGATCAGGACGTGCGCCGCATGGTTGGCGAGGAGCTGGTCAAAAAGGGAATTGACCTTAAGCTGGAATCCGATGTCGCCTCCATCGTGAAAACTGAAGCAGGTTTGACCTTGACTCTGAAAGACGGCCAGTCATTGGAAGTCGACCGGGTCATGTATGCAACCGGCCGTGTGCCGCTGGTGCGAGATCTTGGGTTGCGTGACATCGGCCTGGATTTCCGTGCGGACGGGCGGATCGTAGTCGATGATTTCTCCCAGACAAATATCGAGCATATCTACGCCGTGGGTGATGTCACCAGCCGGGTAAACCTGACACCGGTGGCCCTCTACGAAGGCCATTCTTTTGCCGATACCGTGTTTGGGGGCAAGACCCGGCCGGTTAACCACGAATATGTGCCTTCAGCCGTGTTTTCGCAGCCACCGGTGGGAACGGTAGGCTACAGCGAAGAGGATGCTGTGACACATATCGGACCCATCGACGTTTACCTGTCAGAGTTTCGCCCCATGAAACACACGCTCAGCGGGCGCGATGAAAAAACCATGATGAAACTCATCGTTGAACGTGAGAGCCAGAAAGTGGTCGGAATTCACATCGTCGGACTGGATGCACCCGAAATTGTGCAGGGCTTTGCCGTTGCGGTAAAATCCGGGCTGACCAAGGAACGATTCGACTGCACGATCGGGATTCACCCGACCGCTGCTGAGGAATTGGTCACAATGCGAAATCCTGTCAGGAGCCATGGATGACACTTGAGCTGATCGCCAATACTCTTTTCGGACGCCTGCAAGCCAGGTGGGTTCTTGCCGGCATCACGTTGGCAGTCCTGATGCTGGCACCGCCGGTTGGCTTTGCCCGTGAAGATGCGCCTTCAGCACAGGCTTTGCAACGTTATATCGTTGAGCTTCAGGATCCGCCACTGGCGGCCTACCGTGGGCAGAAATTGTCTGTGCAAGGCAGGGATGGCAGGGGTTCACTGGCCGCGACGGCCAGGCAAATAACCGGCGAATCAAAATTGAACATGCGCTCGATGGAGGCGCTGACTTACCTGGAATTCATCACAGAGCGCCATGCTGAGTTCAAAGCTGAAGCTTCCCTTCGACTCGGTCGCACACTGTCATTTGTCCACCAGTACCGGGTGGTCAGCAACGGTATGGCACTGGATCTCAGCCCGGCAGAGGCTGCATCGCTGGCAAATTCTCCCCTGGTCAAGTCGCTTGCGCCCGACACCCGCAGCCAGCTGCAAACTTATGCAGGCCCGCCATGGATTGGTGCGGAAAATCTGTGGAACGGGGACGCCGGTTTCGCAAGCAAGCAGGGTGAAGGCATTATCGTTGGCGTCATTGACTCCGGCGTCAACTGGGAGCACCCCTCTTTCGCCAATCCTTCTGTAGACGGTTATGCGCACACTAACCCGCTGGGTCAATATCTTGGTTTGTGTCGTGATATTTTGTCACCTGCCCAATGCAACGACAAACTGATCGGAATCTACGATTTTGTCGAAGACGACCCCTTTACCGAGGACGTAGTCGAAGAGTTCAATGATGGCAGGGACAATGATGGTCACGGCAGCCACGTGGCTTCGACAGCGGTCGGGAACGCGGTCGGCACCTTTTTAAATGGCACCCCTGTAACGGTTTCAGGCGTGGCGCCGAGGGCCAATATCATTAGCTATCGCGTTTGCTTTATCGGTGAGCCGGCGGGTCCTGGCAGCGGTGGTTGCGCAGATTCGGCGGTCCTCTCTGCCATTGACCAGGCAGTTGCTGACGGCGTAGATGTCATCAACTTTTCAATTGGTGCCAGCGCCAGTGACCCCTGGCGTGTCGGCAGTAATGCCCGGGCATACCTGAACGCCCGTGATGCAGGTATTTTTGTTGCGACTTCCGCAGGTAATGATGGGCCGCAGGAGAGTTCGATTGGCGCACCGGCCAATGCACCCTGGATCATGGCCGTGGGTATGGCCACTCACGATGTAACGATCGGCAACAAGCTGGAAGGTTTGTCGGGTGGCAACAGCACGCCGCCAGGAACCATTGTGGGCGCGAGTAACACGGGCGGTATTGGCCCGAGAAAAATCGTCCACGCCCGGGATTATGGCAATGCCTTATGCGGTACCGGACCATCCGAAGACGTGGCTACCTGTTCCACCTTACAGGGAGATAGTAATCCCTGGGCCGGGGAAAAGCCGTTCAATGGCGAGATCGTGGTTTGCGACCGCGGAGATTACGGCCGGGTCGAGAAGGGTAAGAACCTGTGGCTGGCCGGTGCCGGTGGATATATTCTCGCCAATACCGATGCGCAGGGTGAAGGCGTGGTTGCCGATAATCACTGCCTTTCGGCCACGCACATCGGTGATCAGGATGGTGACAAGCTCAGAGCATGGCTGGCCAGCGGTAGCGACCATCAAGGTAGCATTACCGATACGCAGCTTACAGCAATCGACGGTGCCGGAGACAAGGTCAATCCGACCAGTGCCCGCGGTCCCGGGCTTGCGCCTGTTGAGGATGTGCTGAAGCCGAATGTCATCGCCCCCGGAGTTTCGATCCTGGCAGCCTCGGATGTCGGGCAGGCATTCTTAACCCTCACGGGCACCTCGATGTCCTCGCCCCATGTGGCAGGCGCCGCTGCGTTAATTAAATCTGTCCACCCGGATTGGTCGGTAAGCCAGCTAAGTTCATCGATTGAGATGACATCTACTCCGGAACTGGCACTGGATGCATTTACCAACCTGCCAGCCACACCCAATATTCGTGGAACAGGACGGCCGCAATTGGCTCAAGCCGCTAATGCCGGGCTGTTTCTGGACGTGACCACAGCACAATTCCTGAATGCCAATCCTGCCAGCGGCGGCCAACCCGGGAGTCTGAATTTGGCTGGCCTGGCTGACGCCAGTTGCCAGTCGAAATGCAGTTTCGAACGCAGCGTAACCGACCAGGCGGGTGGCGCCAGTTGGACTGCTGCGGGCGTTGATTTTCCTGCCGGGGTCAGCGTGGCCATTAACCCGGGCAGTTTTTCACTGGCCAACGGTCAAACTCGTGACCTGAATATTGAAATCGATGTTTCGCAATCGGGCATTCTCGGGGAGTGGGTCTCCGGCGCCATCAAATTCAGTTCTAATGGTTTGCCTGACCAGTTCCTTACGGTGAATGTATATTCCAGTTTTGGTGAACTGCCGGAAAGCTGGACGGTATCAAGTGACCTTAACGGCGGCTGGGCAGAGTTCGTTCTGTTGGGCCTGGTGGGTTTGCCGGATGTGACATTTTCCAGTGGCGGACTGGTCGAACCTGTCACTACAACTGAAGTCCTGGTGCAGGACCCTACTGATGGTGACCCTTATGATTCCGACGAGGGCGCCTTCACAGTCTGGCATTCCATGCCGGGAGGCTTGTTGTGGCTGCATGCCGAGACATTGAGCTCGACCGCGACGGATCTGGACCTTTATGTCGGGCGTGATCTGAATGGTGATAATTTACCCCAGGAATTCGAGGAGATCTGCTCCAGTACCTCCCCGATTGAACTGGAAGAGTGCAACCTGTATGACAAACCTCCGGGTGACTACTGGATCATCGTGCAGAACTGGGACGCTGGAACTCCCGGTGGTGATCAGGCCCGCCTGGTTCATGCCGCAATAGGGCCTTCTCCCGACGCAAATTTTGTAGCCACGGGTCCGGGAATTTCCAGCCCTAACAAGGATCTGCCTGTTCGGCTCAGCTGGAATAACGTCAATGCCTTACCCGGTGAGCAGTACTTCGGTGCGGTCGGTATTGGCAGCGATCGTGATTCACCAAACAATATGGGTGTTATCCCGGTTAGGTTTAATCGCACCGGTATTGCGCCGGCGGAAACTTTCCCGTTAATGAACGGTTCTGTTCATCAACTGGCGCTGGCTGCAAATGCCACGCATGACCTCCTGTTTATTGACGTCCCTCCGGGTACCCGCCAACTGACCATTGAAGCTGGCGGAGCGGACGAGGTGCAAAACAATGGCCTGGTGCTGGAACTCCGGCGGCTCAACTTTTCTGACGCGCTGAATCCGCCACCGTTTGCAGCCTCGCCGGCGAACTCAGCTGTTTTGGTGTCGGCACAGGGCGTCGGCGGCAAGGGGCCATCAATTACCGTGGTCGGCGCAGATCCAGGGCGTTGGTACGCTGTTTTGATCAATGTCAATGATTCGCCAAGCAGGTTACAGGTCCGCGCCACCGCAGAATTTCAAGGCATGCCTTTTGCAGCACAGCCCGGGCTTTGGTACCCGGGTTCCCGTCCTGATGTCAGGCAGGGTTATGAGTTCAATGTGGGCAGCGGTGCCGGAAGCACCAACCAGGCGCTGTTGTGGTATTCCTACGATGAAGCCGGGCAGCCTGCCTGGTACATCGCTGGTGGACCACAAAGCACTTCCAATATCTGGACTGCCGAATTGCTCCGTTTTACCAATGACGGAACGCAGCAACATCCCGCCAAGGTCGGTTATGTCTCAGTGACCAACCTGTCTGAAAAGGAGCAGATGTTCTCCTATACGCTGTTTGGCCGGTCCGGAACCGAGCAGATGTTACCGATCAGCCCCTTGACCTGCCCGCAAGTGAGCGGGTCTGACAAGAGCTACAGCGGCCTGTGGTATCCCGGCTTTGACGGACTTGGCGGGGCCAGCGTGCTGGTGAACGCCCAGACGCAATCGCAGATTCATTACCTGTTTGACGGCGCGGGCCTACCGAGGTGGCTGGTTGCCCAGGACCTGGAAAACCCGCAGCCAACCAACACTGAACTGCCGATGCTCCAGTTCAGCGGTTATTGCGCAGTCTGCGACGCTACCGCAGTCACATCACAGACGGTCGGAGTGCTCGAGCGAACCTTCCAGTCTGAAACCGAAGGCAGCTGGTCACTGGATTACCTGCTCAAGCAGCCGTTGAGCGGTTCCGTCGATCGAACCGATCAGATTATGAAGCTGACTGACGAGATGGATTGTCTCTGAGTGCAGACCACTCAGAAAGGCGGTGCAGCAGCGTGTAACAGTCCTGAAAGCTGTTATAGAGTGGAACCGGTGCGACGCGTATCACATCCGGCTCGCGCCAGTCGGTCAGCACGCCAGTTTGTTCAAGGTACTCGAATAAAGCCCGCCCGCTCTCACGCCCGGCGCGTACCCTCATGGACAGTTGGGAACCTCTTCTCAAGGGGTTTTCAGGAGTCATAATCTCCAGCAATTCGTCAAAGTGGTCCCTGATTCCATGGAGCAAGTAATGGGTCATGGCCACAGACTTGGTCCGAAGGCGCTCTGGTCCAGCGTCCGCGAACAGATCCAGTGAGGCGCGCAGCGGAGCCATCGAAAGTATCGGTGGGTTGGACAGTTGCCAGGCATCCGCGCCTGTGTCGGGCTCGAAGTCCGGCGCCATCCTGAAGCGGCTTGCCCGCGCATTGCCCCACCAGCCATTGAAGCGTGGCAGGTCGTTGTCCTGGTGATGCCTTTCGTGGATGAAGCAACCGGCGATGGCGCCGGGTCCCGCGTTGAGGTATTTGTAATGGCACCAGGCGGCAAAATCACAACCGCTATCGTGCAACTCCAGTGGCACGTTGCCGATGTAATGGGCCAGGTCGAAGCCAATGGCTGCACCGGCACGCCGTGCTGCGCTGGCAACCCGCGGTAAGTCAAAGGCCTGCCCGCTGATGTATTGGACGCCGGGCCACAGAACCAGCGCAATCTCTTCACCCTGTTGTGCCAGGTAGTCTTCAATCGCGCTTTCTTCGATCAGATATTCACCTGCCCTGGGCGCCAGTTCCAGCAGGCACTGAGCCGGGTCCAGACCGTGAAAACGAAGCTGTGATTCAACCACGTAACGATCAGAGGGAAAGGCGTTTTTCTCGATCAGGATTTTACAGCGCCTGCGCTGCGGCCTGAAAAAACTGACCAGCAACAGGTGTAAGTTAACGGTCAGGGTGTTCATCACCACGATTTCAGCCGGACGGGTTCCAATCAGGCCTGCCAGTTGTTCACCAAGTCGCTGGTTATAGTCCATCCAGGGCAGTGGCCCTTCAAAATGGCCGCGCACGGCCAGTTCACGCCAGTTGTCCAGTTCACTTTGCACCACCTCACTGACGGTACTGGCCTGTAAGCCCAGCGAATGGCCACAGAAGTAGACCAGGTCACTACCGTCATGGTGCTGCGGAATAAGAAAACGGTTGCGAAAACCGGCCAGGTCGTCACCCTGGTCCAGGGCCGTTGCTGCCGCCATCAGTTTTTCCATTCGACTCGCTCCCCGCTTGCTGGATCATTATAATGCCGCGCATCCCCTTTGGTGACACGCCCTTGAAACGCAGTGACTTCCAGTTCGATCTTCCGCCCGGCCTGATTGCCCAGCAGCCGCTGGCCAACCGTTCGGACAGCCGGCTTCTGCACGTGTCGCGAAATGGCGGCCAACTCAGTGACAGAAAATTTCGTGATCTGCCGGACCTGTTGCGTAAAGGTGATCTGCTGGTTTTCAATAATACACGGGTTATTCCCGCGCGATTGTTCGGCCGTAAGGAAACGGGCGGACGGGTCGAGGTGATGCTGGAGCGCATGCTTGACGACCATGAATGCCTGGCGCAACTTCGCGTCAGCAAGACACCCCGCACGGGCAACAAAATTATCCTCGAAGATGGTTCCTGGCTGGAGATTACTGGCCGCGAGGGTCCGTTTTTCCGCTTGCGGATGCCTGCAGGCGGGCTGGGTAACAAGCTGGAGCAACTGGGCCATATGCCGCTGCCGCCCTATATCGAGCGTGAAGACACGGCGCAGGACCGTGAACGCTATCAGACGGTTTATGCCCGCCACCCCGGGGCCGTTGCCGCACCCACTGCCGGATTGCATTTTGATCAGCAGTTGCTCGAACGTATCGAAGCGATCGGAGTGGAGCGTGCTGAGGTGACGCTGCATGTCGGTGCCGGAACGTTTCAGCCGGTGCGTTGTGATGACATTGAAGATCACCGGATGCACGCGGAGCAGTTGCAAGTACCGGCGCAGGTTTGCGAGGCTGTTCAGCGCACCCGCGAAAGAGGCGGGCGGGTAATTGCGGTCGGCACTACCGCGGTCCGCAGCCTCGAGACGGCCGCTTCGAGTGGGGAGTTGAGGCCTTTTTCAGGCGAGAGCCGGATTTTTATCTACCCGGGCTGTCCGTTCAGGGTGATTGATGGCCTGGTGACCAATTTTCACCTGCCCGAATCCACCTTGTTGATGCTGGTCTGTGCACTGGCGGGCATGGAAGAGACGCTGGCAGCCTACCGGCATGCCGTGGAACAGCAGTATCGATTCTTCAGTTATGGGGATGCGATGCTGGTTCTCTGAGCCTGCAGTTGTCATAATTCCACAGTTTACTCATTCCGGAGTTCTTAATGTCCAACCTGATCGAACAGGCCCGTTCCAGGGAGTGGTTTTACACCTACGAATTACCTGATGGCAGCACCACACCGACGTATCACGGTACCGACATCCAGTCCATTCATGATACGCGCTGGAGGATGTTACAGGACTGCCTGGAGCAGGATATCGGCGCCGGCCGGGAAGGGCTATCCGCGGTGGACCTGGCTTCGCACCAGGGCTGGTTTGCTTACAACATGGCGCGAAGCGGCTTTTCATCCGTACTGGGTATCGATGCCCGTCAGTCTCACGTGGACGACAGCCGGCTGATTGCCGATATTTATGGTATGGATCACCTGACATTCCAGCAAGGCGATATTCACCAGCAAAATCCGCAGCGGCTGGGACAGTTCGATGTCGTGCTGATGCTGGGCTTGCTCTATCATCTGGAAAATCCGGTGGGCGCGCTACGTGTCTGCCATTCGCTGTGTAAACAACTGTGCATCATTGAAACCCAGATCGTGCCTGGCATGACGGGCTATGTGGATTACGGCAGTTACGAGTTTGTTCGGCCGCTCAAGGGAAGTTTCGGAATTATCGATGAAACTGAAGAAACGCACGGGCCGGAAGCCAGCATCACCGGGGTGTGCCTGGTGCCCAGCCTGGATGCGCTGATGTGGCTGCTGCGGAAAGTCGGGTTTTCCGACGCGCGCGTGCTGCAGCCACCGCCTGATGCTTATGAACAACTGCGCTATCACAAGCGTGTCATGGTGGCAGCCAGCGTTTGAAGTTCTCAGTGCACAAAACCGATGGCCAGGCCCGCACCGGCCTGCTGAGTATGGCGCGCGGGGATATCCGCACCCCGGCTTTCATGCCGGTCGGGACGTACGGTACCGTCAAAGCCATGACGCCAGGTGAAGTGCGTGATACCGGGGCTGACATCATATTAGGCAACACGTTCCACCTGATGCTGAGGCCGGGCACCGATGTGATTGAGAAACACGGTGGCCTGCACGGGTTCATGCAGTGGAAACGTCCGATTCTTACTGATTCCGGGGGGTTTCAGGTCTGGAGTCTGGCGGAGCGCCGTAAAATTACCGAGCAAGGCGTCACTTTCGCTTCGCCGATCGATGGATCAAAGGTGTTCATGGGGCCAGAGGAATCGATGGCTGTGCAGAAATCGCTGGGCTCCGATATCGTGATGATTTTTGATGAATGCACACCTTACCCGGCCACTGAACAGCAGGCCCGGGAATCGATGGAGCTTTCCCTGCGCTGGGCAGAGCGTTCCAGGCGTGCCCACGAAGGCAATCCTTCCGCGCTGTTTGGAATAGTGCAGGGTGGCATGTACGAGCAACTGCGGGTGCAGTCGGCGCGAAAACTGGTCGAGATTGGTTTCGACGGTTATGCCATCGGTGGCCTGTCAGTGGGTGAACCGCACGATGAGCGCGACCGGGTACTTGATTTCACAGTTCCCGAACTTCCCGCAGACCGGTCCCGTTACCTGATGGGGGTGGGCCGGCCGCAAGACATCATTGCCGGCGTGCAGCGGGGTATCGATATGTTCGATTGCGTCATGCCAACGCGCAACGCCCGCAACGGCTACCTGTTCACCAGTCGTGGGGTGCTCAAAATCCGCAATGCGAAGTACACGCAGGACACAGCGCCGATCGACCCGGACTGTGATTGTGAAACCTGCCTGAATTACTCGCGGGCGTACGTTAAACACCTGGAGCGTTGCAACGAAATCCTGGGTGCCCGCCTGATGACGATTCACAACCTGAGGTTCTATCAAAACCTGATGCAGGGGCTGCGGGATGCGATTACAGCCGGCGAACTGGAATTTTTTACCGAAAGTTATCTCGAAAAACTGTCATTAGGCCCTTGATGATTTATAATGCCTGGCTGCGATTGAGGATAGCCGGCATCGTCCCCATATCCACCGCATAAACAACAACTGAGTCTATTAACGAGGATTCTCATGGAACTCTTGGATTTCTTCATTTCCAGCGCCTATGCGCAGGACGCCGGTCAGCCAGGTGGATTGATGTCATTCCTGCCGCTGATCATCATCTTTGTCATTTTCTATTTCCTGCTGATCCGTCCGCAGATGAAACGGGCCAAGGAACACAAAAAACTGGTTGCCGAACTGGGTAAAGGCAATGAAGTGGTCACCAATGGTGGCTTGCTGGGCAAGATCACGGAGGTGGGCGAATCGTTTGTAACGGTTGAACTCGCTGAAAATGTCCAGGTCAGGGTGCAGAAACACGCCATTTCCAGTGTAATGCCCAAAGGCACAGTCAAGTCCGCCTGAGACGGACTTCCAACAACACTAATAATACCTTCCGAGGCTGAATAATGAATCAATATCCTGCCTGGAAATACCTGCTTATCTTGCTGATTCTTGCAACGGGCGTGCTATATGCCCTGCCAAACCTTTTTGGCGAAGACCCGGCATTACAGGTTACTTCCAATCGCGGTTATGCCATTCCGCTCGATCTTGAAGCAACGATCGAAAGCGCCATCATCAGCGAGAACCTGAGTTTCAAGAACAAGGAACAAACAGGTAATCGCTTGTTGTACCGCTTCAATTCGACAGAAGACCAGCTAAGGGCTTCCGACGTTTTGAAATCGGCGCTGGGTGAACAGTACGTGGTCGCACTGAACCTCGCGCATGCGACCCCCACCTGGTTGCGTGCCTTTGGCGGTAAGCCCATGACCCTGGGTCTGGATCTGCAGGGCGGTGTTCACTTCCTGATGCAAGTGGACATGGATACCGCGCGCAGCCAGTTACTGGACCGTTACGTCGATGATCTGCGCAGCGTGATGCGAAATGAACGTATTCGTTATGTTTCTGTCCGCCGCGAAGGGAATGGCCTGCTGGCCCTGTTGCGCAGTCCTGAAGACCGCAGCAGCGTGATGGAGCTTGCCCGTAAAGACCAGAGTCTGCAGGGCCTGATTCTCGACGAAATGGAGACTGAAGAATATTTCGGTATTTCGGCGAAGGTCCAGGATCAGCAGTTGCTGGAACTTCAGCAAACGGCACTGCAACAAAACATCAATACCCTGCGTAACCGTGTGAATGAAATTGGTGTGGCAGAGCCCGTGATACAGCAGCAGGGTGCTGACCGGGTGGTCGTGCAGTTGCCGGGTGTGCAGGACACGGTGCAGGCCAAGAAAATCATTGGCGCTACCGCTACGCTGGAATACCGGGCCGTTGATGAAGCTAATGACTCATTCACAGCGGCACAAAGCGGCAGGATCCCGCCGGAGTCGCGTTTGTATACCGATGATGCCGGAAATCCGGTCCTGTTGAAGAAACGGCTGATCGTTTCCGGTGATCAGCTGATTGGCGCCTCCAGTGGTTTTGACCAGCAGACCGGTCAGCCCCAGGTGAGCGTGACGCTCGATGGAGTCGGCGCCAAACGCATGCTCGATTTCACGCGGGATAATGTGGGTAACCGCATGGCCGTGGTTTACATTGAGCAGAAGTCGGGTGGCCGCAAGATCGAGGAAGTCATCAGCGTTGCGGTCGTGCGCGAGCCTTTTGGCAAACGCTTCCAGACCACCGGGCTGGACTCCATGTCTGAAGCCAGCCAACTGGCCCTGTTGTTGAGGGCAGGCGCCCTGGCTGCACCGATGGAGATCGTTGAAGAACGTACCGTTGGACCCAGCCTCGGTGCGGATAACGTCGAGCAGGGGTTTAAATCAGTAATGATTGGTTTCCTCCTCGTGCTGGTGTTCATGGCGCTGTACTACCGTGTTTTTGGGCTGGTCGCCGATCTGGCGCTGTTCGCAAACCTGGTATTGCTGATTTCCCTGCTTTCGATGCTGGGCGCAACACTGACGATGCCGGGTATCGCCGGTATCGTATTGACAGTGGGTATGGCGGTAGACGCCAATGTGTTGATCTTTGAACGTATCCGTGAGGAGTTGCGCAACGGCAACACGCCCCAGGCCAGCATCCGGGCCGGTTATGACAAGGCGTTTTCGACCATTGCCGACGCCAACATCACCACCCTGATCGCTGCGTTCGTGCTGTTCCTTTTCGGCACCGGGCCAGTCAAGGGATTTGCCGTTACATTGTCTCTGGGTATCGTGACTTCCATGTTCACCGCGATCATGGGAACACGCGCTGTTGTTAACCTGATTTATGGCGGCCAGAAACGTGTCCGCAAGCTGGCTATCTGAGGTGCTGTCATGAGATTTCTAAACAAAAAAACCAATATCGACTTTATGGGCAAACGCAAAATTGCGTTCGTCTTTTCGCTGGTCATGATCGTCTTCAGCATCGTGACACTGGTTACGCGCGATTTAAATTTTGGTCTTGATTTCACCGGCGGAACACTGATCGAAGTCAGTTACCCCGTTGCTCCGGAAATTTCAGATGTCCGCTCAAACCTGTCGCAGGCGGGAATGGATGACGCCGTTGTGCAGACCTTCGGTGCGGCCACGGAGATCGTGGTGCGGATTCCACCCCGGGAAACTGAAGGCGAAAGCGAAAGCGAAGCTGAGATTTCGACGATTGTGCTGGCCGCCCTGCAGCAGGGTGTCGAGGGCGAAGTCGCCATGCGGCGGGTAGAGTTCGTCGGCCCGCAAGTGGGCGACGAACTGACTGAACAAGGCATCCTGGCGGTTGTTTACGCCCTGATCGGCATCTTTCTCTACGTGATGGTCCGCTTTCAATGGCGCTTCTCTGTGGGCGCGGTGGCGGCACTGGTGCATGACATCATCATCACGATGGGCGTGCTGGCGCTGGTGCAGGTCGAATTTGACCTGACGGTAGTTGCCGCCCTGTTGGCGGTGATCGGTTACTCGCTTAACGACACCATCGTTTTGTTCGACCGCATCCGTGAAAATTTTCCCAAGTTGCGTAAAGCCAATTCCCTGGAAGTGGTCAATACATCGGTTAATGAAACGCTGTCACGTACTTTAATGACATCTATGACGACCTTGCTGGTGCTGCTTGCGCTGTTCGTTTTCGGCGGTGAGATCATTAACGCATTCGCGTTCACGCTGATTGTGGGTGTGGTGGTCGGAACCTATTCATCAATCTACGTGGCGAGCACGACCTTGCTTGAACTGGGGGTCAGTAAATTCGACCTGCTGGCGGTTGAGAAAGAGGGTGCTGGTGCTGTAATGGATCAAATGCCCTGAATCAGGGTTTTTTCCAGCGGGAACTGACCAACTGTCTTAAGGGCGTCATCACCTTGTATGGCGCCGCTAAAATCGAACCGGATTCTTCGACGGCGTCATCGCCGTTGAAGTCCATGACCACGCCGCCTGCCTCGCGCACAATCAGCGCTCCGGCAGCGACATCCCAGGGCTTAATCCCAACTTCAAAATAGCCATCCATGCGCCCTGCGGCCACCCAGGCCAGGTCCAGGCTGGCGGTGCCCGCACGACGAAAATCCTCGACCTTCGAGAACACCGCCTGGAAAACCCTGGCATAAGCCTGCAGGTTCTCGCGGTTTCTGAAGGGGAACGCAGTTGCGAGCACTGCACCCTCAAGTCCATTGCGGGCTGATACGCGGATACGTTTGTTGTTCAGGTAGGCGCCTGAACCCTTGCTGGCCGAAAAAAGCTCTTCGCGGATAGGATCGTAAACGACCGCGTGTACTGTCTTGCCACGCACCTGCTGCGCAATGGATACAGCGAAGTGCGGAATCCCGTGCAGGTAATTGCTGGTGCCGTCGAGCGGGTCGATGACCCAAACGTGGTCGTTCTCACCAGATTTGCCGCTTTCTTCGCACAGGAATGCATGGTCAGGGTAAAAACGTTTAATTTCCCGTACAATTTCCGCTTCGCAGGCTTTGTCGACTTCACTGACGTAGTCGTGACGGTCTTTGCGTTCAACAGGAATGGCGTCCACGTGCTGCATTTGACGGCGCATGATTTTGCCGGCAGCGTGGGCGGCTTCGATAGCCACATTGAGTACAGGATGCGTCATGTCAGATAGTCCCGAAAAGGCGGCACAGGATACCAGAAGCGGAGCAGGGATGGCAGAGGCTGGATCAGACCAGGTGCTGTCCCGGCTGGCTCGGATCCGGGTTATTTTAATCAATACCACGCATCCGGGGAATATCGGTGCGACCGCACGGGCGATGAAAGTGATGGGTCTTACCTCATTGCATCTTGTCACCCCCAAAATTTTTCCCAATGCCGAGGCGACTGCCATGGCTTCCGGGGCTGACGATATTCTTCAATCCGCCGTAGTCCATGAATCGCTGGATTCGGCCCTGGCTGGGTGCCCCCTGGTGCTTGGGACCAGCGCGCGGTTGCGCAGCTTGTCGATGCCCATGCTTGATGCACGCCGTGCGGCGAAGCAGGCCATGGCGGAATCGGGCACACACGAAATTGGGCTGCTATTTGGCCGTGAGCGCTACGGTCTCACTAACGAGGAAATGCAGCGCTGCCAGTTCCTGGTCAACATTCCATCCAACCCGGATTACTCCTCTCTTAACCTGGCGCAGGCAGTGCAGATTTTGTCTTATGAATTGCGCGTGGCCGCTCAGGGCTTTTCCGATATTGCAGTGGATCCGCTGGACTGGGAGCCGGTGGATGATCAGCAAATGGAGGGGTTGTTCGAGCACCTGGAACAGACCCTGCTGGATATTCGTTTTTTGAACCCGAAGCAGCCCAAAAAGCTCATGATGCGGTTGCGTCGTTTGTTTAATCGGGCAAGACCAGATCAGAATGAAATCAATATCTTGAGGGGCGTATTGAAGGCTTCACAGGAATCATCGAAGGCATCTGAGAAAGAGCAATAAGCTGCTGATTGTCAGGCCAGGGTCTGCAGGTAGTCCGGTAGCGGAATGTCCTCGGGCATATCGGGTGCTGCTTGTGGTTCGCCCGCTGCTTGTGAAAGAGGTATAACGCCGGCCCAGATGGGGGTGTCGAGATCAGCCTTTGCATCACCCGGTGGACCGTTACGACACTTGATGCTGAAAATCTTCAGGGGAAGAGTCAGCAGTGTTGTTGCATTGAGCTCTTTGCGGGTTGACGGACGCAGTTCAGCCAGGCGCCCCGGCGCCAGGTGTTCAACCAGGATATCCAGGCTTCGCTTTTTTTCTTCTTCGTCCGAAACAAGGGTGGCTGATCCAAAAACCATCAAGGAACGATAGTTCATCGATGAGTTGAACGAGGAGCGGGCCAGCACCAGGCCATCGAGATGGGTGGTTGTGACACAGCAGGGCAGGCCGTCGGCCAGGTTTTTCATCAGGCGGCTCACGACAGAGCCGTGCAGCAATACCCGGTCACCGTCGCGTGCCAGGGCCATCGGAACCACGTAAGGTTGTTCATCTATGGTAAAACCAACGTGGCAGATTCGGGCATCATCGATAATATCCCGGGCCGTTTGCAGATCCCGGCTGCCTCGTTCCGGCAGCCGGCGTAAGCGAATATCGGCTTTAACGGTCATGTTTTGTGGCCTCAAGTGAGCTAGAATCCGGGCTACAGTGTGCACTGAAATATATCCAGCGTGAAGAAGCAACTCAACCAAGATATTACGACCGGAACCTCAGATTTTGACACTTGGGTAAAATCCGTCTGGCAGGTGGTACAGGGAATTCCCCGCGGCCACGTGCTGACCTATGGTGAAGTGGCGCGCCTGGCCGGCATGAGCCGTGCGGCGCGGCGGGTCAGCCAGGCCATGCGGCGGGCGCCCCGCGGAATGACGTTACCGTGGCATCGGGTGGTCAATGCACAGGGCAAGATTTCTTTTCCCGAGGACAGCAGTGGATACCGCGAACAAAAAGACCGGCTGGAGGAGGAAGGTGTCGTGTTCATCAAGGGCCAGATCGACCTGGACCGGTTCGGCTACCAGGGGGCTCTGGATCAGTTGCTTTGGGGCGAACCGCTCTGAACACCATCAAGTCGCTTTGGAACCGGTTCCGTTCGAATTTCTGGAGGTCGCTGGCCCTGGACGTCGTTCTGATTGCGGCCGTATTTCTGGCGATTCACTCCTGGCAGACACGTGACCTGCCGATCGATGAACCGGCGCCCGAAACGCTGTTGTCATTGCTGGATAAGCCCGGCTTCATGCCCGCAGTCAGGGAAGGTGAGGCGGGAGTCGTGTACTTTTTCGCACCGTGGTGTTTTTACTGCCGGACCAGCATCGGCAATCTCGATGAGCTGTTAAACAACGGGAAAGTGGCGTGGGCAACTGCGGTGGCGCTGGACTACGGAGATGTGGATGAAGTCCGCGAATTTGTCAAAGAAACAGGAATTGACCTGCCCGTGCTGATGGGCGACATATCCACCGCCCGGGACTGGTCCATCAAGGCTTTTCCGACCTATTATGTGATAGATGCTGACGGCTGCATCAGCAGCCGTTCTGTAGGCTATTCAACCAAACTCGGGATGCGTTTCCGTTACAGCAGGGCGGCCGCGTGGTGACGCAGGTGATCTTCGATAAAGGTCGATACGAAGTAGTAACCGTGGTCATAGCCTTCCTGCATTCTTAATTCCAGCGGATAGTGGCTGGCGATGCAGGCCTGTTCCAGTGCGCCGGGCTTCAGCTGGTCGGTCAACCAATCATCTTCAGTACCCTGGTCAATAAGCAACGGCAGTTTTTCGCTGGCATCGCCTATCAGCAGCGCCGCATCGTATTCGACCCAGTCATTGCGGTCTTCACCCAGGTAGCTGGACAGGGCTTTCTGGCCCCAGCCGCAATCGGATGGATGGCAAATCGGCGCAAATGCTGAAACAGAATGGTACTTGCCGGGGTTGCGAAGGTAACAGACCAGTGCGCCGTGCCCGCCCATGGAATGGCCGCTGATGCCGCAACGCCCGGTAACGGGGAAATGTTCGTTGATCAATTGCGGCAACTCTGCAGTGACGTAGTCGTACATACGATAATTCTGCGACCAGGGTTGCTGTGTCGCATTAACGTAAAAGCCGGCACTGGAACCAAAATCCCAGTCGTCGTGTTCGCCCGGAAAGTCGGTGCCGCGCGGGCTGGTATCGGGACAGACGATGGCGATACCAAGCTCGGCCGCAATCCGCTGGGCGCCTGCCTTGAGCATAAAGTTCTCATCAGTACAGGTCAGGCCGGACAGCCAGTACAACACCGGAACCGGTTTTCTCTTTGCCTGGGGCGGCAGGAAAATGCCGAAGACCATATCGCAGTTACAGGCTTCTGACCGGTGCTTCACGCGCTGTATTTCGCCGCCGAAAGTCGCGGTCGTGGAAATGACTTCCATATCTGCCCTCACTCAGTAGATCACGACGGACCGGATGCTTTTGCCTTCATGCATCAAGTCGAATGCCGTGTTGATTTCGTCCAGGCCCATGGTATGGGTGACCATATCATCGATATTGATTTTGCCATCCAGGTAGTTTTCCACGTAGCCGGGCAATTCGCTGCGACCCTTGACACCACCGAATGCCGTTCCGCGCCAGACGCGGCCGGTAACCAGCTGGAACGGCCGGGTAGAGATTTCCTGGCCGGCGCCCGCGACTCCGATGATGATCGACTCACCCCAGCCCTTGTGGCAGCATTCGAGCGCTGAGCGCATCAGGTTGACGTTACCGACACATTCGAAAGAATAGTCTGCACCGCCGTCGGTCAGGTCCACGATGACATCCTGGATGGGCTGATCGTAATTTTTCGGGTTAATGAAATCGGTCGCCCCCAGCATTTTCGCCATCTCGAATTTGTCTTCATTGATGTCAACGCAAACGATGCGTTCGGCCCTCGACATGACTGCGCCCTGGATGACGCTGAGTCCAATTCCGCCCAGGCCAAAGACGACGATGGTTGAACCGGGTTCGGCTTTTGCCGTGTTCAATACCGCGCCGATACCGGTGGTGATTCCGCAACCCAGCAGGCACACCTTGTCCAAAGGCGCTGCATTGTTGATCTTGGCGATGGCGATTTCAGGCAACACGCTGTATTCCGAAAACGTGGAAGTACCCATGTAATGGAAAATGGTTCTACCGTTTTTGGAGAAACGGCTGGTCCCATCCGGCATCAGCCCCTGGCCCTGTGTTGCCCGGATGGCCTGGCACAGGTTGGTCTTACCCGACTTGCAGAAACTGCATTGCCCGCATTCCGGCGTGTACAAGGGAATGACGTGATCGCCAGGCTGTACGCTGGTGACACCAGCTCCTACTTCCTCAACGACAGCACCGCCTTCGTGGCCGAGGATTGCAGGGAAAATACCTTCGGGATCTTCGCCCGACAAGGTAAAAGCATCGGTGTGGCACACACCTGTCGCCACATTGCGAACCAGCACTTCGCCTTCGCGTGGACCTTCCACATCAATTTCTTCAATGACCAGTGGCTTGCCTGCTTCCCAGGCGACTGCGGCTCTAGATTTCATGATGCTCCCTGTTGCTTGTCTGTTATGGGCAAATGATCTGGTAGAGCATCATAAATCATCCGGTTGGCAATCGTCATCCATTTGAGTAATTGACACGCCTGGCGTGGTCAATTGAAATAGCACCATGAATCTTTTTGAATCCCATGCTTAAAATTGGAATTGAGCAGGAGTTTGTCTTCGCGGACAAAACCGGTCTTTACCTTGATGCGGACAATACCTCTTATGCATTCTTCATAGGGATTGTGGATCAGCTTGCTGCATACGACGGAGATGACGCTTTCTTTGAGTGCAAATCTCTCGAACAGTATCCCAAGCGCTGCTATGTCGAGGGTTTCGAACGCCATGATGCGGCAGGCAACACGATAGAAACCATACCCAAAGGCCTTGAAATACGAACACTGCCGCACACCAGCGTAGAAAGCCTGGTAGCTGAGTTTCGGAATACTTATAGCGAAGTTATGCGGGTTGCCGGGCAGGCAGGCCTGGCGCCGGTCCTGACCAGCAGGCACCCGTTCAAGGAAAAGCTGAATCTGGATAGTCGGATCGATGCAACAGAACAGCTTGTGCGATCTGAATCCAGGCTGGCATTGGCGAAGCGCGCCATGTTGAGCCATGGCCTGCACGTGAATGTGTCAGTCAGTGATTATTCGGCTGAGAGGATGCGGGGGGTTGTTGAAAAGGTCAACTATTACACGCCGGCACTGGTGCCCTGGAGCTACTCTTCACCGTTCTATTCGGGAAAAGAGTTTGAAGGTCTGTGTGCCCGCAACTATTTCCGGGCAGGCACCCGCAGCATGGCAGATTTTGATCAACGGCATGGCACCCAGGTCCTGGAGTTCAGGGGGTTTGATGCCTGCGGTGACACCCGGCTGTTGAGCGCTCTGCTGCATATGTTCTGTGGGTTCATATTGGATGAAAGCCTGCCAGGGCGGTCTTCAGTGCAGGATTCTGAGAGGCTGATGCGTTCCTCGCTGGCAGGCTTTAGTGATCCTGAATTTCGGCAGCAGGGGCGCGCCGTTTTACAGGCATCAAAAGCTGCGTTGGGAGCTGCGGGCGATTCACTGGGGCTTCTCGAGACCATGCTGGAGCAAAACGATTCCTATTCGGCACGCATGAAAGCCGGCTACGCGAAAACAGGCAAGATCATGGACTGCATTGCCGGTCGCTACAACTTCTGATTCTGCTGGAGCCGTTAAGCGAAACTGGTATCATTCGTCTCCTGGCAGTGACTTCGGAAAACTCACATGGCGATATTGTTTGTAAGCGGCGTAAACGACCGCTCTGTAATTGGTGTAAACCTGGATGATCAGGGTCGTTTGGGATACCTGGTGGATGGGAATTGCTCAATCCACTACCGCCTGCCACTGAAGGAAGAAGTAGCGTTGCCTTTCATGATGTTCGGCAAGGGTATCAGGCAACCGGATGCCGATTTCAAAAAGACTCCATCGCTGATCTTCAACCAGATTGCCGACGCTGATACGCACCGGGGGTCTCTGGAGCGCTGTGTCAGCCTTTGCGAGCAGGTCAACACCACGGTCATTAATCATCCGCGCCAGGTACTGCAGACCGGCAGAGACCGCGTTGCGGCCATGCTGCAGAATATTCCCGCTGTGATCATGCCACGTACTCAGCGTTTCCGGCCACGTTCGCCGGAAGAAGTGCTGTCATACGCAGCTGCCGAAGGCTTTGCTTTCCCTTACATCGCAAGGGTGGCGGGTGAGCATCATGGCAAAAGCATGGTCAGAGTGGATACGGCAGATGATTTACCTGCCCTGCATGCCTTGCCGTTCGATGGGCGGGATTTTTACCTGACCGAGTATGTCGACTACCGCGACGAAAACGGTATGTATCACAAGCAGCGCATCGTTGTAATCGATGGTGAGCCAGTCCTGCGCCATTCGCTCTACACGGATAACTGGATGGTTCATGCCAGCGCCCGGGAGTTCATGATGCAGAGGGAAAGCTGGGATGATGACATCGCGCGTTTTGACCGGCTGAGTGGCGAGGTGATCCCGTCGCTGCGCAACGCAATCGATGAAATGACAAACCGGCTTAAGCTTGAGTATTACGGCATCGACTGTTGCCTGCTACCGGACGGGCAGATGCTCATATTCGAAGCCAATGCCAACATGAATGTGCTGCACGGCCCCAACCCGGCGGCGCGCTACCGGGTCGAGGCCATTGAGCAAAAACTCTATGCTTTGCTGACCAAATACTCAGGTGAAAAAGTAATCTAGGATTCTGCCTGGTACAGGTGCACGTCAGTCTGCGGATAGGGAATGCTGCAGCCCGCGGCTTCGAGTTCCGCTTTGCCCTGTTCGAGCAAATCGCCCCAGACGGTCCAGTAATCGTCAGTATTGACCCAGGGCCTGACGGCGAATTCCACGCAGCTGTCTCCCAGGTTCTTGACGAAAATTTTGGTTTTTGGATCGTCCAGCACCAGCGAGTGATTCGCGCAGATGCGGGTCAGCACCTCCCGGGCCACCTTGAGGTCATCGTCATAACCAACGCCAAAGACCATGTCGACCCGACGTTGGTCGTGGGCTGAATAATTGGTGATGGTGTCGGCCGCCACCTGGCCATTGGGAATAATGATGAGCTTATTGTCCGGTGTGGTCAGCGTGGTGCTGAAAATCCGTATTTCGTTTACCGAACCTGCTACGCCTGCAAGCTCAACGAAGTCACCTTTCTTGAAAGGACGGAACATCACCAGCATCACGCCAGCAGCGAAATTACCCAGCGAGTCTTTCATGGCCAGGCCAACGGCAAGGCCGGCAGCACCGACCACGGCTATCAATGAAGTAACCGGCAGGCCCAGCGTGTCGAGCGCGGCCAGGATGACTGCGATCAGCAGGACGGCGTAAACCAGGTTACTCAGGAAACTGACCAGGGTTGGATCGACATCCCGTGCCTGCATCAATTTTCTCAGTAGATTGGTCAAGCGTTTGGCGATCCACTTACCGACCAGGTATATCAGCAGTGCCACGACTATTTTCACTGCCCACCCTGTGAGCAGGGGAATCATATCCGCACGGCTAAGGAATTCCGTGATGGCTTCCATGGCTATCTCCTATTGTTGTTTTTCAGGCTATGTCTTCGCCAGGCTCAAGAAATTGTTCCATTTTATCAGCAGTTTGAGCGACATTTCTTATAGTATAGTCTAGCTCTTCTTCGCCGACGAAAGCGTAAGGCAGGTTCTCACACATCTTGATGTAAGGCACACCATCAAGGTCGCCGACCGCGAGGTATCCCACGCGCTGAGTCAGGTTGATGCGCAGGCACTTCTCGGCGTCCAGATCATCCAGAGGCGCTACCGGGGTTTCCACGCGCAAGACCCGTCGGCCGCCGCTGGTCTCCAGTTCTGCCAGGAAGATGCTCTGGCGGCGGGAACCGGCCGTGCTATCAATATGGTATTCAAAGCTGATGATGAAAGGCTCATCGATTCTCAGCTCATACAGGTCCATCATGTGTTGCCGGACTTCGGAAAAAGTTTCCATTTATATCTCCAGTTTTACCGGCGCCTACTTGGCTGCCAGCCTGGCCGCGCCATCCAGCCGGATGGTCGTGCCATTCAGGTACGGGCTTTCAATAATATTACCCGCCAGTACTGCAAATTCTTCCGCGCGGCCCAGCCTTGACGGGAACGGTATGGAAGCGGCCAGGGATTCCTGGATATGGTCTGGCATGCCGTCCACCATGGGGGTCCAGAAAATGCCCGGTGCAATCGTCATGACGCGGATACCAAAACGGGAAAGTTCACGTGCCATTGGCAAGGTCATGGCGACAATGCCGCCCTTGGAAGCGGCATAGGCTGCCTGGCCAATTTGTCCTTCGTAAGCAGCGACCGAAGCGGTGCTGATAATGAGGCCTTTTTCGCCATCTTCCATTGGATCGTTATGCTGCATGACGTCCGCAGCGGCTTTCGCGACGTTAAAGCTTCCGACCAGGTTAATGTTGATTGTATTTGCAAAGAATGCCAGCGGCATCGGCGCCTCGCGGCCCAGCACTCGGGCTGCGCCGACGATTCCTGCACAATTCATGGCGACATTAAGCCCGCCATTGATCTGTGTGGCCCGGGCCACGGACGCGACAACTGCTTCTTCGGAAGTCACATCGGTATGGAGGTATTTGGTGTTCAGTTCCGCTTCCGCGGCGGCGCCTGCCTCGTCATTCACGTCGAGCATTACGGCTTTGCCGCCATGGGAGATTATGTGCTTTGTCACTGCCAGTCCGAGGCCGGATACACCGCCCGTCACCAGTGCTTTAACCTGGTTCAATTGCATCGGGATTACTCCTTTAGAAAGATTGTCTCAGTTTACCTGCCAAATAAGAATTTGGCTAAATTTCAATCGCCACGGCGACCGCTTCACCACCGCCCAGGCACAGCGACGCGACACCCCGCTGCAGCCCTCTGCGCCGCAAGGCATGGATCAACGTGACCAGGATACGGGCGCCGGACGCACCGATCGGATGGCCCAGCGCACAGGCGCCACCGTTGACATTGACCCTGGCATGATCCAGGCCATTATCCACCATGGCTGCCATGGTGACCGCAGCAAAGGCTTCGTTGATTTCAAACAGGTCAACCTGGTCCATCGTCCAGCCGGCTTTTTCGACCACCGCGGCAACAGCCGCAGACGGGGCGGTAGTGAACCATTCCGGCTCATGGGCAAAAGTGGTATGGGCTACGATTCGCGCCAGTGGTTCGATGCCGCGCTTGTCCGCTTCTGCCGCGGTCATCAGGATCGTAGCAGCGCCCCCGTCGGAAATCTTTGATGCGTTGGCAGCCGTTACGGTGCCGTCTTTTTTAAAGGCGGGCCGCAGTTCAGGGACTTTCGGAATGTTGCACCGGTGTGGTTCTTCGTCTTCTTTGAAAACATGCTCCTTGCGCCGCACCGTCACCGTCACCGGGACGATCTCGTCCGCGAAATCACCTTCATGCAGCGCGCGCTGAGCACGCTCGATGGAAGCGATGGCGAACGCATCCTGATCCGTACGGGAGAATTCGTACTTGTCGGCACACATTTCGCCAAACATACCCATCATCTGCTGGTCATAAGGGCTTTGCAGGCCATCGATAAACATGTGGTCGAGGACCTCACCGTGGCCCATGCGCATTCCACCGCGGGCCTTGGGCAGCAGGTAGGGTGCATTGGTCATGGACTCCATGCCGCCAGCGGCGACAATTTCTGAAGATCCGGCCTTGATCGCGTCATGCCCGAGCATCACCGCCTTGAGGCCGGACCCGCAAACTTTATTGACCGTAGTACAGCCTGTCGAGATGGGAATGCCTGCTTTAAGGGAGGCCTGGCGCGCTGGCGCCTGGCCCAGACCGGCCGGCAGTACGCAGCCCATGATGACTTCGCTGAGCTCTGCCGCATCTATTCCTGCATGGTCGACCGCGCCGTTCAGGGCTGCAGCGCCCAGGTCGACCGCGCTGGCGGTACTGAATTGTCCCTGGAAAGAGCCAATGGGTGTGCGCTTGGCACCTACGATTACAACGGTTCGATCAGACATGATTGGTTCTCCGTGTTAACAGAACAAGTACCTGCTGTTGTATGGGCGCTTCAGTTTACCAAGAATTTCGATGCGTTCTTCAGCCATGCGATCCGCGGCAATCAATACTTCGATTTTATCGAATTTGCTATTTTTTCAGCGGCTTTTCGGAGGTTTTCTTGACGTGGGTCTGCTCGGCGCGCGGAGTGGTTTCCCCGCGCGCCTGTTGCCGGAAATTCAGGGTGTGGTGACTTCCAGCCCGTCTTCGTTCAAAACCTTGATCGGGATGCCGAGAGTTTCCAGTTCAGGCCGAATCGCCGGTATGTCGCCAACCACCACGATGGCCATATTGTCGGCGTCGATCAAGCGGCCGGCCAGTTCGTTTAGCGTTTCGCGATCGGTTTCACGTAACAGGCTTTTTTGCTGTTTGCGGTAGTCAAGCGGCAAATCGTAACGCAGGACCTGGGATAGCAACCCAAGCTTTGCACCCGGAGTTTCATAAGCGCGGGCATCTCTCTGGCCGATGGCGTTTTGCATGAACTGGTACTCATCCCCGGTCATGCCCGCAGCGGAGTATTTCTGCAGTTCGGTGATTACCTCGGTGATCGCGGCGGTGGTTGCCTCCTTGTTCACTTCAGATGAAACCCGGAAGCTTCCCAGTTCCTTGCCGCCGTTGAACCCGCTGCTTATGCCATAGGTGTAACCCTTGTCTTCCCGCAGGTTCAGATTGATGCGGCTGTCAAATGTGCCGCCCAGGTTGAAGTTCATCAGCTTGGCCAGGTAGTAGTCACCCAGCGCATCATATTTGAGGGAAGGGTAGGCCATACGGAGCGTGGATTGTGCGGCTTCATCCTTGTTCACCAGGTAAATGGTTTGTCCGCTCATTTCAGGAAGGCCTTCAATGGGCTGCCTGAAAACCTCGATCGTTTCCAGTTCTGCCAGGGCTGCAAGACTGGGCAGGAGTTCTGTCTGCGGTAGGCTTGTGCTGACCAGAACCCCTTGCAGGTGAGCGGGAATGTGAGCGGAATAAAAGGTTTTCACATCTTCAAGCGTGATGGCGCTCACGGTTGATGGCAGACCACTGCCGGGGTATGAAAGCGGATGCTCGGGTCCGGCAAGAACCGCGCCCATGGCGCGCCCGGCCAGCGACGGACCTGATTTCCTGGCCTGGACCAGGGATTCCATAAGCTGGGTTTTGACCCGGGTGAAGTCCTCTTCGGTGAAGGCGGGTTCGAGTATCCGTTCCATCATCAGCGCCATGCCGGCGTCGAGGTGCTTGCTCAATACGTTGAGAGTAACCGTGGTTTCATACTGGCCGGATGCGCTGCTGACCGAAGCTCCGATACGCTCCAGTGCTTCGCTGAATTCGGCCGAACTGCGTTGCAGCGTCGCTTCCGCCATCAAGCCCGTTGTCAGGTTGGCGAGGCCGGCTTTTCCCGGCGGCTCATCTCTCTGGCCCATGGCGAATACGACGCGAACGGTGACCGTGGGTGTTTCCATATTGGGTACAGCCAGCAGTCGCACACCATTTGCCAGTTGCGTATCCCAGATAGGCGGCAGGTCCACCAGCGGGTTAGTTCCCGGTGCAGGCTGCACGCTACGGTCGAAATTATCCTGCCAGGTCCGGTATTCAGGTTCTGCTGCGGGTGCTTCAGGTGAAACAGTGGGTTTTTCCCTGACCACCGGTTCAGAGGCTGCTGCCAGCGAAAGGTAGTCGAAGTTCTGCGGCCTGGCTGCCAGGTCAGCTCTGCCTACGGGGACGATGCTCAGGATAACCGCCGGTTGATCCACGATGTACTGGTTAAAAGCCCTGACCGCATCTTGCGAGGTCACTGCGGCGTATCGTTCCAGGTCATCGTTGGCGGTTTTTGGATCACCGTTAAACACCTCTGCAAAAGCCAGGTTGCGAACCTTGCCAGCGACGCTCTGCATGCCGAAAACCTGGCCGGATTCGAATCCGGCAATAAATTTTTGCAGGTCATCTTCATTGACGCCACGTTCGGTGAATTCGCGCATGGTTTCCCGGATCGCTTGTTCCATCTCGGCCAGTGTTTCGCCGGAGGCAGGGTTCTGAATCACCACGAAGGCCATCTCACAGGCCAGTTCCCGGCAGGCATGCGTGACATAAGCACTGACGGCTCGCCCGGTCTGAACCAGGCGCTGATACAAGAGGGACGCACGGCCCATGCCGATGACCTTGGTCGCGGCATCCAGAGGCGCTTCGTCAGGGTGCCGGTAATAAACGGTGGGAAAAAGCATGGCGATGGCCGGCAGATGAATGTTGTCTTCCAGGGTGACGTAGCGGTCTTGTTCAAGGCTGCCGGGCTGAGGCTGGAGTGTTTCTGCCTCGGGACCGCCTGGAATTGGGCCAAAATACCTTGTTATCCACTGCAGGGTTTCCTGCGGGTCGATATCGCCTCCAATGGTCAGCGTCGCATTATTCGGGCCGTACCAACGCAGGAAAAATCGCTTCAGGTCATCCAGATCGGCAGCGTCGAGGTCTTCCAGCCAACCGATCACCGGCCACGAGTAGGGGTGTTCCGGTGGGTACAGGTTTTTCATCATGGTTTCGGGTGTCCTGCCGTAGGGACGGTTGTCTACCCGCTGTCCGCGTTCATTCTTGACGGCCGCTCGCTGGACGTCGAATTGCTCCTGCGTAACCGCCTCCAGCAACAATCCCATTCGATCGGCCTCAAGCCACAGGGCCGTTTCCAGCTGGTTGATCGGCATCGTCTCGTAATAGTTGGTGCGGTCAGAATTGGTGGTGCCGTTCAGTGTTCCGCCGGCATCGGAAATGATTTTTGAGAATTGACCCCGGCCGACATTTTCGGATCCTTCAAACATCATGTGTTCAAAAAAGTGTGCAAACCCCGAACGCCCGACTTCTTCGCGGGCCGACCCCACGTGATAAGTCACATCGACGTGCACCATGGGATCCGAATGATCTTCATGCAGTACCACGGTCAGACCATTGTCGAGAACATATTTTGCAAACGGTATCGAGAACCCGTCATCGCTGCCGGCATAGGCTTCAACCAGTGTCACTCCGTTCGGGAGAGCAGGGCCCGCTTCGACCGGTTTAGTCTCAGCGCCAGGCTCATCAGGCGCCGGCCCGCAAGCCGCCAGCAGAATGGCGAGGAGTAAAGGAGTAATGTATTTGATCATTGAAAAATTCCGGTTGGTTAAGCGCGCGAAAAGCTACAGACTTTTGTATGACCCGTCCCATTACCGACTAGTTCAGTCCGAAACCTAAATTGAAGCGGAGGAATATTGGAGGGGCGGTTTTCAGCGAAGCTGAAAGAAGTACCTCCAATATTCCGGAGCGCACCGTGGAAGCGTAGTAGAGGCCTATAATAGATGCAGGGGGGACCGACCCGTCCCCACTGCGTATCCCGACACACTTTCGTCGGGTGGCGAGATATTCTGCCATCCCGTGCGTGTGAGAGCATTTCCGTGTGCTCCCCCCCCTTCCATTACTTACCATACGCCTTCGTTCAATAATATGCAAATTTGGCTAAAACCATGTTCAAACCCGCATGGTTGTGGGAATCCGGGTTTTCGCAGTTTTGGCTAAATAATTGATCTCCTGGGTGTAACTAATTCCAGGCAATCGCCCGCTGACAGCTGTCTCAAGGTACAATATAAGGCTGTTTTGAAGGAAAAAGTCCATGAGCAGACCTGCCGACCAGATACCACAGGCAAAGACAGAAGCATCAACACCATTGCGTTTTGTAACCGCCGCATCCCTGTTTGATGGCCACGACGCCGCGATCAATATCATGCGCCGCCTGATCCAGGCCCAGGGAGCGGAAGTCATTCACCTGGGCCACAATCGCAGTGTGCTGGATGTCGTTCGCGCGGCCATCCAGGAAGATGCTGATGGTATTGCAATTTCCTCATACCAGGGTGGGCATATCGAGTTTTTCAAGTACATGGTCGATCTGCTCCGGGAGCGTGGCTCAGAGCATATCCGGGTGTTTGGCGGTGGTGGCGGGACCATTACGCTGGATGAAATTCGTGAACTGGAAGCATACGGCATAGAGCGTATTTATCACCCTGACGACGGCATGCAAATGGGCCTGGTGGAAATGATCCAGGACGTGGTCAAACGCGCTGCGGACCATCGCGTACCTACCGAGTATCCCGGCCAGTTGGACCTGGAAAATTCCAGGACCATCGCCAACGTGATTTCTGCGTTGGAGGACCAGGTCTTTGGCGAGGCCGAACTGAAACTGAAACGCCGCGAGTGGGAGGGCAGGGAAAAGCAGGCTCCCGTCGTTGGCATTACCGGTACTGGCGGCGCCGGCAAATCATCGGTAACTGATGAATTGCTGAACCGCTTTGGGCAGAGTTTTCCGGGAATGAAAATTGCCGTTCTGGCCGTAGACCCGACACGCCGGCGTACCGGTGGCGCATTACTGGGCGACCGGATTCGGATGAATTCGCTGCGCAGTGAAAACATCTACATGCGCAGCATGGCTACCCGGCGCCAGCACCTGGCCACGTCGGCCATCCTGCAGGACGCGATTGCGTTCCTCAAATCGGCCGGGTTCGACCTGGTCATTGTGGAAACCGCCGGCATCGGCCAGTCCGATTCCGAGATCGTCGACATGGTGGATTTCCCGGTCTACGTGATGACCAGTGATTTCGGCGCGCAGAGCCAGTTGGAAAAGATCGACATGCTGGACTACGCCGAACTGGTCGTGCTGAACAAGTTCGACAAACGCGCCGCCGAAGATGCGCTGCGTGATGTCCGCAAGCAGTGGAAGCGCAATCGCCTCGCTTTCCAGGCGCGGGACGAAGACGTACCGGTGTACCCGACGATTGCCAGCCAGTTCAACGACCCGGGTATTACCTGGATGTTCGTTAATCTGTGCCGGCTGCTGCGCGAGAAGCTGGATTTGCCGGTGGAAAACTGGTCGCCTGATGTCGATACCAGTGTAAAGGCGCCAAAGGCCACCGTATTGATTCCAGGCCAGAGAAATCGCTACCTGTCGGAAATTTCGGAGCAGGGCAGATCAATCAATGCGGACATCGTGCGCCAGGCCGGAGCGGCCAGCAAGGCGCAAAATTATTACGAGTCGCTCAAGGCACTGCAGGACGAACACCTGCCCGAGCCGTTCGCCCGCTACGTGTCCTTCGCGCTGCGCGAGGAGACAGCAGACCGCTCCCTGTTGTTGCTGCGTCAGCGTTATGACAGCGCCATCGGTGAACTCGGCGAGGACGCCATCCAGTTGTTGAGGACCTGGCCGGAACGAAAAAAAGGACTGCGCACCGAGCAGTACGCCTATGATGTCCGTGGCCGCACCATTACCGGCTCAAATTACAAGGAATCCCTCAGCCGGTTGCAGATCCCCAAGATCGGCATGCCCAGGGATGCAGACTGGGGTGAGTTGCTTTCTTTTCTGATGCGGGAAAACCTGCCGGGCTACTACCCGTACACTGCCGGTGTTTTTCCGTATCGCCGGACCGGCGAAGACCCGATCCGCATGTTCGCCGGTGAAGGCACGCCGGAACGGACCAACCGCCGCTTTCACTTGTTGGCCCATGGCCAGCCAGCCGTCCGCCTGAGTACGGCATTTGATTCGGTTACGCTGTACGGCGAAGACCCTCATACGCGCCCGGACATCTATGGCAAAGTCGGCAACTCCGGCGTTTCCATAGCCACGCTGGATGACATGAAAAAACTCTATTCCGGTTTCGACCTGTGTGCGCCCAACACCTCGGTATCCATGACCATCAACGGTCCTGCGCCGATGATACTGGCATTTTTCATGAACACAGCCATCGACCAGCAAGTCGAGTTGTACCTGCACAAGCACGGCAAGTGGGAAGAGGCGAAGCGTAAGATCGAGGCTGGTTTTGCAGGCAGGCTGCAGCCGCACTACCTTGGCACATTGCCGGACGGCAACAATGGGCTGGGCCTGGCCATGCTGGGGATAACCGGTGACAAACTGGTTGACGCCGAAACCTATGCCAAAATCAAGGCGGAAACCCTGACCAGGGTGCGGGGCACCGTTCAGGCGGATATTCTCAAGGAAGACCAGGCGCAAAATACCTGCATCTTCTCGACCGAATTCGCAATGCGCATGATGGGGGATATCCAGCAGTATTTTGTCGAGCATGGCGTGCGTAATTTTTACAGCGTGTCCATTTCCGGGTATCACATTGCCGAGGCCGGGGCGAACCCGATCAGCCAGTTGGCGTTCACGCTGAGCAACGGATTCACCATCGTTGAGTACTACCTGGCCAGGGGCATGGACATCGACGCATTCGCGCCTAACCTGAGTTTCTTCTTCTCCAACGGCATGGATCCCGAGTACACCGTTATTGGAAGAGTTGCCCGCAGGATCTGGGCGCGCGCCATGCGTGAGCGTTACGGCGCCAATCGCCGCAGCCAGATGCTGAAGTACCACATTCAGACCAGCGGCCGCAGCCTGCATGCGCAGGAGATCCAGTTCAACGATATTCGCACCACGCTGCAGGCCCTGTATGCGCTGTTCGACAATTGCAACAGCCTGCACACCAATGCGTATGACGAAGCCATCACGACACCTACCGAAGAATCTGTGCGAAGAGCTGTCGCTATCCAGATGATTATTAACAAAGAATTGGGGCTAAATTTCTGCGAAAATCCCTGGCAGGGAAGCTTTATCGTAGACGAGTTGACCGCTCTGGTCGAAGAAGCCGTCTACCAGGAATTCGAGCGGATCTCGGAACGTGGTGGCGTGCTGGGTGCCATGGACACCATGTACCAGCGCAGCAAGATCCAGGAAGAGAGCCTGTACTACGAAAGCATGAAACACGACGGAACCTTTCCGATTGTCGGCGTCAATACCTTCCTGCCCCAGGACGGTGGCCACGGTGAAGTCGGCGAGATAGAACTGATGCGGAGTTCAGAGCAGGAAAAAGACCAACAGGTTTTCAATGTTGAGACGTTCCGCGAGGTTCGTCGTGAACAAGGGGACCTCCAATTGCAGCGGCTGCAGCAGGTGGCGCGTGAGAGGAAAAACACTTTCGAGGCACTAATGGATGCAGCCAAGTCGTGCTCGTTGGGGTCGATGAGTCACTCGCTTTATGACGTGGGTGGGGAGTATCGGCGGAACATGTAGGTTCTGCTTGAACAGGGGAACGATTTGAATACACCCAGGTATGAAACAAGTTGTGTAGAGCGCTTCCTCGACTACGTCAAAATTGATACACAGTCCTGCGAAGGCTCCGATAGCTTTCCAAGCACCACCGGCCAGCTTGATTTGTTGCGGCAGTTGAGAGATGAACTGCTGGACCTGGGGCTGGAAGAAGTCATCATGGATGAGCACGGTTACGTCTTTGCCACTGTACCCTCTACCAGCCACAAGCCCGATGTGCCAATGATTGGGTTTCTCGCCCACGTGGATACATCACCGGAAATGAGCGGTGCAGGCGTCAAGGCCATTTTTCACCGGAACTATGGTGGTGAAGATATTGTCCTGCCGGACGATCCGGCGGCAGTGATTTCCTTCGAAGCCAATCCTCACCTGGCGAAACAGTTGGGTAATGACATTATCACCGCGTCTGGCACCACTCTGCTGGGCGCGGACAACAAGGCGGGTGTAGCCGAGATCATGGCGGCGGTGGAATACCTGTTGGCACACCCGGAAATTGAGCATGGACCTGTCCGTATTGGATTCACGCCCGATGAGGAGGTGGGAAATGGCACAAAGTATTTTGATGTAGACCGTTTCGCGGCCTGCTGCGCCTACACCATGGACGGTGAAACCCTGGGCGAGTTGCAGGTGGAAACGTTCTCCGCCGACGCCATTTCCGTGACCTTTCATGGCTTCAATACGCATCCTGGATTCGCCAGGGACAAGATGGTCAACGCTATCAAGGTGGCAGCGGATTTTGTCAGCCGGCTGCCCGGCGACAGCTATTCCCCTGAAACCACCGATGGCTACCAGGGGTTTGTGCACCCCTACATGGTGGATGCCGGAGTGGAACAAACCTCGGTCAAATTACTGGTGCGGGATTTTGTAACTTCAGGCCTGCAGGACCTGGAGCAGATGGTCGAAGGCCTTGCTGCGGAAGCAGTTGCGGCCTTTCCCGGCGCAAAACTGGAAATCGAAGTGGTGGAAAGCTATCGCAACATGAAGGAGGTGCTGGATCATCACCCCGAGGTAGTCAATAATGCCCTTGAGGCAATTCGCCGTGCGGGCCTCGATGCCAGGGTAGAGCCGATCAGAGGGGGTACCGATGGTTCGCGCCTGAGTTTCATGGGGCTGCCAACGCCGAATATTTTTGCCGGTGAACACAACTTTCATTCACGGTTTGAATGGATATCGACAGCAGATATGCACAAGGCCGTCGAAGTAATTATTGAACTGTGCAAGGTTTGGGAGGAGAAAACCCCGTGACTGTGAGAGCAAGTTTATGACTGGTCCACTTCCTGGAAAACACCACATAAGTCCGCAATGGGCTATGGATCAGTTGCGCACCGAAACCGAAGATACCTGGCTCGGCCTGTTCAAGAATGACCCGTTTGAAATAGAAATCTATCAACCGGTAGGCCACGATCCACAGCAGCCACACTGGTGTGATGAGGTCTACGTCGTCATTTCCGGTACGGGCCAATTCAGGAATGCCGATGAGTGTCATCCGTTCAAACCAGGCGACTTGATGTTCGTCCCGGCCGGTGTCGTACATCGGTTTGAAGACTTCAGTGAAGACTTCGCCACGTGGGTGATATTTTTTGGGGCTCAAGACAAGAAATAAATAACACGCAGCCGCACAGCGGAGGTATTTAGTAGCTGATTTCTCCGCTGGCGTTTATGCTCGCAGCCCCGGGCAGGTGAATAAACTCTTCCGGCTCAATCTGGACGACGGGAATGTGACCGAAATTCATCTCCCGGGCTACAACCACGCCCAGCGTCACGATAAAATCAGCCTCGATCAGGATGATGCCGGCGGGACCACGTTTGAGCCGCAGTAATTCAAGCAGGATGGAACTGCCCGAACTGGAGCCGATCGACCGCTTCATTGCCAGTATTTTTCCACTGACACTTTCACCGAACTGCGGGTGACGGCGGTCAATAACCACGCCCGTCTGGGGGTCGATCCCACCCCAAAAGCTGATGTCTGATTCCAACACCAGCACAGGACCCTGGGCCTCACCCTCGATCAATACATTTGATGACAGGATCGGCATATCAGTGCCACCCCGATTCATCACGCACCACGGTTCCGGCGACGGCGCTGTTGACGCAGTCTGCGAGGCTTCCGAATACCACCTCGTGGCCGGTCAGCGAAGGGCTGTAGTGGGCGAATTTGCCCGAGTTGGTCATCAGTACACCGGAAGACCGGGCCAGGATGGGCGTGACCACCACGCAGGTATCCATGATGAGCTCCACACCCAGGTTTTCAAGGCTCCGGACCCAGCCTTTCTCTTCCAGTTGTGAGATGACATGTCGGCCGGTGCAGACGATAAGTGGAATGGTGCAGCGCCTGCCACCGAGTAAACGCAACAACTCGGTGAATTCAGCGAGAGAAAAATGCGGGCTGCCAAGGGCCACAACGTCCAGTTGCCCGTCCCCGGCTGTGCTGAGCCGGTCACGCTCACTGACCAGGGTTTCGAGCGTCAATTCAATGGTTTGCCTGGGGGGTTGATGGTTCAGAGCAGCGGCCACGGTTGGCGCTTCGGGCGTCACGCCCGCGACGTGGAATAATGCGACTCCACCTGAAGATGCCGCACTGGCTCCCAGCGATTTCAGATGATCGTCCGTCACCTCGCCGGGCAGTGCGGAGATCACTGCGATCTGGCCATCCGCAACCCGACCGAGCCAGAATCCCAGCACGGCGTAAAAAGCATCTTCTCTTTTCAGCCGGTCCGGGACCGAAGCGGTATTGATGTGAAGCGTGGCATGCCGGTTTTCCGGCCGGTGCAGCCCCACGTAGGGTGCACGACCGGTTATGGCGCAACAGATATCCATGAAGTCGCCATAGCGGTTGGTCCGTGCGCCGAGTACCGAATTGGCAAACACGATGGCGTTGCTTTCCGCCCAGGCGATGTTCTCGCCGGCTTGCGGGCGATATCCGGCCTGGTAGGGCGCGCAGGTCCAGGTGGGGATACAGCCCAGAGCGACGTAGGCATTCATCAGGCGCCGGGCCAGATCTCTTTCATGCTCATCCAACTTGATCTTTTCAGGGCTGTGCAGGTCCAGTGCACCTACATTCAGCGAAGATGGGACCGTGACACGGCCTTGCTGAGACACTAATAGCTCGGCAAATTCAACGCCACTCGCTCCATGGTAGAGGCAGCCGTCGATATGGGCGGATGAAATCGGTATGAGCTTTTCCGCTCCCTGGATGCGGCCCATCTCCGAAATGATGCGCATGGCGGTGGCTGTGGCTGCGCCGTTTGCGCCCTCCAGCATGGCATTCTCTTCAGGTGTCAGCTGCATATGCTGTATGATGCACGGTTTCTCATTTCAGGAGCAGGCCATGAGCCAGGCAAAAACAGGTGATTCTGTAAAAATTCACTACACCGGTACTCTGGACAACGGTACCCAGTTTGACAGTTCTGCAGGACGTGAGCCACTGGCGTTCGAGTTGGGCTCCGGACAGGTCATCCCGGGTTTTGACAAAGCGGTAGATGGCATGACGGTCGGGGAAAGCAAGACGGTGAATATCGACGCGGAAGACGCTTACGGTCCGCATCATTCCCAGATGGTGCAGGAAGTGCCCCGCAGTGCGCTGCCGGAAGACATGGAACCAGTTGAAGGCATGGGCCTGCAGGCAGAGGGCCCGGACGGACAGGTTGTCAACCTGGTCGTTACTTCGGTACAGGACGACTCCATCACGGTTGACGGGAATCACCCGCTGGCCGGAAAAGCCCTGAATTTCGATATCGAACTGGTTTCGATCGACTCATAAGGCGAGTTGCAGGATATGAACTTCCCATTGATCGGATTACATGCCTGGCTGGGTGAATTTGCCGCGTTGATGTTTGTATGGGCCTTTATCGAAATGCTTAGCGGAGCGGATGACAATGTCCGCCGGGCGAGACTCGCAACAGTGCTTGGCTGTGTCTTCATATTTTTGGCGTGGCTGGCCGGAGGCTATTACTACGTTGAAATATACGGCTCAGCGGTGAAGCCGCTGATCAAGGAAGGTCCACTGCCGTGGGCCCACAAAATCGTGATGGAAACCAAGGAGCACGTTTTCATTTTCCTGCCCTTCCTGGGACTGCTGGCCTATGGTTTATTGAAACAACTGGGCGATGCCATGCCGGGGAATCCGGCGGCCCGAACCGCGGCGAAATATGCGCTGGGCTCGCTGGCCCTGATAACCGGCAGCATGGCCTTATTTGGTTTCCTCGTGTCCAGCGGGTTCCGTGCCGCACTGGAGCAGATTGCGCTATGAACAGGTTCAGCATCAGGTCACTGGCTTATGCCTGCCACGCTGTTTTCTGGTGTGTCGCCCTACTGACCGTTGCCGCCGAACTGGCGCCCGCGGTGAAAAACTTCCTGGCTGGCTTGTCCGGCCATCACTGGACCTCGAAAAGCATTACGGCGCTGCTGCTGTTTTTTGCCGTGGCTTTCCTGTTTGGCGGGCGTAAAGACCCCGAAAATGTAACGGGTCTGGTCAAGGGTGTTATCGTCAGCGCCCTGGCTGCGGCCCTGCTGATTTTCGTTTTCTACCTGCTGCACTACTACGGTTTGGCTTGAGAATCCGTAAATAATTTCATTTCCGGCACTTTACTGGCATAGTCAGTGCCCTTATCTTCCAGCATGTAGATCGAAATTTTCACCCCGAATCAAAGGAGCGAGCCCATGACCCACGAACTTCCTGCACTGCCTTATGCCGATGACGCACTGGAACCTGTTATTTCCGCCGAGACCATTAGCTATCATTACGGCAAGCATCATCAGGCTTACGTCACCAACCTGAATAACCTGGTGCCCGGCACCGAATTTGAAAGTGCCTCCCTGGAAGACATTGTGTTGAAATCTTCCGGCGGGATTTTCAACAACGCTGCACAGGTGTGGAATCACACCTTTTACTGGAACGGGCTGAGCCCCGACGGTGGTGGAGTTCCCACTGGCGCGTTGGCTGACGCCATCAACAGCGCGTTCGGATCTTTCGGTGCCTTCAAGGACACTTTTATCAAGTCCGGTATTGGCAACTTTGGTTCGGGCTGGACCTGGCTGGTCAAAAACAGCGATGGTTCAGTTGAAATCGTTAATACGTCCAACGCGGCAAACCCGATGTGTGACGGCAAGACGCCTTTGCTGACTATCGATGTCTGGGAACATGCCTATTATGTCGATTACCGCAACGCCCGGCCAAAATACCTGGAAGAAATCTGGTCGATCGTAAACTGGGGTTTCGTCGCAGCAAATTACGGCTGAATTGAAGCCTGACAACACGGGGCCGTATCTGCGGCCGGCATATCGCTGGTATGTGCTGGCGCTGCTGACCCTCGTCTATACTTTTAACTTCATCGACCGGCAGGTCGTGGTGATTCTGCAGGAGCAGATTCGCGCCGATCTGGGGTTGATGGATTGGCAACTCGGTTTGTTGTCAGGTTTTGTTTTTGCCATTTTCTACTCGGTGCTTGGCCTGCCGATTGCCCAACTGTCGGAGAGTGTTGGCCGCAAGCGGGTGGTCGCATTTGCGTTGGCCTTCTGGAGCATTATGACAGCGCTGTCCGGCGCTGCTCAAAATTTCGTACACCTGCTGTTATTGAGGATTGGCGTGGGCGTTGGCGAAGCCGGAGGCAGTCCGCCATCCCACTCCATGATCTCGGATATCTTTCCGCGCCGGCGCAGAGCTTTCGCGCTTTCGATCTTTTCCATGGGTGTGTATTTTGGATACCTGTTTGCCTATGGCCTGGGCGGCTGGATTGCGGAGGGGCTTGGCTGGCGCATGACTTTTGTCGTGCTTGGCTTGCCCGGAGTTGTGCTGGCCCTGATTGTCGCCCTGACGATCAAGGAACCCCCGCGCGGGATGGCGGAGCGCAGGGAAGGCGGGCACGACGAGCAAGCAGCAACAGACAATGAACCGGCGAAACCTACTTTTCGTGAAACACTGGTTTTGCTCTGGTCGCGTAAATCATTCCGGCATATCGCCCTGGCGGCCAGCCTGCAGTCAATGGCCGGGTTTGGCGTTGGAAATTTCGTACCTTCTTTCATGATGCGCGCACACGAGATGCCGATCAGCGAGGTCGGCTGGAAACTGGCATTGATTACCGGTTTCGGTGGTGCCTTTGGAGTGGCTTTGTCCGGCTGGGTTGCCGACCGCCTGTCCCGCCGTGGAGAGTACTGGTACGTGCTGGCGCCCGCCATTGCGATGGCGCTGACTCTGCCGCTGACCCTACTGGCTTTTACGGCAATGGCGCCGGGCTCGATGTTCGTCTTCTACATTCCCTACATGATCCTGGGGGCGACCTGGCTGGGGCCTTGTCTTGCGGTCACTCATTCATTGGTGGGGCTCAGGCAACGGGCCGTGGCTTCGGCGGCGTTGTTTTTTGTCGTCAACATGATCGGGCTGGGATTAGGGCCACTGCTGGTCGGATCGTTGTCTGATCTGTTGCGTCCCGGGTTCGGCGATGCCAACGGCTTGCGCTACGCGATGATCGGCACAGCGCTGGTGGCGAAGACCTGGGCGGTGATTCATTTTCTGCTGGCCAGCAAGAACATTACCCGGGACCTTCAGAACTAACCCGGCATATAGTCTAGGATATGGGTATGGATGCAAAACTCAACGTTCTGGGCGAACCCCTGCTCCCTTGTTCGGATAATCCGGTCACTGGCTTTTTTCGCGACGGCTGCTGTAACACGAGCGACGAAGACGTCGGAAGGCATGTGGTCTGCGTTCGAGTGACAACCGAATTCCTTGAGTTTTCACGTTTTCGGGGGAATGATCTGAGCACTCCGATGTCTGAATTTGGCTTCCCGGGTCTAAAACCAGGGGATCAGTGGTGTTTGTGTGCCGCCCGCTGGCAGGAAGCCCTGGAGGCTGGCGCAGCGCCCAGGGTTGTATTGCAGTCAACGCACGCTGCCGCTTTACGGGTGGTCAAGTTGCAGGATCTTAAGAAATACGCCTTAGACCTGGTATAGAACAAGCCAAAATAGTTGGCATTTCATGCTGGAAACCTGCACAATTCCTGCGCAAATTTTCTGGAGTCACTACCTGTGTTCAATTACCGGTTGCTAACCCGAATTTCGGGAGGTTTTTTTTCACTCGCCGTGAGCATGCTCGTGGCCATGCCGGCTTTTGCCAGCAGCATTACCCTGGCAACGCCTCTCGGTGAAATCGTCATTGACCTGTTTGAAGAAGAGACCCCGGAAACGGTCGCGAATTTTCTGAACTACGTCAGGGACGGTGATTTCGAAAACTCTTTTATTCATCGCAGCGTGACCGGATTCATTATCCAGGGCGGTGGATTTACCTGGGTCGATGGGGCGCTTGTTAACGTTCCTACTGACCCCCCGGTCATCAATGAACCGGGCATTTCGAATCTGCGCGGCACTATCGCCATGGCCAAGAGGTCCGGAGATCCCAATAGCGCCACCAGCCAGTGGTTTATCAACCTGGCCGATAATGCCGCCATTCTCGATGATCAGAATGGCGGATTCACCGTGTTTGGGGAAGTTACCGGTGACGGTATGGACGTGGCCGACGCCATTGCCGCACTGCAAATATGGAATGCAGGTGGCACCTTTTCGACTATTCCGTTGATTGATTATCCCGGAAGCCCTACGCCTATTGCAGTTGAATACCTGGTCATGACGGATCTCTCGGAAAACGACGAGTTTCAGATAAACCCGGGTCTGAACGATGCCTGGTACAACATCACGACGAATGGCCAGGGGTTCTTCATCATAGTGTTTCCCGATCTCGAACAGATGTTCCTGACCTGGTTTACTTTCGATACCGAAAGGCCGCCCGAGTCGGTTACCGCGATGCTGGGCGATCCGGGAGCCCGCTGGTTAACAGCCCAGGGAAGTTACTCTGGCAACCAGGCAGTGTTGGAAATTACGATGACGACAGGCGGTATATTTGACTCCGGCACGCCGGTTCCGGTTTCCAATCCGGATGGCACAATAGTGGTTGAATTCAGCGACTGCGCTGCCGGAACAGTGAGCTATGACATACCTTCGATCAATAGCCAGGGTGTGGTTCCTATCCAGAGAATAGTGCTGGATAACATTGCGTTATGCGAACAGTTGGCGGAACCGGTTGCACAATGACGGGGGTTTTCTGTTAGACTCGCGCCATCTCGGCCACATCGGTTGGCCTGTAATCCCCTAATTCATCCTTCTCAGACCGATTCACGCCTGCTAATCAGGCGCTGAAAGAGCAGGATCGGAGTAATTCCAAAATGTCATTTGACTCTCTCGGCCTTTCGGCCGAACTCCTGCGTGCTGTACACGAGCAGGGCTATAACGAACCTACACCCATTCAGACCCAGGCGATTCCTTTAATCCTGGAGGGCAAAGACCTGATGGCCGGAGCCCAGACGGGTACCGGCAAGACAGCGGGCTTTACCCTGCCGCTGTTGCAGCAATTGAATTCTCGGCCGGTCGACGACAATCAGAAGTCTGTTCGCGCGCTGGTCCTGACACCAACCCGCGAACTGGCCGCCCAGGTTGAGCAAAGTGTTGAAACCTACGGCCGGTACCTGCCGCTGAAAAGCGCCGTTATCTTCGGCGGCGTCAAGATTAACCCGCAGAAAGACAAACTGCGCCGCGGCGTCGATGTGTTGGTCGCAACGCCCGGGCGTTTGCTGGACCATGCGCGCCAGAAAACAGTGGACCTGTCCCGGGTTGAAATCCTGGTGCTGGATGAAGCAGATCGCATGCTGGACATGGGCTTTATCCATGATATCCGTAAAATTCTGGCACTGCTGCCAACCAAAAGCCAACGTCAGAGCCTGCTTTTCTCAGCTACTTTTTCAACTGAAATCAAGAAGTTGTCACACCAGATTCTGAATCATCCTCAATTGATCGAAGTAGCACGGCGCAACGAGCCGATCGAGTTGATTGCGCAGCGGATTCACCCGGTAGACAAGGCCCGTAAAAGAGAACTGCTGAGCCACATGATCGGTTCCGGCAACTGGCGGCAGGTGCTGGTTTTTACCCGTACCAAGCACGGCGCTAATCGCCTGGCCAAACAGTTGGGGATCGATGGCCTGAGCGCCACCGCCATCCACGGCAACAAGAGCCAGGGGGCGCGAACCCGCGCCTTGGCCGACTTCAAAAAAGGCCAGGTGCGCATACTGGTCGCTACCGATATCGCAGCCCGCGGGCTGGATATCGATCAATTGCCGCACGTGGTTAACTACGAGCTGCCCAATGTACCGGAGGATTACGTGCATCGAATTGGCCGTACCGGTCGTGCGGGCCGTGAAGGTGAGGCTGTCTCCCTGGTTTCACCCGATGAGATGAAACTCCTGCGCGATATTGAACGCTTGATCAGGCGCGAGATTCCCAGAGAAGTATTGCCTGGTTATGAAAGCAGCGGAATGGCCAGTCCCGAGCCAAGGCGAAGTAACGGCAGGGGTCCGAGCCGCAACGAACGCCATGCTAAACCGGCAAAAAGGCGGGCCCAGCCAAGGCGGCGCAGTCAGTCCACCGCGAAGAAAGGCCCACTTAAACCGGGTTACAGCTCATTGGCTGATCGACTTCTCGGCGACTGACTCAAAGCTGCAAATCGATTAACCTTGAACAGGTGAAAGAGCAGGCCATCAGTCAGAAAGAATTCGGCGTGACCCGTGAGGGTCGCGCCGTTTCGCTTTTTACCCTGCGAAACCGTAACGGTTTAACCACGCAGATTAGCAATTACGGCGGCACGGTTACCTCGCTGCGGGTTCCGGACCGGTCAGGTCAATTCAAAAACATCGTGCTTGGATATGACACCCTGACCGAGTACGAGGTGGGGGTTGCTTATTTTGGCGCGCTGATCGGACGCTACGGTAACCGTATTGCGGGTGGCCGTTTTGAGCTGGATGGCGAGGAGTACCGGCTGGCCGCCAATAATCCGCCCAACCATTTGCACGGTGGTGAATGCGGGTTCGATAAAATGGTCTGGAATGCCGCAGCAACTGAGTCGGAAAAAGGTCCCTCATTACTGCTGAGCTGCATTAGCGAAGACGGGCAGGAAGGCTATCCCGGCAAGTTGAGGGTCCAGGTACGCTACACACTAACCCACGATGACCGCCTGGCCATTGCATACCTGGCCAGTTGCAACCAGGCCACGCCGGTAAACTTCACCCATCACAGTTATTTCAACCTTTGCAGCGACCCTGGCCGGGACGTGCTGGGGCATGAACTGGAAATCGATGCCGATTGCTATACTCCGGTGGATCAATATCTGATTCCCACCGGGGAGATCGCGCCTGTTGCCGGAACACCCTTCGATTTTCGCGAGGCTTGCAGGGTGGGTTTGCGAATTGACGCCGCTCATGAACAATTGGCGATTGGCGGGGGCTATGATCATAATTTCTGTCTGAACCGGCCTGTTGGCAAGGCGGCGGTATTTGCGGCGCGGATTTTCGAGCCGGAGAGCGGCCGTGCGCTGGAGGTCCATACCAATGAGCCCGGATTGCAGCTTTATTCGGCAAACGGTCTGCAAGGAAGCGGGTACAGAACCGGTCTGTGTCTTGAGACCCAGCACTTCCCGGACAGTCCGAATCAACCCGGATTCCCGTCAACGATTCTGCGACCGGGTGACGTGTTCAATTCGCAGACGATTTATTCTTTTGCCGTGCACTAGGCAATGGTTGGAAATAACGCCTGGATTATTTGAAACTTCTGGAGGTAAACCGTATGAAAAATAGAAGATTACACGCACTTTCCGCCTCGTTGTTTGCAATGGCGCTTGCGCAAAGTGTTTTCGCCAAAGACCAGCAATGGCCCGAAGTGACAGAAGATGGTCTGCACCGTGTGCACGACTCGAAGCTCGCTCTTGTCTATGCCGAGCCGGGCGCAGATCTCGCGTCCTACCAACGGGTGAACCTGATGGAAGCTACTGTTGCGTTCAAAAAGAACTGGGAACGCAACCAGCGCTCACGTTCTGCCAGTAAGCTCAGCACATCTTCCCGGGTGAACACGAAAAAGATAAAGCAACAACTGGCGGATGAGTTCGCGGTTGTATTTACCGAGAAGTTGCAAAGCGGCGGTTACGAAGTGGTCAATGAAACGGCAGACGATGTGCTGCTGATCCGGCCTGCGATCATCAATCTGGATATCACCGCTCCTCAAGCCGCCGGTTCCGGCAGGACCAACAGCTACGTGCGCTCAGCGGGTGAGATGACCCTTTACGTGGAACTGTATGACGCGGTTACCGGTGACTTGTTGGCGAAGGCCATGGATCGCCGTAGTGACCGGTCCGACAACAGTCAGATCTACACCTGGGCGAACTCTCACACCAACGAGTCGGCTGCGAAGAGAATTCTGGATGGTTGGGCGCAGGTGTTGCTGGATGCGCTTAATGAGGCGAGAAGCCATCCAATTGAATTGGAGCAATAGGGCAGGCAGTTCGACTAATCGGCAAGGTCCGGGTCAAGCAGGCCGGGGAGTAGTGTTCCGCTGGCGCCGGATGGCGCAGGTATCCCGAGGTAGGCGCTGATGGTTGGCGCCAGATCCCTGATCAAGACTTTGCGATTTGACCGGTTATTTCCGATTCCCGGGCCGGCTAGCATGATCGGCACATGCGTGTCGTAGTTGTAAGGGGAGCCGTGTGTTGCTGCGTCACCTTCCGGTTCGCTGGAAAGGAACCAGAAAGGGTCCTGTACCAGGATAACGTTGCCAGAACGAACCGGGTGAATGGAGTTGGCGGCAAGCCTTGTCCGGTACGTATCCGGCAAGACTCCGGCCAGCAAGTCGCTCCTGCTGAACGCCATGGAGAACCCCGGAACTTTCAGGATTTCGGCCGCAAGCGCCCGCTCTACTTCAGCCAGGTCAAGCCCAAGAGATTCAATCTCAGGTTCATCCAGGTAGATTCCAGGTTTCAGAAAGGCCACGGCCAGGTCTGAATGGGTATTGAACCTGGCTCGCAGCGCTGCATTGGCCTGTGCCATAAATTGTTGGGGCTGATGCCGTTTGGCGGTCAGACCCAGCAGCGCCATTTGTTCCGGCGCCGGCGCGACGCCGTGGTCAGAAGAGAGGACTGCTAATGTGTTCTCCAATCCGACTTCAGCGTCAATGAAGCCAAGCAGTTCCTGCAAAGTCTGGTCCAGCTGCAGCAGGTTATCCTCCGCTTCCAGGCTGTTGGGTCCGAAATCGTGGCCGATATAATCGGTGGCGGAAAAACTCACGGCCAGAATATCTGCATGACCCTTGCTGCCGAGACTTTCGGCTGTTACCAGGGCCTTTAGGAACGACAGCGTGAGCTGGTCGCCCATCGGGGTGGAGCGCAATGCAGAAAAAAACACTTTATCGTCAGGGTTGGCCAGGGCATGGGGAAAGGTTCGGCCCAGGCTCCCATCCGGTTTTTCGAAACTGCGATCGTCCTGATCGCGGAATATATAGGTTTCCCTGTCCTGCAACAGAGTCCAGCTTTTGTCCCGGTATTGGTTCGCATGATCAGCGGCATTCCAGCGCGTTACCCATGGTGGATATTGCGGGTAGTAGTAGGTGCTGGTGACGAATTCTCCGGTGGTTTTTGAATACCAGAAGGCCTTACCCAGCTGTCCGCCGGGAATAATCGCGCCCCTGTCCTTGATAGAGATGGAAAATACGCGTGACTTTCCCGCGCTTGCACTGACCAGTTCGTCGCCAAACGTGCTCGATGCCAGGTTGCGCGGAGAACGTCCTTCGTTGGCCGGGGCTTTCACGCCGATCACGGGATGCTCGTGGTCTTCAGTATTGTAAACAGGCTGGTGGGAGAGGGTGTCGTACCATTCGTTGGCGGCAATGCCATGCCCTGGTGTGTTGGCGCCTGTAACCAGCGTTGCGTGGCCTGCCGCAGTTGTTGTTACCAGGTGTTCAAAATGTGCATTGACATAGACCGTGCCCTGGTCGAAAAAATATCGAAAACCACCGGGGCTGAACCGTTCCTCAACCCGCCACGGCATGTCTCCACGCAACTGGTCTATCGTGATCATCAGGACCAGGTTGGGTTGTTTTGCCAAAAGCGGCCCGCAGTGGATTACCGCATGAAGAAACAGCAGGGCCAAGGTCAGATTGAAGCGTGGCTTCATGGTTACAACTCCTGGTGGTTTTGCTACTTTAGTCCTGTCCTTTTTCGAATGTAAGCCTGCTGGATCAATTACGGGTAAAAAATCAGCATGAGCACACTCAAAGCACTGCTGTTTGACGTTGACGGAACACTTGCCGACACGGAGCGGGATGGGCACAGGGTGGCTTTTAACCGGGCATTTGCAGAGACTGGTTTGGACTGGAATTGGGGCGTGGGTCTTTACCAAGAGCTCCTGGCCGTCAGTGGTGGCAAGGAGCGCCTGCGTTTCTATATCGAAAAATGGCGCCCGCAATACAACGCGAGGACTGATCTGGATGATCTGATCATCCGGTTGCACCGGGCAAAAACCAGCCATTACCTGGATTTGATGTCCAGCGGACTGATCCCCCTGCGGCCTGGTGTGGAACGACTGCTGCAGGAGGCCCGGGCCGCGGCTATCAGGCTGGCCATCGTGACAACTACGACGCCGGAAAACGTAACAGCTTTGCTCAGCGCTACGCTGGGCCCGGGGAGCCTGGACTGGTTTGATGTCATTGCCGCAGGGGATTGCGTCCCGCACAAGAAGCCGGCGCCGGATATTTACTTGCTTGCCCTGTCACAACTCGACATGGGGCCGGATGAGTGCCTGGCACTGGAAGACTCAGACAACGGTTTGCTGTCTGCAATCGGGGCTGGTATCAAAACCCTGGTCACGGTCAACGATTATACGAAACACCAGGATTTCGCGGGTGCGGCCATAGTGCTCAGCCAGTTGGGAGAGCCGGAAGATGGTTTCGAAGTGCTGGCCGGCGATTGCGGCGCAGCCACTTTCGTCGATCTTGCTTTCTTGCGGGAACTTAAGGCTCACCTTTAAAGAATATTCCGCAATGCCAACGGATTATGGCAATATCTTTATCTAAACAGCACAACGATTAGATTCAACCAGGTGGATTGATGCCATGATGAGAATAGTTTTCCTCGCAGCATTGTTGATGGTCAGCCCGGTCAGTGCTGATACCGAATCCGATATCAGGTCTGCCCTGGATTACTTTGCTGAGATCTGGAACGAGGGTGACCTCGACTCCATCCGCGGTTTTTATCACCCCGAATTTGTGCTCATCAGTGAGGGTGGAGTGATTTCACTGGGGCAAAGAATCGATGATCTTGAATCCATTGCGCAGGCAGGCGAGGACCGTGGTGAGCTCGAATATTCCCAGGTCAGGGTGCAGGCGCTCGGAGAAAAGCATGCAACGGCCTATGGAAAACTAAGCCTGGCATTCAAGGACGGCTCCGCTATCAATTCCTGGTTTACCAGTGTGTATGTAAAAACGCCTTTCGGATGGAAGGCGATTTTGACGCACAATTAACGCTGCGTGGATCCGGTAACCCTTGCATTCCTGTTTGGCGGCCTTAGCGCTGCTTCATTGCCTTTGGGTGCGGCCGCAGGTATCTGGTTAAATCCGGGCTTGCGGCTGACCGCAGCGGTTATGGCCTTCGGTGCGGGCGCTTTGCTTTGTGCTTTGGCACTGGAACTGGTGGTGCCTGCGCTGGCTCATTTTCCGGATGATCCCTCTGAAGGGTTCATGTGGCTGGCCATGGGCGCGATGATTGGCTGTCTGCTGTTTATCGGGCTGGACCGTGCCTTGTCTGAGATGGGCGGATACCTGCGGAAACATTCGACGATTTCCCATCGCCTGAAGCATCATAAGAAAAAGCACTATCGGCAGATACTGGACAAGCTTTCAGTTATCGACCTGATGGTCTCATTGCCCCCGGATGAACTGCGGCGTGTGGTCAGTGATATAGAAAAACGCAGGTTTACAGCAGGCGAATTGATTTGCCACGAAGAAGACCCCTGTGACGCCTTGTTCCTGATCGAATCGGGCACGGTCCACATTCTGCCGCACAGCGAGAATGGAGAGACCAGGGAAGTCGTGATTCTTGGTGAAGGTGAGGCGTTTGGTGAGATGGCCCTGGTGACCGGTGTTCCCGCCATCAAGCGGGCAGAGGCTGTCGAAGACACGGTTGTTTGGGAAATCCACAAGGATGATTTCAACGAGGTGGTGGCCGTATCGCCCGGTCTGAGAGACACCATCGAAGGGCTGGCAACGGCGCATCATGCGGGTGAAGTATCGCCTGATATCAGGAAATCCCAATCTGCCGCCTGGCTGCAGGCCGCTACGCAGGACCTGGAGTCTGAACTGGGCAAGCCGACCGAAGCGGAAATCATGCACGCCGCGAACCGGAAAAAAAGCGGTGGCAGCAACGTAGCGCTGGCAATCTGGCTGGGCATAGCGCTGGATGGTATTCCTGAATCCCTGGTCATTGGGGGATCCATGGAAGGAGCGACGGTCAGTGCGGCGTTGATTGGGGGGCTGTTTCTGGCCAACTTTCCGGAAAGTATGTCCAGCGCTTCGGTAATGAGGAAGCAAGGCACCCCTACGTTTCACATTATCGGCATGTGGTTTTCCCTGATGATCATGACTGCCGTTGGCGCGGCCATGGGAAATGTATTCATTGCCGACGCGCCACTACACCTGCGGGCAGTGCTCGAAGGCATTGCCGCAGGCGCAATGCTGGCAATGATTGCCCAGACGATGCTGCCCGAGGCCTTCGAGCACGGTGGCTGGTTAACCGGATTGATGACTGTTGTAGGGTTCCTGGCAGCTATCTGGATGGGGACACTGGGCCACTAACTTTAGCGGTAAAAAATGGCACCGAGGATAAACCATGTGGCCACCAGCGTGGCTTTCAGGTCAAGAACACGCTTTAGATCATGGTTCGTTGAATTCATGCCCGCTATGCTAGCACCTGATTTCATTCTTGAGGTTGACCGAGATGGCACAACACTATAAATGCATTGTCATGGGCGCCGCGGGGCGCGACTTTCACATCTATCTTTCATTCCTGAAAAGCCATCCGGAATTCAGGGTGGTCGCGTTTACAGCGACCCAGATTCCATTTATCGATGAGCGTGGTTTTCCCCAATCGCTGGCAGGTTCTGACTATGACTCTGACATTCCGATTTACGACGAATCAGAACTTCCCAGGCTGATCAAAGAGCACAACATCGACTTTGTGTTCTTTGCCTACAGTGACGTTTCTCATGCCGTTCTGATGCACAAGTCAAGCATGGTTCAGGCGGCGGGGGCCAGTTTTGTCATGCTGGGTCCTGACCATACACAACTCGTGTCGAGTAAGCCTGTGGTAAGCGTTACGGCCACCCGCACCGGTGCCGGTAAAAGCCCACTGACACAGTGGCTTGCCCAGCTGTTGACAGACGAAGGCAAAAGCGTCGCCGTGATCAGACATCCCATGCCTTATGGCAACCTGGAAATGCAGCGGGTGCAGCGCTTCGCATGCACGGCTGACCTGGTGGAACACGAGTGCACGATCGAAGAGCGTGAAGAATACGAGCCCTACGTGGATATGGGAATTCCTATCTATGCCGGCGTGGACTACCAGGGCATCCTGGATGAGTCTTCCCGAGAGGCCGATATCGTCTTGTGGGACGGTGGCAACAACGATTTCTCATTCATCAAACCGGACCTGGACATCGTAGTGGTCGATGCACTGCGCGCCGGTCACGAGATTGACTATTTCCCTGGTGAGGTTAATTTCCGCCGGGCGGATATCCTGGTCATCAGCAAGGCCGGTTCTGCCGAACCGGGCGCGCTGAACGGAATCCGGGAACGGGCTGCGGACCTGAATCCTGATGCTCCCGTGTGCACGGCAGACCTGGAAATTGAAGTAGACCAGCCTGACCGCCTGCAGGGTGCGCGAGTACTGGTGATCGAAGACGGCCCAACTGTGACCCACGGCGGGATGTCGTTCGGTGCGGGTACGGTTGCTGCAAAACGTGCCGGAGCTACGCCGGTGGACCCGAGGCCTTATGCCGTTGGTACTATCCGGGATACCTTCGAAGCTTATCCTCATATGAAAAGAATTCTGCCCGCGATGGGTTACTCTGAAGCACAACGCACGGCACTGGCAGAAACCATTAATGCCTGCTGCAAGGCGGAAAACGTCACTTGCATCGTTGATGCCAGCCCGGCGCGGCTCGATCTGATGCTGGACCTGGATGTTCCAATGGCGAGGGTCGCTTACCGATTCAAACAGCTCGACGGGCCCGCACTCGAGGAGTTGGTTCGGGAACTGCTTTGACAAATCCTTGAATGGAATCAGGCCAGCACCAGGCAAGTGTCGTATTCGAGCAGACTGACGGCTGCTGAGAATTCATCCTGCTCCGCTTGCTTTATTTCAGCAAACGCATGTTTGAAGTCCTTGCCCAGGTGCTGCGCGATAAATTCGGAACTTCGAAAGGTTGTGAGTGCTGCGTCCCAGCTGGCCGGCAATTTCGCCTGCCGTTTTTCCGGACCGGTGGTGGTTGGCGCGGCGGCCTCCATCCCATTTTCGATACCGTGCAGGATGCCGGCCAGGATGACCGCGAGAGACAGGTAGGGGTTGGCGTCTGCCCCTGCGATGCGGTGTTCAATTCGGCGAGCAGCGCCTTCACCGTTGGGTATGCGCATGGCAACGTATCTGTTTTCATAACCCCAGGTTGGGGCCAGCGGGCCGTGGACGCCGCGTTGCAGACGGCGCCAGGAGTTCAGGTGTGGCGCAAAAATCAGCATGGAATCAGCCATTACATCCGCAAGGCCTGCTATCGCATTCCTGAGCAAATCGCTGCCGCGCTCAGTACCGTCATCGAAAATATTGCCGCCTCCCTCATCGAGAATACTGACGTGGGTGTGAAAGCCGTTACCATCACGGTCGCCGAAGGGCTTGGCCATAAAACTGGCAATGTAACCATGTTTGCGGGCTACGCATTTGATCACCTGTTTGAGTAACTGGGCGTTGTCCGCTGCCTGCAGTGGATTGTCCACGTGATGCAGGTTGAGTTCGTACTGACCAGGAGCGAGTTCTTTCAGCAGTCCGTCCAGCGGCACCGACATAAAGTCGCAGGCCTCGCGTATTTCGTGCATCAGGGCGGCGGTTTCCTGCATCACTTCGGTGCTGTACAACTGCCCGCCGATACGGCATTCGCGATTGACCCGGGTCGCCGGGATTTTGGGCTTTCCATCGCTGTCGCGGCCTTCCTCGAACAGGTAAAACTCGAGCTCCGGTGCACATACGGGCGTCAACCCGAGCGCCTGGTATTTGCTGAAAACCTGCTTCAGAACGACCCGGGGGTCGAATTGCCAGGGTGTGCCGTTCTCCAGGTTGAGTTGCAGAAAGACCTGTGCTGTCGGACGGGGCAACCAGGGAAGCAGGCGTACCGATTCCTCGACGGCTTCGCAGATACCATCACCATCGCCTGTTTTTTCGCACAAGCTGGGAACGTCACGTCCCCAGATATCAGGCGAAACCGCGGTGAGGGGAATCTTGAATTTACCCTCCAGAACTTTTTTTGCGCCGGATACCGGCACCCATTTGCCACGGTAGATTCCGTTCAGATCGGAAAGAACCATCTCGATCATTTCAACCTGGGGGTTCTCTTGCAGGAACTTCAGTAGCCGGGAGTTTTTCATGTTTGTTTTCCTAATTGTGATTTATCCGGTTCACTGCTAGTCTGCCCCGATAACCATAACTGAGATTTGGGTGATGGCAAAATACGCGAACATTACCGGTTGGGGCAAGTGTATGCCACCTGCCGTGATGACCAACGAAGACATGGCGACGGTTCTGGATACGACGGATGAGTGGATCAAAAGCCGTACCGGAATCAGTGAGCGACGCGTTTCCCATGTACCGGTGAGTGAACTGGCTGCAGTGGCCGGCTTTCGGGCGCTGGCGGCGGCGGCGGTTGAGCCCGAAGAAATCGATTTGCTGATCGTAGCGACTTGCACGCCGGATACGGTCATCCCCAGCACGGCTGCCCATGTGCAGAAAATAATGGGGGCAAAAAATGCTGCGGTGATGGATCTGAACGCTGGCTGCAGCGGCTTCATATACAGTCTCGAGGTAGCCACCGCCATGATCCGGGCGGCTGGTTATAAGAAGGCGTTGGTGATTGGTGGCGAGCGGATTACCTGGTTCCTGAACTGGTCGTTGCGTGATACGGCAGTGCTGTTCGGAGACGGGGCGGGAGCTGTCCTGCTGGAGGCTGGTGAGGATGAAAACGGGCTGATGGCCAGCCACCTGGGTTGCGAAGGGGAAGCGCTCGAGGCACTGCTCGTTCCAAATTTCGGAACAGCCGGCAACCGCTTCAGCGACGATTATTTCAAGTTTGACGTCAGTTTCGACGGCCGTGAAATTTTCCGTCGGGCGGTCCGGGGCATGGCGCAGGAAATAAACCTGGTCCTGTCGGAACTGAACCTGAGCAATGAGGATATTGACATCATCATTCCGCACCAGGCGAACGCCCGGATCATCGAGTCACTGGCTCATTTCCTGTCCGTGCCGATGTCCCAGGTAGCTTTAAATATCCAGCATTACGGCAATACCTCGGCGGCCACCATTCCGGTTGCGCTGTGCGAATTGCTGGAAGAAGGCAGGATCAAACCCGGCGATCAACTGCTGCTGGCGGCCTTCGGAGCGGGCCTGACCCGCGGGGCGGGTTTGATTCGATGGGGTGAGCGCATTACACCGCTTGCTGAAAGTGATGCTGAATTACCACCCTGCGACCAAACTGCCCTGGAAATCATGAGTGACGCAATCAAGTACACCTCCTAGGCCTTCCAAAAAACTTTCCCAGCCGACGGTTTTCGACGGCTGGCGTTCCATCACCATCGCGCTGTACATGACACTGGTGGGTTATGCCGTATTGGTGGGCGTTCCCGTAATCAGTACCGCCTGGGTGGAAATGCTCGGCTTTACCGCAGAGCAGGTCGGCCGCGTAGCGGGCGCTGACCTGGGTGGATTATCACTGGGGGCGGTGATCGCCTCGTTGCTGGTTGCCCGGATGAACCGCCGGATTCTGGTGCTGATCAGCGTGGCTATCGTGATCATCAGCAACGGTTTGTGCATGCTGTTTGTGGATTACGAAACCGTGCTCTGGTTGAGGGTCGGGGCAGGCCTGGGCAGCGGAATCTACACCGCGGTTGCGGTGGCTTCGCTCGGTGGCAGCAGCAATCCCGCACGCGCGTTCAACCTGATGCTGTTTGCATTCGCATTCTCCCAGGCATTGGAAATGCAAGTACTGCCCATGCTGACGATGAACGGCATCTACCTGGTTTTTATTGCTTGCTATATTGTCGGATTACCCTTCCTCCACTGGGTGCCGGCGCGCCCGTTGATAATAGATGAATCGACGGCAGCTGAAGACCCCCGGATTCCCAGGGTTCCAGCCTACATACCGTGGCTGGTGCTGGCAGCCATTTTCTTCACCTATATCAACATCGGGTCTTACTGGACCTATATAGAGCTTGCCGCACTGGATGCCGGCATCGATGGTCACTACGTCGGCCGGCTGCTGGTCTGGACCTCGTTTTTCAGCCTGGTGGGTTGCGCCGTCGCTACGGTGATCAGCAACCGGTTCGGGCTGGCGCGGCCGCTGCTGATCGCCCTGTTCAGCATGGCCACGGTGGTCGGCATGCTGAGCTTTGGCATCACTGACGTAAAGATCCTGATCAGCATGTTCAGCTTCAACCTGTTGTGGATTTTCGTAGATGTCTACCAGATGTCCACGGTAGCTAATGTTGACCGTACGGGAGCTTTTGCCTCGCTGATGCCGGGTGCCCAGGGCCTGGGCCAGATCGTCGGCCCTAACCTCGCCGCGTCGATATTGGGAGCAGGGCTGGGTTACAGCAAAGTGTTCATTATGTGTGCCAGCGCAGCAATAATCGGCCTGGTGATATACGCTGTAATGTATATGAGGCTGCGCAAGACCATTCCTGCGCTGGCCAGGGCCACGTGACCGTACTGCGAGGAGATTATAATGATTACACTGTTTTGGTGTCCCCAGACCCGGGCCTCACGGATCCTGTGGTTGCTCGAAGAAATGAACGAACCATTCGAAGTCCGGCTGATCGATATCCGCAAACCTGAAGCCAGGTCCGACCCGGATTTTGCGGCTGCCAGCCCGATGGGAAAAGTACCCGCCATCATGGATGTAACCCCCGAGGGTACTGTGCAGATGGCCGATTCTTCCGCCATAGCGCTGTATCTTTGTGACCGTTACCCCGCATCCGGCCTGGCGCCGGCAATTGATGAGCCCGCACGCGGGAAATTTCTCTACTGGATGACATTCACCCCGGGCGTTATCGAGCCTGCGATGATGGAAAGGTTCACCGGAATGGAAGTATCCAGGGCAAGTTGCGGTTGGGGAAATTTCGATACCATGATCGAAGTGCTCGAGGCGGGCCTGCAGGAAGGCCCGTGGTTGATGGGCGAGCAGTTCAGCGTCGCAGATGTATTGGTCGGATCGTCGGTCTATTTCATGAAGATGTTCGGCATTCTGCCGGACAGTGCAGTTTTGAGTGACTACGGCGACCGCTGTGCTGCGCGTCCGGCATGCGTACGTGCACTAGCCAGGGATAGCGAACTGGAGAGCTAAGGAGTCTCGCTACCCTGCTCCCGCCTGGTGGCGGGAGCCTGGTCCGATCAGGTCAGGCGGCAAGTGCCGCGTGTGCCGCAGCCAGTCTCGCGATGGGCACGCGGAACGGGGAGCAGGATACGTAATCTACGCCCAGTTTATGGCACAGGTGGATACTCTTCGGATCGCCACCGTGTTCGCCGCAGACGCCTATTTCCAGCGACTCACGGGACTTGCGTCCTTCGTCGATCGCAATCTGCATCAATCGGCCTACGCCTTCGGGATCGATGCTGGTAAAGGGGTTGTCTTCCAGCATGCGGGTCTGCAGGTAATGCACGAGGAACCCGGTTTCAGCGTCATCACGGGATATACCGTAAGTCGTCTGGGTCAGGTCGTTGGTGCCGAAAGAGAAAAATTCAGCAACGCCGGCGATTTCCCCGGCGGTTAATGCCGCGCGCGGAATCTCGATCATGGTGCCGAACACAATCGGCACTTCGACGCCGTTTTCGGCCAGGACTTTCTCTGCGACGGTGGTCAAAGGCCCTACCATTGCTTCCAGTTCACCGACGTGAGAGACCAGCGGGATCATGACTTCAGGGTGGACATCAATGCCGTCTTCGGCGCATCGTGCAGCCGCTTCGAAGATCGCCCGGACCTGCATCTTGTAGAGACCGGGGATCAGCATTCCGAGGCGCACGCCACGGGTGCCGAGCATGGGGTTTGACTCGTGCAGGCTTTCGACGCGTTCCAGCAGGTGGGTTTTCTCCTCGATTTCTTCCAGGGCGGCATCCAGTTCCTTCAGGCTGGTCAGGTGTTGCATGCGCAGTTTGAGATCGGTCAGTTCGAGCATCAGTTCATGTGCTGAAGGAAGGAACTCGTGTAGCGGCGGGTCCAGCAGGCGGATGATCACGGGCTGGCCTTCCATCGCGCGGAACAGGCCCTCGAAGTCGCTGCGTTGCATCGGCATCAGGCCCGCAATTGCTTCGCTGCGCTCGGAAGGACTGCTGGCCGTGATCATGCGTTGCATGATGGGTAGCCGGTCTTCAGCGAAAAACATGTGTTCGGTCCGGCACAGGCCGATCCCTTCGGCGCCGTAGTCACGGGCACGTTGGGCGTCAGTCGGGTAGTCTGCGTTAGCACGAACGCCGAGTGTGCGGAAATCATCGGCCCAGTCAAGGATCTGCAACAGATAAGGGTCCTTGATGTCCGGTTCAACAGTCGGCAGGTTGGCATGGTAGACATTTCCCATATTGCCGTCGATAGACAAATACTCGCCTTCCTTGATGATCAGGTCCTCACCCACCTGCATGCGGTGGTTGTCGAGGTCAATTTCTATCTCTTCAACACCGACAACAGCGGGTTTGCCAAACTGGCGTGCAACCAGTGCGGCGTGACTGGTACGACCGCCCTTGGAAGTGATAACACCCTTGGCTGCGAGCATGCCGTGGACGTCGTCCGGACGCGTTTCCGGCCGCACGAGGATGACGTCTTTCCCATCCACGTTTGCCCAGCGTTGCGCCAGGTCGGGTTCAAAGGCGATGATGCCCACCGCGGCGCCGGGGGAAACATTGAGGCCCCTGGCAATCGGCTTCACACTTTTTACGGCTTCCGGATCAAGTTGCGGGTGAAGGAAGAAATCGACCTGGTCGGGCCTGACGCGTTGCACGGCTTCTTCACGGGTAATCAGGCCTTCGTTCACCATGTCGACCGCAATGCGAACTTCGGCCTGCGCTGTGCGTTTACCGTCGCGGGTCTGCAGCAACCACATTTTGCCCTGTTCAACGGTGAATTCCATGTCTTGCATGTTGCGGTGATGTTTTTCCAGTTGTATGGATATCTGCTGCAGTTCTTCGAACATCTCGGGCATGCTGTCGGCCATTTCACCGATACGCATGGTCTGGCGCGTACCCGCAACCACGTCTTCGCCCTGGGCGTTGATCAGGAAATCGCCCTCCAGATGGGGTTCGCCAGTTGTGGCGTTGCGGGACATGAATACACCGGTGGCGGAACTATCACCCAGGTTGCCGAACACCATGGTCTGGATATTGACTGCGGTGCCCAGGTCGTGGGCGATGTTGCTGGCGTTGCGGTAGTCGATGGCGCGTTTGCCATTCCAGGACCTGAATACAGCCTCAGTTGCCTGGCGCAGTTGCTCGTAGGGATCAGCCGGAAATTCCTTGCCGGTATAGGTGCGGATGATTTCCTTGAAGCGAATGGTGACCGCCTTCCAGGCCTTCGCATCCAGTTCGGTATCAGACTTGACGCCGGATTCGCGGCGCTGGGCTGTGATCACGGCTTCGAATACTTCATCCGGAACGTTCATTACGACACTGCCGAACATGTGAATCAGGCGGCGGTATATGTCCCAGGCAAAGCGCGGACGGTGGGCACGGGTAGCCAGGACTTCGACGATTTCATCGGTCAGTCCGATGTTCAGAATGGTGTCCATCATGCCGGGCATCGAGAACTTGGCGCCCGAACGGCATGAAACCAGCAACGGGTTGTCCGGGTCGCCAAATTTCTTGCCGGTCTGCTGTTCCAGCGAGGACACCGCTTCCAGTGCCTGTTCCCATGAGCCCTCGGGGAACTCCTGACCAGCGGCCAGATAATCGTTGCAGCCCACGGTGGTTACTGTAAAACCAGGAGGGACCGGAATGCCAAGGCGGGTGGCGTCCAGCAGGTTGGCGCCCTTGCCGCCCAGCAGGCCGCGCACGGCTTCCCAATCGCCCTCATATTCAGCCATGGCTTCATCGAATTCTTTAAATAGATATACATATTTTTGTGTTTTGTTTTGTGTCGACATGTGTCGTCTCCAGAGACGGGGTTTTCAATGGCAAAGCATATCAATATATGATGACGAATCTGCCTACAAATATTGATTCAGGTCAAGTGGACAGCGTGTGTTTGCCTAAGGCATGATACTTCGCTGCTGTAAGTCTGTTTTCACGCAACTAGAGGAAAAAAAATGTTTCGATTTAATCTGTTGATCTGCGCGCTGGCTTTTTTGTTTCCCGTCTCTCAGTCGCTGGCCGGGGAGAGCCCGCAGGAACGGCGCCACGAGTTGATGGAAGAGTCTAAAAATGCAGCCAAGCCGGTTGGCGGCATGCTCAAGGGCGAAGTTCCGTTTGATGCGGCGACAGCCATGGCGAGCTTTAAGACCTGGGCTGAAATTGCCGCTACATTTGGCGATCTTTTTCCGCCAGGCACGGAAACCGGTTACGACACCGAAGCAAAGAAAGAAGTCTGGACGGACCGTGCGGGATTCGATGCCGAATTGAAGAAATTCTCAGAAGCGGCTAACGCAGCGGTAGCGGCAAACCCGCAAGACCTGGATGGGTTGAAAGTGGCAGCGGGCCCGGTTTTCAAGAGCTGCAAAGGATGTCACGAAAGTTACCGTGTAGAAAAGGAGTAAATGGCCAGACGCCATGCGTTGGTTTTTTACTGCCCTTGCTGTTGCCGGACTGCTGTTCTGGTTGCTGACTGAGCCGGTAATGCTGTCTCCGGGGGATCTGCCGCAACATGCAGCGGATCCCGCTAACGGCCAGTTGGTTTTTGACGCAGGGGGTTGTGGGTCCTGTCATGGGCCTGATTTGGCCGGCGGGTTGGAAATGCAGTCGGATTTCGGGACATTCGTCGTACCGAACATCTCACCGGACCCTGATACCGGCATCGGCGGCTGGACCGTGCCGGCTTTCGTCAACGCGATGATGCTTGGCGTTTCGCCGCAAGGCAGCCACTACTATCCAGCTTTTCCCTACACGTCCTACACCCGCATGAAAGTACAGGACGTGATCGACCTGAAAGCCTACCTGGATTCGTTTGAGCCGGTCGCAAACATCGTGGGGCCTCATGAACTGGGTTTTCCGTGGAATCTGCGAAGGGGTCTCGGCTTGTGGAAAATGCGCTACCTGGAACAGGGTTCCGTGTTGCAAGCGGGCACCGATGATGTGGTTTTGCAGCGCGGCCGATACCTGGTGGAAGGGCCCGGCCATTGCGCCGAATGCCACACTCCCAGGGATAGCTTTGGTGGCTTGCTGATTGCTCAATGGCTGGCAGGCGCACCGAACCCGGATGGCGAGGGCAGGGTGCCGAATATTACACCCAGCAAAGAGGGTCTGGGTTCCTGGAGTGAGTCGGATATAGCCTACTATCTTGAATCCGGTTTCTTGCCGGATTTCGATACCGTTGGTGGATCGATGGTCGAAGTGCAGGAAAACATGGCCAAATTGCCGGACTCTGACCGCAAGGCAATTGCGGCCTATCTCAAGTCAATACCGATCCGCCCCGTGCCGGGTGAATAACCCGCAGCTCAGCCGTTTTCAGAGAAAGCGCAGCCTGGCGGGTGTGATCGCCGCCATGGCGGTGGTCAACCTGGTGTACGGCATTACCTTCCCGCTACTGGCATTGGTGCTCGACGCACAGGGGGTTAGTAAAACCCTGATTGGCCTGAGCACTATTGCCCAGGCCGCGGCGGTTATCGTGATTGCACCCTGGACGCCGGCATTGCTTAAGCGCTTTGCGCCGTCGCGGGTGATGCAGGTGGTTACGGTTATCCTGGCCTTGCTCTTTATTCTCGCAGGCCTGTTTCCCAATGTCTGGTTCTGGTTTCCATTGCGCTTTGTGATGGGTGCGATGACCGCTTTGCTGTGGATCTCCAGCGAGGCCCTGATCAACAAAATGGCCGAGGAGCGCTGGCGTGGGCGGATTATTGGCTTTTATGCCTCGATAGGCGCGGCGGGTTTCGCGATGGGTCCGTTGTTACTGATCCTGACGGGTTCAGAAGGGATGGCGCCATTTTATGCCACCACGGCGATGATCTTGCTGGCGGCTATTCCCCTGTTCGTGGTTTCCCACCGGACCATGGGGCATGCCGAAGAGCGGCACGAAGGCTGGGGTAAGGTCTTTCTGATGGCCCCGACCATCATGCTGGCTAACGTGGTGTACGCCGCTGGTGCCGAGTCCATGCTTACCTTTTTCCCTCTTTTTGGAATGAGTCTTGGATTGACTGAGGACGTCACACTGTGGCTGCTAACGATGGTTGGCCTGGGAGGCATGGTGCTCGTTATGCCGATCAGCTGGCTGGCCGATCACGTAGATCGGATGGGCCTGCTGGCCCTGTCTGTATTTCTGACCATGATCGGGCTGCTACTGATGCCCGCGCTGATCCGGATTCCATACGTGGCGGATTTCTACGCGTTTGTATTTGGTGGTGTTGAGGGGATGATTTATGCGCTGGGTGTAATCCTGGTTGGGCAGCGCTTCAGGGGTGCGATGCTGGCGGCAGCCACCACGATGTTTACTGCCTGCTGGGGTGCGGGAACCATGCTGGGTCCCTTGCTGGTGGGCATCGGTATGGATTGGTTTGGTGCGCAGTACATGCCGTTCATGGTGCTCGCTTTCTTCGCTCTGTTTCTGCCGATGCCAGTCATCAGCTGTATCCGCTCCCGGCGCTCTTAGCGCTGCTCCCGGTAAGCCTGTTCAATAAAAGCTGTTGCCAGCGGATAAGCGTCGCTCCAGTTCTCAATCTGTTCAATCATGGCCTGGGGACACCGGTCACGGTCAATGCGCACGGTGTCTGCCTTGCCACCACCGTAACCCGCCGGTTGCAGCCACAGTCCCATGATGGCGGCGAATGCAAGGTCGGTGTAGTTGAGCGTTTTTCCACCCAGGATGGATTTTCTGCCATCGGCAAGCATTTCTTCTGCCTGCGCGAGCAGGGCATCGACGTGCGCCACCGCTTTTTCATAACGTGAAGGGGTTATTCGGAAAGACTTTCTGATCAGGATACTGAGCAAAGGATACAGCAGCTTGAGCAGCAGTCTTTGCCAGGCCGGGATGGCAGGGTTGTGGCATCCCCAGGCATGCAGAGTCAGTTCCCGTTCATCCAGGATGTGAAAGTAGACCCAGACTTGCAGGTCGACGCCGCAGCGGTCCAGTGCCTGCTCCAGTTCCACACGATCTGCAGTGGGCTCAAGGAAGCGGGCTGATTCTCCCCGTTCTGTCGAATAGCGGCCCCAGAGGTAGCGCAGGATTTCGGACGAATTGCCGATGGAAGAACGCACCGCACCGGATTTGAAGTGCAGCACAGGGACCGACCGCCCAAGAAAGAAAGCGCCCAGCGTCCCGCCCACGGGCCGTTCTGAATAGGGTTCGCCGAGACGGTCCATGCACCAGCGGACCTTCTCCACAAAATGGCTGGCGGAAATGGTCTCCAGTTCCAATTCCGGTACCTTGGCAGGCGCCATCCATACGCTCAGGGAGATGGCCCAGCGCCAGAGCAACGCCAGCAGCACCAGTCCGATGGCTGCGGCGACGGAAATCCCCAACCAGGCGACGATAACCGGCAGCAGGAGCAGGAACAGCGAATGAATGAGCAGGCGCTTGCCGGTCATGCGATCAGCCTACACTTGAGCTTCGAGAGCCGCAATGCGTTGTTCCAGCGGAGGGTGACTCATGAACAGCTTTTTTATTCCACTGCCCGGTCCGCCGGAAATGCCGAAGGCGGCAAATTCTCCCGGCAGGTCAACCGGGTCCGACTTTCTCTGCAACGCACGCAAGGCAGCGACCATCTTTTGCCGGCTGGACAGGTTGGCCCCTCCCGTATCGGCCCGGAACTCCCGCCGGCGGGAGAACCACATCACGATCATGCTGGCGAAAATCGAAAGAAATATCTGTGCAACGATGGAGGTGATGTAATACGCAGGGCCGTAGCCACGTTCGGTTTTAAACACTACGCGATCAACCACGTGCCCGACTATCCGCGACAGGAAGATCACGAAAGTATTGACCACCCCCTGGATCAGGCCCATGGTGACCATGTCACCGTTGGCGACATGTGAAACCTCGTGGCCCAACACAGCCTCGACTTCATCCGCTTGCATGTTCTGCAGCAGTCCTGTGCTGACTGCGACCAATGCCTTGTTGCGGTTCCAGCCCGTTGCAAACGCATTCGGTTCCGGTGAGTTGAATACTCCGACTTCGGGCATGCCGATACGGGCTTCTTCAGCTTGCCTGCGGACAGTGCTCAGCAACCATTGCTCTGTGTTATTGCGCGGTTGTTCGATGATCTTTACCCCCATCGAGCGTTTGGCCATGAACTTGGAAAGCGCCAACGAGATGAAAGACCCACCGAATCCGATGACCGCTGATAAGACCAACAGGGCCTGCAGGTTCAGGTCGACTCCGTTCTCGGCCAGGATTCCTTCGAATCCGAAAATCTGGAACACGATGCTGATCAGTACCAGCACGGCAGCGTTTGTAGCAAGAAAAAGCATAATGCGCATCACGTCAAGTTCAGCCCTGATTCGTTGTCCAATGTCTGAAAGTTTGCCCCAACCAGGGGAAATTCAAGGCCGGGGTTGATATTTGGGCCAGTTGTCGGCCCTTGAAGTCTGTATTGCCCTGTGGTCTTATCCTGCAAACCCCTTTGGGCTATTAGTTATGCAACACTGGCCGACCCGGCTTACGTCGCTGGACCGTTTTCTGAACCGGTTCACCCGTCTCCGCCCCGGAGAAGGGGGTAGCGTGGTTGCATTCTTTACTTATGCCTTGCTGATGATGGTCAGCTACTACATTCTCAAAACCATTCGCGAACCCTTGTTGTTGACCGCTTCATCGGCTGAAATGAAGAGCTATGCCTACGCGGTTACCGCCCTGGTTCTGCTGTTTCTCATCCCTGTTTATGGTTTTGTCTTTCGTCACACCGGCAAGCAACAACTGACCCGGTATGTGACCGGGTTTTTCCTGCTGAACCTGGTTGTTTTTTACCTGCTGGGCCGCGCCGGTGTGGATATCGGATTTGCCTATTATGTCTGGGTGGGCATCTTCAATGTGATGATCACGGCCCAGTTCTGGGCCTTTGCCGCGGACAGTTACAATGTCAAGAGCGGCAAGCGGCTTTTCCCTTTGATCATGGTCGGAGCAACCCTGGGGGGGTTATTGGCTCCCTGGCTGAGCGGCGCATTATTCCCGACTCTGGGTCCCTGGATTCTGTTGCTGTCGGCTATGGTTCTACTGACCCTTACCATTCCCTGTGTAGGATGGGCGCGGCAGTCCGTGCCACCGGGTTCAAGCAGTCATGCCGCCCATGCCGATGAAAAACCGGATGGAGGATTTCTGGGGGGCATTTCGCTGGTGCTGACGGACCGTTACCTGTTCCTGCTCGCTGTCCTTATCCTGTTGCTGAACTGGGTAAACACTACGGGTGAATATATTCTGGCGGAGTTGGTTGTACGTTATGCAGATTCCGCCGTTGCAGCTGGCTCGAAACTAAACAAGTCCGATCTCATCGCCGCGTTTTATGGGAATTTCTTTTTTATCGTCAACTTGCTCACGCTGCTTTTCCAGGTATTTCTGGTGGCGCGGGTCATTCGGTGGATCGGGGTAAGGGGCGCTCTGCTGGTTTTGCCACTGATTGCCATTGTCGGCTATGGGTTGGTTGCGTTCATTCCGATTTTCAGCATCTTCCGGATCGTGAAAATTATGGAAAACTCGACTGATTACTCCCTGATGAACACCACCCGGCACGCGCTCTACCTGCCGCTGTCTGCTGCACAGAAATACGAAGGCAAAACGACCATCGAAGCCTTCTTCTGGCGCTTTGGTGATCTCGCACAGGCTGGCATGATCTATGTCGGGCTGCATTGGCTGCAGTTCGGAATAGGGCAGTTTGCTCTGGTTAACGCGGTGCTTTCGCTGGTATGGCTGGCAGTCGCCTGGCAGGTGGGCAAAGGGTATCGCAAGAAAGATGAAGGGCTCGGCGAAAGCCTGCCGCCAAGGCTGCATCATCGACCCCGCGATCGCATTCTGCCGCCCGGCGAAGCCTTTGACTTTGCGCTCTCCGGGAATACGTTCGTCAGCCCTTATGACGGCGATGTCA
>Ga0265306_10000003_pt1 | contig 85581 bp, 86 predicted proteins | sample Helome_3_FD_192493 | JGI IMG/M metagenome (GOLD analysis project Ga0265306, IMG submission 192493) | Marine sediment microbial communities from subtidal zone of North Sea - Hel_20160420 (Illumina Assembly) | ecosystem: Environmental > Aquatic > Marine > Subtidal zone > Sediment ... | reverse complement strand
TAGTGCGCTGATCCTTGTCATAACTGACCTTGATCTTGAGCTCGATATCTTCCTCGTAAAGACTGCCATCGGAGATCGCACTGAAACGCAGGCGGTCACAGGCATCGGAGGCATTGGAAATCAACTCGCGCAGGAAGATTTCCTTATTCGAGTAGAGCGAGTGGATCATTAAATCCAGTAACTGGTTTACTTCGGTCTCAAAACCACGGGTTTCGGTATTGGCGGCGGTCGTCATGTCTTTTTCTCTCCGTCAAGAAAGGTAATGTAGCGGCAATATATGCGGTTACCCGGATGAGTTTTCAAGCACATTTGTGCAGATTTTGGCAACCAGGATTCGGGTTTCCGTGCTACCGGGCGGCCTGGTTCAACCATAGTTGTTGTATCTTGTGATTCAACACCGAGCGTCGCGCGGCGTCTTCCGTAATATTGAGTAACTCCTCGTATATGCGGCGCGAATCATCGATCAGCCCCGATTCCTGCAGGCTCTCCGCGGCATTAAACCTTGCGGTCTGGGCCCAGGGATCCATCGAATCCGGTGACGGCAGCATCGCGGACTGCAGGTAGAGTAACGCCGCTTGCTCGAACTTCTCCAGACCACGGTATGAGTCCGCTATCCAGTAGAGAATTTCACGCCGTTGCTTTGGATCGAGTTCCAGCAGTAACAACTGGTTAAAATGAGCAATTGATTCGGCGTACAGGTTAACAGTCTGCAAATCGAACAATACCTGCAGTATCCGATCGGTAGATTCCGTTTTCGCTTCTCGATACTCACCGATCAGGTTGTGCAACACCCGGTTTCCTTCCTCGTAACGACCGCCCAGGATCAACACCCGGGACTGGCGCAACTGCCAGTCAAAGCGACTGGTTCCTGCTGGAACCGTGTTCAGGCCCGACATCAGTCGCGTGGCCTCTTCAATGTCGACCGACTTCAGGGCCAGGTCGACTAACTGATACCTTATACCCGGAGGGATATCGCGGGCACTGGAAAAGGTACTGCTGTGATTAAACAGGTTTTGCAGCAGGTGACGCTCAGCTTCATCTATCTCGGCGAAAGTCCCCATGTACCCCGTGGCCGCCCGATTCGCGACTTCGCTATCGCCGGACTTCAACATCAGCATCGCATACAGGGAGCGGGACTTTACCGGGGTATCCTTGCTCGTCCTGCTTGCCAGCTCCAGCCACTTGTCATCTGCCCCAAGCAACAGCTCGGATCGATTGCCGACCAGTTCGGCATACTCGAGATATGCCTGCCACAGCAAATCAACAGGTAACTGAAATAATTGCAACGGCGATTCGGCCTCACCGCGAAACAACGCTTCGAGCGCAACAACCCGGTCCACCGGCGACATTTGCTCCGCCGCAAAATATCCCAGTGCCCATAAACTTGCTCGTTCCCGCGCTCCCACTGCTTCGTTTTCACTGCGCTTTTTTACCTGCGCCCAGAGTTCGCCCTTATCGATCTGTTTCAACTTGAAACTGGCCAACATACTGATCAGCCGCGCCTGCCAGGCTTTTTGATCGCGCAGGATCAGGACCGCCTGTTCATACCTGCCGGATTCAATAAGTACCCGTGCACGCAGCAGTAACCAGGCAAGATCAGTGCTATCGAAATCCTGATCGAAGCGAAGCATGGCCACTCGCGCATCCTCGATGCGGCCATCTTCGATATAGGATTCAATAATCTGTCGACGCCAGGTTTCGTAGTCTGACGCTTCACTGGCGACAGTTTGCCAGAGCTGTTGACGTAGAATTTTTCGCGCCGTTACAGTTTGCCCGAGTTCAAGGAAAGCCCTGGCCTGGTAAGTCGTAGCCTGCTGTTTAAATTGCTGCGGAATATCGCCGGGCAACCCCTCGATTCGGATCAGTAGTTGATCCCACTGCTTCCAGTGCGCCAGAATCGCGAGCCGCTCCTGCTCCCAAAGTATCCATTCATATAGATCTTCATCAACCTTTGGCTGCGCCTGATCGAGCATCTTCATAGTCAGCTCTGGCGCTCCAGCAGCTGAAATATTCTTCAGCAGGTCGAGCCGCTCGTCAGCGACTGCCGGAAATGCCATCCCTATGGCAGCCACTACTATTAGTAAAACCTTAATGCTTGTTATCACTTTCCAGCCTGCCTCAAAAAAAAAGCGTGCAGCCTTAGCATACACGCTTTTCGATATAGCATTTCCGCCAGGCAATCGCTTATAGCTTTTCCCGGATACGCGCCGCTTTTCCGGTGCGTCCACGCAGGTAATACAACTTGGCACGGCGTACATTGCCACGGCGTTTGATCTTGATCTCGGCAATCAGCGGGCTATGCGTCTGGAACACACGCTCCACACCTTCGCCATGAGAGATCTTGCGCACTGTAAAGGCTGAATTAATACCGCGGTTACGCTTGGCGATCACCACCCCTTCGTATGCCTGTAAACGTTCACGTGTTCCTTCTTTAACCCGTACCTGCACTACCACGGTGTCTCCAGGAGAAAATGCAGGAATATCGGATTTCATTCCTTCCGCTTCAAGTTGTGCAATTATGTTGCTCATGTCAATTCCTCAAAAAATCGCTTTCAACACGGTGTTAGTCACCGTTTCCGAGCTTGCTCTAACTCGGCAATAAATTTATCCAGCAACGCCTGCTGTCCGGTGGTCAGCTCAATATTCTCGAGCAGATCCGGTCGCCGTTGCCAGGTGCGTCCCAGCGCCTGCTGCTGACGCCAGGCATCGATTTCACGGTGGTTACCATTCATCAACACCTCCGGTACGCGATCACCGAGATACTCCTCGGGCCGCGTGTAGTGAGGGCAGTCCAGCAAGCCATCACTAAATGAATCCTGTTGCGCTGAATCTTCATGGCCAAGCGCTCCCGGAATCAGACGGGTCATCGCATCGATACAAACCATCGCTGCCAGCTCGCCGCCACTAATGACATAGTCACCAATGGACCATTCTTCGTCCACTTCCCGCTGAATCAGGCGTTCGTCGATACCTTCATAACGACCGCATAAAAAAATAACCGATCCCTGTTCAACCTGCTGCGCCAGTTTTTTCTGGGTGAGCAGTTTTCCCTGCGGACTGAGATATACCAGGCGCGCAGCGCCATTATGTTCTCTTACCGCAGCTAGTGCATCCTGCAATGGTTGCACCTTCATTAGCATTCCAGGTCCGCCACCGTAAGGACGATCATCGACCGTACGATGTTTGTCCCGGGTATAGTCGCGTGGATTCCAGCAATGCAGTTCAAGCAATCCTTGCTCCGCAGCGCGACCCACGACCCCACAACCTGTCACCTGTTCAACCAGTTCGGGAAACAGCGTGATTACATCGATTCGCATCTCAGTACTCAGGTGACCAGTCAACCACCAGTCGCCTGTTGTCCAGGTCCACCTCCCTGACGATCTGATCGATTACAAATGGTATCAAACGCTCGCGTTCGCCTTTTAATATCATCACATCGTCAGCCCCGGTTTCCATCATCGAGGCAATTTCCCCGAGCGATTCACCCTGCAGGGTTTCGACGGCCAGTCCAATCAAGTCAGACCAGTAATATTCACCCGCTTCCAGCCTGGGCAATTGCTGCGGATCTATAAAAATCTGGCAGCCTGTCAGCTCATCGGCCTGGTTACGATCAACGACCCCTTCCAGCCTGGCCACCACGTTCTTACCCTGCAGACGTCCCTGCACCGCGGTTGCATTGAGAACGTCGCCCTGTTCAATTAACCAGGGACTGTATTTCACTATATTCTCGCGTGGGCTGGTATTAGAAAAAACCCTGACCCATCCTTTAACTCCCTGCGAACCCAGAATATGTCCAACACAGATCAGATCATCATCGTGTTGGCTCATCTGTGCTTAAGCCGCAGTTTTGCGCGCTCCCTTAATCAAGCTGGCAACACGTTCACTGGGCTTCGCTCCCTTGGAAATCCAGTAATCGATACGTGTATCATCGAGGCGCAGTTCTTCTTCCTGGCCACGAGCCTGGGGATTGAAGAAACCGACGCGTTCGATGTAGCGGCCATCTCTCGGGCTACGGCTGTCGCTTACCACGACGTGGTAGAACGGGCGTTTTTTAGCGCCGCCGCGTGCCAATCGAATTGAAACCATAAATAATTCTCCAGTATAAATCGACCCAATTGATCGATCCAAACAGCTACCATGGCATCCATTATCTGTCATCAGACAACAGTATGCCGCTGACCCGGTGGTCAGAAGGCCGCATATTGTACCTAAATAAACCCGTCTGTGAAGTCCGTAAACCCTGTTTTTACGTTGAAAATTCGAGAAATGTCCATCAAAAACTGTTTTTTATAACAACAGCAGGCAAGCGACGCTCGCTGGACCAGGGGGACGCGGCGATCTGACGTTTCGAAGTCAGGACGAAGCAGGCGCCCGGGCCGGGTGTGAGCGTAAAGATAATACCCCATCGTCCGGGCACGAAGCTGGCCCGACTATGATTAAAAAGAGTGACTTCAAAAGGACATTCCGGGGGGAAGCTTGCCTTTCATGCCGCGCATCATGTTAGCCATGCCGCCCTTGCTGCCCATTTTCTTCATCATGCGTTGCATTTGTTTATGCTGTTTGAGCAGGCGATTAACGTCCTGGATCTGGGTCCCCGAACCCTGTGCAACCCGGCGTTTACGCGAACCATTGATGACTTCAGGCTTGCGTCGTTCCAGTGGCGTCATGGAATCGATGATCGCTACCATGCTTTTCATTTGTCGGGTATGCGCCGGATTCTGCATCGCTTGCGCGACCCCGGAACCCATACCCGGTAATTTATCGATCAGGCTGCCCAGTCCACCCATATTCTCCATCTGGGTAAACTGCTCACGCAGATCATCCAGATCGAAACCCTTGCCCCGCTTAACCTTGCGCGCGAGTTTTTCTGCTTTTTCATGATCGACCTTTTCCTGTGCCTGCTCTACCAGCGACAGGATGTCCCCCATGCCCAGAATGCGCGACGCAATGCGGTCGGGATGGAAAGCTTCCAGCGCATCGGTTTTCTCTCCGGAACCGATAAACTTGATCGGCTTGCCGGTGACATGCCTGACTGATAAAGCTGCACCACCACGCGCGTCGCCATCGGTCTTGGTGAGTACAACCCCGCTCAACGGCAATGCATCGTTAAAGGCCTTTGCAGTAGTGGCGGCATCCTGACCGGTCATGCTATCGACGACAAACAGGGTTTCAGCTGGATTCACCGCATCATGAATAGCGCGGATCTCATCCATCATCTGCTGATCGATAGCCAGTCGTCCGGCAGTATCGAGAATGAGCACATCGGCACTTGCCCTGATGGCCGCCGCAACGGCATCGCGTGCGATAGCAACCGGTTTCTGCTGGTTATCGCTGGGGTGAAAATCAGCCCCTACTTCCGTCGCAAGGGTTTTCAACTGTTCGATTGCGGCGGGACGATAAACGTCGGCGCTCGCGACCATAACCGACTTTTTCTCAACCTCTAACAGGCGGCGCGCGAGTTTAGCCACGGTAGTGGTCTTACCAGCACCCTGCAATCCCGCCATCAACACGATCACCGGTGGTTTACGTTGCAGATCGAGGCTGTCGTGCGCTTCGCCCATGATCGAGACCAGCTCATCATTGACGACCTTGATCAATGCCTGGCCGGGTGAAAGGCTGGAAACAACTTCCTGGCCCATGGCCTTTACGCGCACCGCCTCGATAAAATCCTTCACTACCGGTAACGCGACGTCAGCCTCGAGCAAGGCCATACGCACTTCGCGCAGGCTTTCGCGAATATTATTTTCGCTTAAACGTCCCTGACCCCGCAGATTCTGCAGTGTTCTGGATAAGCGATCAGTCAGGTTTTCGAACATCGAGTGGTCCCATTACGGCACAAAGGCAGCATTATAACAGCGCGTTCCGTCGAAAGAACCTCAGAATTGGAATACTTCGCCGCCCTTCAGCTGGTGTACTTTGAAATCGGGCATAGCAGCGACACATTCCTGATAAATCAATGCTTCGTCTCCCGGTTTAAAATGGGTCAACCAGACATCAGGACGGTGTTTCATTTTCAAGATATCTTCACCCAGCAACTGTGGGCAATAGTGTTTGGAAATCTTGCTGATTTCGAGATCATTGTTTGAGAAAGCGGCCTCGACAAATAACAAATCGATATTTTCATAACTATCGAGCACTTGCCAGAGCGTGTCGTTGGTGGTGGTATCCCCACTAAAGGCCACGTTTGCGCGTTGAGTAGACAGGCAATAGCCGACTCCAGGCACGGTATGGTTGACCTGGATCATTTCGATTTCGCGCTCTCTGATAGTCACTTTATCGCCTGGATTCATGATTTCGAAACGAATCGATGGATTTTCCCTGGTCGGCAGTTCCGAAAAATCGGGCCAGATGACCCAGTTGAAAATATGTGCCTTGAGAGCCTCGATGGTTGCTTCCTGCGCATACACTTTGACGGGTTCGTCATGCACACCAAACATACTGTCGGCAAGCAGTGGCAAACCTACGACATGGTCCATATGCGAGTGGGTCAGAAATATATGCCGGATACCGGTCATATGGTTGAGTGGCAGATCGCCCAGCCCGGTACCGGCGTCAATTAACAGGTCTTCATCAATGAGGAAAGAGGTGGTGCGCAGATTGGCACCTATTCCGCCTGCCCACCCCAGTATTTGTATTTGCATATTCTTAAAATCGATTTCCCGGGTAACGATAAAAGGAAACATCCAGTCCCAGGCCAATTTTATAGCAAACAGGAACTGGATTAGCGCAATTATACATCCTGACTCGAGGAAGCCGGGAATATATGGGATTGCGTACAAAGCAACTATAGTACAGCACGGTTGCTATAAATTCGTGCTGGTTCACAATTTCCATGTTGGCCAAAGCGCTTAATTTCGGCGCCTACCGGTAGTGCGATAGCCTGGATTTTCAGTTACACTTTATCGCCTGAGCCACTGATCGAAGATAATGTTCCCCACCACCGCAAGCACGCTCGCTGCCCTACTCTACTGCTTGTCTGCTTTTTTGATTTTCAAACAGCTCGGTACAGCACAAAGTCAACGCTGGGTTGCCATGGCGCCAGCGCTTGTCGCAATGCTTCTGCAGGCGGCGGTACTCAACGCCCTGATTATCCAGCCACAGGGTCTCAACCTGGGTTTCTTCACTGCTTTCTCGTTGATCGCCTGGCTGATCTCGATCCAGATTTTATTGAGCAGCATTTATCGCCGTATCGAAAGTCTCGGCATCGTCGTTTTCCCGCTTAGCGGTATCGCCTCTGTCGTCGCCAGCCTGCATATCTCGGATCATTTGATCAGCATTACTGACAATGCCGTACAGGGGCATATCATGATATCGGTAATCGCGTACAGCCTGATAACGTTGGGGGCATGCCAGGCCGGCTTGCTCGCCTACCAGGATCGCTCGATCAGGCAACATCACCCGGGTGGATTCATTCGCTTCCTGCCACCACTACATGATATGGAGACCTTGCTGTTTCAATTTCTCAGTTTCGGCTTCATCTGTCTCAGTGTATCGCTGTTGAGTGGCTTCATCTATCTCGAAGATATATTTGCGCAGCAGCTGGTCCACAAAACCGTGTTATCCATCATCGGCTGGCTCATCCTCGGTATTCTGCTTTTTGGTCGCTACAAATTTGGCTGGCGCGGTAAAATCGCGATCAACTGGACCCTGTCGGCATTCGCCTTCCTGATGCTTGCTTTTTTTGGTAGCAAGCTGGTGCTTGAATTCATCCTCTAATATCGTGCGCCAACTCATTTGAACGAAATCCCCTTATACTGGCTGTTCATCGCTTTCGTTGCGCTGATCCTGATGTCGGCCTTCTTTTCCAGCTCGGAAACCGGGTTGATGAGCCTGAATCGCTATCGGCTCAAACACCTTGCCGGTAAAAAACATGGTGGCGCCGTGCGTGCCGTGGCGTTGTTAAACCGACCTGACAAGCTGATCACCCTGATATTGTTAGGCAATAACTTCATTAACATCCTGATTACCCAGCTAGCGACTTATATCGGTTATCGGTTGTATGGCGAGGCCGGCATTGCAATTGCGGCAGGCCTGTTGACACTGATACTGCTTTTGTTTGCCGAAGTAACGCCAAAGACGCTGGCCGCAGCCTATCCGGAGAAAATTGCCCTCCCGGCAGCTTATGTTTACCAGCCACTGTCAAAGATATTGCTCCCCGTAGTCTGGATTATCGACTGGCTGGCCAAACTGGTACTAAAATTATTTCTGATTTCGGGTAAAAACTCGGATAACGATGCACTGAACTCGGAGGAACTGCGCGTTGCGGTCGATGAAACCAGTGGCTTGATCCCGGACTCACACCGGGACATGCTGCTCAGCATACTCGACCTGGAAAAGGTGACCGTTGACGACATAATGGTGCCGCGTAGCGAAATAATCGGCATCGATCTCGAAGACGACTGGCATGAAACATTAAAACTAATAACCAATTTATCTTACACGCGCATTCCTATTTACGCGGACAATATCGATAACCTGATTGGTATTGCACAATTGCGCAAAATCCTGCCTCTGCTGTTAAACGATGAGTTTAACCCTGAAAGTCTGGTTAATCTGACTCGCGAAGGATATTTTATCCCGGAAGGCACCCCGCTCACGACCCAGCTGATTAACTTTCGCAAGAACAAGCGGCGCATTGGATTTGTTGTCGATGAGTACGGGGATATCCAGGGACTGGTTACTATCGAGGACATCCTGGAGGAAATAGTCGGGGAATTTACCACCGATCCCACTGCCCTGCACCAGGACTTTTTCCGTGATGCCGATGGCAGTTTTCTGGTCGATGGGGCGACTCATATTCGCGACATCAATCGCAATCTTGATATCCAGTTGCCCAGCGAAGGCCCCCGCACACTGAACGGACTGATTCTTGAACATATGGAGTTTATTCCCGAATCCGGCACCAGTTTAAAAATCAATGACTATCCGATCGAAATCATGCAGGTAAAAAACAATATGGTGAAAACGGCACGAATTTCTTTGCCACGGGATACGGACCCCACAGGCCCACAGTCAGAGCTGCCGTTAAATGGCTAGACAGCATGCTCAGTTTCAATGTCGCGAGTGCGCAACCCTGTGGCCAAAATGGTCGGGGCAGTGCCAGGATTGCAAAAGCTGGAACAGCATCGAAGAAATTCCGGCGCTGCAGGCCGGTTCTGCAAGAGGCTCCAATTGGCATGGGTCTGCCGCTCAATCCAGTGTCATTACCCTCGACCAGGTACCGACCAGCGAGACACCTCGCTTCGGCAGTCAGATCGATGAACTCGACCGTGTGCTTGGGGGTGGCCTGGTAGAAGGCTCGGTAGTATTGCTCGGTGGGGATCCCGGGATCGGCAAATCAACCATCCTGCTACAATGCATGACGCTGATCAGCCAGCAGCGCAACGCCCTGTACGTGACCGGAGAGGAATCCCCGCAACAGATCAGTATGCGTGCCAGGCGCCTCGGTCTTCCCGGTGACCACTTGCAGTTACTGAGCTCGACCTGTGTTGAGGATATTATCGCGCAGACCGCTACCTGTAAGCCCGCGATAATGGTGATCGACTCGATCCAGACCATATTTAGCAACAGCCTGCAATCGGCGCCCGGTTCGGTAGGCCAGATCAGGGAGAGCACCGCAATACTGGTCAGACTGGCCAAACAATTCAATATCACCATTTTCCTGGTCGGTCATGTCACCAAGGAAGGGCAGCTGGCAGGGCCGCGGGTACTTGAACACATGGTCGACACAGTGCTTTATTTCGAGGGCGATGCGACAACGCGATATCGCGTTATCCGCGCGGTCAAGAATCGATTCGGCGCGGTTAACGAACTTGGCATCTTCGCTATGACCGACGCGGGCCTGAAACCGGTGTCCAATCCATCGGCGATATTCCTGGCTCAGCACGACCAACCGGTACCAGGCAGCGTAGTCATGGTTTCGCGAGAAGGTACGCGTCCCTTCCTGGTTGAAATCCAGGCGCTGGTAAGCGAATGCCATAGTGGTCATCCGCGGCGGCTCAGCGTCGGCCTCGAGTCGAACCGGTTAGCCATGTTAATCGCCATATTACAACGCCATGGCAGTGTTCCACTTTATGAACAGGATGTTTTCATCAATGCGGTGGGAGGCGTACGCATCACCGAAACAGGTGCCGACCTCGCCATTATCCTGGCCATCTTATCCAGTTACCGCGATCGGCCTTTAAACCGGCGCTCACTGGTTTTTGGTGAAGTCGGTTTGTCCGGAGAAATCAGGCCGGTAGCCAATGGTGAAGAACGCCTGCGCGAGGCCAGTAAGCATGGCTTTGAAACGGCGATAATTCCGCGGGCCAATATGCCCAAACGGGGTGCTTTCAAAGACCTCAAGTTAATCCCGGTCAGTCATTTAGCTGATACCCTGGATGCATTATAATTGCGTTAATCCGAAAGCGAGCAACGAAATGGCCGAAAGTAAAGACAACCTCAAGGATTTTGAAAAGTCCCTGCAACACCTGGAAAAAATCGTCAGCAATATGGAAGCCGGCGAACTGGGACTGGAAGAGTCGCTTGAACAATTTGAAAAAGGAATCAAGCTGGCAAAGAATTGTCAGGATACGCTGGCCAATGCCGAATTACGGGTCGAGCAATTAATCGAAAAAAACGGGCTACAGCAAACCGCAGCCTTCGAAGACCTTGATGAAGATTGATGCGCCGGACTTCGTGTCTCTGGTCGAAAAATTTCAGCACAGGGTAGACCGGGCCCTCGACCAATGGCTGCCTGCTGCGGATGTCAACCCGATGGAGTTGCACCAGGCGATGCGTTACGCGGCGCTTGCGCCTGGCAAACGAGTGCGTCCGATCCTGGTTTATGCTACCGCTTCCGCGCTGGGTATCGCGCTGGATAGAGTCGATGGGGCAGCGACAGCAGTAGAAATAATTCACGCCTATTCGCTAATTCACGACGACCTGCCGGCTATGGACGATGACGATTTACGTCGCGGCCGACCCACCTGTCATCGCGAGTTCGATGAAGCCACCGCTATTCTTGCAGGTGACGCGTTGCAGGCGCTGGCGTTTTACATCCTGAGCCATGATCCACAGATGACCGAAAATGCCTCTGCACGCCTGCAAATGATTGAAAAACTATCTTTGTTTTCCGGTTCACGTGGTATGGCAGGCGGTCAGGCGATCGATCTTGCGGCGGTTGGCAAAACCCTGAATATCGCCGAGCTTGAAACCATGCATATCCATAAAACAGGCGCGTTGATTAGAACCTGCGTGCAGTTGGCCGCGCTTAGTACCGACTGGCTCAATGAAACTCAGTTCAAGGCGCTTGACTCCTATGCCAAATGTATAGGCCTGTCATTCCAGATACAGGATGATATCCTCGATGTTACCGGTGATACCGCCACCCTGGGTAAAAAGCAAGGTTCCGACAGTGCGCTTAACAAACCTACTTTCCCATCCGTTATTGGCCTCGAAGCTTCATATGAAAAAGCGCAGGAACTGCACGAACATGCATTACAGGCACTTTCAATATTTGGTGAGGAAGCCGACATTTTAAGGTATATTTCGGCCTGGTTCGTCGAGCGGAAAAACTAAGCGAGGCGTCGTGCCGGATAGCAACTCATTGAATAACATAAACGAAACCTTCCCCATACTGACGCAGATCGACAGCCCCGCAGATCTGCGTGAGCTCGACGAAAATCAGTTGCCGGAACTTGCAGAAGAAATACGCGCCTTCCTGTTGCAAAGCCTGTCGCAAACCGGAGGTCATCTCGCTTCCGGCCTGGGATCGGTGGAGATAACGATTGCGCTGCATTACCTGTTCGACACTCCCCATGATCGCCTGATCTGGGACGTTGGTCATCAATGTTACCCACACAAGATTTTGACCGGCCGGCGCGATCAGATGGCTGGACTGAGGCAACAGGGCGGCCTTTCCGGGTTCCCTAAAATCACCGAATCGGAATACGACCACTTTGGTGCCGGCCACTCGAGTACGTCCATCAGTGCCGCTTTGGGTATGGCGATTGCCGCCAACTCACAAGGCATCGATCGCCAGGCCGTGGCTATTATCGGTGACGGTGGCATGACTGCCGGAATGGCCTACGAGGCACTCAATCATGGCGGTGCCATCGATACCGATTTGCTGGTTATCCTGAATGACAACGAAATGTCGATTTCGCCCAATGTCGGTGCCATGTCGAAATATTTATCCAGCATTTGGTCGGGCAAAATTTACACCAGCCTGCGTTCGGGAAGTAAAAAAGTACTGAAAAGAATTCCCAGCGCCTGGGAACTGGCCAAGCGCGCAGAGGAACACGTCAAGGGAATGGTAACACCGGGCACCTTGTTCGAGGAGCTCGGGTTCTCGTACTTCGGACCCATCGACGGTCACAACCTGAGCGACTTACTATCTTTGATACGCAATTTACAGCAGTTATCCGGTCCGCGGATGTTGCATATAGTCACGCGCAAGGGTAAGGGTTATTCACCCGCAGAGGAGGATGCCTGCAAGTTTCACGGGGTTGGGCCATTTGATCCCGAGACTGGTGTGGTTAAATCCTCGAGCAAGCCGGGCCTGCAGTCTTATACCAATATATTTTCTGACTGGCTGGTCGCCAAGGGCCGGCAGGATTCGCAGCTGCATGCAATCACTCCGGCAATGCGTGAAGGTTCGGGGCTGGTCAAATTTTCAGAAGAGATGCCGGAACGTTACCACGATGTCGGCATAGCCGAGCAACATGCGGTAACCCTGGCGGCCGGAATGGCATGCGACGGGCTCAAGCCGGTGGTCGCAATTTATTCAACTTTTCTGCAGCGTGCCTATGATCAATTTATCCACGATGTCGCCGTCCAGGGTCTCGATGTAACCTTTGCAGTTGACCGGGCCGGCATAGTCGGCGCTGATGGCGCGACGCACACCGGCAATTTTGACATCGCTTACTGTCGTTGCATACCTGATATCATCATGATGGCCCCGGCGCATGGCCAGGACATGCATGAGTTACTCAATACAGCCTACCAGTACCCCGGACCCGCCCTGGTTCGTTATCCAAGAGACAGTGTTACCCAGCCCGCTGCAATCGACATTGACACTTGCGTTGAGGTCGGCAAGGCCGTGCAGGTCCGCACCGGGAAGCAAACCGCATTGCTTGTATTTGGCAGCCTGTTTGGTATCGCCGAACCTATCGCCGAAGCGTTGAACTTAAGCCTGGTCAACATGCGCTTTATCAAGCCTCTCGATGAATCGATGATTATGAATCTGGCCTCCAGTCACGATTACCTGGTAACCCTCGAAGACGCGAGTATAGAGGGCGGAGCGGGGTCGGCAGTTCTCGAGTTCCTCAATCAGCAACGAATTAGTGTCCCGGTTTTACGTCTCGGCCTCAGCGACGTGTTTCCGTCGCAAGGCAGCCGCGAACAGGTGCTTGAAGATTATGGGCTCGATCCGGTAACGCTGCGTCGTTCGATCCTCGAATTTACCCAGGCTTAACCGACCCGCAGCGCTATACCGAATTTGATGCAATTTATTCTGTTATCAGTTTTAACATGACGTTCAGATCAGTTTAAATAATGGCTTCCGCACAGGGTTTATCCTACAATGAGCCCTGTCGGACTAGAAAATCCGACAAAAATATCATCAAGCTACAGAGTAATATTATGTCAGAAACAGTATCCGGCACAGTTAAGTGGTTCAACGATGCCAAAGGCTATGGTTTTATTTCGCAAGAGGGTGGGAAAGACGTTTTCGTTCATTACAGCGCTATTCAGTCTGAAGGCCACAAAACCCTTCAGGAAGGCCAGGCCGTAACCATGAAGGTTACCGATGGCGCCAAAGGCCCACAGGCTGAAGACGTTTCACCCGCTTAGACCATAATAATAACAATAGATTTATCTACCCTCTGATTCCGGCCTTTGTTCGGCTGGTTCAGTCTCAAGGCGAAATCATCGATTTCGTTAACTGCTCGGCTGTCGTCAAACAATACGATTATCGTTGACTCCCCCGCTATCGCCATCAGGGATGCTTAGTGGGATAATCAGTTAATGAATATTTGCCTTAGACCGGATGCACAGTATAATAACCAACCTTTTTGCTCGGTTATTGCCATGCTACGAGTATCCACCACCCCAGGTATCACTCTTACCGCAAGCTGCAGCAATGCAACCAGGCCTTGTATCAGGATTAAGTAATGAATGGTGAACCAGCAACTAACCCGGTGTCGACGATTCCCGATGTTCAGGGGTCCGCGGACACACGGGAACTCGCAATCAACAAAGTCGGCATCAAGGACATCCGCCACCCGGTTATAGTCAAGGATCGTTCAGACGGCCAACAACATACCATAGCCACGTTCAGCATGTTTGTGTTCCTGCCACATCAGTTCAAAGGCACTCACATGTCGCGCTTCGTCAAGATTCTTAACGATCATGAAAAGGAAATATCCTATACCTCGTTTAATGAAATGCTCAGGGAAATGGCGGAGTTACTCGAGGCAGAGTCGGGTTATATCGAAATGAATTTCCCCTATTTCGTAAACAAGCAAGCCCCCGTATCGAGGGTGGAGTCGTTGCTCGATTACGAAGTATCGCTGATTGGCGAAATCAATTCCGGTGTAACCAGCACCCGAATCAAAGTGCAGATTCCAGTAACCAGCCTGTGCCCATGTTCCAAGTCTATTTCAGACTACGGGGCCCACAATCAACGTTCGCACGTCACCCTCAATGCAAAAACGAGCGGCTTCATCTGGATAGAAGAGCTTATCGATATAGTCGAAAAGCAGGCTTCTTGTGAACTTTACGGATTGCTCAAACGACCCGATGAAAAATACGTGACCGAACGGGCCTATGACAATCCAAAGTTTGTCGAAGACATGGTGCGCGATATAGCCGGCGAGCTTAACAAGGACGACCGGATTCGCCAGTATGTGCTCGAATCGGAAAATTTCGAATCAATCCACAACCACTCTGCCTACGCTTTAATCGAGTTCGACAAGGACTCTGATTAATCACATTAAATAGATATCCAGTCGAAACCTGCTTCCTGATCGGCAAGTACCGGGACGGGAACATCCCCTATTTGGCGAATCAGTTGATCGACAATGGATGACCGGTTGTTTTTCTCCGAAATATGCGCTGCGATCAGACAGTTCAGGCTGTCGGTGTCGATCTGCCGCAGCAAATCAAGGGATTGATCATTAGAAAGGTGTCCGAGATTGCCACCAACACGTTGCTTTAGCATATCCGGATATGGACCACTGGCCAACATCTCCACATCATAGTTAAACTCTAGCAAGAGTGCGTCAAGACAGCTGAACGCCTCAACGATATGGCGGGTAATATGTCCGGTATCGGTCAGAATGCCAAGCCGTTTGCCATTGTCGAGCTGATGAAAAATAAACTGCAAGGGTTCGCTGGCATCGTGCGGCACGGTGACCGGAATAATTTCGATTCCGCCGATGGTGACTGCACGACCAGCTACCAGCCGCTGGTATTCGAAATCCGGACTAAGCGCGGCGCGAGCAGTACCAACCGCTGTCCACAGCGGAATTTCATGTCTGGCACAAAGGCGCTCGACACCTCCACTGTGATCGCCGTGCTCGTGCGTTAGCAATACCGCGTCAATCGCTTCAAGTTCGATTTCCAGGCGTTCAAGGCGACGCGTGAACTGCTTTAACGAGAAGCCATTGTCTACCAGTAAAGTGGTATCCCGATACTGCACCAGGGTGGCGTTACCCCGGCTGCCACTACCCAAAGACGCTATGCGCATACTGGCTACCTTATTTTCTGGTATATCAGCTTCATTAACTGCGACCCCGCTGGAGAAGTATCGAATTCACCCTTGTCATTTTCCAGAATCAGTCGGGTCGACTGATTGGTCTCTTCGATAAAAACCAGCGTAAATTTCGCTGACCCCTTCTTTTCCTGGGATTGAAAAGAAAAGAATCCTTCCGCTGTTTCGATATCGACGGTGGGAGCCTTAACGTAAATAACGCCTTCACCGGAGAGCCCGCTTTTAAACTCGGAACTGACAATTTCGAAATTCATTCGCTCAAGCTGATGAAACACCCGATTCCAGGCGATCTGGTAAACGTCATTTAAAATCAGGTAAGGCGAAGCTTCATCCGCATCGACATAAAGGCTTGCCCTTGGTTTAAAAAGTTTTACGCTTTCCCGTTGTTGATTGACGTCATCCTGCTGTAAGCCGAGGTATATCATCAGGCGAGCCAACATTTCGATTTCAAGCTCAGGTTCCGGTTGCCGGAAGTCCCATTCTTCGTCATTAATATCATTCTTCTTTGCGGCCCCTTCCTTGAGCACGTATTTGTATTCTGTGCCACGATGTGCAATATAGATTCGATTCAACCTGTTTGTTTCACTGCGCTCGATCCTGGTCTTATACTGATCCTGGGTGGCCGCAAGGTTTTCAGTAGTAAACAGCTGCCCAAACCATGAACTGCTCTCCTCTTCGCCCCCCTCGCTCTGATATACCCATTCGGTTTGCATCACACCGATGACAGGCTCATCAACATTCAATCGGTAGCCTTCAGAGGCCCAGAAATTCTTTACTAATTGATAGAGATTCTCTACCGGTTCATCAACCTGAAGCCAGTAAAGGTCGCCGCTGCCTTCCAACTGAACAGATTGCACCTTGGCCAGTACAGGTATCTTGTTCTTCGCCGTTTCATCATCACCCGATATCGCAGCCGGTAGTTCGAACTTGGACTCGACCTGAACTCCAGCAAGATCAGGGGGTAGTTCCAGCGACTGGCCCACCGATGAATCCGCGTAACGGTAATCGTAACCACTTTCACAGGCCGCAACTAACACCGCCAGTAATGCAAGCACGGAAATTCGCGCAATTTTCATAAGGCACCTGAAGCAACTAGTGCTTCTTTGAGAGGCTGCTGATATTTCTCATCGAGAACTGTCATCGGTAAGCGCAGGTTCAATTCACCAAACCCCATCTGGGACACAGCCCACTTGACAGGTATCGGATTAGACTCGATAAACAGCAAGCGGTGCAGTTGGGCGATTTCCGCATCGGCTGCGCGGGCTTCGGCTGCCTTGCCCTCCAGTGCAAGCTGGCACATATTGGCCATTTTAGCGGGCACCACGTTGGCGGTAACGGATATCGCACCATGACCACCGTTAAGAATAAACTCACAGGTAGTCGAATCGTCGCCGGTCAGCAAGGCAAAATTATCGTCTACCTGGCGTTTTATATCGGCCAGCCGCTCCATGCTGCCGGTGGCTTCCTTGATACCTACTATATTACTCACCTTCGCCAGTTCGGCGACAGTATCGGCTTGCATGTCACAGGCCGTGCGGCCCGGTACGTTATACAGAATCTGCGGGATATCAACCGCGCTGGCTATCGCCTGGTGGTGCAGGATAAGGCCCTGCTGGGTTGGTTTGTTGTAATAAGGGGTGACCAGCAATGCTGCTTCCGCCCGGCTTGAAGCGGCGCATTTGGTAAGCTCGATAGCTTCCGCGGTTGAATTGGCGCCGGTTCCGGCAATCATCGGTAAGCGTCGATTGATTATTTCGTAACTTTTGTGCAACAAATCGCAATGTTCGGCTGGGCTTAGCGTGGCGGATTCACCGGTGGTACCGGCGATAACAAGCGCCTGCGTACCCTCGCGCACATGAAAATTGATCAATGCTTCAAGTTGTGAAAAGTCGACATCACCGTTGTCCAGCATTGGTGTCACCAACGCCACAATACTGCCTTTAAACATGAATAACCTCTGCTGCCCCATGGCCAATTAAGGGGCGTATGTTATAAAGAAAAGCGGGTATTTAGAAGTTTTTCCTGCTCTTGCGGGTATCTAAATTACTACGCAGTAACTCCCCCGGATTCGGTAATCTGTTTTCGGGACCGGGTTTCAATATCACCGACAGCTGTTTCGCGTCATTCGGCGATCAATTCCTGTGATGGCCAGGCCTTGATAATCGCCTGAATCAGGGTTGCCAGCGGAATGGCAAAGAAAACACCCCACACGCCCCACACGCTGCCGAAGAATACCACCGCGACAATAATTGCAACCGGATGCAAATTGACCACTTCCGAAAAAAGCAGGGGTACCAGCAGGTTACCATCAAGAAACTGAATGAAAGCATAAATCACCATTAACCAGCCAAACTCGGTAGTGAATCCCCACTGGAAAAAGGCAATAAGCGCTACCGGGATAGTAACCACCGTGGCGCCGACATACGGGATTATCACCGACAGCCCAACGGCAAGGCTCAGCAACATTGCGTAGTTGAGACCCATCAGTGCGAACGCTATATAACTCGCCGACCAGATAATTAAAACTTCAATCACCTTGCCGCGCACATAGCTCGCGATCTTGATATCGAGTTCCGCCCACACGGCACGCAACAGTCTGCGCTCTTCGGGCAGAAAGTTTGCCAGCCAGCGAATTATCAAATCCTTGTCTTTTAAAAAAAAGAACACCATCAAAGGCAGCAAGATCATGTAAACCAGGAAAGTTATTATGCCAACTACCGACGACATTGACAGACTCAACACGCGTTGCCCCAGTAAAGTCAGCTCGACGCGTGCCAGGGTTAATATCTCCTCGATCTGACTGGCTGAAACATAGTCGGGGTACTCTTCCGGCAATTGTAACAATAACTGTTGCCCCTGGCTCAGCATGTTCGGCATTTCACGGAACAGTTCACTAATCTGTTTGGAAAGCAGTGGCAACAAAACGAAAAATGCCAGCAGGATCGCAGTTATCATGAGTGCAGTCACGATACTTGCTGCTGTTGTTCGCCCAAGATTGAGCTTGTGCAACCAGACCACCAAACCCTCTGCCAGATAAGCAATAATGAGAGCGATCAGGATTGGCATCAAATGAGCATTGAGGACAAATACAAGGAGCCCGCCGGCAATCAGGATAAATGCGAATATCACCGTTTGCGGGTCGGTGAAATGACGGTTATACCACTGCCGTAAAATATCAAGCATGATTCAATACTTCGGCCATAACACCCCGCTGGGCGCTAGGCATTTTTACTAAAATAGGACTGTGCGAACTCGAGCAGCTTTTCCATGACCGTGACACGGAATTTCTGTCGTTGACGCACAAACGAAAAAGGTCGGCTTAATGGTGGATCGAGTTGCAGTTCACACAGCGTGTTCAATTTCAATTCCTTACCGATTATCGAGCGAGAAATGATCGTTATGCCCATACCAGCTTCAACCGCACCCTTGATCGATTCCGGACTACCGAGCTCAAGGCAGAAGTTCATATCACTGGGCTTTACCTTTGCTTCCATCAGATACTGCATAATGAAATCACGTGTACCCGAACCTTCTTCACGACTGACAAAGGGATACCTGACAATATCGGCAGCCTTGACCTTGCCGCCACGTTTTGCCAGTTCATGATCGGGGGCGGCCACCACGACCAATTGATCGTCATGACAAACTTCGACTATCAGGTTCTTGTTACTTACCGGAGACTCGACCAGACCGAGATCGATCACATTATGTTCCACCATCGATACAACGCCTTCGGAATTGGAAACCTTGAGTCTTAAATTAATATCCGGATACTGATTCTTAAATTCACCCAGTAAAGCCGGCAACAGGTATTCTGCAATCGTGGTACTCGCGCCTATAGTGATAGCGCCACTGATCTCACCGGTTAAATCCCGAACCGTATTCTCCATCTCGGAATACAAATCAAATATCCGTTCAGCAAATTCCGAAACGCGTTCTCCGGCCGGCGTCAGATTGACCCTGTTATGGGTGCGATCGAACAGGCGGGTGTTGAAATACTCTTCCAGCTGACGAACCTGAAACGTGACCGCCGGCTGAGTCATATGCAGTGCTTCGGCCGCTTTGGTAAAGCTCAGCAACCTGGCAACGGTATGAAAAACCTTGAGTCTGCGATCACTCATCGCGTGAATTAGCCCATTTATGCGGGCAAACATTATATATTGTTTTTATAGATACCTACAGAATAGATAAAAATGATTAATGATAGTTACTGCAACCGACCCGTTTATAGAGAGTTAGCATTAAAAAAAGATTGTAAATATCTGGATGACAACTATTCTTTGGATTCGTAGACTTTAAAAATTGAAGCGGAAATAGGGAAAACCATGCGCTATTTGATTTACCTGACGTTACTGGCTTCAACGTCATTAAACGCGGGATCTATTCACAAGTGGACCGATGCTGATGGCAACGTCTTCTATGGTGATGCACCGCCGATTACCGCAAAAACCGAAGATGTGTGGGTACAATCGGCACCCAGTAACCCCGGTAAAGCGCTACCTAGACTATCTTCACCAGGCAGTGAAGCAGAGCCGGGTAGCGAGTCCGCCGCTAATGGCAATGCTGTTCCTGCAGACCAGGCCAAAATCGCCTGTGACAACGCTAACAAGGATCTGGAAATAATTCAGAGCAGTAGCCGGGTAAAACTCAAGTTAGCCGATGGCTCGACACGCTACCTCACCAGCGAAGAAATCGAAGAACGCCAGGCTCAGGCTGAATCCGAAATAGAACGTTTCTGTCAATAAAGGGCGACTGCGCTTAATTTCCTGTTAACCGTTCGTGGAATCACTATAATGCGCCAAATCGATTATCTGGTGCATGTGCGCTGTGTCTGAATACTTATGAGAACTTCCCGTTTCCACCTGGCCACGTTGAAAGAAACCCCTGGCGATGCTGAAATCATCAGCCATCAACTTATGCTGCGGGCCGGCATGATCCGCCGTCATGCCGCGGGAATTTACAGCTGGTCGCCGCTTGGTTTACGCATTCTACGTAAAGTTGAAAATATCGTCCGCGAAGAAATGGACCGTGCGGGTGCACTCGAGTTACTGATGCCCTCCTTTCAACCCGCGGAATTATGGCAGGAGTCGGGACGCTGGGAGCAGTTTGGCCCCGAGTTGTTACGCTTCACCGACCGACACCAGCGCGATGCCTGCCTGGGACCTACACATGAAGAGATAATCACCGATATTTTTCGTCGCGAAGTTAACAGTTATCGCCAGTTACCCGTTAATTTTTATCAGATACAGACCAAGTTTCGGGATGAAATCAGACCCCGCTTCGGGGTAATGCGCGCGCGAGAATTTATCATGAAAGACGCCTATTCTTTCGATATTGACAAAGATGCGATGCAACGCTCCTACGATGTCATGAAACAGGCCTACATAAACATTTTCGACCGTTTCGGTCTTGATTACCGCGCCGTAAACGCCGACTCGGGTGCAATCGGGGGCAGTACTTCGCAGGAATTTCATGTGCTTGCTGATTCAGGTGAAGATGCAATCGCATTTTCGGACCAGGGTGATTTTGCTGCCAATATTGAAACGGTCGAAGCGCTGCCACCAGGCACTGAGCGCGCGGCGCCCGGTGCTGAAATGCAGACCGTCGACACACCAGGCATGTACAGCATTGAAGACCTTGCCAACGGCCTCAAGCTTGACGCGCAGCAATGCCTGAAAACGCTTATCGTCGAGGGCGAAAATGATAACCTGGTAGCCCTGGTATTGCGCGGTGATCACGAACTTAACGCACTCAAGGCGGAGCGACTGGAAGGGATAGTGAGCCCGTTGCGCCTGGCCCAACGCGAACAGATAAACCAGCTGCTCGGTAACGATATCGGCTCGATAGGACCGGTCGGTTTAGGTATCAGGACCTACGTCGATCATAGCGCCGCAAGCATGAGCGACTTCGTCTGTGGAGCAAACCAGGATGATAAACACTTCGTTAACGCTAACTGGGGGCGGGATTGCGCTGAACCCATGGTGGCTGATATTCGTAACGTGGTTGATGGCGACCCCAGTCCGGACGCAAAAGGACGGCTAAAAATTCTGCGTGGCATCGAAGTCGGCCATATTTTTCAACTGGGCCAGAAATACTCGGAATCGATGCAGGCTATGGTGCTCGGTGAACAGGGCAAGACGGTTGCTCCATTTATGGGTTGTTACGGTATCGGCGTCACGCGCGTGGTCGCGGCAGCAATCGAGCAGAACCATGACGAGCATGGCATTGTATGGCCTGAGACGCTGGCACCCTTTCAGCTAGCGATCTGCCCAATCAATTATCATAAATCGGAGGCCGTCAAACTGGCGACCGACAAACTCTATCAGGATTGTCTTGACCGTGGGCTCGAAGTTCTGCTCGACGATCGTGCATTGCGTCCGGGAGTTATATTCTCCGACATGGAACTGATCGGCGTACCACATCGAATTGTGTTGAGTGAACGCGGTCTCACGGCACAACAGTTTGAATACAAGGGTCGCAGCGATGACGGTGCCAGGGAAATATCACTCGATGAGCTGGCGTCCTTCCTCGACGAGCTATACCCAAACCAATGCGCCAGCGGATAAAACAGCTTGCCACGATCATAACTTTCGCCCTGCTGGCAATCGCAGCGGCTCATCCGGTTCATGCTTCAACCGATCCGGAACTGCGCAAACTTCTAAAAGAAGCCATCGAGTCCGACGCTGGATTTGAAGACCGCTTCGATGCACAGGTATGGCTCCTCGACATGTCGCGCCGGCTTGAAAAATTCGTGCAGAACCCCGAAACGCGAATTGACATGCTCAAACTGATTCACTACGAGGCCCGGCGTGTCGACATCGAGCCCGAACTGGTGCTCGCGGTGATCGAAGTAGAAAGTCATTTTGATGAGTATGCGATTTCGGTTTCAGGCGCCCGCGGGTTGATGCAAGTCATGCCTTTCTGGCTCAACGAAATCGGAATCTCCGATCAGAACCTGTTCAAGATTCGCACCAATTTGCGCATGGGCTGTACCATACTGCGTTATTACATCGATATGGAGCCGCACAACCTGGGACGCGCACTGGCACGTTACAATGGCAGCCTCGGCAGGACAATTTATCCCGATAAGGTAGTTAAGGCTCTGCACAGGAACTGGTTCAAGCAATAACATTAAGGAAGATTGATGCGGGTACAGGCAGTACCTAATTCAGGATTCCCCGTTTTGACCTGTACTGTCTGCAGAGCGTCTAAAGCGGAATGATGCGAGTCGACAGGAAAAATACAGCCAGGAAGCTGCGCCGACAAACTTGAAACCCTCCTCTGCTGTTTGAACCTGTGCATAGTCGAACGGAATCCTGCGTTGATTCAGATCAATATATATTGACAGGGCGAGCATGCCCCCGGCTGACAGAAATGCAAAACCTTCGATTTCCATGATTTTCCTGAAGTAGCGTACCAGCAATGTAAGCGTAAAAAATGCATAAACAATAAATACAGGCTTCTGCGGAAGGTAGCGGTCATGTAACAGGAAAAAATCATCCACTGCGAGAACCAGGGAGAACATACCTATCAGGATGAGCAACTGCTTTTGTTTCCGATCGGCGGCAAATCCACCAAGTCCGGCGCTAAATAAACAAACTGCGCCTGAACAAATCCAGAGCCAGACACCGACATTAGAAACAAAGCCGAGAAAACTGGACTGCCCCGTCTGCTGGGCCGGGTCTCTTACGATATCCTTGAGGCTGAATCCAGCGGACGACAATACTTCAATTGCAATACCATAAAACAGCAACGCCGGCACAGCGGCAAAAAAGAACCAGGATAAAATCCGCTGCGTACTGAATATTCGTTTCATGAGAACAAAATTAGACACAATAATCCTGACAATAGTGGCTTGATGCCCGGTATGTTTAACAGCTGAAAACCAACCTTGCGCGAACTGATCAAACTGCGTCGAGCGCGCGTAGTATATACCAAGTACTTTTCAAATCTATGTTTTGATAGGCCTTCTATCCAGGCAGCTTAGAATAGACGCAAAGCTAACAGCTACGGTATCCGCAGTACCGGGCCGGTCAGTTCTGGCGGCCTTACTTTACCGGGAAAAGAGATGCTCGACATGAACCTGCATAACATCAATCCTGGCGCTGCCTGTTCGAGATTCGATAATTGATGTATACACCCAGCGCACTAAGTACCGACAAAAGTACCAGGGGACCAAACACCGATATATCAAGCAGCATATCCAGTGACGGCGAATGAGTTGCACTGTTGATCACACGCGCATAAATATACGACTTGATACCGATTCCGAGCACAGCCGCGACCACGAAATGACTTAGCTTTGCACTCAAGATACCGGAACTGTAATTGACTAACGAGTGTGGAAACCCGGGAAAAACCCGCATCGCAAACAGCGATAGAAAATTGTCCTGTGCCTGCAGTAATTTATAACTGCGCGAGTTCTTGATTCTTGCCTTCCATTCCTCGGTTAGATAACCCGAAAACAGGTAAGCACCTACGCCCCCCAAAGCGCCGCCCGCGGCAAGGATAAAAGTCGCCATGGCAGGGTCGTAGATTGGCGCCACGATCCAGAGAAAAACAGACCCCGCCAAAGCAAAGGTAAACAGGATAGTCTGTGCCAGGATCAAAATCGGAATAAGCCACCAATGTTGCGCAAATTCCTGGGCGATCGTAAGAAGTTGCCTGGGATCAAGCAGCCCCAGGATTTCGAGCACCAGGCCTAGCGTAATCAGTAAAACAACGATTACCAGTTTTTTGACATGCCGTCGAATCAATCGACTTCTCTATTTCAAATTATCATTTAGTGACAGGGTGTTACTCAAGATCAAGAGCTCTCGCCGGCTTCCAGGTCGCGTGATGCAGCAACCAGTCATCCTCCTTGATCAGTTGCAGCTCGAACTGATAGATCCGCGCCCGTATTGCAGCAATTGCATCGATATCGGAGATTACACTCCCCGCCATCGCCACGTAAAGCAGGACCGTGGCCTGGTTTTCAGCGAACAGGTTGATTTCTTCGATTTTGGTAAAAAGATAAATATCTTTATGCCGGAAAAAATAGGCCTTTAACAGGCCACCAAGTCGTTGTTTATTATAACCTTTCTGATCGAGATAATTGCCATGAACTAAATCGCTCAAATCATCGAGGCTACGGTTTTCAGCGGCTTCCACCCCGGACTTAATAAATTGTCGGATCTGCTCCTCAGGCGGAATCGCAGTTTCACTGCAGGCCTGGAGAAACAGCACCGCCCATACCAGGCAGAACACAGGGAAGCTTGATTTCATTCTGCTGTAAAATCTAAATGTCGTAGCGTGGCGGGGCTACTTTGAGAACTTCTTCGATGGTGGTCATACCGCGCGCTACCTTTTGCGCACCGGCAAGGTTAAGCGGTTTCATGCCCTTTTGAAGCGCGGCCTTACGAAAATTTACCAGGTCAAAATTATCACTAACTTCACGTTTTAAATCATCGTTCATCGGCATCATTTCGTATATGCCGACCCGTCCGATGAAACCGGTCTGTCGGCATTCGAGGCAGCCTTCGGCGGCCGAAATATTTTCCGGTGGCGATGTTGTCCAGGGTTTGATCAAAGCCTGCCAATCGAGCAGGTCCAGATTTGCCTGCTGTTTGCAATGCGGACACAAGGTGCGCACCAGGCGTTGCGCCACGACCCCGATCAGGGTAGCGGTAATCAGGTAAGGTGGCACCCCGATTTCAGTGAGACGAGCGATTGCGGATGGCGCGTCATTGGTGTGCAGAGTGGATAACACCAGGTGCCCGGTGAGCGCCGCCTGTACCGCCATTTCAGCGGTTTCCCGATCCCTGATCTCGCCGATCATAATGATATCCGGGTCCTGGCGTAACAGGGTTTTAACGCCGGTGGCAAAATCCAGCTCGATTTTCTGCTGCACCTGCATCTGGTTAAAACTGGCTTCAACCAGTTCGATCGGGTCTTCAATGGTACAAACATTCACTTCCGGTTTCGCCAGGTGCTTGAGGCTTGTATATAGCGTCGTGGTTTTGCCCGACCCTGTCGGACCAGTCACCAGGATGATGCCATGAGGGCGGGAAATCATATCGTTCCAGGTATCTGATTCCGATTTTTCAAAGCCCAGTGCAGCAAAATTCTTCACCAACACTTCAGGATCGAAAATTCGCAGTACGAGTTTTTCTCCGAACGCGGTCGGCATACTAGACAGGCGCATCTCGATCTCGGTACCGTCCGGGGAAAGCGTTTTGATTCGGCCATCCTGGGGTTTTCGTTTCTCGGCCACATCGAGCCGCCCCATAATCTTGATACGGCTTACCACCGCGGCCGTGATATTAGCTGGAATCTCGTATACCTGGTGCATAACACCATCGATACGAAAGCGCACATTGCCTTGCTCTCGGCGGGGTTCAACATGAATATCGCTGGCACGTTGACTGAACGCATATTGCATTAACCAGTCGACGATACTGACGATGTGTTGATCATCGGCGTCTACCTTGCCGGACTTGCCAAGCTCGATCAACTGCTCCAGATTCTGGATGTTTCCCGGTAACTCGCCGAGGGATTTGTTACCCGCGCCTTCCATTGCCTTGCTGACACTGTAGAACTCGATCAGGTAGCTTTTTAGCTGGCCCGGGTTTGCCAGCACCGTGGAAATCGGCTTGTTGACGATATGGTCAAGCTCATCCTTCCATTCCAGGTTGTAGGGATCGGTAACTGCGACAACAACTTCTTTTTCCGTCACCTCGACCGCGAGAATACCGAAGCGTGATGCGTAAGCGTAAGACATGATGGAAGTGCAGGATGCAACGTCCATTTTCAAGGGATCAAAGTGATAGCGACTATGTCCGGACTGTTCGGCCAGCCAGTCGGTCAGCATATCGAGGGTAAGCACCTGCTCCGGCCGGGATTTATTACTCCAGTCTCGGCTGGCAATAATTTCCAGGGGATGCAGGTTTTTTTTATCCTGGGAGGAAACCAGCGAGGTAACCATGCTGGCTTTATCCTGCTCAACGATATCTTGCGATACCAGTTGTTCGAGTATCCAGTCCAGGGTACAGGCGGATTTAGTCACGTTGCAGTCTTTAGCTAATCTTCAATTGATGTTAGCAGGATTTACGGGAGTTGCAGCGCAGATTAATGTGAACAGATTTACTGCGTCTGAAAGTTCTGTATAAACTGCTCGATCATCTCTTGCGTGACCGGTCCCACCTGCCGAGCTACCACTTTGCCCTGCGGTGTTACCAGGAACGTGGTTGGCAACCCGGGAATCAATCCTAATTCTGATTGCTGGGTCGGCTTTGACACAAAAATCGGGTAAGTGATGAAATAATCTTCAAGAAATTCCAGCAACCGCTGCTGACCGATTAGCTCAGTGTTGATCCCGATAACCATCGCGTCGTCAGCCGCCGCATGCTGGTCATGAAAAGACTGCAGCTCGGGCATTTCTACGATGCAGGGTGGGCACCAGGTAGCCCAGTAGTTAACCACCAGCCACTTGCCCTGGTAACTGCTTAAATTAAGCTTATTTCCATGCACATCGACTAGCGGCATATCCACGGCTAGCGCGGTTAGCGGCGTGGCAATCGATAACAGCAGGGCAAACAGTACTCTAATCATAAAATCAGACTTCAAACCTCACATCCTCCTGCTAACTAGGAGAGATATTGCAGCGTTTAGTTCATATGTTTTCGGCACAACCAGCGAGGCGTAAGCTGGCACAAAAAAAAGCCCGCTATTGCGGGCTTTTAGATCTGACAGATACTGTTCTACTGGGCCAGATAATCCAGGTCGGATGCCTCGGTTTCACCGATTGTCCAGGCGCCTCTGTTCTTCGCATGAGCGATCGCGTTAGCGCGGTCATCACCCTTGGCTTTAGGGATATAAAAATACTGACCGGGGAAAATTAGATCGGCATCTTTGATTTGACCAGAGTTAGCCTTGTAGATTAGCGGCCACTGGAAAGGGTTCCCGTAAATGGTGTCCTGCCCGGCAATGTTCCACAGATTGTCGCCACCGACAACCAGGTAACCACCGATATAAGGCGATTCTTCTTCCATGACTACGACTTCCTCGACCATCACGGTCTCGGTTTGCATCGCCGCGATGGCTTCTGCAGCCGCGTCTTCGGCCTTGTTAGCCAGGATCTTGGCGCGCACGTTTTCACAGTCTGCGGCTGCTTGTTCCGCTTCTGCAATTACCTGGGCGTTTTCTTCCCACTCAGCACCGAGGTTTCTGGCTCGAGCGTTCTTGAGTTTGGCTGCATAAATGGCATTTCGAACTTCAGGGGTTGCGCCCTGACATTCTTCTTCTGCCATCTCTGTTTCCATATCAGTCGAACTTTGCTGACAGCCGACGACCATACCGGAGGTTAAAACGGCAATCGCCGCAACCTTAAGGAGTTCTGTTGGTTTCATCTATTGTTTTCTCCGAGAACTTTATCGTTTAACGAATTTAGTACTAATGATTTCTTGGTAGCCCATTTTGCCAAGAAGACTACATTGATCAACCCTTTAGAGCAAGTTTTTAATGTAAATATTACTCAATTACGAAACATTATAGACCAGTTTTCGAGCTTTGCTTGAAAGTGAAAAGTTGTCCTGATCAGGTATCCTCGGCGAATGCATTCAACAGCCTATTGATAAAACGACATCGTTAAGGTAAAACATCGTCAATTTCGGTCGCCAGGGGCCCAGGAATGAGTAACGTCAGGCTCGTCATTTACCACAACCCCAGTTGCAGCAAATCTCGCGAAACACTGCAGATACTGGAAAACAACAATTTAAATCCCATGATTGTCGAGTATCTCGATAATCCACCCACACGGCAGGAGTTGAAGAAGATTATCGAGATGTTAGGCATCTCTGCACGTGACTTGCTACGCACGACCGAACAGATTTACGCGGATGCCAGACTTGACCGTGAGGCATTATCAGAGGATGAGATTATCGCCGTGATTTGCCAGCACCCGGCATTGTTACAGCGTCCGATCGTGGTTTCGGGCGACCGCGCGGTAATTGGCCGCCCACCTGCCAGAGTACTGGAAATCATTGCATAAAATACTGATCGTTTATTTCAGCCGGCATGGCAGTGTCGCGCGCATGGCCGAACAGATTAGCCTTGGCGTCGATTCCAACCAGGCTTGCGAGGCAGTGTTGCGCAGCCTTCCTGCAGTTTCAACGACCACCGAACAGATTGCAGAGACAGTTCCCAGTGAAGGCCTGCCCTATGCCCGCATCTCCGATCTGGAGACCTGTGCCGGACTGGTGGTTGGCAGCCCCGGATATTTCGGCAATATGGCGGCGCCGTTAAAGTACTTTTTCGACCAGACCAGCTCCCTGTGGCTTGGCGGAGCAATGATTGGCAAACCGGGTGGCGTATTTACCGCGACATCGAGTATGCACGGCGGACAGGAAACCGTGTTGACCAGCATGATGCTGCCACTGTTGCATCACGGCATGCTGGTAACCGGTATCCCCTACTCTGAACCAGCAATCAATCAGACTAAATCCGGGGCAACCCCCTATGGTGCCAGCCATGTCGCCGGCCAGGAAGGTCAGCAGCTGAGTGAGCACGAGCGTCTGGCCTGCAGGGCATTAGGTAAACGCATAGCCGACCTCGCCTGCAAGCTAGCTTAAGTGATGCACCCACTTAAAGTCATCAGCATGTTGTCCTGGTTCAGCCTGTTTGCTTTTCAATGCGGGCTGGGCTGGCCCGGTCTCGAGATCGATTACTACTGGGTGCTTTTATTATCCCTGCCGCTGCTGTTTCCATTAAAGGGATTGTTGAACAATCGGCTATATACGTATCGATGGATTGGCTACATGACGCTGGTTTACTTATGTGTCGGTATTAGCGTACTAGCTTCGACTCCGTTGTTGCGCGCGTACGGTTTCGGCACCACGATCTCAAGCACCTTATTGTTTCTGGCAAGTATCTACTATGCCCGCTACCTGGGACAGCAAGCGCAGCAATAAGCTAGTCCCCGGGTTCCAGCAGCGCCTGCTTGATCAACGGTATCGTAACTTTACGCTGTTGCGACAGGGATGCCCCATCGAGGCGCTGCAAAATTGCCATTTGCGTGGCAAGGTTGCGCGCATGGTGGGTCATTAAATAGGAAATCACATCCTCGGCTAACTCGATGCCGATCAACTGCGCTCGTTTGCGTAAAATCTGACGAATCTGGATATCGTCGCTGGAGGGCAATTGCAACATCAACCCCCATTGCAGACGAGAACGAAAATCATCAAGCGTAGTTTCGAGATTCTCTGGTCTATGGGACATCGCAAACACAAAGCGGTAATCTCCATCTCGACACCGATTGATTACCTGATAAAAACAGGCCTCCCATTCCGCATTGCCTGCTATCGCATCAAGGTTATCGATCGCCAGCACATCGCAAAGACTGAATCCTTCGAACTCAGTCGCATCGCATTGCAATAGTTGCTTCGCATCATAGATTTGCAATACCACATTTTTTTGTCGCGCATAATCAGCGCTGGCATTTAGCAAATGAGTCTTGCCGCTGGCAGTCGCTCCCCAAAGCCCGATTTGAGCTTCACCATCACCCTGAATCAGTGCCTTCAGGCTAGCAATAATTAAATCGGCCCGGTCGGAGATGAAATTTTCAAAGCTGTACTGACGGTCTAGCGAAAGCGGTAATGCTATCTGTTTAATTGCTCGCTCCACGGCCTATATAGCTATAGTTCATAATAATCTGGGCCTCACGTTCACCGCTCACCTGAGGAAAATCCTCCTGCTCCAGAACCTCTCCAAAATCGATCAGTCGTTGCAAGTCCTCCGGACTGTTACGCAGCTGCAAACGATAAGTGATGACGTCCTTGTTTATCAGTGCAACACGCACGCTATCGACCACGCTCAGGGATTTAAGATACTTCTGCACCGCGATAAGATTATCGATACCATCGAGCGAGGAAACGCTCAGTAACAACGACTGTTCAACGCGCCGATGGTCTTCCAGTGCATACTCCAGTGCCAATACTTTGGCAAGATGCTTGATAGCCTGGTCGATTACTGCCTGTTTGGCAGAAGCCTTGAATTTCCACTTGAATATTTGCTCCGCAAAGCGAACGTCCCAATCACCCTGCCAGCCTTTGCCGCTGCGGCCAACAATCTGGCCTACCAGCAGCGCATCAGGCGAGTAACGCGTGGCCATGGTTTCAATATTGTCATATTGGCGTGAAACGATATCACCAATCTTGACCAGGGCTATATCTTCGAGGTCCATTAACGGGAACAATACCGGCACTGCATGGATCGAAGCGGCCCGGTCAAGCGCGTCGACCAGGTCTGGCGTCGAGTCATCGGCAACCAGTTTTATATTTTCATTTACATCATAAGAAATCACCAACAGGGTACTAGGACGTTCGCGCCCCCACACCGGGAAATTATTATCGCGCAACAAACTTTCGATTAATTGCTGATTGAAGTCGATGCGCAGATAAAGGCGCCCCGCGTCATATTCCTCGTCATCCGGCAAACTGCGGTTGATATAGCGAAATTGTTTGACGTAGCGGGCACTGCCTTCGACAGGCCGTTCAAAGGCCGGACTGCGGAGGGCTTCATCCGAGCCACTGACTTTAACTATTACCTGTTTGAAAGCCTCGCTGAAGGATTCAAGCCTTAAACTGGTAGTCTGGTCGGCAACCGGCAACTCTACCGTAAACAGATCCTCAACGGTAACCGCTGCTGCGGGCCGATGTAATGTACCCAGCAGTACCGCCAGTAACGCTAAAACTTTGTAGGACTTCATCGTTTCCCTATTTTCATCAACGGACATTTGCATACAAGGCGTGTAAAATAACACACCAATATTATTTCCTGAACCTACAAACCATGAATACCGAACCATCCCTTAATTATCGCGAAGCGGGCGTCGATATTGACGCAGGCAACGAACTGGTGGAGCGCATCAAACCGGCGATTAAATCTACCCACCGCGAGGGCAGCGTCGGCAGCATCGGGGGGTTTGGAGGTTTGTTCGAGCTGCCCCTGGATCGCTACCGGAACCCGCTAATGGTATCAGGCACCGATGGTGTCGGCACCAAACTTAAGCTCGCAATCGAACTCGGCATACTTGATGGTATCGGCATCGACCTGGTTGCAATGTGCGCTAATGATATCGCGGTACTCGGTGCCGAGGCACTGTTTTTTCTGGACTACTACGCTACTGGTCGCCTCGAAGTTGATCAGGCCGAACAGGTTATCAAAGGCATTGCCGTCGGGTGTCAACAGGCAGGCTGTGCGCTGATTGGCGGTGAAACCGCTGAAATGCCGGGTATCTACCAGCCTGGTGATTTTGACCTTGCCGGATTTTGCGTCGGCATTGTAGAAAAGGAGCACATCATCGATGGCAGCCAGGTAAGCGAGGGAAATCGCCTGATCGCACTGGCATCTTCGGGTGTGCATTCCAATGGTTTTTCGCTGGTGCGCAAGATAGTCGAAGTTAAGGACGCGAACCTGGCACAGGATTGTGGTGGCCAGTCGCTTGCAGATGCATTGATCGCACCGACGCGGATCTATGTCAGGAACCTGCTGGCGCTAGCCCGCAATTGTCAAATCAACGCCATTGCCCATATTACCGGCGGCGGCCTGGTGGAAAATGTTCCTCGCGTACTGCCGGAGAATCTCTGCGCCCGAATCGATTTGTCGAGCTGGCAACTGCCACCTGTCTTTAGCTGGCTGCAACAGGCCGGTAACGTCGAACAGCTGGAAATGCTGCGCACCTTTAATTGTGGCGTCGGCATGGTACTGGCGATCGATGGCGGGCAGGAGCAGCAATGCCTGGATCAACTCGAGACGCTTGGAGAAACCGCCTGGGTTATCGGCGACATTGTCACCCGTGGAGACCAGCCCGCGGTCGTCTTTACATGAGTGAGCCTCTCAAGCTGGCGGTTTTGATCTCCGGCAACGGCAGTAATCTGCAATCCATAATCGATGCCATCGAGCTGGGCAGGCTTAATGCGCAAATTAAAGCGGTCGTTTCCAATAACAGCACAGCCTATGGCCTGGTACGCGCTACCCAACATGGCCTCAGTACCTGGGTAATCGATCATCGAGACTATAAGGACCGCGAGCAATATGATGGTGTATTACAGCACTATCTCGAATCCGTCGCTGCCGACTATATTGTGCTGGCAGGCTTCATGCGTATCCTCGGCCCCGGAATCATAAAAGCTTTTGAGCATCGAATTCTTAATATTCACCCGTCATTACTACCCGCCTATAAAGGCCTGAACACTCATCAGCGTGCACTCGACGACAATGCAACGCATCATGGTGTTAGCATTCATCTGGTTACCGCAGAACTCGATGACGGCCCGATAATATGCCAGGCCAAATATCCGGTCGAAGCTGGCGATCGCGTCGAAGACCTGCAAGCAAAGGGGCATCGACTCGAGCATCAGATGTATCCGCAGGTATTAGCCTGGCTAAGCGATAACAAACTAACAATTGAAGGAGGCCAGCCATACTATGAAAAGGCCTTGCTCGAACAACCGATTTCATTTAATCCCTAGCCTGTTACTGCTATCACTGTCGCTAGTCCCTCCCGGATTGGCTGCCGAAGTTCCACTGCGATCATTCACTGCCAGTTACGACCTGCATAAAGGCGGTATGCACGTTGCCGTCTCAGAAGTTAGCCTGCAACAAATGGACCAGCTGTGGCGGTGGCGCGCGACAACCGCGGCACGGGGAATATATGCCGGATTTATCAAGAGTAAACCCTATTTTGAGACCAGCTTCATCCAGGCTAACGGTGAAATAAAGATCCAGCAGATTTTGCATGCCGACCCGGGTAACCCCGAGAAAGATGAATCGGCCAGCTTCGACTGGGCAAGGGGAAGTTTGGAGGTGCTCAGAAAAGGCAGGCATAAGCAGCTGAAGTTAGATGCGGAGGTTTACGATTATCAAATCATCCACCTGCTTGCAGTCTCGATGCGCATGCAACAGCTGAACGAGGCAACTGTTGATTTTTACCGCAAAGGCAAGATAACCAGGTCAACATTAGTCTATAGCGGAACAGGCAACCTCGATGTCAACGGTAAGACGGTCGTAGCCGAAATTTTCGAACAGATGATTGTGAGATCAAAAACGAACTGGAGATATTACTATGCCGCTGAAACCCCGCTGTTGCCATTACGGATCGAAAAATTCAAACCCGGGGAGACAACTGTCACGCTGACGCTGAGCAAAGTTAACTGGGGTCTATAGGCGGGTAAAGCCTTCTTCTTTTTCCAGGCGCTTAATTTCTGTGGGCGCAAAAGGAACTTGTTCAATGAAACTGGGGAGTTCGTTTTGCTCGATCTGGAGTGTCCGCATCATCGTCTGGCAGGCCTTGATATCAATAATGTTATCCTGATCCAGCAGACGTGCACGCTCTACCATCGACTGGTTTAAACGGTAACCGTCTTTCTGAAATAACTGCAGTTCATCGCCGTGTAACACAATAGCAATTTTACTATGCTCAGCTGGATTAAAGAGTTCACGTAAATCTTCGGCGCGGTTGAGTACTACATCGAGCTGCTGCCTGGTCTGTACGGTTACGCTAAATACATATCCGGGAGGTTCCGCTTCACCTAGTACGAGCGTCGGACTGGCTGACAATACTATCGCCAGCACGAATATCGACAGGTAACGCGCCTGCATACTAATCGGAACCGGCAATCGTCATATTATCTATCAGCATCGAACCGCAGCGAATGCTGCTGCGCAAATCGATGTCCTTGCCGATTTCCACAATGCCTTTAAACATTTCACGCAGGTTGGAAGCTATGGTGACTTCTTCCACCGGATAATCGAGCTTGCCGTTTTCGACCCAAAAACCAGCGGCACCACGCGAATAGTCGCCGGTTACGTTATTCACCCCATGCCCCATCAACTCGGTTACCAGGAATCCTCGATGCATCGTGGCAAGACATTCGTCAAAGGTCTTACCGGTGGGATCCAGAGTCAGGTTATGTACTCCGCTGGCATGCCCGGTTGTCGTCAACCCCAGCTTACGCGCGGAGTAACTGTCCAGCAGGTAATTCTGCACCACACCATCGACAACCAGTTTTGCTTCGCTTGTCGCCACACCTTCCGCATCAAAATTGGCCGAACCTAGTGCCTGCGGAATGAAGGGGTTTTCGTATAATTGAAAAAATTCAGGGAAAACGCGTTCTCCCGCCGCACCCAGCAGAAAACTCGCCTTACGATATTGGGCGGCACCCCCGATAGCGGCAGTGAAGCTACCGATGATGCCACGTGCAAGTTCGGGCACGAATAGCACCGGCGCCTGTTGGGTCTGGAGTTTGCTGGCATCCAGCCTGCGCACAGTGCGTTCGGCAGCCATTTCACCTACGCTACGCGCACTGTCGAGACCATCAGCATGGCGACTGATGTCATACCAGTAGTCACGCTGCATATTGCCATCGGACTCTGCCACAACCGAGCAACTGATGCTATGCCGGGTTTTGTGCTGTGCCTGCAAAAATCCATGCGAGTTACCATATACCGAAAGACCAGCGCTCGAATCAACCGAAGCCCCGTCAGAGTTGACAATACGCGGATCAAATTCAAGCGCGGAATTCTCACATTCAAGTGCCAGGTCGATAACCGCCTGCGGTTCAATATCCCAGGGATGATACAAGTCGAGATCATGTATTTCCCTCGCCATCAGTTCGGCATCGGCCAGGCCTGCACAGGGGTCCTCTGACGTGTAGCGAGCAATATTACACGCGGCCTCGACTGTTTTGCGAATCGCTTCCGGGTCCAGGTTCGAGGTGCTGGCGCTGCCCTTGTGCTGGCCAACATACACACTGATACCGAGACCATTATCCTGCTGGTGCTCGATAGTTTCCACGGAACCCATGCGGGTTGCTACCGACAAGCCCTGAGACACCGATAAGCCCGCCTCGGCCTGGGTTGCGCCGCTAGCCTGCGCCATTTTAAGCGTATCGGCGACGATGTTTTTAAACGATTCCGCCTGCGGGAATGCTAAGATGTTATTTTTCTCAAGATCCATAGAATTATTTTATCCTACTCAGTTATGGAAAACGAAGCACAGTTTGATGAAAACGAAATCGTTAGCAAGTCTCAACTCAAACGTGAAAGCCATGCTATCCGGGATCTGGGCAAAAGACTCGCTGCATTACCTGCTGAACAACTGGCGCGGATTCCGCTGGATGAACCGGTACGCGAAGCAATAGCGCTCGCACAACGCATTCAAAACAAGCGCAGCGCGCTGAAACGCCATTACCAGTTCCTGGGCAAGCTACTGCGCGCTCGAGATACCGATCCTATTTTCGAAGCTTTGGCCGAAATTGACAATGCGAGTCAGCACTCGATCCAGCAGCATCATCGTGCGGAACGCTGGCGCGATAAAATCATCGAGCAGGGCAACGACGCAATCGATGCATTCGTAGCCGAAATCACCCATGCCGACCGCCAGAAATTACGCCAATTATGGCGTAACCACCTCAATGCCAAAACCGACGCCAAACGCATCCAGCATTCTCGCCTGATCTACAAAGAAATCAAGCATTCCCTCGACAGCTAGTTGCAACTAATCGGGGCTGGCGGGGATGATCGGGGTTTTACAATCGACGTCGGCGTTCTGGGCGCGGTTGCGCAGGTAGTGGTCCATCAGCACGATGGCAAGCATGGCTTCCGCAATCGGCGTCGCGCGAATACCGACACAGGGGTCATGCCGACCCTTGGTACGAATTTCGACAGCCTTGCCATCGACATCGATAGATTTTCCTGGCAAGTGAATACTCGAGGTCGGTTTCAGTGCAATACTGACTAGAATATCCTGCCCCGACGTAATACCTCCAAGCGTACCTCCCGCATGGTTCGATAAAAAACCGGCTGGCGTGATTTCATCCCGATTTTGTGTACCCTTGAGCTCGATGCTGTCAAAGCCGGCGCCAATCTCAACCCCTTTGACTGCATTGATACTCATCATTGCATGTGCGATTTCGGCATCTATGCGATCAAACACCGGCTCACCGAGACCCGGTGGAACGCCGCTTGCAACCACTGATATCCTCGCGCCGATAGACTCGCCCTCCTTGCGCAACGCATCCATGTACTTCTCCATCTCCGGCACCATGTCGACATCCGGACAGAAGAAAGCGTTTTTATTGACCTCATCCCAGTCGAAGTTAACGGGTTTAAGAGGCCCCAGTTGCGACAGGTAACCGCGCACCTGCAGACCACATTGCGCACTGAGATACTTCTTTGCGATACCACCAGCAGCGACACGCATTGCCGTTTCCCGTGCCGACGAACGCCCACCACCGCGATAATCTCTAAAGCCATATTTTTGGGTATAACTATAATCAGCATGCCCGGGACGAAACTGGTTCATGATCTCGCTGTAATCCTTCGAGCGTTGATCTTTGTTATGAATCAGCAGACAGATTGGCGCGCCCGTGGTTCTGCCTTCGAAAGTACCCGAAAGGATCTGTACCGCGTCGTCTTCACGCCGTTGCGTCGTGTGCCTCGAGGTTCCCGGCTTGCGTCGATCGAGATCGTCTTGCAGGTCGGACTCTTCCAGCGCCAGCCCCGGTGGACAACCGTCGACGATGCAACCAATGGCGCTACCATGGCTTTCGCCGAATGAAGTCACTACGAATGATTTGCCGATACTGTTTCCCGACATCGAATCTGCCCTGCATTGATTTCTAAGGATTAAGCACTAAGTTAAGTAGTGCGATGCCCCATTCTACTAAAAAACTCGGCATGATGTTTACTGCCGCGGCATGGATACTCGGTTTTTTTCTGTTGGCACTGTTTTTTACAAAAATACTGGATCAGCAGAATAATCCTAACCAGTCCATCGCAACCCTGGCCTCGAGTGATTTCCGCGAGATCGTGCTGTTGCGTAATCGCCATGGCCATTACGTCTTCGATGGGGAGATTAACCGCCATAAAGTTACTTTCCTGGTCGATACCGGCGCGACTACCACGGCAATACCCGGGGGAATGCAGCAAATACTGGGACTCAAAGCCGGTCTAGCGACTTCGGTGTCTACTGCGAACGGACTTACCACGGCGTATTTGACTCGCCTGGATCAGCTTGCTATTGGAGAAATCGAGCTTTTCGACGTCAATGCCACCATTATACCGGGTATGGGGGTCGACGAAATTCTGCTTGGCATGAACGTTTTAAAGCACTTCGAGCTGATTCAAAGTGGCAAACAGCTCACTATCCGACAGTACCGATAAAATTTCCGTATAAGCCGCCAACTGCCAAAATATTTAAAAAATTTGGCATTTTTCTGAACTTTCTAGAAATTCGGCTTCTCTAATCTCGCGTAATGGAAAATAACCAGTACAACCAACTTGTTTAACTTGAGGATAAATTAATGATTACAGCTAAGAAAACCACCGGAGTCACCCTGGCTGCAGCTGCTGCTGCCATGTTCGCAGTTGCACCGATGAGCGCGTCTGCGGGCGAAACAGCCGGCAAATGCTTCAACGTCAATTCCTGTAAAGGCACCAGTGCCTGCGCCACTGCAACTACCAGTTGTGCCGGCCAGAACTCCTGTGCGGGACAGGGTTGGGTTAAGCGCACCAAGGCTGAGTGTGAAGGTGCTGGCGGCAAATTCGAAGCCTAAGCTGTATTTCCAGCCGTAAAAAATGCACTGACCTGGTCGGTGCATTTTTTTGCCCGCTGGATACAATCATCTCGTGCAAAACTTCGACTTTCAACGATGACACGGACCACCGATAAACCTTTTCTTGGATTCGGTCTGGGTCTGCGTGCAGAACATTATCAGGACATACTCGAGCGCAAACCGAAGAATATCGACTGGTTTGAAATCTTAAGTGAAAACTACATGATCGATGGCGGCAAGCCGCTCTATTTCCTCGACGCGATTCGCCAGGACTATCCGATGGTCATGCATGGCGTCTCCATGTCTCTGGGTAGCACCGACGAACTCGATTTCGAGTACCTGCAAAAATTAAAGCAACTGATTGAACGAGTTGAACCGCGCTGGTTTTCCGATCATCTTTGCTGGACCGGGGTCGATCATAAAAACATGCACGATTTGCTGCCGCTGCCTTATACCGAGGAAGCCGTCAACCATGTCGCCGAACGCATTTTACGGATCCAGGATTTTATCGGGCAGCAAATGCTGATCGAAAACCTTTCCAGTTATATCACCTACTGTGAAGATGCGATGCCCGAATGGGAATTTCTGTCAGCAATCGCCGCAAAGGCAGACTGTTACCTGCTGCTCGATGTCAATAATATTTACGTGAGTAGCTACAACCATCACTACGATCCAGTCGAGTACCTCGAAGGGGTACCTGCAGACCGGGTCTGGCAACATCACCTTGCCGGCCATACCAACGATGGTAACCTGATCATCGACACTCACGACCAGGACATTATCGATCCGGTATGGGCGCTTTACGCAGAAACCGCAAAACGATTCGGTCCGGTTTCAACCATGATCGAACGCGATGGCAATATTCCCGGGCTCGACGCGGTGCTAGAAGAACTCGAGCAGGCGCGCAAAATTGCCGCGCCCTTTTATCAATCCTGATGATGACGCATTTACGTGAACTTCAATTGCGTTTCCAGGATTACCTGATCGGAGGCGCGGATGATATCGAGCAGGATATTGTCAGCACCGCCGATGCCCTCGCCGAGCACCGTCTCGGAACCTATTACAATGCCTATCGAATTCGTTTGATCGACTGCCTCGCAGTGGACTACCCCGCGCTGGAAAATTACCTGGGTCGCGAAGCCTTTGAAAACATGACGCTTGATTACCTGCGGCTCTACCCGTCCACCCACCCCTCGGTGCGCTGGTTTGGAAAAAATCTTGCCGCTTACCTGCAACAAAACTACAACGGCGACTCGGCAGAGTTTGTGCAGGAAATGGCCAGCTACGAATGGGCTCACACTATGGTGTTCGACGCCGCCGACAGCGCGCAATTATTCCAGTTTGAAGACATGGCACAGGTTCCAGCCGAGGCCTGGCCGGAGCTCAGGTTCGAATTCCAGCCGGCGATGGTCTGGCTCGACCTGCACTGGAACGTACCTATGCTGAAAAGCGCGCTGGATGCCGCTACTGAATTACCGCAGCAACAGCGTGCAGACTATCCACAACGGTGGTTGCTATGGCGCCAGGATATGAAAACCCACTGGCGTTCGCTCGAAGTTCATGAGGCCTGGGCCATCGAGCAGGCCGTAAACGGCGCTAGTTTCGCTGAAATTTGCGAGGGTTTACTCGAATGGATCGATGAATCGCAGGTCGCCCTGGTGGGTGCCGGATTTCTCAAGCAATGGGTTAGCGATAAACTGGTTGCAAATCTCAAGCATTAGTAAATTTGGCTAGTGGTGTTAATATTCGCCACAGAACTAAAGAAATCGGCCAGCCCGAGAAAATTCCCGGAGAACCGATCTATTTCATACCCCCTGACCAAGGATACATCGCCATGACCAATCTTGACCTCAAATTAAAGGATCTCGATATCTTCCACGGATTTATCCGGCGCCACATAGGCCCCGGAGCGGAAGACGAAGCCGCGATGCTCGCCGAACTGGGAATGGACAATGTCGACGAGTTACTCGACAAGGTGGTTCCCGAATCGATTCGCCGGCGCAAGCCACTCGAAGTCAAGGCGAGCCTGTCAGAAAGACAGGTGCTGAATCGACTCTACCAGATCTCGATTCGAAACCAGCTCTTCAAATCATTTATCGGCATGGGTTATCACAATACCCACACGCCCACGGTCATCGAGCGCAACCTGTTTCGTAATCCCGCCTGGTACACCGCCTATACCCCATACCAGCCCGAAATTTCCCAGGGACGCCTCGAGGCATTGCTCAATTTTCAGACCATGATCAGCGATTTGACCGGGATGGAACTCGCCAACGCCTCGGTACTGGATGAGGCCACCGCCGCGGCCGAAGCCATGGCCATGTGCCACCGGCTATCGAAAAGTAAGAGTGACGTTTTCTACATCGCCGACAGCTGTCATCCGCAAACCATCGAGGTGGTAACCAATCGCGCCAAACACATGGGCATCAAATGTGTCATCGGCGATGCTTTCGCAGCAGCCGATAATCCCGAGTTGTGCGGCGTGTTGTTGCAATACCCTTGTTCCACCGGGGAAATTCTCGACTATTCCGAGCTGGTAACAAAAATCCATGATAAGAAGGGACTAGTTGCGGTCGCCGCCGACCTGCTCAGCCTGACCCTGCTGACGCCACCCGGTGAATTCGACGCCGATATCGTGGTCGGCAGTTCGCAACGCTTCGGTGTACCGTTGGGTTATGGTGGACCACATGCCGCATTCATGGCGACGCGCGAAGCCTATAAACGATCCCTGCCGGGTCGCCTGATCGGGGTGTCACAGGACAGTCGCGGTGAACCGGCGATGCGACTCGCGCTGCAAACCCGCGAACAGCATATTCGTCGTGAAAAGGCGACCAGTAATATCTGCACCGCGCAGGCCTTGCTCGCCATCATGGCAGGTATGTACGCGGTATATCACGGTCCCGACGAACTGCGTCGCATCGCCCGGCGCATCAACCGCATGACGACTTTGCTGGCCGCAGGATTGCGCGAACTGGGACTGGATGTACAAACCAAATATTTCTTTGACACGATTACCGTAAAAACCGGCAATGCAACCGAATTTATCATGGCAGCCGCCCGTGCCGAAAAAATTAATCTGCGCCAGGTTGATGCAAACACCATTGGTATTTCGCTGGACGAAATCGCCACCCGGGCAAACGTTAAAACGCTGTTTAATGTGTTTACCCACGACCATGGCGACCAGGTAACGGTCACCAGCCTGGATGAAAAAACCGGCAGTAGTCTGCCACCTAACCTGGTGCGAACTAGCGATTTTCTAACCCACCCGGTATTTAACAGTCACCACTCGGAAACCGACCTGATGCGTTACATGCGCAAGCTCGCAGATAAGGATCTCGCACTCGATCGCAGCATGATTCCGCTCGGTTCCTGCACCATGAAACTGAATTCGGCGACCCAGCTGATCCCGGTTACCTGGCCCGGCTTCGGCCGAATTCATCCTTACGTACCACTCGATCAGGCCCAGGGTTACCAGTTGCTGATCATCGAGCTCGAACAAATGTTGTGCGCCTGTACCGGTTACGACGCGGTTTCACTGCAACCCAATTCAGGTGCCCAGGGGGAGTACGCCGGCCTGCTCGCGATCAAGTCATATCATGAAAGTCGCGGCGAAGGACATCGCAACATCTGTGTGATACCGGCTTCCGCGCATGGCACCAACCCCGCATCGGCACAGATGGCAGGCATGAAAGTGGTGGTGGTCGGCACCGCCAAATCGGGCAATATCGATATGGATGACCTCAAGGCCAAGTGCGAGCAACACAGCGACAACCTGGCTGCGATCATGATCACCTATCCATCGACCCACGGTGTATTTGAGGACGATGTAACCGAAGTATGCGAGTTGATTCATCAGCACGGGGGACAGGTCTACATTGACGGTGCCAACATGAATGCCATGGTCGGGGTTTGTGCGCCGGGCAAGTTCGGTGGTGATGTTTCTCATCTGAACCTGCACAAGACTTTCAGTATCCCGCATGGCGGTGGCGGTCCAGGAGTCGGTCCGATTGGCGTCAAAGAGCATCTGAAACCATTCCTGCCATCTACCAGCCAGAACCACAACGGCGGCATCAACAAGGTCGCCGCTGCGCCGTTTGGCAGTGCTGGCATCCTGCCTATCAGCTGGGCTTATATCTCGTTGTTGGGTCGCGTTGGGCTGCCGAAGGCTACCGCAACCGCGATTTTGAACGCGAATTATATCGCGCACCGCCTGAACGATCATTTTCCGATTCTCTACACCGGGCCCAATGGCCTCGTGGCGCACGAATGTATTATCGATACGCGCGTGGTCAAGGAATGCGGTATCACCGTGGACGACATTGCCAAGCGCCTGGTCGACTATGGCTTTCACGCTCCGACCATGTCATTCCCGGTTCCCGGCACATTGATGATCGAGCCCACTGAATCGGAATCGAAGGAGGAAATCGACCGTTTTTGTGACGCGATGATTTCGATTCGCGGAGAAATACGCGAGATCGAGGAAGGCCGCATGGATGCCGAGGACAACCCGCTCAAGCACGCTCCGCACACGGTTGATATGGTTTGCGCGGACGAATGGAATCACGCTTACAGCCGTGAACAGGCCGCCTACCCGCTGGCCTCGTTGCGCGCCTATAAGTACTGGTCGCCCGTCGGCAGGGTCGATAACGTGTATGGTGACACTCACTTGATCTGTTCCTGCCCACCGCTGTCGGCATATGAAGACGACGAATCCTGAGCAGACAGCAAAGAGGTGCCTGCAGCCAGCATACTGGCGCATTCAATGCCCTCTTCTGGCGTTATACACCCACTACTCGCTGAGATAGGATTGCCCGATGGCAATTAGCGTTTTTGATTTGTTTTCGATTGGTATCGGGCCTTCCAGCTCGCACACCGTGGGACCGATGCGGGCAGCGCAGCAATTTGTGCAAACTCTAAAAGACGATGGTCTTTTAAGCCGGGTAACAAGTGTAAAGGCCGATCTGTATGGCTCGCTCGGTGCCACCGGCAAAGGTCACGGCAGCGACAAGGCAGTGATGCTCGGCCTGGAGGGCGAACTGCCGGAATCGGTTGATACCGACAGCGTCGAATCCAGGCTTGAGACGATTCGCTCTACCCGGCAGTTAAATTTGTTAGGCGAGCATGTCGTCAAGTTCGATGAAACAGTACAGCTGGTCATGCATCGTCGGCAGGCACTACCGTTTCATTCCAATGGAATGACATTTTGTGCCTTCGACGCGCGGGATGAAATGCTGCGCGATGCTACTTTCTATTCAGTCGGCGGCGGATTCATCGTCGATGAGACCGCCGCAGGTGCGGATCGTATCGTCGAGGACGACACCCGGTTGCCTTATCCATTTCTAAGCGCTGTCGATTTATTGATTCATTGCGCCAACCACGATATGTCGATCAGCGATGTCATGCTGGAAAATGAAAAAACCTGGCGTAGCGAGGCAGAAATTCGTGGCGGATTGCTCGACATCTGGAAAGTGATGCGCAGTTGCGTCAACAATGGCTGCCGCAACGAAGGCATTTTACCGGGAGGCATGAAGGTAAAACGTCGCGCCGCCGAATTGTCCCGCAAGCTCAGGGGCCAACCCGGTATTACCTATAAAGACCCGCTAATGTGCCTCGATTGGGTCAATTTGTGGGCGCTCGCGGTAAATGAAGAAAACGCGGCAGGTGGACGTGTGGTGACCGCGCCGACCAATGGCGCCGCAGGCATCATTCCTGCCGTGATGCATTATTATCAGCATTTTTACCCGGCGGCTGATGACGATGGCATTGTTCGCTTCTTGCTTACCGCCGGTGCGATCGGCATTCTATACAAGGAAAACGCGTCGATCTCAGGCGCCGAGGTGGGTTGCCAGGGTGAAGTCGGAAGCGCCTGTTCAATGGCGGCCGGCGCGTTGACCGAGGTTATGGGAGGAACCCCCGAACAAGCTGAAAACGCCGCTGAAATAGGCATGGAACACAACCTTGGCCTGACCTGCGATCCGGTCGGCGGACTGGTACAGGTCCCCTGTATCGAGCGTAATGCGATGGCATCGGTCAAGGCGATCAATGCTGCTCGCATCGCAATGCGAGGTGACGGCCAGCATTTTGTTTCACTCGACAAGGTCATTAAGACCATGCGCGAAACCGGTGCGGATATGAAAACCAAGTACAAGGAAACCTCCCGCGGGGGCCTGGCAGTGAATATCATCGAATGTTAAACGAAACCCAGAACTGGTTGCGTCCTTACCTTGGCCTGTTTGGCGACAACGTCTGGTTACAGGCTGCAATCGTTATGGTTGCCTCACTTTTACTTGCCTGGATATTCAACCGATTTATCAGTGCGGCGCTTAGAAACCTGGTAGCGCGTACCAGCTTTACGTTCGACGATCATTTAATCGACCACTTGCACAACCCGGTCTTTACCAGCGTGATCCTGATTGGCGCGGCGCTGTCGGTTAATTTGCTGAAGATTGGCAATCCGTTTGATTCGATCATTTATTCAGTTCTGCTAACGATCGCGTATTTTGTCTGGACAGTTTTCATAATACGTGTCACGCGTTCGGTTTTACGCAGTATCGCCGACAATGATCAATACGTTGCGGTGTTACATCCGCAAACCCTGCCACTATTTGAAAACATCGTCTTCATCACCATCATCGTGCTCGCGGTGTATATCATATTCACTGCCTGGAACGTCGATATGACCGCGTGGCTGGCATCGGCCGGAATCGTCGGCATCGCGGTTGGCTTCGCCGCCAAAGACACGCTCGCCAACCTGTTTTCCGGCGTTTTCATCATGGCTGATGCTCCTTACAAGATCGGTGATTTTGTGGTGCTGGAGTCGGGTCAAAGAGGTGAAATTACACACATAGGGATTCGCAGTACGCGTTTGATGACGCGCGATGATATCGAGGTCACCGTACCAAATTCGGTAATGGGCAATACCATGATCATCAACGAATCCGGGGGTCCCGCGGAAAGATTTCGCATCAGGGTCGTGGTCGGAGTTGCCTACGGTTCCGACATCGACAAGGTGCGCGAAGTTCTAATGGATATCGCGCTGACTGACGAGGCAGTATGCGAGGATCCAGAACCGCGGGTTCGTTTTCGGACCTTCGGCGCTTCCAGCCTGGATTTCGAATTACTCTGCTGGATCGATCAGCCGGTATTGCGTGGGCGCGTAATCGACGCCTTGAACTGCAAGGTATACAAGCGTTTCATCGAAGAAAAAATCGAAATCCCCTATTCCAAGCACGACCTATACATCAAGGAAATGCCAAAGTAGATTCCGTCGTTGGAGGCTTCGAGAGGGTCAGAGCAGATTTTTCTGGAGGCTTCGAGGGGGTCAGAGCAGATTTTTCTGTAACAGCGGAGTAGAAAAAGAAGTACTGGAGAAAAATCTGGTCTGACCCCGACTTTCCCAGTCCTGAATCCTCGGGGTCGGACCACGCTTTTCGCCATACAATTCAACCTTCGCTCGGACAGTACCGAAAACCGTGCTCTGACCCCCTCGAAGCCACGGAGGGATTGTGTTTACTCGCCGAAAACGGTGACGATGGAGTTGCGAACAGCGGCCACTAGTTCATCCAGCGTCGCTTCATCGGTGGTCAATGGCGGCGCAAGACACACTACTTCGCTGCGCATCCGCGTAAACAGGCCATTATCGATCATCGCGCCGGTCATTTTTGATCCCACACCCCACTCGGGTGGGTACCATGACTTAGTGGTTTTATCTTCGACCAGCTCGACGCCGCACATCATGCCTTTGCCGCGTACATTACCAACATGCGGATGGTCATCCAGTTCTGTATGCAACTTGTCCAGCAGATAGGCACCCCTGGTCGCCGCCTGTTCAACCAGGTTTTCGCTTTCGATGAAATCCAGGGTTGCCAGCCCGACCGCACAGGTGGTGGGATGGCCGCTATAAGTGTAGGCATGCATCCAGGGTTTATCGCTGTCACGGATTGTTGCCGCGATTTCATCGCTGATACCGATACCGCCAAGCGGCAAGTATCCCGAAGTGATTGATTTGGCGAACTGGACCAGGTCGGGCTGCACCCCGTAGTGATCGAGGGCAAATATTTTTCCGCTACGACCAAAACCGGTGATGACTTCATCGGCCACAAACAGCACTTCGTACTGGTCACAAATTTCACGGATCCGCGGGAAATAATCATCGGGCGGTACGATGACACCACCGGCGCCCTGCACCGGCTCGGCAATGAACATGGCGACAGTCTCGGGCCCTTGCGCAAGGATTTCCTTTTCCAGTTCGTTGGCTGCCGCAATACCCAGCGACGAACCATCCTCCGGTGCCGGGTAGTGATATGGATCCGGTGCCGGGATATGGCTGAAACCAGGAATGCGCGGCTCGAAAGACCCCCAGTAACCCGCTATGCCAGTGGCACACATCGCGGCAAAGGTAACTCCATGGTAGCCCCATATGCGGCTTATCACCTTGGTTTTCTCGGGTTTACCTTTTGCCTTCCAGTAGTAACGTGCCAGCTTGAAATTACTATCGGTAGATTCGCCACCACCCGAAGTGAAGTAAAAATTATTGATTTGCGGGTAACAGATATCGGCCAGGCGCTCGGCCAGCTCAATAGCCGGTGCGTTGGAACTACCGTTATAGCTCGAACAGAAAGCCATTTGCTGCATTTGCCTGCTGGCTGCATCAACCATCGGTTGGCGTCCATGCCCGCAACTGACGTTCCACAGGCAGGACAGGCCATCGATGAAACGATTACCATCGGCGTCGATTAAATGCGAGCCCTCTGCCTTGACCCAAACCCTGGCATTGGCATGAGCCGGGTTGAGGTGCAGTGGGTGAATCATGTGTTCCTGGTCTTTTTCGATTAAGGCGCTATTGCTGAGAGGGGCATTCATAATTAATACTCGCTGTCTTGACAGGTACCGGTCAATCGGTACCAATGAAGTCCGTATTATATGGAATCCTGAGGTCTAATAAACCTTATTTCGAAGATCAGCCTGACAGTGCTGCCACGCAACTGGGTCTGGCGATTAGTTCTGCGAAGACTGGACGGACCGGGCGAGCTGCTCTAACAATCTGACCAGGTAGAGTTACCGGTCTATCCAGTATTCTCCGAACACTGGATTATCAGTTCGGCCATGGCCTTGTTTTCGCCCAGGTACTGTGTTGTCTCGATGCTGATTTGCGGATACCTGGCGCGGGCACATTCGAGTTCCAGCGGAATATCCCTGGTGACATGTTTACCGGCAGCGAGAAAATAAGGCACTACGATAATTTCGCTGGCGCCCATTTCAGCACAACGCTCTATGCCCTGGTGGATATCGGGGTTCGCGAATTCCAGGAATGCCGGCACGACCGCATCGAAACTACCTTGTCCGAGACCCTCCACCCGCGTTGCCAGTCGGCTCACTTCGTCGTTGGCGTTCTGATTACGGCTACCGTGCGCAACCAACATCAAAATTTTCATTCATCGGATCCCGTCTAGTGTGTTACCGCATTTCGCAGCTGTAACAGGGTCGCCATAAATTTACGCGGCATTCCTGATAATACTGGTTCTGAAAACATTGTACGCAGTAAAAGCGACTTTGGATTCCTTTCCAGCGGGTTTCAATACACCTACCGCCATCCAGCCGATTGAAACCGTCTCTCATTCATCCGGTCAGCAATTTAATTTCAAACCATTGCAGCCCTGCGAGGCAGGGTATTCGAGACCTTTCAGTTCATACCGTCAGGTATCGACACCAAATCCTGTGTTTACCATTCAGGGCCTGGTAAAACACGTTAAATCCCCTGAATCAGAATCAATTAATCGCTTGAACCCGGGGTCAGATCGAATTACAGTGGATCTACAATTATAAGTTCAACTTTCCGAAGGGCATTCGAAAATGGTAAAACTCCTGGAAAAACTCGGGCGTTTTAACAGCGTGGCGATCATTACGATTATTGCCGCGATTGCATCAATTGCAATTACCGCAAGCGCCGTCACAATCCTCAACAGTTACGGGTTTGATATAAATTTCAAACTTGCGCTTATTTTTGCAACCTCGGTGTGTCTGGTGGTAGCGTTTCCTATTTGCTGGGTCCTGGTGAGCCTGATGTTCCGTATTTACCAGGTCGAAAAGGACATGCATAAACCAGCCAGTCATGACTCATTGACTGGATTATTAAGCAGGCACGCTTTTTTCAACAGCGCAAATAAATACGTTTCACTGGCGACTCGTGAAAAAACCGTATTTTCAGTGATGATCATCGATCTCGATCAATTCAAGTTGATCAACGAAAAATATGGACACCCTGCCGGCGACGCGGTGTTGAAACTTTTCGCCAATGTTGTTAACAGCGTGGCCCGTCGCAGTGATATTACCGGTCGCCTGGGAGGTGAAGAGTTTGCAATGGTTCTGCCCAGTACTACCACCAGAGAGGCCGTCGAATTCTCCGATCGTTTGCACAATGCGATCGACAAAGCGGTATTAAAGTATAACGACAACATCATCAAGTATACCGCCAGTATAGGACTCACTTCATTAGCACCCGGCACTTCCATCAGCATCGATGAACTGCTGGCGCGCGCTGACCTGGCCCTTTACCAGGCAAAACGGGAAGGCCGCAATCAAACCTCTACCTTTAATCCCGAAATCAAGCAATTTGCAGCTGGCTGACCTCAGCCGCCTGTCAGGATATGGCTAGCTGTGATCTACTAATAACCGGGGCCAGGGTTATCGATGGCAGTGGCGGGGTGTCCCAGTTTATCGACGTCGTCATCGACCGCGATCGTATTGTTGACCTGGGCGACTGCCGCCATTGGCAGGCAGATACAGGTCTCGACGCTGGTGGACTGGTACTGGCACCTGGATTTATCGATAGTCATACTCATGACGACCTGGCCGTGCTCAAATCACCCGCTATCCCGTTTAAGATTTCCCAGGGTGTGACCACGGTTATCGCCGGCAACTGCGGTATCAGCCTGGCTCCGTTACAACCAGGAAACAATTTGCCACCGCCTTTTCCGCTGCTTGGTGAAAAAGAAGATTTTTGTTTTCCATCAGTAACAGCCTATCGCGACGCGCTGGCCCAATCGCCCTGTGCAATCAACCTGGCACTGCTTGCCGGTCATAGCAGTTTACGCCTCGGCAGCATGGCCGACCGACTCGAACAAAACGCAGATCCGGAGGCGATAAGGCAGATGCAGGAAGACCTCAGGCTAGCACTTCAGCAGGGTTGCATCGGACTGAGTACCGGACTCGATTATCCGCCTGCCGCATCGGCTGCAACCGATGAAGTGGTACAACTTGCGAGTGTACTGCGCGAGTTTAAACACTCGGTGTACGCAACTCATATGCGTGATGAAGGCGACCAGGTGCTTGCCGCGGTCGAAGAAACGCTTGATATCGGCCGGCGTGCAGGGGTTCCGGTCATTATCTCTCATCACAAATGCGCTGGTCCCGACAATTACGGTCGCTCAAAACAAACCCTCGAATTGATTGATCAGGCTCGCTCATCAAAGCAGGCTGTGAGCCTCGATGTCTATCCTTACATCGCCAGCTCTACCTCGTTGTTGGCGCAGTTTGCGAAAGACTGCGAAGCGGTACTGGTCGCCGAATCAACGCCACACCCTGAATGCAACGGCTTGCTACTGGAGCGTATAATGGCGGATTGGAAATGCTCGCTCGAGGAAGCCTGTGAGCGACTCTACCCGGCTGCCGCTATCTATTTTCAAATGGATGAAAGCGACCTGCAGCGCATCATGGCACACCCCGCGGCGATGATTGGATCAGACGGCATCGCATCAATGCAAACCCCTCATCCGCGCCTGTGGGGCACTTTTCCGCGAGTACTTGGTCATTATGTTCGTGAAAAGAAGTTGTTCGATCTGGAAACTGCGGTACATAAAATGACCGGCCTGACTGCGAGCCGCTTTGGTCTCGAGAAGCGCGGGAGTATCGCCATTGGAAACTATGCCGACCTGGTATTATTCGATCCCGATACAATTATCGATCGCGCCAGTTTTGAAAACCCGGCACAGTTCAGCGAAGGCATAATCAGCGTCTGGGTGAACGGTAAGCTCAGCTGGCAGGAGCAGAGGTCTACCGGTGCTCGACAGGGTCGCTTTCTGACTCACTAAATTACACGATGAACCGATTAAATACGCTGCTATCCGAAGTAGGCCGCTGCCAGTTATGTGCAGATAGCTTACCGCTTGGACCCAAGCCGGTGCTGCAATGCTCCGCATCAGCCAAAATTCTGCTTGCCGGCCAGGCACCCGGGAGTAAAGTGCATAGCACGGGAATTCCTTTCGATGATCCGAGTGGAAATCGCTTGCGTGACTGGTTAGGCATCAGCCGGGAGGCTTTTTATGATGCGTCCATCATTGCGATCCTGCCAATGGGATTTTGCTATCCCGGAACCGGCGCCTCCGGCGATCTACCCCCGCGCCCCGAATGCGCTACCCGCTGGCGAAAACCATTACTAACGCAGATGAAGCAAATCGAATTGACGCTGGTTCTGGGGCAATACGCTCAGCGTTATCACTTCGACGCAAAATCCCGTTCGCTAACAGAGCTGGTGCGTAGCTGGGAAGATTACTGGCCAGACATGGTACCCTTACCGCATCCAAGTCCGAGGAACAATCGCTGGCTCAAGCAAAATCCGTGGTTTGAAAGCGAACTGTTGCCTGAATTGAAATCCAGAGTAAAACACATTTTATCGGGTAAAGATTAGTGAGTGATGACATTCGCCAACGCATGTTTATCGAAATGGAGCAGAAATCCGCATTCGATGAGGCACGCGACGCCGCTTACACCTATGTCGACAGGGCGCTTGAACGTAATGTTTTTCCGACCCCGGAGGCTATTGCAAATCTCACCCGCTTCGATGAACCGCTGCCCGACTCCCCGGGTGACTCTCTGCAGATCCTGCGTCAGCTCGACGAGTACGGCTCGCCCGCCACCGTGGCACAAATTGGCGGGCGTTATTTCGGCCTGGTCAACGGCGGTGTGATACCGGCGACACTGGCGGTGCGCTGGCTGACCGATTTCTGGGATCAGAATACACCGCTATACCTGTCCTCACCGATCGCATCACGGCTCGAAGAAGTGACCGAAGGCTGGTTGCGAGAACTGTTTGGACTCCCCGAATCTACCATAGCGGGTTATGTCAGCGGATCGTCGATGTCGATCTTCTGTGGCCTGGCAGCGGCCAGGCACAGAAATTTTGCTCGCCTCGGCTGGGACATAAATCGCCACGGATTCATCAACGCGCCCCGCCTGCGTGTCATCGCCAGTCGACAAACCCATGGCACCGTCACCAAGGCAATCGCGTTACTCGGTTTCGGTATCGATAATGTCGAGTGGGTGGACGCCGACACGCAGGGTAGAATCGATGCCCGGCTGGTTCCCGAACTTGATCAGACGACAATCCTCATCCTGCAGGCCGGCAATGTGAATTCCGGCGCTTTCGATGATTTTGCAAGCCTGTGTCAAAAAGCCAGGGAAGCCGATGCCTGGGTACATATCGATGGGGCTTTCGGGCTCTGGGCTGCTGCCAGTAATCAATTGAAACACTTGACCCGGGGGATCGAACTGGCGGATTCCTGGTCATTCGACGGCCACAAAACCCTGAACACTCCGTATGACAGCGGGGTCATCATGTGTCGCGACCGTGAAGCACTGGTAAATGCATTGCATGCCTCGGGGGCCTACATCGTATACAGCGATAATCGGGACGGTATGTTGCACACACCGGAAATGTCACGCCGCTCGCGCATTTTCGAGCTCTGGGCAGCACTCAAGTATCTGGGCAGGTCCGGTATCGATGATCTGATTTACGGTTTTCATGCCCGCGCCAGGCAGTTCGCGGATGAACTCGGGCAACACGGCTTTGAAATATTGAATGAGGTTGTCTTCAACCAGGTGCTGGTTGCCTGTGACAGCGACCTGGTAACCACCGGGACGATCAAACACGTCCAGCAATCCGGCGAATGCTGGATCGGTGGTACCCAGTGGCAACAGCGCAGTGTGATTCGAGTCAGCGTATGTTCGTGGGCCACTACGCCGGCCGACGTAACGCGTTCGGTGAAAGCTTTCGTTGACGCTCGTGAGCTGGCGCGTAACGCTTAGGCATGACCCCAGATACTTTTGCGCTACTCGTAATCGCCTGTCTCGCAGTCAACCTGTCACCCGGACCTTCGGTATTACTGGTGACTTCAATCAGTGCGGCAGGTGGATTCAAGGCTGGCGTTTTCGCGGTGCTTGGTATGACGGCAGGAGCCTTTGTTCATGTGTTACTTGCTGCCAGCGGTGTTGCCGCGATACTCGCGACCACGCCCGTCGCCTTTGTAATCGTGCAATATCTCGGCGCGGCTTACCTGATTTATCTCGGTATCGACCTGTTGAGAACAAGGCGACAGGCCGTAGCAGGCAAAACTTATCCGCTAGCTGTAAATAGCTGGCAATACTTTCGCCGCGGACTACTGGTTGATTCGCTCAATCCCAAGATCGCCTTGTTCTTTCTCGCCTTCATTCCCCAATTTCTAAACTCTGTCGAGACCCCCGGATTCCTGGTATCACTGGCACTGGGTTCGGTATTCCTGGTTACCGGCGCCATAGTAAACGGAACGATTGCATATCTGGTTGCCGCGGGCGCCATGCGCGCACGCGGCAGAGTCGGGAACTGGGTGCAGCGCTGGATTCCCGGCAGTGTAATGATTTTCCTGGGGTTGCGTTTACTCTGGCAGGAAAACTAGCCTTCGTGCAATTTGCTGGCTAGCTACGCCCCGGCAGGTCGACAATATACTCCTGCTTGCTATAACCATGTTTTGAATCTCTGGCGCGGATTTTCACCTTGCTCTCTCCTGCCGGGATGAATACTCCAGACAGCGAACGGGTGAAAGGTTGTTCCTGTTCGTGGGGATGATGCAATACGCGCGATTTCAGTAACTTACCATCCAGGGTAACGACATCCCACTGATTGGCATAGTGACCCCAGCCCTGATCGCCGTGCTCGAGGGTTACCGAGAAAGTACAGCTGCCGGGGCATTCGACGCTGACTTCAATAATCCTGACCTCGCCGGCATAAGCGCTCGTAGACAGCAACAATAATCCTAAAAAAAAACCTTTCATCGGCATAGCCTCCACTTATTCAAACGCCTGTCCGCAATTCCAGCAAAACTGGAATGAAGCGTCGTTTTGCTCCTGGCAAGTCCGGCAAAACCAGTCATCAGTGCCCCTGTTGCTCAGAATACCCTGTATGATTGCCTGCGCCTGTTCGAACCTGGCTTCGTCTTCGACCCACAGCTCGGGCCAGGTATCGAAAGTCGCCAGGTCGCCAGCGCCTCCAGCGGCAAACTCGTTGACGACGAAGGTCTCAATGCCCTCTGCCTGCAACACATTTTTCAGATTGAAGACTATCATACGGTTTTCGTGCGTAAACAGCTTCTTCATGCATCACGGGATTTGCGAATGAGCTCATAAGCGGCCTTGATTTGCTGGGTCTTCTCGGTCGCGTCCCGAATCATCTGTTCAGGCAATCCTTTCGCAACCAGCTTGTCTGGATGATGTTGCGACATCAACCGTCGATAGGCTTTTTTGAGTTCGGCATTACTCACCCCGTCGTTCAGGCCTAACAACTGGTATGCATCCTTAAGCGATGTTTTGGCAGTCGCAGCATCATAGTCGCTACGCCCAAAGCCCGCGCGCAGCATTTCCTCGAGCCGATCCAGCTGCGATACCGCGATACCCAGGTGGCGACAGATGTTGATCAGCGCCTCTTTTTCCGCGGGATGCATGACGCCATCGGCGTAAGCCGCCTGCAACTGGATCTCGAGGAACATTTGAATCAGGGTGGTTCGTCGGTGCGTCTCATGTCTGAACTGGTCTAATACCTCGTCGATGGGAAAGTCGTCCGACTTGCCCTCGTTGAACAGCTTCTTTGCCGAACTGCGCATTTCGGTGCTCAAATCGAGTCGATCCATGACCGCTTCGGCAAGCTTGATTTCATCCTGGGTAACCCGGCCGTCGACCTTGGCGAGGTAACCCATCACCGAAAACGTAGCGGTAAAGAATGCCGCCTGTATACGCTCCTGATCCGCGCCCCATTCGGCGCCATCCATCTTGCCCAGGCCACGATCGAAACTATGTCCGAAAGCGATCCCCATCAGGGCGCCGAGAGGCCCACCAATCATAAACCCGAATGCGCCACCAAGCGCTTTACCCCACCAGGACATAATTAGTGCTCCGGATTACTTGATAACAAAAACCGGTAAACCTCGAAACGCTCGAAATTTTCAGCGTTACGGTCACCGCCACGATACTTTTTACTTGTTTCGCTGATTTTTTTGCGGTACTTCCAGCCTGTCACTGATGTCATGTTGCCTGTCATGCGCGGTCAACCGGCGATAGCGCTTAGCGTAGATTGTTGTTGCTGCAGATCCCGCGCCTGGATAGCGCAAACCCCGCCACCACCGAATTCAAATTCTATCCAGGTCATCGGCAGAAAGTCATACCTGGACTCCATCGCCGCCTGCGAATTTCCGACCTCGATAATAATGACACCATGCTCGCTCAAAAACGTCCCTGCTCCTGCCAGGATACGATCAACCAGCAGCAGGCCATCATCACCCGCACGCAAACCGATAGCCGGCTCGTGATGAAATTCATCACTCAGGGCGGCCATATCCTCGGCATCGACATAAGGTGGATTGCTGACTATGACGTCAAACGATTGTGCCGGAATCGAGTCAAACAGATCAGACTCATACAGGTTTATCTGGTCACTGAGATCGTGTTGCGCAAGGTTCAGCGCGGCTACTTCGAGCGCTGCAGGAGAAATATCAGAAGCACAGACCTCGGCCGCCGGAAAATGGTACTTCGAAGCGATCGCGATACAGCCACTGCCGGTGCATAGATCGAGGATACGTTGCACCCGGCTGCTATCCACCCAGGGTTCATATTGATTCGAGATGAGCTCGGCGATCGGGGAACGCGGTACCAGTACGCGCTCGTCAACGTAAAATTTTAGCCCGCAAAACCAGGACTCGCGCGTGATATAGGCTGCGGGCTGGCGGGAATTTATACGCAATTGCAGAATTTCGATTACCTGTTCGCGTTCAGACAAGGTCAGGACTGCGTCTGAATAGGCATCAGGCCAGTCATAAGGCAGGGCCAGGGCATGCAGAACCATATACCTGGACTCGTCAAGGGCACCCACAAACCCATGCCCGAAACTCAGCTCATTGCGTAAAAACTCGCTACTACCCCAACGAATGAAATCTCGAATCGTAGTCAGGACTTGCAGGTTTTCAGGAATCGCCACGTTGTGTTTACTAACAGTTGAAATATAATGCCGCGAATTTTACACGATAACGAAGATGAATAAATCGACTATCGCAATCGTCGCGTTGCTAGCCCTGATCGGAGGTTTTTCGATTTCCTGGTTTCTCAACAACAGTAAACCAGTCGAACTCGAAGACGGCCTCTGGTTCGGTGAGCAGGCACGCGCCCTGCCTGAGTTCGAACTGGTAAATCACAACAACCAGCCGCTGACTCGATCAAGTTTAAATGGCAAATGGAGCCTGATATTTTTCGGCTACACTCACTGCCCCGATATTTGCCCTGCCAGCCTGCAAACCATGGCCGAGATGCTCACCGCGATCGAAGATCCCGATGTGCTTGAGGCAATGCAGGTTTACTTTGTTTCAGTGGATCCTGAACGCGACAATCCCGAAGTTCTTGCCGCCTACGTCACCTATTTCAACCCTGCATTTATCGGCGCCACGGCGCCGCTGGAAAAGTTAACCCCGCTGACCCGATCGCTGGGCATCGCGCACGATATCCGTAATAAAAGCGAAGCCAGCACCAACTACGACGTCGATCACAGTTCAGCTATCGTGCTAGTAAATCCACAGGCTGAATTCGCAGGCCTGTTCGGTGCACCACATGATGCGCTCGCGCTGGCACGCGACATGACCCGCATTGTTGAACACAACTAGTCCAGGTCGAATGTACATATCACGATTACTGCTTATTCTGTTGCTGATTTTGCCGGGCAGCGCGATCGCCGAGCTCGATATCCACAACGCCTGGATAAAGAATCTGCCGCCTGCAGTCCCGGTACGCGCCGGTTACATGACAATTCGTAATACGCAAACCAATGCGCTCAGCATTGTCGCAATACGCAGCGACGCATTCGCGAGTGTCGAAATTCACCGCACCATCGCCGAAGATGGCATGATGCGAATGGAAGCAGTGCCGACTTTAGTCATCGAGCCCGATGCAACCGTGCAACTAGCGCCCGGTGGGCTACATTTAATGATGATGAATCCAGCTGAACCGACCAAACCGGGCGATGTGTTGCAGATCGTAATCGAATTCGATGACGGTTCCACACAAGACCTGAACATGACTGTGAAAAAATAAACATGGCCGAACTAAGTAAAAAACAGAAATTTCTCAAAGTCATGTTCTACATCTTGCCGCACCATGCAATATCGCGGGTGGTTTACCTGATAACGCGCCTGCGGGGACCCCAGGTTAAGCCCCTGATTGCATGGTTCGTAGAACAATACGGGGTCAATATGGAGGAAGCTGAGGAACCCGAAATCGGATACTACCAGACCTTCAATGAGTTCTTTATACGTCCGCTCAAAGCTAATCTTCGGCCCATTGCAGCAGGCGAAAACACTCTCGCCTGTCCCTGTGACGGCACTATATCCCAGGCCGGTCCGGTTCGGGCAGGTGCCATCATGCAGGCAAAGGGCCGGGGTTACAGCGCACTTGAATTACTCGGTGGTGACAAGAGCATGGCCGCCGAGTTTGCAGATGGACGCTTCGCGACCATTTACCTTGCACCCTATAATTACCACCGCATGCATATGCCACTCGATGCCAATATGCAAAGAATGATCCATGTGCCCGGACGCCTTTTCAGCGTCGCGCAGTGGACAGTGGAAGAAATTCCCCGCCTGTTTGCACGCAATGAACGACTGGTCTGTTACTTCGAAACCAGTGCCGGACCCATGGTGATGGTGTTGGTAGGTGCGCTTAATGTTTCCGCGATCGAAACCGTGTGGAGTGGACTGGTGGTGCCGCCTCGCGCCAGGAAGATCAGCGAATATGACTATAGCCATACCCGCAAGGATATTGCCAAGGGGGCGGAAATGGGTCGTTTCAATATGGGCTCGACGGTGATTCTGTTAACGGGTAAAAATGTCGAATGGTTACCGCATATCACGCCCGGCCAAACCGTGAAAATGGGTCAGCTCATCGGTCACTTCCCCGCCTGAAATGGGTGCCGAATTTAATCTCTGAAGGTTAACACCTGGTCGATCGAATCGAGACCGAGTATCACCATCAGTAATCGATCGAGACCGACGGCAACACCAGCGCAATCTTCCAGTCCGGACTCAAGCGCGGCAAGCAAGCGCTCATCGATAGCATATTGTGGCAATCCCCTGCTTCTGCGAATTTCAATATCCTGTTCAAAACGCGAGCGTTGTTGCGTGGAATCGGTGAGTTCGGAAAAGCCGTTAGCGAGTTCAATGCCATCGAAAAATAATTCAAACCGTTCAGCCACGGTAGGGTCATCCACATTGATTCGAGCCAACGCAGCCTGCGATTTCGGATAATCGTAAACGAACTGGTATCCCTGCATAGACGGCGCGATAACCATCGATAACAGCAGGTCGAGGCACTGGTCAAATTCGAGTTCGGTAGCTTCGGCACCAGGCACCATTTGCCGGCAATGTTTGCGTAAACTTTCCACTGTGGCCTTGTCGATATCCAGGCCTAGCGACTGGCTGAATAATTCTTTGTAGCTAATACGGCTAAAGCTGCATCGGCGCAAACTTAGCGTGGTAATCAGCAATTCAATTTCAGCCATGAGCTGGCGATAGTCATAGCCAACCCGATACCACTCCAGCAAACTGAATTCGGGGTTATGCAGTCGTCCTGATTCACCCTGTCGAAAGGCATGACAAATCTGGAAAATCGAATCACTGCCCGCGGCCAGCAGTCGTTTCATCGCGAATTCCGGTGAGGTTTGTAAATAAAAAGACCGCTCGGCGTAAACGACGGCTATTGATTCGATGTTGGCGTCAGTACTGGTAGCAGGCATCAGTACCGGGGTATCGACCTCGAGATAGCCACGGTTGTTAAAGAAAGCCCGGATCTGGTTATAAACCCTTGCCCTTTCGCGAATTACCTGCAGTTTCGCGCGTGGTTGCCAACTCATGAGAAAGAAGTTCCGTCTACTTCTTCACCCGTGACATGTATTCACCCGAGCGGGTATCTACCCTGACCAGTTCACCGATTTCGAGAAACAGCGGCACCTTGACGACAGCCCCGGATTCCAGCGTTGCCGGCTTGGTACCGCCCTGGGCAGTATCTCCCTTTAATCCCGGATCGGTATCGGTGATTTCAAGTTCGACGAAATTGGGCGGTGTTACCCCGATCGGGCTGCCGTTGTATAGCGTAACTTCACAACTGTCCTGCGCCTTCAGCCAGAGATGGGCCTCACCGACCGCGTTGGCATCGGCGGCCTGTTGCTCGTAGGACTCCGGGTCCATGAAATGCCAGAACTCGCCATCATTGTAAAGATACTGCATGTTGATATCGATAACGTCGGCAGCATCGACCGATTCGCCAGACTTGAAAGTCTTATCCAGTACCCGCCCCGTTTTCAAATTGCGAATTTTGACCCGATTGAATGCCTGCCCCTTGCCTGGTTTGACGAATTCATTTTCGATAACGGTGCAGGGATCGCCGTCGAGCATGATTTTCAGGCCGCTGCGAAATTCGTTAGTGCTGTAACTTGCCATTAACTGTCCCAGTCAAAAAAACACCAATCATACCGGAATCTATGTTTGATTCGAAATATATCGTCTATTATTGATACGTGGAAAAACATAGTGTTGTTACCAAAAGAGTATATGGAAACCGAAGAAAAACTGATTCGCCTGCTGATCGTTGACGAGGGCTTTCACAAGGCCGAAAAAATAACCAGCTCGTTACGCGCAACCGGTATGCATGTGCGCGCTGAATTCGCTGAAGACGGCGAAGATATGGTTGAGATTCTCGAAAATAAAACCCTTGATCTGGTGTTGTTTTCAATCGACCTGCCCGGGTTTTCCCTTGGTCAGGCCCAGCAGCTGATCGCTGAGTGCGGCCGTCATGTAGCCTTGATCGCGATCGCAAAAAAGGTCGACACCGGGGTAATAGTCGCTGCGATCGATGAAGGCGCACAGGATGTCGTGGCCAGCGATAGTCTTGAGCATCTCATCCAGGTCATCAAGCGCGAGTCGTTCAATATCAATATCTGGCGGCGCGCGATGCGACTCGAGCTGGAATTCCAGGAAAGCGAGAAACGCTGCCAGAATCTGCTGTCAAACTCAAAGGATGCCGTTGCCTATGTGCATGAAGGCATGCATATTTTTGCCAACCAGGTTTACATGGAACTGTTTGGTAACGCCGATTTCGATGAACTCGAAGGTATACCGATTATCGACATGGTTGATTCTTCGCAGCAATCAGAACTGAAAACTTTTTTACGCGAGTTAAGTAAAAATGAAAACGAGAGCAACGAGCTAAACCTGCAATTGATTCATAGCAGCGGTGAGAAAATAACTGCAACGCTTGAATTCTCACGCGCCAGCTACGAGGGAGAGCCCTGCACGCAGATATTGATACGCTCCAGCGCTGATACTTCCGCGCTCGAAGAGCAGATCAATTACCTGCATCAGCACGACATGATCACAGGATTGTATAACCGCCAGTTCTTCATGGACGAACTAAAGACGTCGATCACCCAGGCGGTCAATGCTATGCATCAATCGGCGATTATCTATATTGCGATCGACAATTTTCAGTCAATACGCGATACGGTTGGTATATCTGGCTGCGATACGTTAATAAGCGATATCGCCGGCATACTGACCGAACATGCCGCTGACGATGATATCGTCGCTCGTTTCGGTGCACACTCCTATACCTGCCTGAGCAAGGTCAAGGACAAGGAACAGGTCGAGGCTTTTGCCACCAGAATAACCGAGCTCATCGGCGATCATATTTCGGAAATTGGTAATCAATCGATTAACGCGACCAGCAGCGCGGCAGTGGTATTTATCGATGAAAATTCACCCGACAATCCAAACGAAATCATATCTCGAGCCGAAAAGGCCTGTGAAGAAATCCAGGCTGCTGGTGGAAACCAGTCCATAACCTATATTCCGAAAGCGGGGGAAATGACCCTTGACGAGGAAGACAGCATTACCGCAAATCTGATCAAGGATGCTCTCAACCACAGTCGTATCAGGGGTATGTACCAGCCTATCGTCGGTGTCAAGGCACAGGGTGGGGAGCGCTACGTGTCGAGCCTCGAGATTACTTCGGATAAAGGACAGACACTTTACCCGCAGGACTACCAGGCGGCTGCCGAACGCACCGGAACAGCAAAAATGCTCGATCGCTGGAAAATATTGCACGCCATAAAAAAGATTTCAGATACCAGTCAAAAAGGGCGCAAAGTTGAATTTTTCGTACCCTTGAGTGCCGATTCGATCCAGGACCCCGGGCTTGCAATCTGGGTATCCGAAAACCTGGCCAAGGCCAGAATCAATGGCGAGCAACTGGTGTTCATGATCGATGAAGCGCATGCGGTGAATCAACTCAAATCGGCCAAGACCCTGGCCAGGGCGCTGCAGCAGATCCACTGCCAATTCGCGATCGACGAATTTGGAACCGGGATCAATCCATTTCAGCTGGTTAAACACATTAACGCCGATTACGTGCGCATCAACCATGTATATATGGACAATATCGCACAAAATTCTGAAAACCAGGACAGCATTCGTGAACTTGCCTTCCAGGCGGGTGACATGGAAATCAATACGATTACCCCGGGAGTAACCGACGCCGCGGTCCTGAGCGTACTTTGGACCTTGAATGTCGATTTCGTTCAGGGCGAATTCCTGCAAGCCCCACAAAAGGAGCTGAACTACGACTTCAGCTCGATGTAGACGCGGCTTCATTCATAATCCGATTCTGCATAGACAGGCCAGCCTGCCTTAGACGCTCTTTATCCCCTTATCGGATCGATACCGGAATCAACAAGCTTGAAGAGATAATGGCGCCAATCAAAGATATGAACAGGCACGCAGGGATTTTGACGATTTAAACCATGAAACCTGATCTGACAAATGGACTTTAATCGACGACTTCTATAGCGGTGACATTCTGATAACCACGCGGCAGCTTACGACCGCGCTGGCCACGCTCGATACGATATTCCTCGAGTTCCTTCAGGTTCATGGTTTTATATTTCTTGCCACTATGAACCACCAGCTTCTGCTTACCGGAAAGGCAGGTTATAAAGGCTATTTCCTCTTCACCTGACTTGACACGCCTGGGTGGAATCCCCTGAATCTTGTTACCCTTGCCACGGGCCAGCTGCGGCACCGACTTAACCTCGAGCAACGCAATATAACCGTCACTGGTGATCGAAACTACCTGACCGTTATCGCAGTCGGGTACCGCCACCACCGGCATTAACTGCGCCGCATTGGGCAAACTGATCTGCGCCTTGCCATTCTTGCTGCGGGTCAACATGTCTTCAAATTTACACAGGTAACCGTATCCGTGTGATGACGACATCAGGAACTGGTCATCATTGAGCCCCATCAGACAGCTCCTGAACTCGGCTCCACTAGCAGGTTTAAAACGTCCTGTGAGTGGCTCTCCCTGCCCACGTGCGGAAGGTAACGAATGCGCCGGCAAGGCATAGGCCCGACCGAAGGAATCGACAAACACCACGCTTTGATTGCTCTTGCCCTGTGCCATATCCTGGAAACCGTCGCCAGACTTGTAGTTCAGTGCGAGCACATCGAGCTCATGTCCTTTACCGGCACGTACCCAACCTCCCTTCGACAATATGACGGTAATCGCTTCGGAGGGTATCAGGTCGTTTTCATCCAGCGCACGCGCTGCTTCGCGGCTGACAATCGGTGAGCGCCGGTCATCACCATAGGTTTCCGCGTCTTCCAGAATTTCATTTTTGATCAGGGTTTTGATTCGACGCTCCGAAGCGAGCAGTTTTTCCAGTTCTTTTTTCTCCAGACTGAGTTCTTCCTGTTCCTCACGGATCTTCATTTCTTCGAGCTTGGCCAGTTGGCGCAGCTTGGTTTCAAGAATCGCTTCTGCCTGGATATCACTGATCTTGAAGGTTTTGATCAGCATCGCCTTGGGATCATCCTCGTAGCGCACAATGCGGATTACTTCATCCAGATTCAAAAACGCAAGCAGCAGGCCTTCGAGGATATGCAAACGCTTGTCGACCTTATCAAGCCGCCATTGCAGGCGACGACGCACCGTGGCGACACGAAACGCAATCCATTCCTGCAGGATCTGCTTTAAATTTTTAACCTGGGGGCGACCATTGGTGCCGATCATGTTCATATTGACACGGTAGGTACGCTCGAGATCCGTGGTGGCGAACAAATGCCCCATCAAGACCTCGACATCAACACGATTCGAGCGCGGCACGATAACCAGCCGTGTCGGATTTTCATGATCTGATTCGTCACGCAGGTCATCTACCATCGGTAGTTTCTTGGCCAGCATTTGCTGCGCGATCTGCTCCATTATGCGTGCCCCCGATACCTGGTGTGGTAACGCGGTTACAATAATATCCCCGTCTTCGCGCTCGAATACCGCACGCATGCGGATAGAGCCATGGCCGGTCTCATACAGGCCGTGTAATTCATCCACGGGTGAAATGATTTCAGCTTCGGTCGGGTAATCGGGTCCCTCGATATGCTTGAGTAAATCTTGCAATGGAGTTTTGGCCTTGTCCAGCAGCATGACACAGGCTTTGGCAACTTCGCGCAGGTTATGCGGCGGCAGATCGGTGGCCATGCCGACGGCGATGCCGGTAGTACCGTTGAGTAAAATATGTGGCAGGCGTGCCGGCAGTAAAGTCGGTTCCTGCATCGTGCCATCGAAGTTCGCGGTCCAGTCAACCGTGCCCTGCCCCAGTTCCTGTAACAGCACCCGCGCGAAATCAGACAGGCGCGATTCGGTATAACGCATGGCCGCAAATGACTTGGGATCGTCCGGTGAACCGAAGTTACCCTGTCCATCGATGAGCGGATAGCGATAGGAAAATGGTTGCGCCATTAATACCATTGCCTCGTAGCAGGCCGTGTCGCCATGGGGATGGTATTTACCCAGCACATCACCAACTGTGCGCGCAGATTTTTTATGCTTGGAACTCGCCGATAATCCAAGCTCGGACATCGCGTATATTATGCGGCGTTGTACCGGTTTCAGACCGTCGCCGATATGCGGCAGGGCACGGTCGAGAATGACATACATCGAGTAATCAAGGTAAGCCTTTTCAGTAAAGACGTGCAGCGGCTGCTGTTCGACGCCTTCGTAGTCCAGTTCAATCGTCTCGTTCATACTTCGGCGAGGTCTCCTTTGGTCTGCAGCCAGTCCTTACGATCGGCCGCACGTTTCTTGGCCAGCATCATATCCATGATTTTGAAGGTCTGGTCTCCCGGGGCAATCGTCAATTGCGCCAGGCGCCGGGTTTCAGGCGCAATAGAACTTTCGCGCAACTGCATCGGATTCATTTCTCCAAGACCTTTGAAACGGGTTACCGAAATCTTACCTTTGCGCTTTTCAGCGCTGATACGATCGAGAATACCGTCACGTTCTGCTTCATCGAGCGCATAGTACTTGTCCTTGGCGATATCGATTCGGTACAAAGGCGGTTTGGCCACGTAAACATGGCCCTTTTCGACCAACGGCTGAAAATGACGTAGAAACAACGCACATAACAGTGTCGCGATGTGGGCACCATCGGAATCGGCATCGGCGAGAATACAGATTTTGCCGTAGCGCAGGTTGGCCAGATTATCCGAGGCCGGTTCAACCCCTATGGCAACCGATATATCGTGTACTTCCTGGGAACCCAGCACCTGGTCCGAGGGTACCTCCCAGGTGTTCAGAATCTTTCCGCGCAAAGGCATGATCGCCTGAAACGCTCTATCCCGGGCCTGCTTCGCCGAACCACCGGCAGAGTCTCCCTCGACCAGGAAAATCTCGGTGCGGGCAACGTCCTGACTACTGCAGTCGGAAAGTTTTCCAGGCAAGGCAGGACCTGAAGTGATCTTCTTGCGGACTACCTTCTTCGCACTTTTTAATCGGCTTTGCGCGCTTGATATTGCCAATTGCGCCAGTTGATCGCCAATATCGGCATGCTGATTTAGCCACAGGCTGAGAGAATCCTTGGCGACACCTGAAACGAAGGCGGCCGTTTCACGGGATGACAGGCGTTCCTTGGTTTGCCCGGAAAACTGGGGCTCTTCCATCTTGACCGAAAGCACGAAACTGACCTTGTCCCAGACATCATCGGGAGCAATCTTAACCCCTCGTGGCAGCAGGTTGCGAAACTCGCAGAACTCACGAATCGCGTCTGTAATGCCGGTGCGTAAACCGTTGACATGGGTACCACCCTGCGCGGTCGGAATCAGGTTAACATAGCTTTCGGTGATCGATTCGCCCCCCTGTGGTAGCCACAAAACCGCCCAGTCAACGGCTTCATGTTCTCCTTGCAGCGAATTGAAGAAGGGTTGCGGTGGCAATAGTTCAAATCCAGCCAGCGATTCCAGCAGGTAATCGGCGAGACCATCCTGGTACATCCACTCGGTCGACTCCTTGGTTTTCTCGACGTAGAATTTTACCCGTAACCCAGGGCACAACACTGCCTTGGCGCGTAATATGTGCTTTAACCGCGTTACCGAAAAAGTCGGGCTGTCAAAATACTTCGGATTGGGCCAGAAACGCAGACTGGTGCCGGAATTCTTTTTTCCTACCGTGCCGGTTTGTTTCAGTTTGTCTTTTTTGTCGCCATTGCTGAAACTGATCGTATATTCCTTACCATCCCGACGTACCCGTACGTCGAGTTGCCTGGACAACGCGTTGACAACCGACACCCCGACGCCATGAAGTCCACCGGAAAACTGGTAATTCTTGTTGGAAAACTTGCCCCCCGCATGCAGCTTGGTGAGAATCACCTCGACCCCGGGAATTTTTTGCTGCGGATGGATATCGACCGGCATGCCACGCCCGTTGTCGATCACGCTAAGTGACTGGTCCGCATGCAGAATAACGCCTATCTGCGTCGCGTAGCCGGCAATCGCTTCATCGACACTATTGTCGATCACTTCCTGTGCGAGGTGATTGGGTCGCGTGGTGTCCGTATACATGCCCGGTCGCTTCTTGACCGGTTCTAGCCCCGTGAGGACTTCAATCGAGGCGGCGTCGTACTGGTTTTTCAAATCTGGTGATTCCTGAGTATGGATCGATCGCGCAGCATCAGTCCCTTGTAATTCATGGCCAACGTCCTGATATAATGCGCATCTTTTTTCAGGTTCTCTATTATGAGCGAGTCACCTTATATTCACAATGTAAGTATGCAGAATTTCCAGAATCTGGTGCTGGAAAATTCAATTAATAAACCTGTTTTGGTTGATTTCTGGGCCGACTGGTGCCAACCCTGTCAAACCATCATGCCAATGCTTGCCAAACTCGCCGAGGAGTATGCTGGAAAATTTGAACTGGCCAAGGTCAACGCCGACGACGAACAGGAACTGGCGGCACATTTTGGCATTAAAAGCCTGCCCACCATGAAGCTGTTTTTCAAGGGGCAGCTCGTCGATGAACGCATGGGTGTAGTTCCGGAGTCCGAAATTCGCGAAATGTTAGACAAGCATATCGTCTCGGAATCAGATCAGTTCATGCAGTCCGCAATGATGGCTTACCAGCAGGGCCAGACCGAACAGGCGTTGGAAATGCTGAATCATGCGCTGGCGAATGATCCCGATAACGCGGAACTCAAGATCACGATTGCACAAATGGTGCATGCGCAAGGTGACGACGAGAGTGCCGTCACGCTACTGGACAGTCTCGACGACGACGGCAGAAAACTGGACTCGGCGATTAAACTGCGTGCCGAAATCAACCTGGCAGCCCAGCTTGCCGACCTGCCTGATTTGAGTGAGATAGAACAGCGCCTGTCACAGAATCCCGCTGATCTCGAGGCGTTGCTGCAGAAAAGCCGGCATCTCGTCGCCCGTGGAGAGTATGACGACGCCATGGAATGCCTGTTGACGATCATGCGTAACGACCGCAGTTTCGAAGACGACGCGGGTCGCAGTGGTTTACTCGAAATTTTCGACATGCTCGGCGGAGAACACCCTAGTGTGCAAAAATACCGGCGCAAACTCTTCACCCTGCTCCACTAACAATCTGGATTTATTTCAGGGGGCTTCGAGGGGGTCAGAGCACGGTTTTCGGTGCTTTCCAAGCCTGGATTGAAAGTTGTGGCGAAAACGTGGTCTGACCCCGAGGGTTCAGGCTTGGGAAAGTCGGGGTTAACCGCGGGGGTGGTGTTGGGCGTGGATTAATTGCAGCCGTGCCTGCGCTACGTGCGTGTAAATCTGGGTGGTCGACAAACTGCTATGACCCAGGAGCATTTGCACGGTACGCAGATCCGCCCCATGATTCAGCAAGTGTGTGGCGAAAGCGTGGCGCAACGAGTGCGGGGAAAATACAGTTTTTACGCCAGCCTTTAGTAAATGTTTTTTAATATTTTGCCAGAACGCCTGACGCGTTATCGCGCTGCCACGACTCGACAAAAAAAGCGCATCGCTGATCGACTTCGCAGATTGCAAGCCAGGGCGCGCCTGTTTTACATACCTGGTCAGCCAATGTAATGCTTCTTCACCGACCGGGATCACCCGTTCCTTGTTGCCCTTGCCGATTAACCGAACCAGTCCGAGATTGGTATTGATTTGATTCAACTGTAATCCCACCAGTTCGCTCACACGCAATCCGGAACTATACATAAGTTCGAGCATGCAGCGATCTCTCAATCCAAAATTGCTTTCCAGGTCCGGGGCATCTAACAACTTTTCGATATCAGCTTCGCCCAGCGACTGCGGTAAGCTTCGATGGATTCTGGGGGCACTGATCAGGACCGTGGGGTTGTCCTGGCGTTCTCCAATCCTGATCAAGTATCGGTAGTACTGCTTCAGTGTTGATAACAGGCGGGCATTGGAGCGAGCCGAGGCACCGTTGGCGAAACGTTCCGCCAGAAACTGCTGAATACTGGACTGCTGCGCATCAAAAAGTTTTTGCCGATGCGTTGCCAGCCAGCGAGAAAACTGGAGTAAATCCTGTTGATATGCACTTAGCGTCAACTCGGCAAGCCCTTTTTGCGACCAGATGCTGTCGATAAAACGGTCGATTTCGGGTTCGTTACGATTTGCTGTCGATTTTTTCATGGACAAAAAAAAGGCACAGCAAGCTGTGCCTTTAAATTAGCTCTATCATCAGTTCGTTACTTTCTCTTCTTTCTAGCCTTTGCCGACTTGGCCGCTCCGGCGTGGGCCATCTTATCCCATCCACTAGTAAATCTTGCAATAGCTGCGCTACGTCTCGCAGAAAGATTATGCAGAAGATTGGCATGCTTGCCGTGGCTTTTAACCTCTTCCTTTAATCCCTCAATCTGCTTTTTCAGTGCCTTGATGTTAGCCTGCAATGCCCTGACCCTGGCGCTGGAAGCAGAACCGGCAGATGATTTCTTTTTGGTCGCTGATCTTTTCTTGACTGCGGGTTTTGCGGCTTTCTTTTTAACCACGGGACGGGCCGCTTTTTTCTTCACAACTTTCTTCCTGGCTGCGGGCTTTGTTGCTTTCTTTTTTACTGCTGGCTTGCTTGCCTTTTTCTTTGCTGCTGGTGCAACTGCTTTTTTCTTTACTGCTGGTTTTTTAGCTTTCGCTTTAGGCTTCGACTTTACTGCTTTCTTTGCTGTCGCCATCATCAAGTCTCCTCACGTTAACTTACGGCTGTCATTATAAAAAGCATTCGCAATAATACAATAGCAACTCTGTAATTATTGCGAACGCGAGAACTTTTTCATGTTGTGTATTATAGTTGCGTGAATAAAAAAAGTTGTACGAATATTATAATTAAATTTATTGAGCATAAAAATTTACAGCCTGATTTTTTTTATCCTTTTACGATCGTTTCGATAAATGTCTTCGACCTCTTATAGTGACTATCCTCCCGCGAGTCTGATCAAACAACTCGCAGCGATGGTGTACGACAGTATGTTAATTTTTGCGGTACTTTTTTTCGTCAGTGCGATCGCGATAATGTTCAACCAGGGTGAAGCGATTGAATCGAGCCCATGGTTCAGTCTCTACCTGTTACTGGCGCTCTTCACATTCTATGCATGGTTCTGGAATAAATCCGGGCAGACGCTTGGTATGCGGGTGTGGAAAATTCGCATAATTGGCGAGTCTGGAGGCAACCCGGGTTGGATGGTCTGTTATCTGCGACTAATATCCGCGTTACTTTCGATACTCTGTTTTGGTCTAGGCTACTGGTGGCGATTATTCAAGCCGTATACCTGGCATGACAGGCTCAGCAAGACCAGTATCATAGATGTCTCTACTGCAAACCCGGGCAAAAAGTGATCAACTGACAGAACCATGCGACTGTCGTCTGGCCAGCAGGTAAATGGCAACAGCCAGAAATATCAGGCTTGGCAACAGGGCTACCAGTACCGCATTGAATCCCCACTGAACCGCCAATTGGGTCACTAATCGGTCTACCACTACGAAAACCAGACCCAATAGTATACCGATCAACAAGCGATGCCCGACATTGCCTTGACGTTGCACCCCAAGCACAAACGGTAAGGCCAGCAAGCACATAACAATAACAGCCAATGGGGAAGATACTTTTTGCCAGAAAATCAGCTGTTCAGCACTGGAATCCAGTTTATTCTCATCCAGAAAGTTAAGATAAGCATATAAATCTGTGCTCGACATCTGCTGTGGTTCGACCGTTAAAACCTCAAGCAGCTGAGAGGACAGACTACCGTTGTAGATCAATCGATCGTAGCTTGAAGTATCCACCCTGTTTTCACCGATTATCGACCGCTCAACCTGTTGTAATTCCCATCCCTGTTCAATCGGAATTGCGCGCCCGACACTGGTAATTGATTCCGGTTTGCCTTGTTGGTCGAGTTTGAAGATTTCAATATTGCGCGCAATTCCACCCGGCAGGAGTTTATCGATATGCAATACCCTCGATTCATCTTTAATCCACAGACCTTCTTTAACGAATAGAGCCGTGGATTTACCCCGTACCAGATTTTTGACAGCACGTGCAGATGTTTCGCTGGCAGGCACAATCCATTCTGCCAGCAGAAAGCTTAGTAATGCCAATATCACTGCCGCCTGGAGAACCGAAGTTATCAATTTTGCCAATGAAACTCCGGAAGCCTGCATCGCAATAATTTCACTATTACTGGAAAGTGAACCAAGGCTCAGTATGCTGCCCAGCAGCACTGCTATTGGCATAAACTCAACCATTGATCCAGGAATACTCAAGGCCACAAATTTCGCAACCTGGGGGAGATCATATGCCCCTTCCCCCAGGTCCTTGAGCTCGCCTATAAACATAAAAAACATACCCAGACCAACCAGTGCCAGCAGGACAGTTAACGTTCCGAGGTGAATGCTACGCATGAGGTAACGATTAATTATCATGACGATGGTTTGGTGTTACGAAACAAAGAACCCTTGTTACGTCGATATAAAAGCAAAGCGGCAAACGCGATAAAAAACAGATGTACCCACCAGAAATTGATCACCATCGGCACGACTCCTGCTTCGAGCTGAGCACGGTTGGTGAAGAGAAGATTAAAATACACAAGATAAACCACGAGGGCATAACCCACTTTTCCAAATCGTCCCTGCCGCGGTGATATATGTGATAGCGGCACCGCAACAATTGCCAGCGTGGCTAATACCACCGGAATAGCAATCCGCCATTGAAGTTCAACCCGATCGCTCATTCGACTGGAAGACCAAAGTGCCGTCACGGTCTTTTGGATACTGTGTATATGTGTATCAGCAGGTTTGTTTTTCTTCTGGATCAATATTCCATGTTGCTCATAGTCGAGAAACTTGAGGTTCTTTTGACCGGCAACGCCTTCGATGCGCTGGCCGGGCCCGAGAACGAGAAATAAATCACCAGTCTCTTCATATATCTTCTGTTGCCCGGACTTCGCTGCCTCTATAATCATCGCATCTGGACTTGTTTGACTGACTATAACCTCCTGTAATTCAAGTCTGTCTTCACTGATCGACTCCATATAGAACACACCGTCGCCTTCCCCGGCCTGGTTAAACTGTCCTGCCTTGATCAGACGAAACTCGTGCTCATTTGCCCCCTGATCGATAGCCGCGAGCGCGCGGTCCTGCGTCTGCGCATTCAATACAAGGCTGAAATAGCCGCTTAACAGAAGCATTGGCAGAACAACAATTGCCACCGGCTTGTAGAAATCACGGTAGCCGATACCACAGGCATTCATGACCACAATTTCGTGATCTTTATACATGCGCCCAAAGGTAAAAATAATACTGAAGAAAATACCAATCGGCAGCAGCAATGACAAAACCTTGACCGATTGGCTCAACATAACCGCCGACAGGGCCTGTGGAGGCAAATCACCATCGGCAATATCCGCCAGCTCCCTGCCCAGCGCATTACTTATGAAAATGACATACAGCACCAGCACAGTCGCGGCGTTGGTCTTGAATATTTCCCGGGCCAGGTAGCCGGTTAGGATGTTACTCATTACTGAATTAGTGTCCGCATCATTTCACCTGTGTCAGTCTGCGTACCAGTTACTTAAACTAAGCTGAACATTCGCAGGATTTTGTCACATACGACTGGTTTTTTTTGGTGCTTCACGTATCTTATCGCGTTATCAAAGCGATCAACACCAGGAAAACCATGGAATTCAGTCTAAAACACAATGTCCCCGAAAGCGCGCGTAGCGCCTGCCAGATTATTACCGTTACGCAGGCACGAAAACTATCCAGCAGCGGACTACGCGTCGACAAGGCCAGCAAAGGCTTCCTCAGCTCGATCCTGAAGCGTGGTGACATGGAAGGAAAAGCTGGACAAACCCTGCTGCTACCCGAGGTTCCCGGGCTCGCAGTGCAGCGAATACTGTTAGTCGGCTGTGGCAAGGAGAGCGAGATGAATGAGCGCGTCTTTGCGCGCATGATCAATTCCATCGCTACAGCACTCGCCGCCTCGGGTTCCCGTGATGCCGAACTCTATCCCGCGGATATATCATTAAAGGGCCGTGACCTGGCCTGGAAAATTCGCCAGGCTACGTTGCTGCTGAGCAACACTGAGTACCGCTTCGAACAGCTTAAGAGTGGCAAACCGTCGCCGCGCAGAAAATTAGGTAAATTTAATTTTAATATTGCCAAAAAAGATACGGCCACGGCAAAACAGGCGATTGGCGAGGCAACGGCGATTAGTGCCGGGATGAGCATTGCCCGGGATCTAGGTAATCTGCCGGGTAACGTCTGTACCCCGAGCTACATAGCAAAACAGGCCAGGTTGTTGGCGAGGGGAGAAAAACGACTGCGGGTTAACGTGCTCGACGAAGCTGACATGAAACGGCTCAAAATGGGTTCGCTGCTTTCGGTCAGTGCGGGTAGCCGACAACCGGCGAAGCTGATCTCGCTGGAGTACCGGGGCGCCGCGGCCAAACAACAGCCGATCGTGCTGGTGGGCAAAGGCGTCACTTTTGATACCGGTGGAATCTCGCTCAAGCCAGGTGCCGCGATGGATGAAATGAAATTCGACATGTGCGGAGCAGCCTCGGTCGTCGGCACGATAAAAGCGGTCAGCCAGATGCAACTGCCGATTAATGTCGTCGGTATTATCCCGACGACGGAAAACATGCCCGATGGGCTTGCCACCAAGCCGGGTGATATTGTCACCAGCATGTCGGGACAAACCATCGAAATCCTGAACACCGACGCCGAGGGTCGATTGATTCTTTGTGATGCCCTGACCTACGCGGCAAAATTCAAACCCCGCTGCGTGATCGATATTGCCACCCTGACCGGGGCCTGCATAGTTGCGCTCGGCAAGATCCCCTCCGCGGTACTGGGTAACAACCGTGCACTGATCAACGATTTGCTTAAGTCCGGACAGCAAAGCGAGGATAAAATCTGGGAATTGCCGCTGTGGGACGAGTACCAGGATCAGCTTAAAAGTAATTTCGCCGATATGGCTAATATCGGCGGACGCGATGCGGGTACCATAACCGCCGCCTGCTTTCTGGCACGTTTTACCAGGGATTACAAATGGGCCCACCTGGATATCGCCGGCACCGCCTGGAAATCAGGTGATGATAAGGGTGCTACCGGTCGTCCCGTGCCCCTGCTCACGCAGTACATACTGAATCAGGTCGATAAATGACAAAAATTGATTTTTACCAGTTAAATCCACAACGCCATCGTTACGACCAGGTGGTTTGCCAGTTATGCCAGAAAGCCTATGACAGTAAGCAGTTCACCCTGCTACTGACTCAGAACCCGCAGCAAAGTCAGCACCTGGATCAAAAGCTGTGGACTTATTCCGAAGACAGTTTTCTACCCCACGACAATGAAGAGCCCGAGGGTCTTGTTACCCCGATTCTGATTCACGATAACCCCGATCCGAAGGGCAATCGGCAGTTATTAATCAATTTATCCAACTCTGTGCCAGTCTATTTCGCCCAGTTTGAGCGTGTCATCGAACTGGTCACCGATGATAACAAGTCGCAGGCGCGTGAACATTACAGTTACTACAAGGAACGTGGTTATCCACTTAACCACCTTAACCTGTGAGCGAGCAAAGCGACATTCCGGTGCTGACCGACCTGATCGAAAAGGGTATGGAAATTACTCTGTCCGATCTGGGCCTCGATGACGATCTGGATGTCAAGGCCGACGATGCACGTATAGACGATCTGGAGATCAAGACCGACGATGATAATATTGACGATATCGTGATCGATGAGACTGCACCCGATCTCGGCGCAATCGATCCATTCGAGAATAACCCGGCACTTGAATATGCCATCTACCGTATTCTCGAAGAACACATGGAACTCGCCTGGCAGGAAATCAAGCTCGCCGTCCAGCGCGATCTCAACAAGCCCTGATCCTGGAGCTGTATTCCCACATCGGCAGGCATCCCGTCAATTCACAGCAATGGGAAAACCCCATCCAGACAGATCCGGGGTAGATAGCGCCAAACCGCTTCTGCGGCCGGGTGTCATCCCCGTTGCCAGCTTTGACAGGAATCGAATTTACCGAACTTAAAGCCAGCTGAGCCGGGAATAGAAACAGTGCATTTTTGAAAGGGGGCAAGGTATAATCGCGGCCTTTCGATTTACGCCGCTTTGTTGATGGAAAAAACCTACGACCCACATTCGATTGAAGAAACCTGGTACCAACGCTGGGAAGATGCAGGCTATTTCGCTGCCCATGGCGACGGTGATCCCTATTGTATCGTGATCCCGCCACCGAACGTGACCGGCAGCCTGCACATGGGCCATGCATTCCAGGACACCATCATGGATACGCTGATCCGTTATCATCGGATGAAGGGCGATAACACTCTGTGGCAACCAGGTACCGACCATGCGGGCATTGCCACGCAAATGGTGGTCGAAAGACAGTTAAGCAAGGAAGACAAGACCCGCCATGATTTGGGCCGCGACGCATTTACCGAACGGGTGTGGCAATGGAAACACGAGTCCGGTGGCACGATAACCCGGCAATTGCGCCGCATGGGCGCCTCGCCCGACTGGGCGCGTGAAAGATTTACCATGGATGAAGGCCTGTCCGCCGCGGTACAGGAAGTTTTTATCAAGCTTTACGAAGAAGACCTGATTTACCGTGGCAAGCGACTGGTCAACTGGGACCCGGTACTGCATACCGCGATTTCCGACCTCGAAGTCATCAACGAAGAAGAAAAGGGGTATCTTTATCACGTCCGCTACCCCCTGGTCGACGGACCCGTCAACGGTGTCACCCATCTTGAAATTGCCACCACCCGACCTGAAACAATTCTCGCCGATGGAGCCCTGGCGGTTAGCCCGCAGGATGATCGCTACCGGGATTTTGTAGGCCAGCAGGTACAGGTACCACTGACCACCCGGGTTATCCCCGTTATTACCGACGACTACGTCGATCCCGAGTTCGGCACCGGTTGCGTCAAGATCACCCCGGCTCATGACTTCAACGATTATGAAGTCGGCCAACGCCATGAAATGGAAGTTATCAATCTGTTTACCCCCGATGCGGTGATGAATGAAAACGCACCGCCGGCCTACCAGGGTATGGATCGTTTCGTTGCGCGCGATAAAATCGTCGAGGATCTCGACGCCGGGGAACTATTGGTCAAGGCCGAAGATCATGTTTATAAGCGTCCCTACGGCGATCGTTCCGGCGTGGTCATCGAGCCCTATCTCACCGATCAATGGTTTGTGCGCGCCGAACCGTTGGCGAAACCTTCGATCGAAGCCGTTAAGAACGGCCGTATTCGTTTCATCCCCGAGAACTGGAGCAAGACTTATTACAACTGGATGGAAGATATTCAGGACTGGTGTATATCGCGTCAAATCTGGTGGGGGCACCGCATTCCGGCCTGGTATGACAATTACGGTAATATCTATGTCGCCTCCAGTATCGAAGCAGTACGCAGCAAGTATGGTCTCGCCGAAGATATCGAACTAACCCAGGACGAAGATGTCCTCGACACCTGGTTTTCGTCCGCGCTGTGGCCCTTCAGCACCCTCGGCTGGCCCGAGCGCAACGACCCGGCACTGAAAACTTTTTACCCGACCAGCGTGCTGGTGACTGGTTTCGATATCATATTCTTCTGGGTCGCGCGCATGATCATGTTCGGACTGAAGTTTATGGACGAAGTCCCTTTCAAGGAAGTCTATATCCATGGCCTGGTGCGTGACGCCGAAGGCAACAAGATGTCCAAATCCAAGGGCAACGTTCTCGATCCACTGGATTTGATCGATGGCATTACCCTTGACGACCTCGTACAGAAACGCACCCTGGGACTGATGCAACCGGAGATGGCACCGCGTATCGAAGCTACCACCAGGAAGCATTTCCCTGATGGTATCCCCGCCTACGGCACCGATGCGTTGCGTTTTACTTTTACCGCACTGGCCACAACCGGGCGCGATATACGTTTCGACATGGGGCGCATCGAAGGCTACCGCAACTTCTGTAACAAATTGTGGAATGCGACGCGTTACGTCCTGCAAAACACCGCTGGTGAGGACTGCACCGCCGGCAGTCCTACGCTGGCCGATCGCTGGATTATCGCACGCTTGCAGCAGGTCAGTCAGGATGTTGGCACGCACATCGAAAACTATCGCTTCGACCTGGTAACACGTGACCTGTACGAATTTGTCTGGAACGACTACTGCGACTGGTACATCGAATTGTCCAAGCCCGTGCTTTACTCGGATAACTACCCTGAAGCGTCGAAGAAAGCCGCCCGGCACACACTGATTACGGTACTCGAATCGATCCTGCGCCTGCTCCACCCGATAATGCCCTACATTACCGAAGAACTCTGGCAGCGAGTCGCACCGCTGGCCTGGATCGAAGGCGATACCATTATGCGACGCAGCTATCCGCAGGCTGACCCTGGCCTGATCGATGCTGCAGCCCTGACGGAACTCGAATGGGTGAAGGCTTTTATCATGGGGGTGAGGCAGATTCGCTCGGAAATGGATATCAAGCCAGGTAAACCTCTGCCGGTTATCTGCGACAAAGGTGATGAACTTGATCAGCAACGCATCACGGCTAATCGTGCACTGCTCGAGTCACTGGCCAAACTTGAATCGATCACCTGGCTGGATGAAGGCAGCAAGGCACCGGAATCCGCCATCTCCCTGGTTGGCGATATGCAGTTGTTAATCCCGCTGGCCGGGCTGATCGATAAACAGGCTGAACTTGCACGCCTGCAAAAGAACATCGATAAACTCGAGCAGGACGCGCAGCGTATCAGGATAAAGTTATCGAATGAAAACTTTGTCTCGAGAGCGCCTGAAAACGTGGTCGCTAAGGAAAGAGAAAAACTGGCCGAAATCGAATCCGCACTGGGCAGTTTGCGTGGGCAGGCGGAACGTATTACGACTATCTAGCGATGAAATTCTTGTGAACTTTATGCGTATCCCCGGTTCAAATGCAGCTACAAACGCAAATAATAATCCGGGGGATTCAGAGTATGGGGTTAATAGATAGACTAGACGCACCGGCGCGGACGATAAGCAACTCCTTATCAATGTTACAGTCGCCATTCCTGTTGTTTATTCGAGTTTATGTCGCCTGGGTATTTCTAAAATCGGGTATGCATAAAATTGGCGACTGGGAAACCACGCTGGTCCTGTTCGAATATGAGTACCAGGTTCCATTACTGAACTTTGAACTTGCTGCCTACCTGGCCACGTTTGGCGAACTCGTATTCCCGGTATTTTTAATCGCTGGTCTGGGCACCCGCTTAATCGCAATTGCGCTTACCCTGGTCAACATTATCGCCGTGGTATCTTACTATGCAACACTAGCGAAAGGTGCCGGCCTGGTATGGCACTACCTGTGGGGTTCGATGCTGCTGACCAATGTTATCTACGGTGGCGGTTTTTTCTCGATAGATCAGTGGCTCAAAGCAAAATTCGGTAACAGCTGATTTGTTTTCAGAACACGGGAACTCCGGGATTCGAGCGACATCAGGTTTCAAACCACCAGATAAGGCTTCAAGCGTCTGAGCACCGATGGATATGCGGCGTACCATTGCTGGTAACGTCGATTCCAGACCCGGGTAATTTTCTTGCGGGCAAGTATGCGGCTATAACTGGCTAGCGGAATGAAATGGTTGTGACCGATGCCATCAATCACGACCAGGCGAAACTCGTCGAAGCTCAGTCGTTTGACCAGAATATTGGTTGGATTCAAATCGTGAAACACTATCCATTGCTGGTAAAAATCCTGTTTCAGGCTTTCTATCTCGTCAACCACCCATGCGTTGAAACGCCGGTCATTTTGCGCAAGGTAATGATCCAGCGATTTTGACACCCGGCCATCGTCATCCAGCACCAGGTCAAAGATCGCTCCCTTGCCGAGGTTAGTATCTATCCGTCCATGAAATTTAGTCAGATAGCGGAAGTCCGCGTTACGCCTGCGCAAGTCCGAATAATAATTTATTTCACGCCAGAACCGTCCCGACCGACATTCAGGATGTAAAACCTTGATGCAGAGCTGCGCTTCGCCTGGATGTCTAAAACACTTGCGGTCAGTGCCTTCGGCAACAAACTGTTGCGTGGAAAGTGAAACTTTATCGCTCATGTAAGAAGCGTTAGCGAAGCAGATGGTAGAGCCGGATTCATCCTTGAATCGGGCTCCGGGCAAGAGGAATTGCCGTTTAATCCGCCTGGCGCCGCAGGAAGGCAGGAATTTCGAGATATTCCATACTCTCCTTGTCTTCAGGCACTTCGAGACTATCGCCAACTATCTTCTTACGAATCGCAGTTGGCCGATCCAGCTTCTTGTAATCGACCTCACCATTACTTTCAGGTTGAATTGCACTTAGCGGAACATCCGCAACCAGTTTTTCTGTGCCAAGCCCGGTGGCCACCATAGTTACTCGCAATTCACCGTCGGTCATGTTCGAATCGATTACGGTTCCCACCACCACATTCGCATCGGCCGAGGCGAGTTCGGTAATCGCAGTACCGACATCGTCAAGTTCTCCGATTGCGAGATCCAGACCAGCAGTGACATTGACCAGGATGCCCTGGGCACCGGAAATGTTGATGTCTTCGAGCAGCGGCGAGGAGATAGCCGCCAGCGCAGCTTCCTTGGCACGGTTATCACCCGTGGCCGAGCCTGTGCCCATCATCGCCATACCCATTTCGGACATAACCGTACGCACATCGGCAAAATCGACATTGATCAGACCGGGACAGGTTATCAGTTCGGCAATACCCTGCACCGCACCGCGCAACACGTCATTCGCCTTTTCAAACACTTCCAGCAACGAAGTCTCCTTACCCAGTACCGGCATTAACTTGTCATTCGGAATGGTAATCAATGAATCGACCACACCGGACATTTCCTTGATTCCCATTTCGGCCTGTGACATACGCTTGGTGCGCTCAAAGGCGAACGGCTTGGTAACTACAGCAACCGTAAGAATGCCCATTTCCTTGGCGATCTGGGCGATTACAGGCGCCGCGCCAGTACCCGTACCACCACCCATGCCAGCGGTAACGAAGAGCATGTTAGAGCCCTCGATTGCTTCCTGGATGCGCTCACGATCTTCCAGGGCCGCCTGCCTGCCAATACCCGGATCGGCACCGGCACCTAGCCCCTTGGTAATACTGGAACCAATTTGCATGGTGGTTCGCATTTCCATCTTCTTGAGCGCCTGTACATCAGTGTTGACGCAAATGTATTCGACGCCTTCGATACCCGCCGAAACCATGTGCTGAACGGCATTGCCGCCGCCACCACCGACACCAATGACCTTTATTACCGGGTCTTTGGAGTGTGAATCCATCAGTTCAAACATTTTTTTGTCCTCTTGCGTTATTTAAAAATTACCCTGAAACCAGCTTTTCATTCTTGCCAAAAGGCCGGCCTCGTTTTTGTCGTCCAGTTTGTAACCGGACAAGCCAGATTGCTGCCTGTTTCCAAACAACAGCAATCCAACACCTGTTGCATGTATCGGATTTCTCACCACGTCGACCAGTCCCGATACATACTGCGGATAGCCCAGGCGAACCGGCATGTGGAAAATCTCTTCCGCCAGTTCGATGGCACCTTCCATTTTTGAGCTGCCCCCGGTAAGCACGACACCGGCGGCGCATATTTCTTCGAACCCGCTGCGGCGTAACTCCGCCTGCACCAGGCTTAATAGTTCTTCATATCGCGGCTCCACCACCTCGGCCAGGGTTTGTCGGGCCAGGCGCCTGGGCTCGCGATCACCCACACTGGGCACTTCGATGGTTTCGGTATCCGTTGCCAGTTGACGCAAGGCACAGGCATACTTGACCTTTAAATCATCGGCATACTGGGTCGGGGTGCGCAGCGCCACCGCGATATCATTGGTGACCTGGTCACCGGCGATCGGGATTACCGCGGTGTGGCGAATCGCACCATCCGAGAACACCGCGATATCGGTGGTGCCGCCGCCAATATCGACCAGGCATACACCCAGTTCCTTTTCATCGTCGGTCAACACCGCGCTTGCCGAAGCCAGTTGCTCGAGGATTACATCATCGACATCCAGGCCACAGCGACGCACACATTTGATGATATTTTGCGCCGCACTCAATGCACCGGTAACCAGATGGACCTTGGCCTCAAGCCGCACCCCCGACATGCTGATAGGATCGCGAATTCCTTCCGAGGCATCGATGACAAATTCCTGTGGCAGGACATGCAAAATGCGTTGATCAGCCGGAATGGCTACCGCCTTGGCAGCCTCTATAACGCGCGCCACATCGGCAGCAGTCACTTCCTTTTCCTTGATCGCAACGATGCCGTGTGAATTGATGCTGCGAATATGACTACCCGCGATACCGGCATAAACCGAACGAATCTGGCAGCCGGCCATTAATTCCGCTTCTTCAACCGCCCGTTGAATCGACTGCACGGTAGATTCAATATTGACTACGACTCCTTTCTTCAGACCTCGCGATGGCTGGGTGCCGATACCAATAATTTCGATATCACCTTCGACCGTGACTTCGCCGACGATGGCGACCACCTTGGAGGTGCCTATATCGAGGCCTACGATGAGGTTTGCCGATGCCTTTTTAGACATTACTGTTACTCCAGATTGATGCTTTGTCGTTAGCTTGCAAGGCTTCTTTTTTCCAGGCCACAGCGAAACCATTGCTGTAACGTAAATCCAGGCGCTGGATTTGTTCGCGCCGGGGTAGAATCTGTTGCTGATAAATATTCACCAGGCGGTCGATTTTATGATCGATGTTTCCTCTACCCAGTTTGATTTGCAGACCATTAATCAACCCGATATCGAGTGCCCCACGGCTATCTGCATGCAATGCGACCAAACGTTCATCGACACTATTGAATCGCGCCTCCAGTCGGTAGAACTGCTGGAGCACCCAGGCCGGCTGGTGATTGGCTGCGTGGACAACAGGCAGGTGGCTGAACGACCCGGTATCAGCCGGGTAGACCTTGGCTGAATCACTTAGCAAATGCTCATCATCCCAACGCGCAACCGGTTTCTTTTCTTTAATCATAACTTTCAATTTATCGGGCCAGATACGGCGTACTGAAACTGAATCGGTCCACGAATTGGCGTACAGTGTTTGTTGCAACTCGTGTATATCGAGCGAAAAAAAGCCGTGCCCAATGTACTGATGGAGCGCTTTTGCTACAGCCTGCTGATCCAGATTCTCAAAGGTTCCAGACAATTGAATCGTGCGTATCGGTAATAATTGTTCTGCCCGGTCAAGATAGAAACCACCCAGCAGTATCGGTAGTAACAGGAAAATCCAGTTGTATGACTTGCGCCACTGAAACGAACCTGACTGCACTGCCGGCTGCTTGCGTTTTGCCTGCTTACTCTGCTTACGGAACTTAAACATTTCAGTCACCTCCTGCGAGCGTTGCTGCGAGTATCTTCAGAACCAGGTCGGGCATTTCCAGGCCGGCTGCCCGGGCCGCCATCGGGATCAGGCTATGATCCGTCATTCCAGGAACTGTATTAATCTCGATCACCCAGGGGCGCTGCTGCTGGTCCAGCATGAAATCAACCCTGCCCCAGGCGCTAACGCCGGTGGCAAGAATCGTCTCCAGGACGATCTCATTGATCTCCGCGACCTTGCTTTCACCGAGCCCGCTGGGACAGGTGTAAACCGTATCGTCTGCCAGGTACTTGGCCTCGTAGTCATAAAATTCACGCGGAGTTTCGAGCTTGATCAACGGTAAAACTTCACCACAGATGAAGCCGGCAGTGTATTCGCTACCGTCGACAAATTTTTCGGCAAATGCGGCCCCGTAACGACTAGCCGCTTGCCAGGCCGGAATCAGTTCGCTGGCCTGGTAAACCGGTGTCATGCCTATGCTCGAGCCTTCCGCCACCGGTTTAACGAATACCGGCAAACCGAATTCGGCCAGTAAGCGCTCGCAGTCGGATTCACTACGCAATTCGAAGAAATCCGGCGTCGGAATTCCACTGCAGCGAATAACTTTCTTGGTTAGAATCTTGTCCATCGTCAGGGCTGCTGCACATACCCCGCTACCGGTGCTCGGGATACCGAGAAAATCGAGAACCGCTCGAATCGTGCCATCTTCACCGCCGCGGCCATGCAGCACATTAAATACGCGGTCGACCTTGAGCTCGCCGAGTTGATGAAAGGCGCAGGCCTGCAAATCAACCGGAATCGCGTCAACGCCGGCATCGAGCAAAGCCTGGTATACGGCATTGCCACTGTTAAGCGAAACTTCGCGTTCCGCAGAATCGCCACCCATTAAAACCGCTACCCTGCCGCATTTCGCGGCTGCATCGGCGGCTGGTTTTTGTAACAACAGGCTCACAGGGCTTCCCCCACGATTCGCACTTCAGATTCGAGGTAGACATCAAACTTTGCCTTTACGCTGGCACGGATATGTTCGATCAGGGCCTCAACATCGCACGAGGTGGTAGCTGCACTACTGATAATGAAATTCGCGTGCTTGTCCGAGACGCAGGCTGTGCCAAGGCAATATCCCTTGAGGCCAACTGCTTCGATTAATTGCGCGGCATGTTTGCCGGGCGGATTCTTAAACACCGAACCACAGGATGGCTGGCCTATGGGCTGGGTTGCATTACGTTGCTGGATCAATTGCCTGATATTGGAGTCTTCACCCGCTGCGCGTTGATTGAAGCGGAACAAGGCAGCGGCAAACCATTCTGGTCGCGGCAACCTGACGCGACGATAGCTAACCTCGAATTCAGCCGCATTACGTTCGACCAGGAGACCGCGTCGGTCGAGCATGAACAGCTGCTCTACAGCGGTCCAGGTTTCACCACCGAATGCACCTGCGTTCATCGCCAGGGCTCCACCTATGGTGCCCGGAATTCCGGCAAAGAAATCGGCGCCGGCGAGTCCCTGTTTTTGGCAGAACCTGGCCAGCTTCGCGCAACTGACGCCGGATTCGGCATACAGGCTTCCATCCGGATTCAGGTGTATTTCGTTTAGTGCGTTAAGTGGTGCGATCACCTGGCCACGGAAACCGCCATCGCGCACCAGCATATTGCTGCCAAGACCCACCCACAGAATATCGACCCCGGTTTCCAGGTTGGCGAGAAAGTTTTGCAGATCCTGTAAATCGGCGGGCACGTAATAACTATCGGCAGGCCCGCCCAGGCGCCAACTGGTATGTTTTGACATGGGTTCGTCAAACATCAGTTTGCCTTTTATGGACTGCCTGCTAGCCACGCTCATTTCCCCTTCCCTGTCGGCTGATGCTGCGTCAGGAATTCTGCCGACCAGGCACCAATACTGCCAGCCCCCAGGGTGACAAAGATGTCACCATCCTGGAGAACAGTTTCAACTACTTCGTTGAGTCCTTGCAGATCCTCGACAAACACCGGGTCGACCTTGCCACGACCACGAATCGAGCGTGCCAGGGCGCGTCCGTCGGCATCCTTGATATGACTTTCACCCGCTGGATAGACGTCGAGTAGAATTAACTGATCAACATCGGATAACACCTGGGTGAAGTCTTCGAACAAATCCCGGGTTCGCGTGTATCGGTGTGGCTGGAACAAAACGGCCAGGCGTTTGTCTGGCCAGGCGGCACGAATACCCGCCAGCGAAGCAGCAATCTCATTGGGATGATGCGCGTAATCATCGATGTGCATGATTTTGCCATTGGCCACCACCAGGCCTTCACTGATCTGACAACGTCGACCAATGCCGGAGAACTCCGACAAGGCCTGTCCAATCGCGTCACCAGAAACACCCAGCTCCCAGGCGATACTGATCGCCGCGGTAGCGTTTAAGACATTGTGTTTGCCAGTTAGATTCAGCTCGATATCCAGTACTCCGGGGGAGTCAGGCAGCTGCACCTTGAAACGGGTTTTGGCGCCCCGGGCAACAATTTCACTAATTCGAACATCGGCGTCCTCGGCCTCGCCATAAGTCAGTAGCGGGCGCGCCACCTGGCTAATGATTTCACGCACCACCGGATCATCGATACAAAGTACGGCCAGCCCGTAGAAGGGCAAATGATGCAGAAACTCTATAAAAGCCTGCTTGAGTCGCTCAAAGTCACCTTCATAAGTCGACAGATGGTCATTATCGATATTGGTAACAATCGCCATCATAGGTTGCAGATAGAGAAACGACGCGTCGCTTTCATCCGCTTCAGCCACCAGGTAATCGCCAAGGCCAAGCCCGGCATGCCGGCCGGAACTGATCAGCTTGCCGCCAATCACGTAAGTCGGATCGATATCACCCTGCGCCAGCACGCTCGCAACCAGACTGGTTGTGGTGGTCTTGCCATGGGTTCCGGCAACCGCTATGCCGCGCCTGAAACGCATCAACTCGGCCAGCATTTCGGCACGCCTGACGACTGGAATACGCAACTCCCTGGCGGTCTCGACTTCAGGATTGTCGACCTCAATCGCAGTGGAAACGACTACCACATGGGCGTCGGCGACGTTCTCGCTACGGTGACCTATGGCGATATCGATGCCGAGATCACGTAAATGCCTGACCATGGCATTTTCGGCAAGATCAGAACCAGTTATATGGTAATTCAGATTATGGAATACTTCGGCAATACCACTCATGCCGGCGCCGCCGATACCGGTAAAATGAATGTTGCGAATACGCCGCATGAAGTGTTTTGAAGTCACTGTCATGACATCGCTCCGGCCAATATCCCGTCTGCCAACCGTTCGGACGCCGCCGCCTGAAATTTGGCCCGGGCATTGACTGCCATTTCCACCAGTGCATCCCGATTCTGCTGAAAAAACTTCAGCTTTAACGCCAGGCCTTCGGCACTCAATTCAGCTTCGTTGAGAATCTGGGCCGCGTTACTCTGTTCCAGGAAACGAGCGTTGTGGTACTGATGGTTATCTACCGCGTAGGGAAACGGGATCAGTAGCGACGCCAGTCCGACCGCAGTTAATTCCGCAATCGTAAGCGCCCCGGCCCGGCACACCACCAGATCGGCCCAGGCATAAGCCTGTTGCATGTCATCGATAAAACTGACTATCTCGGCATCGACGCCGGCCTGTCGATAGTTTTGCTGACAGACCTGCAAATGTTTATCACCACACTGATGCTTGATCACGGGTCGTTGATCACGATCGAGACAGGCAGTGGCCTGCGGTACAATGCTATTCAATGCGGCCGCGCCGAGACTGCCACCGATGACCAGCAACCGCAGCGGTGCCTCGATTCTGGATTGCAGGCGCGTGTCCGGTGGCTCGACATCGGCGAGACTGGCGCGCACCGGGTTGCCGATACATTCGCTACGTGGCAGTGAGGTGGCGGCATCCGGAAAGGCGGTATAGCTGCGCACAGCGAATCGACTCAGTATTCGATTGGTTAGCCCGACAATAGAATTCTGCTCATGCAGGAACAGCGGAATACGAAGCAGCCAGGCCATCAAACCGCCGGGGCCCGAAACAAATCCACCCATACCTAATACTGCCTTGGGACGAAGTCGACGCAACAGCCGCAGGGCTTGCCAGCAGGCACGTAACAACCGAAATGGCGCCATTATCAGAGTTATTGCCCCCTTGCCGCGTAAACCCTGCACGCTAAGCCATTCAATTGCAAAATCTGCAGCGGGTACGACGCGCGCCTCGATACCGGTACGCGTTCCCAGCCAGACAATATTTTCGCCACGCTGACGCAGGCATTCAGCCACAGCCAGAGCCGGGAACACATGTCCCCCGGTACCACCCGCCATGACCAGAATAGGTTTTTGCAAGCCCCGGCTCATGCGCGCACCGCCGCTCGTTTACGCGCAACCCGGGCACTGTCGCCAGACTGGCATTCATAGTAAACCCGCAGTACCAGCCCCACCGCAAATGACATGCTGAGAATGGAATTACCACCGTAGCTTATAAAAGGCAGGGTCAAACCCTTGGTGGGCAAAGCCCCCATGTTGACGCCGATATTGATCACCGCCTGCAACGTAATCAACAAACCAACGCCGTAAGCAAGATAAGCCCCGAATGCCTGTTGCTTTTGCAAGGCCAGTTTGGCGATGCCAAAACAACGCCAGGCGAATAGTGCAAACAGGCTGATCAACACGACCTGTCCAACAAAACCCATCTCTTCGG
>Ga0265306_10000002_pt1 | contig 90063 bp, 84 predicted proteins | sample Helome_3_FD_192493 | JGI IMG/M metagenome (GOLD analysis project Ga0265306, IMG submission 192493) | Marine sediment microbial communities from subtidal zone of North Sea - Hel_20160420 (Illumina Assembly) | ecosystem: Environmental > Aquatic > Marine > Subtidal zone > Sediment ... | reverse complement strand
ACATTGATGCGACGAATATCCCCATCGACACGTATCATTGGCGGTAATCCCGCCGACAGGTGTAAATCGGAAGCGCCCTGTTTGACGCCAAAAGCAAGGAGTTGAGCAATATCCATGAAGTTTCCTTATATCGTTTTTACAGGTTTTGTTTATTCATGGCGGGTTTTAACTTTCGCCCGCTAGCAAACGGATTATAATCGGGGCTTCGCTATAGCCTTGTGTTAACAGATGACTATAGTAAAAAATACAGAAAAACCTATGAAGAACATCGAAATAAATCTAAATCAGGTTCGCGCGCAAATTGCAGAGGCTGCACTCGCCTGTAACCGTGATCCGGATTCAATTCTGCTACTCGCCGTAAGCAAGCGAAAGCCATCCAGTGATATTCGTTGCGCATGGCAGCTGGGGCAGAGAGATTTCGGAGAAAATTACCTGCAGGAAGCCCAGCAAAAAATGCAGGAATTGGAAGATCTCGACATTCGCTGGCATTTTATCGGCGCAATTCAATCCAATAAAACCCGCAACATCGCCGAGGCCTTCGACTGGGCGCATTGCATCGATCGCGTTAAAATCGCCCAGCGTCTCAGTGCTCAGCGTCCATCAAATCTGGCCCCGCTAAATGTATGTATCCAGATCAATGTTGACCATGAGACGAGCAAAGCCGGCATCGACCTAAGCGAGTTGCCCGAACTTGCGCAGGCGATTTACCAGTTACCCGGTATTCGCTTGCGCGGATTAATGACCATACCGGCACCACGGGAAACATTCGCGGAACAACGTGCCAGTTTTGCCCGGCTGGCAGCGGCCATGTCTTCGTTGCAGCAACAGGGAATTGCCTGTGATACCTTGTCGATGGGGATGACGCATGACATGGCAGCCGCGATCGCTGAAGGCTCGACACTGGTCAGGATTGGTACCGCGATCTTTGGAGAAAGAGATTGAATCAAAAAATTGGCTTTATCGGCGCAGGCAACATGGCAGCCAGTCTGATCGGTGGACTAATCGCTAACCAGCATGACGCAAAGCAAATAACCGCCTGTGACGTAAACAGCGAACAATTAGAGCAATTGCATGAGCGTTACCAGGTAGAAACTTCGACCGACGCACTTGCCTGCGCACACAGTGCCGAAGTGGTCATACTGGCGGTCAAGCCGCAGGTAATGCGCGAAGTCTGCACAGAACTTTCCGCTTTGCCGCCAAACCCGGGACAACTATTCATCAGCATCGCTGCCGGCGTACCCACAGATGCGATCAACAACTGGCTGGGGGGCGAAAGAGCAATCGTCCGCTGCATGCCCAACACCCCAGCCTTGCTGCAACTTGGCGCCACCGGGCTGGCGGCTAACGCGCAGGTAAACAGTGCCCAGCGGGAATCTGCCGAACACATTATGCAGGCGGTCGGTATCAGCCTCTGGGTCGATGCCGAGTCCGACCTTGACGCGGTAACCGCGATCTCCGGTAGCGGCCCGGCTTACTTTTTTTATTTCATCGAGTTGCTCGAAGCGGCCGGGGTCAAGCTCGGATTGCCCCGGCAGACCGCCGCGCGCCTGGCACGCCAGACCGCGCTGGGCGCCGCGACCATGGCGCATGAAGATGACGTAGTCAAATTGCGTGCGCAAGTGACTTCCAGGAAAGGTACGACTGAACAGGCAATTCTTTCGTTTCAGCACGACCGGCTGGACCAGCTGGTCACCAATGCCACCGCGGCCGCGCACAGGCGTTCGCTGGAGCTGGCACAGGAATTAACCAACGACTATTAATCCGGCGACGAAGTATATCGTATTCAGGGCTTCAAGAATGCGCCAGATCAAGGCGCAGTTTGCAGCCAAGGGTTGTTCCCTTGGCAAAAGCTGCACCAAAAGTAGGCGCTTTAGGCGACGCCGAGATGGCGCATTCTTGAAGCCCCTATCTCTTTGATGTTAATTAAGTAAGGCCAACGCGTGTCTGACCACAGGCTGCGTTATCAAAACTTGCTTTAGAATGACTAAAGCGGCGTTTTGATGCCTTGCTGCGGGCAGACACGCGTTGGCTGAATACGATATACTTCGTCGCCGGGTTAATAGGTACAGGCGATATGGGTTCCGGGTATTTGATATCACCGTTAATGCTGGTCATTAACACGTTATTCGATTTATACATTTTACTGGTTTTACTGCGCTTTTTATTACAGATGTTACGCGCTGATTTTTATAACCCGGTATCGCAGTTTATCGTCAAGCTGACGACTTATCCGCTAAAAATGTTGCGTCGCGTTATCCCCAGCGTTGGCGGACAGGATACCGCGGCAATCGTGTTATGCCTGGTGCTGATTTATGGAAAGTTCCTGTTTTTGCGTTTACTGTCGATCCCGGCGGTACAGATCGGCGGGGTTATGGCGCCACTCACCGGGGTCAGTTATGCTGGCTTGCTGGTGTTTTGCATTGCCGACCTGATTGCGCTGATACTAACCGTGTTCCTGGTAGCGGTCATTATCCAGGTTATTCTGAGCTGGATAAGCCCCGGTCAATACAACCCTGTCATCGGGCTGGTGCACAAGCTTTCCGATCCGGTACTCAAGCCAATACGTAAATTGATTCCATCACTGGGCGGACTCGACCTGTCGCCGCTGTTTGCCACCCTGGCGTTGCTGGTCGCCAAAATGCTAATCGTGCCGCCAATCGTCTATCTCGGCAATTTTTAGCGATCGCTGGCTGTTTCAGCCAGATGGCGAGCCTGAATAAACTCACTGTGTGAAATGTAAAGCAAATCGGCAACCTGCCGTATTAAGTGCTCTTCGTAGTGGTCTTTCTCGCCATCGGCATAGACCATATGCCACATCATCTGGATGACCCGCAACTTCATTGCGTGATCGTAATGCTGGTTGATCAGGCGGGTAATATGCTGGATCGAAACCAGGCGATCAGCATCCGCCTCGGCCTGCTCAAGCAAGGCATCCAGTTCCTCCACGGACAGTTCGAATTGTTGCTCGAGCAACTGCCTCAGCCTTTGCCGTTCGGATTGCTCGACACTGAAATCGGCCCGGGTCACTTCGACCAGTAATACCGCCGTCGCGACCCGTAGTGTGTGCTCCAGGTCTACAGTACTTATCTCGACAGTTTCGATAGTCAGGAATTTAAGCAGAATTTTTTTCATAGGGATTATTGATTGCAAACTCGATCGTTTTATGCAAAATCTATCGAATAGATCAATAAATTTTAACTATTATGACCCTGACCGAACTTCGATACATTGTCGCCGTTTCGCAAAAGAACCATTTCGGGAAAGCGGCCCAGGCCTGTTTCGTGAGTCAGCCTACCCTAAGTATCGCGATAAAGAAACTGGAAGAAGAACTGGGCGTGCGTCTGTTCGAGCGCAGCTCAAAAAACGAGATTCGCATCACCGAAATTGGACAACAGGTGATCAACCAGGCCTATATCGTACTGCAGGAAGCACAGATACTGATCGAAATCGCTCAGCAGGGAAAAGATCCCTTATCAGGCCAGTTCAAGCTTGGAGTTATCTATACCATCGGACCCTATCTGCTACCCAGCCTGATTCCCAGGTTGCGTGAAACCGCGCCCAACCTGAAACTTATTATCGAAGAAAATTTTACCGCGAACCTGTTCCAGTCGCTGAAGCAGGGCGCGCTCGATGCAATCATTATTTCCTACCCGTTCGACGAACCCGGAATCGAGACAGCCGCGCTTTACGATGAACCGTTTATCGTCGCCCTGCCGCGCAACCACGAATGGAAGGATCGCGAGCAGATTCAACCTGAAGACCTTGCATCGCAGGATTTGATGCTGCTCGGCGCCGGGCATTGCTTCCGCGATCAGGTCATAAAAGCCTGCCCGGACTGCATGTCGGGTGACAGCGAATTAACCCGTACCCTGGAGGGCGGTTCGCTGGAAACCATACGGCATATGGTAGCGGCCGGCACCGGAATCACTGTTTTGCCACGCACCAGTATCCTGCACAGCCAGAAGAATGAGTCGTTAATCGTCACCAAACCGTTTGCCAGGCCGTCACCAGGTCGCACCGTGGCAATTGCCTGGCGCAAACACTACCCGCGTAAAGAGGCGATTTTCACCATACGCGATACCATTCAGGACAGTCCTCTAGACGGCGTCGATAATATCCAGTCGGTCGCGTGATCGAGGAATTTCTGCAGCAGGAGCGAGAGCTCGAACGCGCCAAAATCGTCAGCGAAACCGCCAAAATTCCATGGCTGGAGTTACAACGTTTTTTTGCCGCCGGGAAAGTCATGTTGGTCGCTGCAGAACTAGACCTGGTCGATGTCGCTTACGCCTTCCAACTCGACGACATCGAGCAGGTGAAAACCTGGACCGAAAACCAGCAAGTCAGTCCGGTGAACGACGATCAGGCGAAACAGTGGGTAGCTGACGATGCCTCGTTATGGGCTGTCGTCATCAAGCCCTGGGTACTGGTGCAAACCGTCACCCCGAAATCCTGAACAACTCCCGCAACAGGCATCGCCATCGACAGAAATCGACCTTGCTGCGCTTACAGCCTGCCGATCGATCCTGAAACCGGCATAGTTGGCAGGTTTCCGCTCCAGTGTCGCGGCTACACCTGCCGGAAACTGTGGCAGAATCCAATTTCTGTAGTAGAATTGCGCTCCCGATTTTTGAGACTGACCTCATGTCCCGAGTTACCGTTTACAGCACAGCGAGCTGCCCGATATGCGTCAGGGCCAAGGCGATGCTGGACAAATGGGAGATTGCCTACGATGAAGTTATGATCGATGCTGACGAGGCCGCGCTGAAAGAGTTCGCCGAGGTAACAAATGGAGCACGCACGGTGCCGCAAATCATTATCGATGGTAATCCTGTCGGTGGCTTTTCCGAGTTAACCGAGTTACATATGGACGGCGAGCTCGACGAACTTATGCAGCAGGACTGATTATTAATCATGCCCGAATCAAAAAAATCCACTTTTCGCATCCTGTTTCATAATCACAACAAGATCTATGAACTCTACGCGCACCAGGTCAGCCAGTCGCAGATGGGAGGCTTTATCGAGGTCGGAGAAATAATCTTTGGCGAACACTCCAAACTGCTGATTGATCCGGCTGAGGAAAAACTGAAGCATGAGTTCGGCAACGTCAAGCACACTTATATTCCACATTTCGCAGTGATTCGCATCGATGAAGTAGATCGCAGTGGCAAGAACCGGATCCTCGACAATGACGGTTCGAGCGTTACCAGTTTTCCGGGGCAAGCGAGTATGCCGCAGAATTCATAGGCAGGACCCTGCCGTTGGCAGCCATGCGCATTTCAGTCGTCATCCCCAGCTACAACCGCAGACACACGCTCCAGCGCGCGCTGCAGTCAGTATTCGATCAGACTTCCCGGGTAGATGAAGTTATCCTCATCGACGATGGTTCTAGCGATGGCAGTAGCGAAATGGTCAGGCAACAGTTCCCCGGGGTTATCGTTTTAAAACAGCCAAATCTCGGGGTAAGCGCTGCCCGCAATCACGGTGTTGCCAGGGCACGCTACGAATGGATTGCGCTACTTGATTCCGACGACAGCTGGCTGCCGCAAAAAATAGATCAAATCCGCAAGGCCTGGAAACAGCAGCCTGATTTCGTGTTGTATCATTCCGATGAAATCTGGATACGTCGAGGTGTGCGCGTCAATCCAATGCAGAAACACCGCAAGTGCGGTGGCTGGATATTTGAACAATGCCTGCCTTTGTGTGCGATATCGCCATCGGCCGCCGTAATCCGTAAATCAACGCTCGAGTCGCTCGGTGGCTTCGATGAAAATTTACCCGCCTGTGAAGACTATGACCTGTGGTTACGACTATGTCATCGATTCCCCGTGCACCATGTAGCACAGGCACTGGTCACCCGATATGCCGGGCACGATGATCAACTGTCACAGCAACATCCAGTGATGGACCGCTTTCGTATCCGCGCGCTACATCGACTGGTGACCACGCAGAATTTACGCCCCGAGTTCCGCCAGGCTGCCGAGGCGGTGCTTTTGTCCAAGCTCGACATCCTGCTCAATGGCGCCATCAAGCATCAGAACCAACCACTTATTGAAGAGTTCGGCCCGTTGCGTGACACCTGGAGCGGTAAAAATGTGCGCGTATCGCTATGTTGATCTGGGTATGTGCGCTGCATTGTGAAGCCAAGCCGGTTATCGATTTTTATCGCCTCAAAAAGTCACATGATGACAACTCTTTCGATCTCTATCGTGGCGATAACATGGCTTGTATCATCAGCGGAATGGGTAAGCTTGCCAGCGCTGCTGCCAGTGCCTGGATTGCTGCCAGATATGAAGATGCGGCCTCGATAGCCTGGATAAATCTCGGCATTGCCGGGGCGGCTAGCTATGAACTCGGTTCGATATTCGCATTAAACCAGGTCATCGATGCCGATACCGGTCAGCGCTTTTACCCTGCCCCCGGTGCAGACTCCGCACTACCTGGCTGCGCCTGTTTAACCCTGGGTCAGCCCAGCGAGGACTACCGGGACAAACAGCTGTACGACATGGAAGCGAGTGGTTTCATGCACAGTGCGCTGCGCTTTAGTAGCGCCGAGCTGACGCAAAGCATAAAAGTTGTCAGTGATAATCAGCGGCATAAAACCGGTAAAGACCGACCCCGAATCAGCGCTCTGATTCACCGGCATATCGAGCTGATCGATCGGCAGGCGAACGCCCTGGTTGCGCTCAATCAGGAAATTGCCGCACTCGAAATTCCCGCCGAATCCTGGCAGCAGTTGAACGCAATGGCACATTTCAGCCAGACGCAAAAGAGCCGTCTGCGAGTACTCTGGCGCTACCTGATGAACCGTGACCTGAGTTCCGAGCAGCTATTTAAAAAAATCGCTACCTGCGCTTCGAGTAAAGCCATCATTGAAGTCCTGGAACAGCTCAGCTACCAGCAGAGTGAAGGCTTGTAACCTATGGTCAGTCGTGTCTATGTCGAAGCAGAAATTCGTGATCACCCGCGTACGCAGCAGTTGCTCAAACGACTACGCAAATTACCCGTGGTTGAAATCGAACATTTTGGCGAAGTATTCAATCCTCGCGCGCAAAACTTTCGCCTGCAGAAAAAAGATCCGGCCATCATTATCGCCGCCAGGAAACAGGGGCATGTGCTCGCGGCGCCTGAAGGTTACGGCCTCGGTGGAGACAAAAACTACTATTTCTCGCACATGCTCAATTGCATCTACGATTGCCGCTACTGCTTCTTACAGGGGATGTACCAGTCAGCCCACCAGCTACTATTTGTAAACTATGAAGACTTTGGCGCGCAGATAAAACATATCGCCGCCCGGCATCAGGGACAGCAGGTATGGTTTTACTCCGGATATGACTGCGACAGTCTGGCCAATGAACCGATGACGGGCTTCACCGATTATTTCATTCCGCTGATTGCTTCTGTCGATAACGCCTGGCTGGAACTGCGCACCAAGAGCACCCAGATTCGATCGATGTTAAAACTACAACCGGTCGCGCGCGTGGTAACCGCTTTCAGTTTTAGCGACCATTTCAGCCATAGCAAACTCGAGCATGGTGTTCCCACGATCGCCAGGCGTATCGATGCAATGCGTCGGCTGATCGACGCCGGCTGGGCGGTTGGTTTACGCTTCGACCCGGTCGTTTATCACCAGCATTACCAGGCCGCATTCGTGAAACTGCTGAATGAGATTTTCAGCGAAATTGATCCACAAAAACTGCACTCGGTAAGCCTGGGCAGCTTTCGACTAACCCGGGATCATTTTCGCAAGGTGTCGCGCCTTTATCCGGAAGAACCCCTGTTTGCCCAAAAACTGGAGCTCAATAATGGTATTATCAGTTATCCGCTTGAGCGTGAGCGGGAAATGATTGAATTCTGCGAAACGCAACTGATGAAACATATTCCACGGCAAAGCTACCATCCCTGCGAGTGGCATGGCTGAGGGAAAAACCGCGTTGATCACCGGGGCCAGTTCCGGTATTGGCCTGGCGACTGCGCGCCTGTTGCTGGCACAGGGTTACCGCATAATCGGGATTAGCCGGCGTGGCCAGGTAGCCGAATTCGAAGCCGACAATTTCTCCCCTCTCGCACTCGATCTCGCCAGGCTCGAACAACTCGAGTCAAAAATAAACGAGTTAATCGAAACTGACACAATCGATTGTTTTATCCATGCCGCGGGAAAGGGCCATTTTGGCTCCATCGAGCAGTTTTCAGTCACGCAAATCGAAACTTCGATTCGCGTAAACCTGACCAGCGCGATGGTAATATGCCGCAGCCTGGTGCCCGCGTTACGACGCCAGCGTAAGGGTCGGATCATTTTTATCGGTTCTGAATCAGCACTGCAGGCGGGAAAGAAGGGCGCGCTATACTGCGCCGCCAAATACGGGATGCGCGGCTTTTGCCAGTCGCTACGCGAGGATTGCAGCAGCGACGGTATCCAGGTAAGCCTGGTAAACCCGGGTATGGTACGCAGCCCTTTCTTTGATGAACTGCCATTCGAGCCCGGACCGGCAGCAGAAAATGCCATTGAAGCAAGCGATGTGGCAGAAATTATCTGCCAGATACTGCAATCCAGTCCTGATATCGTCATTGACGAAGTCAATCTTTCACCACGTGTAAAATCGATTAACTTTGCTAAAAACCGTCAAACAACCGGCCAGCCAGAGTAGCCAGAAACTGGTTGTCTTGCCGGAATATCCTTGTACACTCTGATTTTCTCGCCAGAAAAACACTTAAGCCATTGAAACTACAGCAGCTTCGCTTTCTCGATGCAGTCGTACGAAATAATCTCAATGTCTCGGCGGCAGCGGCAGAACTTTACACTTCACAACCCGGTGTCAGCCACCAGATCAAGTTGCTGGAAGACGAACTCGATATCCAGATATTCGAACGTTCGGGCAAAAAACTGACCGCTATTTCACCGGCCGGGCATGCGATTCTCGAACATGTCGCCGATCTGCTCAACAGTGCGAAAAATATCAAGCAGTCAGCGCGCGATTTCAGCAACAGCAATCGCGGTAGCCTGACTATCGCCACTACGCATACCCAGGCCCAGTTTATTCTACCGCCTATCCTGCAACAGTTTTCACGCAAGTATCCACATATTGAACTGCGCGTGCACCAGGGTAACCCCAAATCCATGTGTAAACTGGCCGCCAACAATCAGGTTGATTTCGTTATCGCTTCCGAGGTAATCGATGAGCGCGATGAACTGGTTACGATACCCGCCTACCGCTGGAACCGATTTATCGTGGTGCCGCCTAATCATGAACTAACACTGATTAAAAATATCACGCTACCCGACCTGGCCAGATTCCCAATCCTGACTTACATGCTCGGCCTGACCGGTCGCTCGCAGCTCGACAAAACTTTCCAGCGGGCCAAGCTTGAACCGCGGATTGCATTTACCGCAACCGACTCCGATGTCATCAAGACTTATGTGCGCCTCGGTATGGGCGCTGGCATAGTTGCGGAAATGGCTTGTCGTGACGAGAATTCTGACCTGGTTTATATTGATGCCAGTCATTTATTCCCGGATAGTGTTATCAAGATCGGTTTCCGGCATTCGCGCCACATATCAGCATACCAGTTCGAGTTCCTGCACATGATTGCACCCTATCTTGAAATGGAAATCATCAGGCAGATAGCAAGTTCGCGCACCCTGCAGGATCGCGAGAAACTGTTAGAACAGTCTGCAATCCCCAGCTTTCGTGACATGCGAAACTCGTTAAATGAATTAAAGGTAGTCGGCTGAGTCTAGCCGGCCTTTTGTTTGCCCGGCTCGTCAACGCTAAGCAACGTCTGAATGGATACCGGTTTGCCAACCGTGTAACCCTGAATATAATCGACGTTAGCCTCGCGCAGCTTGTCGAACATGGTATCCGACTCAACGAACTCGGCGATCACCTTCATATCGAGGCAGTGCCCGACCTCAGTCATCGAACGTATAAAAACGTAGCTCTTGTCATCTTCGAGAATATCGCGTACGAACTCACCATCGATTTTCAGATAATCGACCGGGAATTGCTTCAGGTAGCTGAACGAGGATAACCCGGTGCCAAAGTCATCGAGCGAAAACTTGACTCCGAGTTCCTTGATCGAATTGATGAACTCGACCGAACGTTCAACATTATCCACGACTGCAGTTTCGGTAATCTCGAAACACAGGGAATTCATATTGATACTACTTGCTTCCAGGCTCTCGCGGAGAAACTTATGGAAGGTTTGCGAACCGATACTGCGTCCCGAAAGATTGATCGAAAACATCACCTCGCCCAGCTCGTGCTGATGCTCCTGCAGCCAGGCAATAACGCTGCTGACTACCCAGTTATCAATACGTTCGATCAGGTTATAGCGCTCCGCAGGCGGCAGAAAATCACCGGGTGAAATAATGCTGCCATCGGCACTGCGGTAGCGAATCAAAACTTCATAGTGAGTATGCTTTTCGTCTCTGTCGATGGAGACTATGGGCTGTACGTAGAGACAAAAGCGATCTTCGGAAAATCCTTCCATGATGCCTGAAACCCACTCCATCGATTCTTGTTGGGCCAAAACTTTTTCATCGTTTTCGTCGATGTAATGGTATTGATTACCCCCATTTTGCTTGGCCAGAAAACAGGCCGTGGTAACCTTTGAGTAGTACTCGGCATACTCATCGCTCACGCGCCCAAAAGTCATCACACCAATACTCGAGGTTACCTGGTAGTCCTGGTCGTTCCAGACAAAACCCGAATGCTGTATCTCGATTATGATCTTCTGGATGACTAACAGCGCAGGCTCCATCTCGAAGAAGGGCATAATAATGCCGAACTCGTCACCGCTTAAGCGCGCTACGATATCGGATTTGCGCACATGCTTCTTAATCACCTTGCTCACCTGTTTCAGTAACAAGTCTCCAGCGGCACTACCACAGGTTTCATTGACGACCCGGAACTGGTCCAGGTCGAGGTAAGCAAACACATGCTGGACGGTGGTGTTACTGTTCTCGGTAACCAGGTTTTCGAATTTTTGCTCAAACGCGCTGCGATTGAGAAACCCGGTTAGCTGGTCGTGACTGCCTTCATAACTTAACTTGCGCCGCAGTTTACGGTCTTCCGATACATCCTTCAGGATGATAACGAAACCAACATCCTCAGCTTCCATATCGATCATCGGGGAGGCCGAGAACTCGAGCTCGACAATATTCCGGTTCGGATCGAAAAAAAACATCGAACTGATCGAGAGCTTGCGGCTAAGCAACTGGCTAACGTCGACAATGCGCGTGGTTTGCCGATTAGCATACAGAATCAGCACTTCATGGATCGGGGTATCGATAAGTGCAGCCTGCTTGTCGCCAAACAGTTTTTCAGCGCTGGGATTGATCAGTTTGATACGGTCTTTGGAGTCAATAACGATTACCGGGTTAGTAATCGAATCGAGAGTGGTTGAGATAAAATCCTTCTCCGAACGCAGTCGTTCCTCGATTTGCCGACGTGAAATAGTTTCGATCTCAAGACCCTCGACCATTTCGTTATAAGCTAACACCAGATCTTTCAACTCACTCGGCAGTTTTTCTTCGCCTATCGATGCATATTTGCCGGTTAACAACGCACCGACGGAATTGCGCAACTTGTTCATCGGCAGGAAAGCGCGATTTAACATAATCATCACCAGCACGAGCGCCGATACCGTTGCTATCGTGGTAATAATGAAGAAACTGGTTTCAGTTTTTGCGAGGCGCTCGATAACCGGCTGCTGATCAAATGCTGCACTTATCGTTGCCGCAAGAAATGCATCGTCCCCATATAGCTTGTAGCTTGGATAGAGAAAGCCACCTTCACTCTCCTCGACCCACGCGTCCGACAGGTAGAGACTGGAACCCGAGCCATGAACAACTTTCAATGGCATAGCGATAGCCTGCTCTATTTTCTTTAAACCATCTATCGCATAGGCCACTACATGCAGATAAGCTTCTGCTTCCTGGTCACCTATCGGCACCAGCACTTCGCTAAAAAGCTGGGCATCGAAACTGCACAGCGAGTAGCTCGGTGTTGACAACCGGGCCAACGATCCCCCGATCGACTCGGTGGCCGTGGCACAACCCGTATAACCCTGCGAACCATCATCAGAAATCTGCGCAAGTATTTCACCATCAAGATCACGCACAACAATGGCCTTGAGCCTGAACCACTCTGGCGCATCCTGGTAACGATTATAACTTTCCCCTAACCAGGTCCTCATTTCGGCAACATCACCTTTTGCCAGTAGGGCCTGGACTGGCACCTCACTTTTCAGCTTCAGGGCAAATAACCTTTGCTTGTCGTAGAATTCCAGGATCGCTTCGCCAGCTTCATGCTGGAGCACCGATTGCATCGAATCGATCTGGGTTTCGATGGCGTGATTGCGATATACATGGGTACTGTAAATCGCGAGTCCATAGGCGAGCGCGCCTAACCAAAGCAACGCGAAGCTGATGATGAACTTGAAACTGTAGAGACGATCCAGCACTGTGCTACTCGATCAAGCAGGGATATTCCTTATCCTTACCGAGCAGGTGCCTATTGCAGCAGGCTGAAGCGATCTGAAGAACACCGACACCGTTATCAGCGAGGTTTCCGTTACTGTAAGACGGCATTGCCGGAAGTTTAGCCTGGACCAAATTTGGTAAAAACGCAGGGTCGGCTTTAATCGACGCGAGGGCCATGGAATTGAATGAAAAAACCAATCTAGAGAATATGGTCGAGCCCAGCAATTGAGACCGAAAAACGCCTGTTTTCATCATAGCAATATGCAAAATTAATCGATATTTTGATAAATATTTTTCACCTAATTACATTAATTATCAAAAACTTAGGCGATATTCTTAATTTAAAGTCTAACAAGATACTCCGGTACCGCCCAAACCACAATAGCCTGCAGGATTTTTTTCCAGGTATTGCTGGTGATATTCCTCGGCATAGTAAAATGGGCCGGCTTCGAGAATCTCGGTCGTTATCCGAGTATAGCCTGCCTGCTGAAGTTTGTGCTGATACTGTGCCAGGCCTAGTTCTGCGACCTTTCGCTGACTGTCCAGATGATAATAAATTCCAGAACGATACTGGGTTCCCTGGTCATTGCCCTGGCGCATTCCCTGGGTGGGATTATGCGATTCCCAGAACGTAGTCAACAGCGACTCGAAGTCGATTTGTGCCGGATGATAGACCACCAACACGACTTCGTTATGCCCGGTCATACCGGAACATACTTCCTGGTAGCTGGGGTTCGGCGTGTGGCCGGCAGCGTAACCAACAGCCGTAGTATGGACACCGGGAAGATTCCAGAACTTACGTTCAGCCCCCCAGAAACATCCGAGTCCGAGCACCACCTGTTCACAATCATCCGGGAAAGGTGCAACCATCGAGGTCCCGAGAACGGCGTGTATCGGATCGAACTGAAGGGCTTCGTCGCGGCCGGGCAACGCTTGCGCCGCAGTGGGGATTTCGGTTGGTCTGCCAAACATGTTTATTTTCTCCAGGTTGTTGCCATGACGAAAAATCAGTTGTCACTGGCCGATTTTAATTCGATCCAGGCGGGTGCGTGATCAGATGGTTTTTCCATCCCGCGAATATCATAATCTACCCCGGCATCGACTACCGCAGGCCGCAGTAGTTCCGAAACCATTAAATGATCGATTCGCAGGCCGCGTTTTGGTTCACGTTCAAACCCGCGACTACGATAATCGAACCAGCTGAAACAGTTATCCTCTTCGGCATGGCAAAGACGAAAACCATCGTGCAAGCCGAGCGCCTCGAGCTGCCTGAACCATTCGCGTTCCTCCGGTAGAAAACTGGTCTTTCCAGTCTTGAGCCAGCGTTTGGCGTTATCGGCACCGATACCGATATCAAGGTCCTGCGGCGCTATGTTGTAATCGCCCATCACTACCAATTTCGTGCGTGTCATATCAAAAGCGCCGAGGAATCGATTCAGGTCCTGATAAAATCTAGTCTTGGCAGGAAACTTGATCGCATGATCACGACTCTCGCCCTGCGGGAAATAGCCGTTAAAAACCAGCATCTGCTCGCCGTCGATTTGAAATTCACCACCGATGAAGCGTTTTTGCGCATCCTCGGGGTCCCCGGGAAAGCCATAGCGAGGATTACTGCAGGTCTGGCGGGACAGTAGCGCGACCCCGTAGTGGGTTTTCTGCCCCATATAGGCCGCCTGGTAACCCATCTCGTTGATCGCTTGCAGTGGAAACTCATGATCCTGAACCTTGGTTTCCTGCAGACCGATAAATTCCGGCGCGTGTTTATCAATCACCTTCTGCAGTTGATGCAGGCGCTGGCGCAAGCTGTTTACATTAAACGAGACTATCTTCATGTTTTGCATCATCCTCAAATTTTCGCAGAAAGTCGGCCAGGGTTTCTTCACCGAGGCGCAATTCGAGGTCCCGCTCGAGCTCGCGCAATAAACTGTCAACTGCCGCATCGCTGCGAAAACGTTCGGTCTGACCATCATCCTCGGCCTGCCGCGCGCTGCGCAGAATATCTGCCAGCCTTATACGCTGCAAGGAAACTGCCGGCAGATAGTGCGTCGTTTCCTCTGCAGACTGCGAAATCCAGCCATCGGCCTGCAACGCATCGAGCATTCGTTTCAGCACATCGACAGGTACTTGCTGACTGATGGCGAGATTTTCAAGACTGGGCAACAGTGTAGATTGCCGATCATGCGCGCGCGCAATGTCTACCATCGCCTGCAACGTCAACTGGTCGCGCATTAGACTACTTAAATGGAGATTATGCTTCTTCCATTTTAATTGCTCGGGGTTTTGGTAATAGAACGAAATGCTCGCCCCAACCAGTAAGATAATCCAGCTCAGGTAAAGCCAGATCATGAACACCAGCGCGATCGCGAACCCGGAATAAATGGCGGTGTAACTTTTAGACCCACTGACAAAAGAAGTGAACAGCATGCCGCTGGATTCCCACAGGGCCCCGGCGATCACGGCCCCGTATAGTGCCGAACGTATCTGTACCCTGGTGTTAGGCACCAGCATGTAAATGAAGGTAAATGCCGCGATGATCAACACGTAGGGCAGCAGATTGCCTAGCAGATGTAACAGCCCGCTCATATACGGCACGCTGTTTAAAATCTCGACTATATGATGACTGCCCAGCGAGGCGGTAATACCGACCGCCGAAAATACCAGCACAGGGCCTACCATAATGACACTCAGATAATCGCTGAAGCGCTGCATCAGGCTGCGACTGCTGTGTAAGCGCCAGGTATGGTTAAACGCGGCTTCGATTTTTTGAATCAGCGAAATCGTGGTGTACAACAACAGCACCAGGCCGAGGGCGCCAAGCACGCCGATTTTCATGTTATCGACGAAACCCACGACGTGCGCACTTAGCTCGGCGCTTTGGTCACCCATGGGCGCCAGGATACGCGCCAGGGCAGGCTCCAGCTGGTCGTGGACGCCGAAACCTTTTAGTACCGAAATACTCACTGCCAGTAACGGCACCAGGGCTAACAGCGTGGTATAAACCAGGCTCATCGCATGCAGGGTAATCATGCCACCCATAAGGTCGCGACCGACCATGAAAATTATCTGCAGAAAATGTCGCCAGGGCGAGCGCGCGGTCCCGGTATCACAAGCGTTATAGCTCCAGATGTACTCATTTATTTGCTGACGCATCCCTATCTCAGCCAGTAAAGGCTTCCTTTGAGTTCAGATATTCGACCTCGGCAGCCGTACTGGGGCGCCCCAACACGGCATTACGGTGAGGAAAGCGTCCATAGGTTTCGATGATCGCATGGTGATGACGGGCAAAACGCAAGTTGGATTCCATACCGGGTTGATCAAATAATTCCAGGGCCAGTTCCTGATCGGCAAGATCTTCGCTGTGCATGAACGGCATATACAAGAAAGCCTGTTGTTCGACGGGAAGCACTCCGGCAAAACCTTTTTCGATAGCGACCCTGGCCACATCTCGTGACCGGGCCTCGGTGGCAAAGCTAAGCGCACTGCCGCGATACATATTCAACGGAAACTGGTCCAGAATGATAACCAGCGCCAGGCAGCCCGGCGCCTTTTCCATCCACTGATCAAGCTCACCCCGACCCGCCTGTTGCAGGGTATCCTCGAAGCGCTCGCATAACATACGGTCGAACTCCGGGGTCGAGTTGAACCAGAGCTTGCGAATATCATCAGAGAACCAGAAATCGATAATCTTCTGTGGCATTAATACCTCACTGTTGCAGGTCATGTTAACAGTCTTTGCAGAGGGCATCGACTTGCCCGCGCAAGCGCTGTTGCAACTGCTTACGACCCTCAGCACCGGACTCGCGTTCGAGCAGTTCCCAGTTACGATTCTGTATTGCTTTCTCGATTAAAAGGGTGCCCGGGTCATCGCAAGAGCGCGCAATACAACGCATAACATACTTCTGCAAGCTCACAAAGCATAGCTCAAATCCCTTGTTGCCCCGGGTAAAGGCTTCGATCTCGCGTTGCTCAAGTTCATTGAGCGCCACGTCAAAACCCGCGAAACGCAGCAGCGCTACAACCTGGGCCGCATCCATCGTTCGCAGGAACTGCGTCATCCAGATCGGTAACTGTTGCTGAATGCGCTGTTGCATTAGTTGTACATCTGCATCCACAGCCGGCTTGAGTGGATGGAGCACGGCAATCGAATGCTCACCAGTTGATTTACCTCTGCCGTAACTGACATGAACCAGGGAGAATTGCGCCTGTTGCCAGAAACCCGCGGAGGTCGGGTCGAGCGCAAAGCTGGCACCGAGATAAGCGAATGAATTTTGTTGCCCATAAACGCTCGCGCGCTCAAGCAGACGTGTTCCCAGACCCCGGCGGCGACAGGCTTCGGCCACGGCGATCCGTTGTACGCGTATACCACGATATTTTGCGAAGTTTCTTATGCCCGCCTGCGCGGTCAACATTTGCGCCAACAGGTGCCCCCGGGGGCGCCGGCGACCAAGAAAAATTTCCTCGCACAAGACTTCATCGAGACCACCCTCGATATTTAGCAAGACGGCACCAACGACCTGTTCAGCGCTGCACGCAACGATTAGCACCAGGTCGGGATTCTCCATCAGCATGCGCAAATCGGATGGACGGCTGCGATAGTGGGCCGCATTCATCAAGCGGTAGACCTGTTTGAGCAGGGGCAAATGTTCGGCGTCTCCCGGGTTTTCCAGCAATTGCAGTTCGCAGGATGCCAGCTGCTCCTTTGACACTTCGCCGAGCGATGGTTCGCTGTTTAACATTAATGTGCGATTGAGCCAGGCTTCCAGTCGATCACCCTGACACCAGCGCACCGGCATTTCCAGCTCAAGCTGCATCAGCCTGGCTGCCTCCATCTGCGCCACGAAACGGAGCATGAATCCTCGCCCGGTACCTTCATAGCCGCCACTGGTGGTCGCCATTACCAGCCGTGGGTAAAACCTGTGCAATTGCCGTAACATCGACTGGGGCAGCATCGCCGCTTCATCAATGATCACCAGGTCTGCTGCAGGGTAGCTTAGTAAAAGACGATCAGGCGCGACAAATTCGGCGTCTGCTACCAGGCCTAGCAATTGCGCCGCGGTTTGTCGAGAGTTGGCGGTTACCAGTATGCGCAGGCCAGGTTGCAAATGTTTGAGTAATAATCCCAGGCAGGTACTCTTGCCGCGCCCACGATCGGCGTTGATCAGCGCGATTCCAGCCTGCCCACTTGCCAGCCATTGTTCGATTCGCTGCAAGCAGTGACCCTGCTCCGCCGTCACCCCCCGCTCGATCGGAGTCGACGTTAACACCGGCAATGGCGACATCGGCCCGGTTTCACACCCGGGTGTCAGCAGGATTCCAGTTTCGGCATCCGCCCCAAGTGCGCCAAAAAAATACTCCGCAAAGCGCGCGCGTCGGGATCTCGATTGATCCTGCCAACAGGCATAACGATCAGTTCGCATATCCCAATCTTCGACTGGCGGCGACAGAGTCGTTAAAACCCCACCCGACTGGACCAGCCCCGCGGCAATGCATAACACATCCGGATTAAAGCCATCGAAAAGGTCCAGTACCACGAGCCTGGATTCACTACCGAGACAGGAATCGGCCGTACCGAATGAAACCGCCGATTCCACCAGCTTTCGATTTGACAGTACCAGCATCGAATTATCCGCCGCGAACAGCTTTGCAAACTGCTCATCGCACCAGGATCGGGGCCCCTGTAACGCGACCAGTTGCCGCTGCTTACTATGCAGTAACTGATCGAGCAAGGCGGTCATCCAGCTATTAATATCGATTGCCGACATGGTAATTTTTTGTTAAAAAAAGCAGCTCATTATAGTTGAGTGACAAGTCATGACCAAAGATCAGCAAACCCAGGCGGAAGCCGCGGCATTTCGCGCGCTGGTAGCCCATCTGCAAGAACGCAGCGACGTACAAAATATCGACCTGATGACGCTTGCGGGATTTTGTCGCAACTGCCTGTCCAAGTGGTATTCCGCTGCCGCTAAACAACTGCAAGCGGATTTCGACTATGCCACTGCCCAGGAATACGTCTACGGGATGAGTATCGAGAACTGGAAACGCGACTATCAAACCAGCGCGAGTGACGAGCAAATGCAGCGCTTCGAAGACAGCAAACCGCTACACGCTAAAATCAGCGGCTATTAAGCGGAGGCCGTTTGCAGCAATTCGTGCCGGTATAACGAGACGGAGCTGAAAATTCAGCTCAACAACAAACTCTTATAGCACGACTCATTGAGACTCCCTGAGTTCACGCCGCAATATCTTACCCACATTGGTTTTCGGTAATTCATCCCTGAACTCGATTATCTTTGGAACCTTGTAAGCGGTCAGATTCTCACGGCAATGCTCAGTTATCGCCGCTTCATCGAGCGCGGGATCCTTTTTCACGATGACTGCCTTGACTATCTCGCCACCGGCTTGATCCGGCACGCCGATGACACCCACTTCGAGCACCCCGTCATGACCCGCTACAACGGTTTCAATTTCGTTTGGAAACACGTTGAATCCTGAAACCAGGATCATATCCTTGAGACGATCAACAATTCTGAAGAAACCAAGTTCATCCATTTGCGCGACATCGCCCGTTTTCAGCCAACCATCGTCGGATAGCACCCTGGCAGTTTCTTCGGGTCGCTGCCAGTAACCCTTCATCACCTGGGGACCGCGTACGCACAGTTCCCCGGTTTCCCCCTGAGGTAACAGATTGCCCTTGTCATCCTGCACTGAAACCTCGGTCGATGGCACCGGTAAACCGATGCTGCCACTATATTCCTGCAAGGTGAGAGGATTGATACATACCGCGGGAGAGGTTTCGGTTAATCCATAGGCTTCGAGTAACGGCGCACCGGTCAGATTTTTCCAGCGTTCAGCCACTGGTTGTTGCACCGCCATGCCGCCGCCCAGCGAAAGCTTTAAATGAGAGAAATCAATTTGATCGAAACCCGGCGTGTTCATCAATCCATTGAACAGCGTATTAACGCCAGTTATCGCGCTGAACTTGAGGTGTTGCAATTCTTTAACGAAAGCGGGCATATCACGCGGGTTGGTAATCAGGTAATTAAGTGCTCCAACCTTCATGAAGGTCAGGCAATTAGCGGTTAGTGAAAAGATGTGATAAAGCGGTAGCGCCGTGATAATGACTTCTTCCCCCTCGGTAATATCATTCTCGAGCCAGGCCGACGCCTGTTGCATGTTCGCAACCATATTGCCATGGGTCAGCATGGCACCCTTGGCCACGCCCGTGGTGCCGCCGGTGTACTGTAAAAAAGCAAGGTCATCGTGGTTGCATGACACCGGGCGGTGACGCTGGGTAGAACCCAGTTGCAAGGCTTGCTTAAAGGTTACCCGCCGTGGCAACGAGAACTGAGGGACCATTTTCTTCACATACTTGACCACCAGGTTCACGATAATCGATTTCGGGAAATGCAACAGGTCGCCAAGTTGCGTAGTCACAACATGTTGTACCGAGGTTTTGTCGATGACTTCGCCAAGCGTGTGGCAAAAATTTTCCATCACGATGATAGCCTTGGCACCTGAATCTGACAGCTGATGCTCGAGTTCCCGCGCGGTATACAGCGGGTTGGTATTGACCACCACGAAGCCGGCGCGTAAGGCCGCGAAAATTGAAACTGGATTCTGTAGCACGTTAGGCATCATGACTACAACGCGATCACCTTTTTCCATGCCGGGCAGGTTTTGTAAGTAACTGGCGAGTTGATCGGTAAAACGATCCATGTCGCGATAGGTCAGCGTCGTCCCCAGGTTACTGAAACAGGGTCTCTCCCCGTAACGCTTGACCGCCTGTTCGAAAACATCAGTGACTGACTGGTAGGCGTCGAGATCGATCTCTTCCGGGACCCCGGAAGGATAGCTTTTTAACCAAACCTTCTCCATTTGCTCACCCCCTCCCAAAAAATCTGGCTATGTTTTTAATTGATAGCGAGGCTACGGGTTTTTATTTTGCCCTTCTGGCCCGCTTCTTGTTAGCGACCGGTTTCTTTTTCACTGTTTTACCGGCCGACCCGGCGACGCCGGATTTATTTGTCATCTGGTCGGGCGTAAAGTCGTCAACCGCAACAACCCTGGCCGTCGCCGACCGGGCTTGCAGCAGTATATCAGCTTCCTCCGGTGTTACCTGACCCGACTCCAGCAAATTGTTAACCCACTGAGAATAATCTTCAAGTCCATGCTGGGTAATATGATCGTGACGCAAGCGACGCTCGATCGGCTCTGCCTTGATCACCTTGTGCAATGCATCTTCGAGACACCCGGTAATATCATCGGGATCGTCGCTTTGATAAATACCCGCGGTCAACCGGTCACGCGCTGCCCCCGGTTTGAGCAGCAGCGATGCTACCCGATGATTAAGCGAATCGTTAGGTGGGCGCAGGCTGAGTCCCAGCGGAAATATCGAGTGCCGGATAATCACCCCTAACCATTTAACTGGAAAGTTGCGCAAAATTTCATCGAGCGCTACCTGTACCTGGAAGAGACAGTACTTGGCCGTCCATTCGAGGAGCGGCAAATCGCTGCGGGGCTGACCATCTGCTTCGAATTTTTTCAACGCCGCTGAAGCGTAAAACATATACCCCAGTGCGTCGGCAAACCTGCCGGAAAGCATTTCCTTACGTTTAAATCCACCACCCAGGATCATCAGCACTGTATCAGCTGTCACGGCAAAAGCCGCGCTCATCTGACCCAGCCGCCTGTAATAATCCCCGACCCGACCCGGGTAAGGCGCCGGGGCCAGATGACTGCCGCTGATTCCATAAACAAAGGCGCGGCAGAAATTGGTTATAAAATATTCGACATGACCGCGTAAGGCCTGATCGAAAGTTTCTTCTGCGTCAGACAGGTCTTCCATCGTCGCAGCTTCCATCTCACGCACCAGGTAAGGGTGGCAACGGATCGCACCCTGGCCAAAAATAATCATGCTTCGGGTCAGAATATTTGCGCCCTCGACCGTGATTCCGACCGGGACAGACTGGTAGGCACGAGCAAGATAATTCGACGGTCCCATGCAGATTCCTCGTCCACCATGGATATCCATCGCATCGTTGACAACCTGGCGCATGTGCTCGGTGTTATAGCATTTGAGGATCGCCGTAATTATCGAAGGTTTTTCACCGCTATCGAGCGCGCTCAGGGTCAGCAGGCGCCCCGACTCCATCATATAAGTCATGCCACCGATACGTGCCAACGCTTCTTCTACCCCTTCAAATTTACCTATCGAGGTATTGAACTGCTTACGAACATGGGCATAAGCGCCGGTATGACGGACGCAGGATTTACCCGCCGCGACGCCTACCGCCGGCAGCGAAATACCGCGACCCACCGACAATGACTCAACCAGCATCCGCCAGCCGTTACCAATATTTTGCTGCCCACCGATGATGAATTCCAGCGGAATGAAAACGTCTTTGCCACTATTGGGACCATTTTGAAATGCGGCGTTCAGTGGAAAATGTCGATTACCTATGGTGACGCCAGGCGTGTTCGCCGGTATCAATGCACAGGTAATCCCCAGGTCTTCCTGTTCGCCAAGCAATCCATCGGGATCGTAAACCTTGAAGGCAAGACCCAGCACCGTGGCCACCGGCCCGAGGGTAATGTAACGCTTTTCCCAGTTCAGCCGTAAACCCAGTACCTGTTTCCCCTCGTGCTCTCCCATACAGACCACCCCGTGGTCCCTAATCGCGCCAGCGTCTGAACCCGCAAATGGTCCAGTCAACGCAAAACAGGGGATTTCACGTCCATCGGCGAGCCTTGGCAGGTAAAAATCCTTTTGTGTCTCAGTACCATAGTGCATCAGTAACTCGGCCGGACCGAGGGAATTTGGCACCATTACCGTTACCCCTGCCGATATGCTGCGCGCTGAAATTTTAGTGACTACACTGGAGTGGCCATAGGCCGAAAACTCGAGCCCGCCATAGCGCTCTGGAATTATCATGCCGAAAAATCGATGCTGCTTGAGAAATTCCCAGATCTCTGGCGGCAGATCCATTCGTTTATGAGTAATATCCCAATCGTCGATCATCGCACAGAGCTGTTCCACCGGACCATCGATAAAAGCCTGCTCTTGCTCACTCAACACCGGCAACCGGTAATCCTGCAGGACCTGCCAGTCGGGGGCACCCCTGAACAGCTCAGCCTCCCACCAGACGCTACCGGCCTCGATGGCATCACGTTCGGTAGCGGACATCGGCGGCAGTATTTTGCGAATGCGCTGTAACAACGGTCGCGATACAAACTGTTGTCGAAGCTGCGGAACTCCCAATAACACCGCAGGCACCAGGAATGCAGCCCAGAACAGCAGTCCCCAGAAAAAACTGAACCCGTCTGCCAGGGTAAAAACGACAAGGAATAGTGCGCTGGCCAGCGCCAGACTCTGAAACGAAAATTGATGCCGGGTGATTACATACATTAATGCAAACACGGCACCCAGTAGAATTAGTATATTCATCAGGATAAATCGAACGCTAGTGAGTCAGACAAGCAAAGGTTAACAGTATAATAAATTGACCCCGCCATCAATATATAGTTTCAAATTGAAACTATTTAAATGAACCTGGTTTAGCCAATGCTTCGCGAAGTATTCCTGCAGAGGTTAACTGGCCACGCAGCTGCTACTTCCGACCCGACAAGCCGCAAAACCATTGGTTTTTGAGGTAATTCAGACATTGGCTATATATTCTATATTTACATTTAACTATAGCTGATAAAAGCTGAAACTTTTCTGCCGACCACGGTCCCTGGTAAATAGTTCGGGTATACACGAGTTAATAATCTCCAGTTCGATAAAAAACTTAACATTTTGCCAGCAAGGCCGATAAAGGCGCTAAGCAATCTGTAGCCAGGACCCCTGGTAAAACCAACCTGGATGCTACGCGTGGATAGATGAATTAACTTATGCCCGAAGCCAAGATTCTCATTGTCGATGACACCAAGGCCAACCTGGTAGCATTACAGGTGCTGTTAAAGCCTGTTGAGGTCGACATAGTAATCGCCGAATCCGGGGAACAGGCGCTGATGGCGGCGTTGAAAAATGAAGAACACATCGCGCTGATTCTGCTGGACGTGGTGATGCCGGTGATGGACGGATTCGAAGTCGCCAGATTGTTACACGAAAATGAACACACGCGATCGATACCCATTATTTTTATCACCGCAAATCAGGACGATGGGCAAATCGAAGAAGCCTACCTGTCCGGTGCGGTTGACTATATTCAGAAACCGATTCGCAAAACGGCGCTCATCTCCAAGGTTCGTGTCTTTCTCGATCTCTGGCAGTTACGTCATGGCCTGGAACTGGAAGTTGAACAACGCCGCATCGCCGAACATCGTGTCGAGCATCTGGCTACCCATGACCCGTTGACCAACCTGCATAATCGACGCGGGCTTTACGAAGAGCTCAGCGAACTAATATATCGCTCGCAGCGCTACAAGTACTCCAGCGCCGTCATCTATGTCGACCTCGATGGTTTCAAGCACGTGAACGATCACTTCGGTCATGAGGCCGGCGACAGGCTGTTAACCCAGGTTGCGAGCAACTTCAAAGCTATCGTGCGTCAAACCGATTCCGTAGCCCGTATCGGTGGTGACGAATTCATCGTTCTGATTACCGATATCGATGGCGAAACATCGCTGATTACAAAAATCGAAAGCTTGCTCAAAGAAGCGTCCAGGCCACTTGAATTCAAGGGTCACAAAATAGCGATTGGGGCCAGCATCGGAATCGCGCTTTATCCCGAGCATGGCGACAATGCCGAAACCCTGCTGCACCACGCCGATCAGGCCATGTACCAGGCGAAGAACCAGGGCAAGAATACGTTTCGTTTTTTTACCGAAGACATCAATGAAAAAGCACATCGACAGCGCGAACTGCAGGATAACTTGCGTAAAGCACTTCCCAACGACGAGTTCTCGGTTTTTTTTCAACCAATAGTCGATGGCAAGACGGGACAGGTAGTATCGGTGGAGGCGTTACTGCGCTGGTATAGCGCAAAGCTCGGACAGGTCTTTCCGGATGAGTTCATACCCGCAGCGGAGAGTGCCGGACTGATACCGGAACTCGGCTGCTGGGTGTTAAAAAATGCACTTGCTACCGGTGCCCAGTGGAACAAGCGATTTGGCGTCGAATTACGCATAGCCGTCAACGCTTCATCGATACAGTTTCGCAACAACCTGTTATTTGAGGCTATCAAGGAGCAGATCGATACTCATGACTGGAATCCCGATTTGCTCGAAGTAGAAATCACCGAGGGCCTGTTACTGGATGATTCAGCCGAGGTTAATACCTATATCCAGGCGATCAGCGATTGCGGGGTGAGACTCTCGGTAGACGATTTCGGTACCGGTTTTTCTGCCTTGAGCTACCTGAAGAATTACCCCGTAAGCACGGTAAAAATTGACCGCAGCTTTATTATGGATTTGCCCGGCGACAAGGAAAATGAAGTCCTGGTGCAGGCAATCATCGCGATGGCGCACGGTTTGCGCCTGGAAGTTATCGCCGAAGGTGTCGAAACTGCCGAGCAATGGGAATACCTGCGCGCGCTCGAATGTGATTATGTGCAGGGCTATTACTTTGGTAAACCGATGCCGCAGGCGGACTTTGAAGATTTCCTCATAGAGCAGCTCGACAAACCGGTTCTGGCCCAATCCTGACCAGCCCGGCTCGACCTGATACCCGTGTTACTGCGCCTGCTTGCGTTGGCTGGCTTGCAGTTTCTGCTGACGTAACAGGAAAAAATTGGCAAACCAGCTAGCCAGTAGTTGCGCATCTTCACTATTGCCCCCGCTCATTGTCGCTTTCGCCTGTTCAGCAACCTCCTGCGGTACCACGTTACCGCCAAACATGTCCAGCAGGGCAGATTCGTAGGCAGCTTCGAACTCGGGATGTGCCTGTACACTGATGATCGAATCTCCATAGGCGAGTCCCGCGTACGGGCAAAATTCAGAGCTTAAAAAGACTTCTGCGGCGGCTGGACATTTAACTACCTGGTCCTGGTGGAAAACATACATCCTGGCCTGTCGCGAGTCGGTCTTCATCCAGGGATAGGTCTTTTCGAGGTCATACCGATGCAGGCCCACGCCCCATCCTTTATCCGATTTAACCACCTCGCCGCCGAGCGCCTGGGCAATAATCTGGTGTCCGAAACACACTCCGATCAGTGGAATCTTCGCGGCTGCCAACTCGCGAATAAAATCCTGCAGCGGCGCCATCCACTCAAGTTGATCGTAAACACCGTGTCGTGAACCGGTAATCAACCAGCCATCGCAGGCGTAAATCGATGGCGGCATTTCGTTATTTAGTACGCAAAACGTCTCGAATTCGAACTCATGCCCGGCCAGCCCGATAAAACGTTCGAACATAACCGGATAAGGATCGAAACGACCTACCATCTCGTCCCGCAGCAGACCGGCTTCGAGGATTCCGATTTTCATGAATACTTCCTGATAAGTGGCTCGAGCAGTATATCAGCGACGGTCAATTGCCAATGATATTCTCTCGATATTATGATTAATGTGATCATATTTTATCGGCTTTACGGGATGATTGGCAACTGCACTATTGGTGATGCGCCTGTATTTGTGATTAAATATTTCGTCACGCCCCGTGGAAACCAGTTCATGAAATCAAGTGGTTCAGAAGCATTAAAGCTGTTAATGACAGAAAAAACGAATGACTTGAAAACTCACCAGTGGGTCTACCAGTTACTGCGTAATAACCTGTTAAGCGGCCGCATCGAGCCGGGAAAACCCCTGACCATTCGAGGTCTTGCTGAAATCCTTCATGTCAGCCCGATGCCGGTGCGCGAAGCGCTACATCGACTGGCCTGTGAGGGTGCGGTTGAGGTCAAGAACAACCGCAGGGTAATCGTGCCGTCAATGACCGCAGAGAAATTCAGTGAACTTTGCGAACTTCGCATTCTGCTCGAAACCCATGCCGCGGAAGGTGCATTACCCTATATAAATGAAAAAGATATCGCAACTCTGGAGCAGATTGATGCAAAGATCGACGACGCCGTCGAGCGTGACCAGGTCGATAACATCAGCCTCTACAACCAGGAGTTTCATCGCTATCTGTACTCTGCCAACCCATTCCAGATTTCGGTCCCGTTAATCGAAAGCCTGTGGCTGCAGCTCGGACCGTTTTCACGAATCGCAATCAGCAAACTGGAAAAAGTCTACCTGGTCGACCGTCATGTCGAGGCCATCGATGCGTTGAAGCAACGTAATCTGTTTGGCTTACGCCGCGCGATCGAAGCGGATATTCGCGACGGGATAGCATCGATAAATACAGTTGCAGGCATTCATGATTATTTCAGGGGAGTCGCCTGATAATCGTCTCCCGGTAAATTTGTTGATCACTTTAATTTGGCAGAAAGTATTGGCCCAGGGTCTATACGACGCCAAATTCACACGATACTGTGATCACAAAAATCATTAATACGAACAGTTGAATCCATGTCCAATGACGCATAAAGATAGCAACAGACTAAAGCGTGAAATCAGCAAGTTTTTGCAGGCCAACCCCGAGGTAAAGCAGTTTGAGGTACTGGCCACTGATATTTGCGGGCATTTTTTCGGCAAGCGCTACCCGATCGATAAACTGGCGTCATTTGCCCGGGAGGGGCTTGCAATGCCGGCAAGCATGTTTGTCGTGAGTACTCTGGGCGAACCACTGGACGGCCTTTACTATGGCCTCGATGATGGCGACCCGGATGCACATTTTTACCTGGTCCCGGGTAGTCTGTGCCTGAACAACTGGGGTAACAGGCCGCGCGCCCAGGTGCTGGCAACCACCAATAGCGCCGCCGCACCGGCATATTTCGAGCCGCGTCATGTGCTACAGAAAGCGGTCGATGCATTCGCAACCAGAAAATGGCGACCAATGGTCGCCTTCGAACTCGAATTCTACCTGTTCGAAGCCGGGCGTGATGCCAACGACCTGCTGCAGGTCGTACGCAACCCTAAAACCGGTCGACCGGATACCGCGACGGTCTTGTCGAGTACCCGTATCGGCGACTTCGAGGCAGTCATCGATGACATCATTCACGCCTGTCAGACGCAGAACATAGATACCGGGGCAATTTCATCGGAACTCGGGCCTGGTCAGTTCGAGATTAATTTCAATCATCACGATGACGTGCTCAGGGCGGCTGACGAAACCTGTCTATTCAAGCGTACCGTGATTGAAGTTGCCAAACAGCATGGAATGAACGCCAGTTTTATCGCCAAACCGATGCTGGATCATGCCGGCAATGGCTTACACATGCATATCAGCGTAGTCGATAGCAAAGGCAAAAATATTTTTGCCGGCCGCGACAAGGCGCATACGCGACTGCATCATGCGATTGGCGGCCTGCTCACGACGATGCCGGCGGCAATGTCATTCTGGGCGCCAAATACCAATTCCTACCGCCGTTTTCTCGGCGGCACCAGCTGTGCGCCGGTCAGCCTGACCTGGGGCGACGAAAACCGCACCGTTGCATTTCGTATCCCACTCGCCAAGCAGGGTGCGTGGCGGATTGAAAACAGGGTACCCGGCGCTGACGCCAATCCCTACCTGGCGATGGCAGCCACCCTGGCTGGCATGTTACACGGCATCGAGAACAAGCTTGATCCGGGTGATGCGACCACGGCAGCAGTGGACGGTCGTGATGAAAATCTACCCCTGAACATGTCGAAAGCACTGGCAACAACGGTTTCCAGCGAAGCCCTGATCAATACTATGGGTCGCGAGTTTGTCGAGCTATACTGCCGTCACCGCAGCGCCGAAACGGCAGCTTTCGAAAACTACATAAGTCCTCGCGAGTATGACTGGTACCTGTAAATGAGCACTGAAAATTTCATCGACAGCTATTCGATCTACGCCAACATATACAGCTATATGGGCAGGCCGCTGTCCCGCGACCCGAACGATGCCGACGCGTTTGTCATTGGACTACCTTACGACCTGGGCACCAGCGGCCGCTCCGGCACCCGCAGCGGTCCGGGAGGGATTCGCAGCGCCAGCTCCAATCTGCGTTGGGAAGAGAAACGCTGGCCATGGGATTTCAACCTGTTCGAGCGAATTCGGGTAGCGGACTATGGCGACCTGGAGTTCCCGACCGGAAATCACGATGGCCTGTTTGACCAGGTTGAAGACCATTACGGCAAACTGCTCGCGGCGGGTAAAACCATACTCAGCCTGGGCGGTGATCATTTTGTTACACTGCCTCTACTGCGCGCGCATCATAAACAATTCGGCAAGCTCGCGATGATTCATTTCGATGCGCATACCGATACCTATAAAGAAGATGACGCAGTCTACAATCATGGCAGCATGTTTTACCATGCGCCACGCGAAGGCCTGATCGATGCCGACAAAAGCATCCAGATCGGTATACGTACCGAGTACACCGAAAGCCGTCATGAGTATGAAGTGATCAGCGCCGCCGTCGCCAATGACCTGAGCGTCGAAGCCATCGGCGAACGTATCCATCACCGTGTTGGCGACGGTCCCTGCTACCTGACCTTCGACATCGATTGTCTCGATCCGAGCTATGCACCCGGCACCGGCACTCCGGTGGTGGGCGGTTTGACTTCGGATCGCGCGCTTAAAATCATCCGCGGATTACAGGGAATAAACCTGGTCGGTATGGACCTGGTTGAAGTTGCACCCTCTTACGATCATGCCGAGATCACATCACTGGCAGGCGCTACGCTGGGGCTGGAAATGCTCTACGTGCTAGCCGCGAATCGTAAATAGGAAATCTTGCTACTTACCATTTATCGTTCCACTCCCGGTCAGAGCATCGTCAGGCGATACCTTCAAGCCTGCAAATCAGTACGAATCAGTTCGTAGTTGCTTAAAACGTTTCAGGCGATCAGGCTCCTGCCTGTTCGAACTGGAATTGTGACCGATGAAAATGAAGCGGCTGGAAATAGATCTCAGACGCAGGCTGAACGGACCCGTGTACCTGGCGTCGGCGCGCGCTCCGCTCGCCGAGCATTTGCTGGATTCCGACGACCGGCAGCGTCTGGCGAGCTTCACCACAACTGATCGCAAAAAACAGTGGCTGCGCGGTCGCAGTGCGTTATCGGCAGTTGCAGCAAAACTCGATATCGAGACTCAACTATCCGCGCTCAACCCACCCTGCCCAGGAATTTCGCTCACCCATAACGATAAAATTTCAATCGCCGCCGGCATCGGCACGGCACAGGGAATCGGCATTGATTTCGAATCCTGGCGACAAATCGAACCAGCCATGCTGCGCTGGTTTTTGACTGAAACCGAACAGGAGCAACTCACGGTACCGTCAAACTTCACCCGGCTGCGCTTGTGGACAGTCAAGCAAGCCCTGTTTAAGGCCAGTGCCGCAAACCATGGATTACTATTGACCGATTTTGAAATTGACGAGGTCGCGGAAATGACCGGTCGAGCACGAAATTACAGCCGTGAAAACAGCGAGCTGCGTTATACCAGTTTCATGTTACGCCAGGGCTTACTCAGTATCGCCATTGAAGACTAGCGAAATATCGAAATAGCAGCGCAAACTTGCGCGCCTCTGCATGGGAAATAACATCGTCGCTACTGTTTTTTGAGAGCTGACTCAATTTCAGGCATTTCGCGCGCAAACAGCGGCGCGTAGATATCCTTTCCTGATTGCAGGTAGCGCGCCGCGGAATGGCCATCGTAAACCGCCGCAGCGATTGTACCGGGCGCATTGCAATCGCCGATTGCGCGCAGTGTTTTAAAGCGATGCTCCTGTTCCAGCAAGGCCTGGTATAACACATCATCCGATTGCCGCGAAGTCACTACGATCAGGGTCTCGAAATCAACCTGCTGTTGGTGGTTATTGCTGTAAATGTTAGCAATCGTCGCCTTATTCCCGACAACCTTCAGCAGTTGATGCGAAACAACTATCTCTACTCCCAGGGCCAGTAACCTCGACTGAATTTTCTCCTGCTCCAGCGTGTATTCGGTCCAGATGGACAGCTTTGACTCCGGGGTTACCAGGCAGACATCATTGCCCTGATCGCGACATCGCTCGGCGATGCTACTACCCATAAAATAGTGATCGTCATCGTAAATCAGCACCCTGCCGCCGATTTCAGCACCGGCAAGTACGTCGTCCGGAGTTAACACCGATACATTTTCGAGACCTTCGATCGGAAAAGCATGCTGCCGACCGGTACCATCACGGCGCCAGTGAGCTCCGGTTGCAATCAATACATGCGGTATTTGCAGTTCTATGATGTCGTTCGCGCTCAAATGATTGCCCAGGTAGATCTCGACGTTGGGGTTTTGCCTGATCTGGTTCTCACGGTAGTCACGTACCCGTGCATAGCTCGCCATTCCCGGCAACTCACTCTCGCGCACGATCCTTCCCCCGAGAACCTCGCCGGCCTCGGCCAGGGTCACCGCGTAACCCCGATTGGCAAGCTGCATGCTGCATTCAAGCCCGGCAGGACCAGCACCTACCACCAGTACCGCGTCGTCGCTAACTGCGGCATCGATTTTTTCCGGGTGCCAGTTTTGCTTCCATTCCTCACCCTGGGTTGGATTTTGGGTACAGCGAATTGGCGCCACCATCATGTCCTGGGCAACGCATATGTTGCAGCCGATGCATTCACGGATGTCCTCGATGCGGCCCTCATCAATCTTGCGCGGTAAAAACGGGTCGGCAATCGAGGGTCGCGCCGCACCGATCAGGTCGAGCACTCCACGCCTGATTTGCGATACCATCGCATCCGCCGAAGTAAACCGCCCTACCCCGACGACCGGTTTACTGGTCAGCGTTTTGACAAACGCGGTGTAAGGCTCCTGGTAACCTTCGTTGGGCTCAAAGCGGGCGGTAGCCGAGTCATTAGCCCAGTCGCTGATATTGACATCCCACAGATCCGGAATCTCGGCCAGCATACCGACAATATCGCGCCCTTCTGATTCAGCCTGCAATCCGTCAGGCCCCATTAATTCATCGGTCGCGAAACGAAACGCAATGGCACATTCGTCACCAACGGCTTCTTTGACATCAGTTAATACTTCTTTTGCGAGTCTGACCCTGTTTTCCAGGCTACCGCCGTACTCGTCACTGCGCTGGTTGTACTGCGGTTTAAAAAAGTGCTGTAACAGGCTCAAATTATGCCCGGCATATACATAGATGATATCGTAACCCGCCTGCCTGGAGCGCTGCGCCGCCTCGACATGCCAGCGCCGCACGTCGGCGATGTCACGTTTGTTCATCGCCCGCGCCTGAATCGGAAAAGTATCGCGTACGGCAATCGCGCTCGGGGCCATCGGTGCAATGCGGCTGTATAAATTCGGCGCATGGCTCGCGTTGTAAGCAAGCTCGATGCCGGCGAGTGCACCATGCTCATGCACCGCATCGGTCATCAAGCGATGCTGCGGGATGTCTCGATCGTCCCAGATTCGACCCTCGATAAAGGGTGTAGCATCCGTACTCGGATGTATTTCAACTTCCTGGGTGCAGACCACGCCCCAGCCGCCCTCGGCTTTGACGCGACGATTCGCGGCCTCGGCGCGCGGGCGCCCATGGCCCAGCACGTTACAGTGCGGCACCTGGAAAAATCGATTCGGCGCCGTCACCGGACCTATCTTCACCGGCTCAAATAAAATATCGTACTTTGGATCTCTTGCCATTACACCACTACCCGATCTCGTTTAAATTCAACTTCACGACAGCCCAGTTCGCGCGCTGCTTTATGCCCGGCATACACCGCGGCTGCGATGATGCCGGGAGCCCGGCAGTCGCCGACCCGTTGCAGCGACAAGCCACCCTTAGCCTCAAACTCATCGCGGCGCGCATCAAGCTCGCTCCAGAGCTCATCGTCTGGAGTACGCGCGCTGATCGGCACCAGGTAATCCGCCTGAATTTTCGAATGCCGCTTACTATAAACGCACTCAAGTACTGCTTCACCAGGTTCCCAGGCCACCAGGCCACGGGCCGTAACCATTTCCACGTCAGCTTCGATCAGCGCCTTCATCGTCAGCGAATGCTCCTCAGTGTGATGACTCCATCCAGCCAGCGACGATTGCGGTGTCACCATGGTGACTCTTACACCGGCGGCGCAAAGTTTCAGCGCGATTGCGCTGCCGAGATAATAGTGATCATCGTCATAAATGACCACATGCCCGTCGGGCATAAATCCACTTAAAATCTGCTCAACCCCGATCACAGTGTCCAGCTCGTATCCGCCAAAGGGCTCGTTACTCCAGCGACCCACGCCATCACTGCGCCAGCGTGCCCCGGTTGCGAGAATGATATGCTTGCTGTCGAGATCAAGCACTGAGTCGGTGTCGAGACGATTATCCGGGTAGATCTGCACATTCTCCATGCTTGCCAGTTGCCCCACACGCCAGTCGCGCACGCGTGCGTATTCGGACAATCCAGGTAAGCGCGATTCATGGTTTATACGCCCGCCGAGTTCCTGCCCGGCCTCGGCGAGAATAACCTGGTAACCACGCTGCCCTAACGCACAGGCCGCTTCCAGGCCTGCCGGCCCGGCACCGACGACCAGTACCGATTCATCCGCATGTCGGGATTCGATTCGATCAGGATGCCAGCCGCGGCGCCACTCTTCACCCATGGTAGGATTCTGCGTGCAACGAATCGGCACCGCCAACGAATTGTGTGCATAACAAACATTGCAGCCGATACACTCGCGGATATCTTCCGGGCGCCCCTGGTCTATTTTGCGCGGCAAATATGGGTCCGCAATCGAAGGTCTGGCGGCACCGATGAAATCCTGTGTGCCATTGACGAGCTGGGTCAGCATGGTATCGGGGGAAGTAAACCGCCCTACGCTCACCACCGGCTTGCTGGTCATCGATTTAACTTTCGCGACCGCCGCCTGATGCGATGCTTCCTTGACGAAGCGCGAACTGCCCATTTCATAGCGATAATCGCTCACCGTGATATCCCACAGGTCAGGTAACTCGGCAATCTGCTGGAAACATTCGATCAAGCCCTGGGGATCATGATCGAGTTGCATCGGCATCGAATAGCGGACCGCAACCGCGCAACGCCCGACGACGATTTCGCAGACATCTTCGATTACTTCACGCAACAGGCGCACCCGGTTTTTCACTGCGCCGCCATATTCATCGTTACGCTTGTTGAAATATGGATTGAGGAAATTGTGCAGCAGGTATTCATGGTTACCATAGACATAAACGATATCGAAATTGGCCGCCATGGCACGCCTGGCGGCGTTCCTGTGCAGATCACGAAATTCACGGATATCGGTTTTGCTCATGGCCTGGCTTTGTACCGGCACACCCAGGGAGGATGCATTGGGCAAACTCGCCACATCGAGTGCAACTTCACGGCTGTATAGATTGGGCGAGGTATAACCACCGTACCAGAGCTCGACCCCTGCGAGCGAACCCTGCGCATGCACCGCGTCGGTCATCAGTCGCAAATTTTTGACATCATCCTCGTCGCGCAGACTCTCGCTCGGGTATGGCGAATCATCGGAACTCGCATGAATCGAGCAGTACTCGGTACAGACCACGCCCCAGCCACCCTCGGCCTTGACGCCACGCATAGCCGCCAGCATCTGCGGCCGGTGGTGACCCATACCAGTGCAATGCGGCACCTGGTAAAACCGGTTCGGTGCGGTTACCGGGCCGATTTTCAGGGGTTCGAATAATGGATCGTAACGCGGGTCGCGAGCCATGGACTATCTGACTGCCGTGACTTTACCCTGCGCAAGCATACCCTGGTTTACCTGCTTCATGCTGCCCTCCGCGGGTGCCTCATCAAGCGATACCACCGGTAGAATTTCGCGCAGCCGGTTTTGAAACGAAGCAACGCCCAGCTCCAGGTCAGACAGCATCACACCGTCGAAGGCGCTCGAGCGCATGCCCGCGGCAGCCCATTCGATCAGTTGAATATCTTCGTCGCCGACGTCCATGTTGATATCACGATTCAGTTCACGCGCCTTTTGCATTTCGGCACGATCATCCGGCAGGGCATAGGTCACACCGGCCATGACGCTCTGCTGGTTGCCGGTCGGGTAAATCTGGTAAATCTCGATCTGATCGGGAAACAGCGTCAGCACGAAACCGGGGAACAGCCCCCAGTAAATCCATAGCTGCTGATGCGACTCGGGCAGGTAGCTTTCTGCGGGTAATGCCGCGACATAGTCTCGGTTGCGCTCGAGGCGATGCTTGCGTTGATTGATAACGCCAAAGGCGCGGCTCAGGCCACCTTCAAGCGGCTGATCGGTATAGGTAGCGCCAACCAGGTCAAACAACTCCGGGTGGCCGATCGGCACATGATAACCCTCGTTGTCGATATCGAGCACCGCTTTCCAGTCGAGATCGAACTGGTACTGGTAAGGATCATCGAGTGGTTGCATGTCCTCGATGCGGTAAAGACCAATCTCTTCGGCCGCCTCCGCAAACAGCTCGGCGATGGAGGCACCGTTGCCGCCGAAACGTATGAATATCATGCCGTGCCAGACTTCGCAATCGAGGGATTTGAGGCCGAACTGCTGCCTGTCGATTGGCGGAAAACTATCCGTCTTTGGAATATTCTTTAATGTGCCGTCGAGATTATAGGACCAGCCGTGGAACGGGCAGATAAAGGCTTTGCCGCAATGTCCCTTGTCTTCGCCAACAACCCGCGAGGCGCGATGCCTGCACACATTATGAAACGCGCGCACCCGCCCGTCCTGATCGCGGACGACCACGGCACGCTCGTCCGCCATCTCGAAGCACTGATAGTCTCCCGGATTCGGTATATCCGAGACATGACCGACAAACCGCCAGCTACGCAAGAACAACTGCTCCATTTCCAGTTGCGTCAATTCATCGCTGTTATAGGTCCACGCCGGCAGGCCTTTACGACTTGCCGGATCCCGGTAAATTTCCTGTGCTGATAAAAATTTCATCGCCAAACCTCGTTCATTCCTGCCTGTTACAGATAGACTTATCAATAATCGCTAACTCACTTATGCCGCCGGCGACGGATGGTGCTGGCTCGACCCTGCAGCTGTGGATTCCAGAGACTCTATTTCCGCCATCGCCATTTCAATGCCCTTACGCAGAATCGAAACCATTTCATCGATCTGCTCTTTGGTAATGGTCAATGGCGGCGACATCACGCACATATTGATGATCGGGCGCACAATCAGTCCCAGTTGCTGGCAATGCTTGTCGATCAGGTTGCCGATCTCATAGTCCATGGCGAGATCGTTACTGCCCTGCTTCAGTTCACACTCGACGCAAGCCATCAAGCCTTTACCACGTACATCGCTGACAATCGGCAGATCACGCAGGGTTTGCATCTGCTGCTGCATATACGGCCCAATTTCCCGGGCGTGTTCGAACAGTTTTTCACGCAACATGATTTCCAGGTTCTTGATGCCGGCGGCAGCCGAGACCGGATGTCCCGAGTAGGTAAAACCATTTGAGAACACCACTGAATCACCACCCTGGGCCTTGATCTCCTGAACCAGTCGATCAGATACCAGGAACGCTCCCATTGGGATATAACCCGAGGTCAAACCCTTCGCGGTAGTAATAATGTCAGGCACAATGCCAAATACGTCTTCCGACGCGAAGCAGTGGCCGAGGCGACCGAAAGCGGTGACGACCTCGTCCGACAGGTAGAGCATATCGTTTTTTCGACATACTTCGAGACAACGCTGATGATAACCTTCAGGCGGCACGATAACGCCACCCGACGCGAGAATCGGCTCGGCAACGAATACCGCACAGTTGTCCGCGCCTACCTCGGCAATCATATTCTCGAGATTCGCCACGCAGGCATCGAGAAAGTCGGCATCAGACTGATCCGCAGGCTTGTATAGCGGATGCGGTGCTTCGATGTGATGCACCAGGCCAATTTCCATATCGAGGTTGTTCTTGTCGCGCTCCTTGCCGGAAACGTTGCCGCCGAGATAGGTGCTGCCGTGATAACCCCGCTTCTGCGCGATAATCTTTTTCTTGTTCGGTTTGCCACGCACGTTGTTATAGAACTGCACAAAGCGCAATGCCGAATCGACCGCGGTCGAGCCACCGGTGGTAAAGAAAACATGATTCAGATCACCGGGTGACTGCTCGGCAATCATCGCCGCGAACTCCGCCGCGGGACCGGTGGTCATTGACCACGGGGAAACATAGGTCAATCCCATTATCTGGTCGTAAACTGCCTGCGCCATTTCCTGCCGACCGTGACCGATGTTGACACACCACATACCGGCCGGCGCATCGAGCAGACGATTACCCTCGCTATCGTAAACATATACACCGTCACCCTTGTTCAACAGGGTGCGCTGATGATTGCCAATTTTGGCGATATCGTCCCAGGGATGAATGAATAAATTGTCGTTTTGCTTGAGTTCTGCTGCTGTGCTCATGGTCGGCCTCCCCGAATCCATAGGTTACAAGTCGGATAATTATATTTAATTTTTATGTTTTTGCAATATATTTCAATAATATAGAGATTTTAATTGACCATTTACTCAGTAATTTGTAAAGTTATCTGCATTCAAATCAATGGTCATCAATTTTGCCGACACCTGTTACCGAAAAGAATTTCTCCGGTCGCAACCGTAAAAGCCAGAGCAAATTTCGCAAGCAGCAATTGATCGATGCAACCATGGATTGCATCGACAAGCTCGGGCTCTCGCAAACCACGCTCGCACGCATTGCCGAACGCGCCGGCCTGTCCCAGGGGAACGTCGTGTTCCATTTCCAGACTAAAGAGGCCTTGCTCGATCAAACTTTGCGCGATCTCGATGACGAATATTTTTCCAACTGGCAATCGGCGCTGGACGCTGCCGAGGCGGATCCACTCTCTCAACTATGCGCACTGATCAAGGCATCGTTTGCACCCCAGATCTGCAACCGTAAAAAAATCAGCGTCTGGTTTGCATTTTGGGGTGAGTCTCGCTCGCGCCCCAAATATATGCGCGTCTGCGGCGCCAACGACAAGGCATTTTCCGACAAGCTGCTGTCGCTATGCACGGCTGTCGAAGCACGCTACGGCGCTCGCCTGAGTGCAAAAACTGCGGCACTGAGCATCGAGGGCATGATCAACGGACTGTGGCAAAACTTTTTAATCGGGCCGCCCGGGTTCAAGCGCGACCAGGCAATCCAGGCGGTATTCGAATTGCTCGACACGATCTACCCGGATTCGAGGGAGGGTTTAACCAACAGATAATGTGATCACAAAAGTTTTATTTTTTATGTTAACATCCGCTCAAACTATTGATGTGACAGGCTATTCGTCATTATGATAAGGTCATCGCGTTACGAGTAGGTTTAAGTTCCGGTTACTAATACGTTGTTAAGCCAGCGTACAGTCTGGAAACACAATAATAAGTTTAGCATTCAAAACTAGTATGAAATTCCGAGGAGGAATAATGAACAAAGACACTGCTATTAAATCCACGCTGGTCGGACTGACCGCGGCTTCATTGATAACCGCGGCGAGCGTCGCATCGGCAGGCGGTAAACTCAACGTCAGTAACTGGGCCGAGTACATGGCGGAAGATACCATCGCCAACTTCGCCAAGGAATACGACGTCGAAGTCACCTTCACCCCGTACGAATCGGTCGAAGCGATTGATTCAAAACTGCTCGCGGGCAGCTCGGGTTACGACGTGGTTTCCCACGCGGCTTCCCAGGCAGCGCGTCTGATGAAGGGCGGCATACTGCACAAAATCGATAAGACCCAGCTACCAAACCTCAAAAATATGAGTGCCGACGTCATGGTGCAGATTGGGGAGAAGTGGGACCCGGGTCATGACTATTTCGTACCGTACATGTGGGGCACCCACGGGGTGACCTATAACAAGGAACTGGTATTACAAACCTACCCGGACGCACCGATCGGTGATATCAGCATGATCTTCGATCCCAAACACATGAAAGAATTGTCCAAGTGCGGCGTTGCTTTCCTGGATTCACCGACCGACGTTATCCCGATGGCGCTCGCCTATCTTAAAATGCAGCCAGACTCAACCAACAAGGCAGATTACGAGAAAGTCGAAGCCATGCTGAAAAAGGTTCGCCCGTATATCAAGACCTTTGACAACTATGCCTACCAACGCATGCCCGAAAAAGAGTTTTGTGTTGCGGTAACCTGGGGGCCGGATGGATTACTCGCGATGTCCGGCGCCGAAGAAGCAGATACTGGAGTGGTACTCGATTTCTTCCTGCCGGCCGTGTCAAACTTCTGGGTTGACGGTTGGGTTATCCCGGGCGACGCCAAGAACCTTAAAAATGCGCATTTATTCATGAATTACACGATGCGTCCAGACGTTGCGGCGAACGACACTAACTACACCTGGTATGCAACGGCCAACCGGGAAGCCATCCCGCTGATCGACCCGGCGGTTACCGGCAGCCCGGCCGCTTTCCCGACCCCGGGACAAGTCGCAACCATGTACACGCTCAGTCCACTGCCATCCAAGGCAGAGCGTGTACGCACCCGGACCTGGACCAACTTCAAGGCCGGCAACTAGTAAAACCGATACCGGGGTGAGCCATCACCCCGGTTTTTTTTGGACGACATATGACGGGGGGACCATGTCCCAGTCGGCAGACTATAACGACCGCCCCTGGCTCGACCCTGACGCCGAACCCTTTATCAAGGTACAAAGCGTCAGCAAGCATTTCGGCGACTTCACCGCGGTCGATAGCGTCGACCTTGAAATATATAAAGGCGAATTGTTTTGCCTGCTCGGTGGCTCCGGTTGCGGCAAGACCACGCTGCTGCGCATGCTCGCCGGATTCGAAACGCCTTCCTCGGGTTCGATTGTAATCGACGGCGTCAACATGACCGATGTGCCGCCCTACGAACGCCCGGTTAACATGATGTTCCAGTCCTACGCACTATTTCCGCATATGAGCGTGGAAAGTAATGTTGGCTATGGATTAAGACGCGACGGCATCGCGAAGAGTGAGATTGACCAACGTGTCGAGGATATGCTGGCGATGGTCGAGTTGACCCAGTTTCGCAAGCGTAAACCGCACCAGTTATCGGGCGGACAGAAACAGCGCGTCGCACTGGCTCGTGCACTGATCAAGCAACCCAAGATGCTGCTGCTCGATGAACCACTGGCTGCACTCGACAAGCGCCTGCGGGTGCAGACCCAGTACGAGTTGATGAATATCCAGGAAAAACTCGGCGTTACCTTCGTCGTCGTTACCCACGACCAGGAAGAAGCGATGACCCTGTCGACCCGTATCGCGGTGATGGATGTCGGGCGCTTTCAGCAAATCGGTACCCCGACCGAAATTTACGAGTTTCCCAGTTCGCGACTGGTTGCCACATTTATCGGTAACGCCAACATGTTCGAGGGTCGTGTCATTGAAAACGGTACCGATCACGTTATCGTCGAGAGCAAGGATCCAGCCTGTAACTTTTATATCGACCACGGCATGTCGATTGTCGAAGGCAGTAAAGTCTGGGTGGCACTGCGCCCGGAGAAAATAAAAATTACCAAACAATCCGAAACTGACAGCAACACCAACAGCATCAAGGGGATGGTAAGCGATATCGGTTACCTCGGTGGAACTTCGACCTATCGTGTTCTCATCGGCGACGGACGCATCGTGGAAATTACCTCGCCTAATCTGAATCGCCCCAAGGACGGCAATCCGCCCATCGACTGGGATGAAGAAGTCTACCTGAGCTGGGAGCCATCCAGTTCAGTGGTATTAACTAAATGAACGAATCAGCAGAAAGCTCGGCGCAAAATCGATTACTGCAGCGCATGAGCCATCTGCTGCAACGCAACTGGCGCTCACTGGTGCTGTTTATCCCTTTTTTCTGGCTGCTGCTGTTCTTCCTGGCGCCCTTTTTCATCGTGCTCAAAATCAGTCTCGCCGAATCCATTATCGCCAGTCCGCCATTCACGCCGATGATCGAATGGGTCGAGGAAGGCATCATGCACATCCGCGTGGTAGTCGATAATTACGCCTACCTGTGGGAAGACGATTTATACGCCAAGACCTACCTGAACTCGCTCAAGATTTCGTCAATCTCGACTATCCTGTGCCTGCTGATCGGTTACCCGATGGCTTACGCGATCGTCCGTTCCAACCACACTACCAAGCACATTCTGTTAATGCTGGTCATCTTGCCGTTCTGGACATCTTTCCTGTTGCGTGTTTACGCCTGGATGGGGTTACTCGCCGATCAGGGTACGATCAACAACCTGCTCATCGCGATCGGCATCGTCGATGAGCCGATCCGCATGCTTTATACGCCATTCGCGGTCTACGTCGGCATCGTATATACATACGTGCCTTTTATGATCCTGCCGCTTTACGCGAATATGGAAAAACTCGACTGGACCCTGCTCGAGGCCGCAGCTGATCTGGGCGCTAAACCGATGACAACCTTTTTTACCGTGACCCTGCCGATGACCCTGCCGGGAATCATCGCCGGCTCTTTGCTGGTTTTCATCCCGGCAACCGGTGAGTACGTCATTCCGGATCTGCTCGGCGGTGGTAACGTATTGATGATCGGGCGCATCCTTTACAATGAATTTAACGCCAACATCGACTGGCCCGTGGCTTCCGCCGTGGCGATTGCGCTGTTGCTGTTACTGGTATTACCAATGATGCTCTACCAGCACATGCAGGCCAGGCAGGTCGAAGCCGAATGAATAACGGCCGCAAATCACGCTTCCTGTTCACCGCCACCTGCTTCGGGATAGCGTTTCTGTATGTGCCGATGATCCTGCTGGTCTTCTACTCGTTCAACAAATCAAGAATCGTACCGGTGTGGGGCGGCTTCTCTACCAAATGGTACGGGGTCCTGTTCGAGAGCGAGGAAGTCTGGGAAGCAATAGCGCTAAGCCTTAAGATCGCCACGGTAAATGCCACTTTCGCAATGATCCTCGGCACGCTTGCAGGCCTCGCGCTGGTGCGTTTCGGGCGCTTCAAGGGTCGCACGCTATTCAGTGGCATGATTTCCGCACCGCTGGTAATGCCCGAAGTCATTACCGGTCTGTCATTGCTACTCCTGTTTATCACTTTGAAGGAATTTATCGGCTGGCCCGACCAACGCGGCTTTACCACGATCACCATTGCACATATCACCTTCTCAATGGCCTACGTCGCGGTGATTATTCAGTCGCGCCTGACCGGCATGGCGCAGGACCTCGAGGAAGCAGCGCAGGATCTTGGCGCCAAACCCCTGCGGGTACTGATCGATATCACGCTACCACTGCTGGCTCCCGGCATGCTGGCTGGTTGGTTGCTCGCGTTTACGCTGTCACTCGATGACCTGATTATCGCCAGTTTTGTCACGGGGCCGGGTGCGGTGACGCTGCCGATACTGATTTATTCACGAATTCGTCTGGGATTACGTCCCGACATCAATGCGCTCGCGACAATCATCATCCTCGTGGTCGCGATAGGAGTACTGGTCGCTGCCTGGATCATGTTCCGCCAGCAAAAACAGCGTGAGCTCGAACTGAGCATGAGCGAAGAAGCTTAAGCCTCATTCTGAAGCGTCAGACCGCTGCAACGCTCTACTGCCCGGGGTAAACAACTGATCGCAGATTCACTGGGCGTTCTAAGGCTACCTCGGGGGTCAGTCCGCAAAAGTGTAGCGAGGCAGGACGCCGAGCTCCAAGCGATTACATGGATGTACCAAACGGCGCATGCCGTTTGGGAGCGCCTTTTGCGGACTGACCCCCGAGGTAGCCACCCACTTTCAGGGGAAACCGGTGAAACCCCTCGCGCCGTAAAGGCCGGGTGCTGATTTTTATGACCTACCTTCAAGCAGAGGTATATTATTCTGGACAGTAGTGCACTTGCGCGTCGGAATCACATCAGGGGGCGGGGCTCGATCAACCGGGATCGCGGCGCAGCGCCTGGCACATGCAGTGCACGCCGCCTCCACCCGGGGTGATCATCGAAACATCCGGGTCGAACACTTCGAGCCCGTGCGCACGAACCTTCTCTTTCAGCACATGACTCTTCTCGGGTAACAGCACGCGATCGTTACCCAGCGCAACCACGTTACAGCCCAGGTCCAGCGTATCCTGGAACGGCACCGATACGATTTCGATCTGCTTCGATTTCAGCCAGTCGACCACCTCGGGATCGGTCGACTCGAGACAGACGGCGGCCAGTTTCGGCGCCAGCATCACCACCATCAAATCGATATGCACATAAAAGGGGTCCAGGTCGGTTAATTTAACTTCCCAGCCCTCGGCCTCAAACCAGTTTTGCAGCTGTACCGCAGACTGTTCCTGGCTACGACCTTCGTCACCCTCCCAACCGATCAACACAGTACCCGGTTCTATTACATTGAAATCGCCGCCCTCAAAAGTGCCCGCGGTGACATAGTCATAAATCGGGATACCGAGTCGTTCATAGGTTTCGATTGCACGGTAGTTTTCACCACGGCGCCACCAGTTGGCCATGCTGGTAATGATCGCGCCATAAGGCGTCATGACCGACGAATCGCGCGCAAATATCTGGTACGGCAGCTCTGGATCGGGAGCATGCATATGCACCCTGACATCGGCCGACTCATAGGCCGACACCATTTCAGCGTGCTGGCGACGCGCTACCGCGTTATCGAATTCATAGTTGCGCCGAATACTCTTTTTGGACACCGAACTGGTCTCCAGCCACTGGTAGTTATCGGCCGGACCGAGCAAGATATCGCGCAATACGCCATACTCACAATCGACGCCCCAGTCGTCCAGGGCCTCGGTACCACCGCCCGCTTTACGATTGCATAGATTGAACCCCTCTCCCATGTTACCTCCACCTGAAATTAAGTGATCACTATCCATTCGGCGAGGCTATACCCTAGCCAATCCCAAAGTCAATCGGCAGGTGGCTAATGGCCTGAAATAAAGCTCCAGGCGTCATTTGACTTTAATTATTTTTGTGATCACAATTGCAAAGTTTTGCATTTCACTGCTATCTTCAGCTATGCATAACGGTGGTCTCGGGCTTGCTGCGAGTTGCCTCTAAAACAAACTGCGTGACTTTAAATGAAAGACTGGATCGAACAAAATAAAATTACCGAGGTGGAGTGCATCGTCCCTGACCTCGCGGGCGCGGCGCGCGGTAAAATCATGCCGGCCGCAAAGTTCACTGACACTACTACATTGCGCATGCCGCAATCAATTTTCATGCAGTCGGTGACTGGCGACTACCCAGATCTCATAGACCAGATTAACCCCCTCGATATCGATATGCTGTTAAAGCCCGATCCATACACGATTCGCCAACTGCCCTGGGCACGGGAACCGTCCGCCCAGGTAATCCATGACTGTTTTGATATGGAGGGCAATCCAATCAAGTTTTCTCCGCGCCAGGTGTTGCGCAGAGTGCTCGAGCTTTATCATGCCGAGGGCTGGAAACCGGTGGTTGCGCCCGAACTCGAGTTTTACCTGTTACAACCAAACCATGACCCGAAGAATGCCTTGTTACCCCCCATCGGCCGCACCGGCAGAGCCGAACGTGGCGGACAATCTTTCAATATCGACGCGGTCAATGATTTCGATCCGATGTTTGACGATATGTACGATTTTTGCGAGGCCCAGGGCCTTGAGATCGACACCCTGATTCACGAAGAAGGCATGGGCCAGATGGAGATTAATCTGCTCCACGGTGACCCGCTGGAACTGGCCGACCAGGCATTCCTGTTCAAGCGTACCGTGCGTGAAGCCGCATTGCGTCATGATTTGTACGCGACCTTCATGGCCAAGCCCATGGAAGCACAGCCCGGCAGCGCGATGCATATCCATCAAAGCGTCGAAGACCTGAAAACGGGTGAGAATATTTTCTCGACGCAGGATGGCATGCCGAACGATTTACTACTCAGCCATATCGCTGGACTGCAACAATTTCTGCCCGAAGCAATGGCGTTGATGACGCCCTACGTGAACTCCTACCGCCGTATTGTCAAGGACATGGCGGCACCCATCAATTTCCATTGGGGTTACGACAATCGCACTACCGGATTTCGTATACCGGACAATAATCCCAAAGCGATGCGCATCGAAAACCGGATCGCATCCGCCGACGTGAACCCCTACCTGGCGATCGCAACCACCCTCGCCTGTGGTTATGTCGGCATGAAACAGGGCTTACAGCCAACCGAAGCAATTGTCGGCAGCGCTTACAATGAACCGATCCAGCTTTCGCGACACTGGTACGATTCGTTACATCGTCTCGCCGAATGCGAGGAACTGCGCGAAGTATTCAGCGATTCCTTCGTCGAGGTATACGTCGCGGTCAAAGAAGTTGAATTCGATAATTTTCTCAATGTAATCAGCCCCTGGGAACGGGAGCATTTACTGTTAAAAGTCTAAGGTGAACATTATGACCCAAGCAACCGCAATGGATATGAGCAATACCGAAAAGTGGCAAACCCAGGATGGCGCTCACCACTTGCACCCGTTTACCAATCCAAACGATCTGCTGCAAAAGCCGCCGCGCATTATCGAATCGGCAAAGGGCGTCTACCTGACCGATTCTGATGGCAATGAACTGCTCGATATGATGGCGGGACTATGGTGCGTCAACATGGGTTACGGACAAAAGGACATGATCGAAGCCGCCACTGCGCAAATCCAGCAATTACCCTACTACAACGCATTCTTCAAGACGTCGACGCCGCCCGCGGCGGAACTCTCCGCATTGCTTGCGGAAGTGACGCCCGCGCATATGCACCATGCTTTTTTTACCAGCTCCGGGTCAGAGGCCAACGATACCGTGTTGCGCCTGGTCTGGCGTTACTGGGATATCATGGGTAAGCCCGAAAAGCGGGTCGTTATCAGCCGCAAGAATGCCTATCACGGTAGCACTATTGCCTCTTCTAGCCTGGGTGGCATGGATGATATGCACGCCCAGGGCGGTATCATTCCGGATGTCGTTCATGTCGAGCAACCCAACTGGTTTGCCAAACGCTGTGAACTTGGCACTGATCTCGACCGCGAAGAATTCGGTCGCCAGGTGGCGCAATCAATCGCCGATAAAATCGAAGAACTGGGTGTCGACAAGGTTGCAGCTTTCATTGCCGAACCCATCCAGGGCGCCGGTGGCGTTATCGTGCCACCGGATAGCTACTGGCCGGAAGTCAAAAAGATTTGTCAACACTACGGCATCCTGCTGGTCGCCGACGAAGTCATCTGTGGCTTCGGCCGCACCGGCGAATGGTTTGGTAGCAATTATTACGACTTGAAACCCGACCTGATGCCCATCGCCAAGGGCCTCTCTTCGGGCTACCTGCCAATCGGCGGGGTTATGGTTGCAGACCATATAATGGATGTTTTGATCAAGCAGGGCGGTGAATTCAATCACGGCTATACCTATTCGGGTCACCCGGTGTGCGCCGCGGTCGCGATTGCCAACATCAAGCTGATGCAACGTGAAAACATCGTCCAAACCGTGCGTGAAATCACTGCCCCCTATTTGCAGAAAAGACTGCGCGAACTGGGCGAACACCCCCTCGTAGGCGAAGTCCGCGGCGTCGGCATGCTGGGCGCGCTGGAACTGGTCAAGGATAAGGAAAACTATATCAAGTTCGACAAGGACCTGGGCGTGGGCGGTATCTGCCGCGACTATTGTTTCGACAATAACCTGGTAATGCGTGCAGTTGGTGATTCGATGATCATTTCGCCACCACTGATATTGAAGCCGGAGGAAGTCGATATTTTTATTGAACGTGCCTGGCAGTGTCTCGATATGACCCAGCAAGCGATCGCCTGACTCTGCCAGCATGAGCTTTAAGTTAGTCCAGGATCGCAGCGACTCCGGCGATTATCCGAACTCCTACTACCATGCGAGTCAAAATCGGAGCGTCGAACTAACCCCGCTGGATGGTTCGCGCCGCGCCGATGTCTGTATTATCGGCGCCGGTTATACCGGCCTGTCGTCTGCGCTGCATCTAGCCCAGCGTGGCTACGATGTGGTGTTGCTTGAAGCACGCAAACCGGGCTGGGGAGCTTCGGGGCGTAATGGTGGACAGCTTTGCAGCGGACAGCGTAAGGATCAGGATGAACTCACCGCAATGGTCGGTACGGATACCGCGCGGCAGTTCTGGGAACTAGCCGAGGCCGCCAAGAACCTGGCCAGGCAACTCATCGCCGAACATGACATCGATTGCGATTTGAAACCCGGTATTGCTCATCCAAACCACAAACCCGCTTACGCGCGTGGCACCGAGGCATACGTCGATTTTCTGCGCCGCCAGTACGACTACCAGCAAATCGAGTACCTCGAGCAAGACGCAATGGCAGAGCTGGTGGGGAGCGATAGCTACTTCGGTGGTAGCCTGGATATGGGCGCCGGGCATTTACACCCGCTCAACTATGCGCTGGGCCTGGCCGACGCTGCACTCGCCGCCGGCGCCAGCATCTACCAGTCCACGGTCGTCGAAGGCTTCGAAGAGGGTAGTCCCAACCGCATCATGACGAAACAGGGCATCGTCGAAGCAGACAGCATCGTGCTTGCCTGTAACGGCTATCTGGGAAAACTGGAACCACGCGTATCCGGCAAGATCATGCCAATCAACAATTTCGTAATCGCCACCGAACCCTTGAGTGAGGGCCAACTCAGCGTAATCAACCCGCGGGATGTCGCTATCGCCGATTCACGTTTTGTGGTCAATTACTATCGCTTATCGGCGGACAAGCGCATGCTGTTTGGTGGTGGTGAAAATTACCGGCAAAATTTTCCGGGCGATATCGCCAGTTTCGTGCGCAAACCAATGCTGCAGGTCTATCCGCAACTCGAAGATAGTCGCATCGATTATGCCTGGGGCGGCACCCTCGCAGTCACCTTGAACCGCATGCCGCATTTTGGACGACTCGGTCAAAACAACACCTACTACGCGCAAGGCTACTCCGGTCAGGGAGTTGCGATGGCGACGCTGGCGGGAAAACTGATCGCCGAGGCGATCGCCGGCGAAGCCGAGAATTTTGATCTGTTCGGTAAAATTCCCACGCGAAACTTTCCCGGCGGAGATTTGCTGCGCTGGCCCGGACTCGTACTTGGGATGAGTTACTACGCCCTGAGGGACCGCCTGTAGCGCCATGATCCGCCTGCAGATTAATCCGGCATTCGTCGATCTGCTGCGATCCAGTAATTTGCACGGCTACCATCAGATAATGCAAACCTCCGTCGGCACGGTAGTCGAGGAGAACAGCCTGCGAGATGTGCGTCGCCTGGATCTCGGCGAGAGCAATTTCTATCTAAAAAGAACCCGTGCAGAAAAATTTTCCTCGGCGCTGGAAAGTTACTGCAGAGGGCGATTGGCACACAGCAGACCGTTCAAGGAAATGATGCAGTTTCGCTTGCTCGACCAGCTTGGCTTTGATGTTGCCGAAGTAGTCGCTGCGGGCGAAGAGTTACGCCTCGGAGTGCCCTTGAAAGGTTTCATCATAACGCTTGAAGTACCAGGCCAGGACCTGTCCCGGGTTTACCGTGATGCCGATAAAGCCGCTCGCAACAGCATCATGGTCGATTTCGGATCCCTGCTGGGCAGGTTGCACGGCAAAGGTTTTTTCGGATCCACCCGGTTGAAAGATATTATCAGCACAGGCAAGCCGGGCGACTCGTTGAAACTGACCCTGATAGATCGCGAAACCCGAAACCCTTACCGCAAGCAGGCAACCAGGGATAAAGTGATCGCGCGATTATTGTTCAATATTCGCCGACAGGCTCGGCAGGGAGAAATTTTCACTGCCGGCGAGTGGGAATCTTTTACCGACAGTTACTGCCGATCGCTGGATGGTGATTTTGGCATCGACGCCAAAGACCTGTCTAATGAAATCCTGACTTTGCTGGAGCGGCCGGGAAAAGAGTACCTGGCGAAGTAATTTCAGTTAACCGCCTTCATGGCGAGCATCTGCTCTACCAGAATGTCGTCCTGAAGTTGCAGATGGTAGCCCTGGTTGGCGAGGTTATCGAGCACTTCACCGCTATCTTCCTTGGCGAGCACGCGCTGCTGCGTCAAATCGAAACTAAAACTGAACTCCGGGGGGCCGAAGACACGCAACAAGTCCTCGGGGACAACCGAAAAATCGTCTTTATCAGCAAGATAAAGATAGGTGTCTAATTTTCGGTCGCTACGATAGATATAGCACAACATGATAACCAGCTACTTTGATTTTATCGCTATGGTAGCACACAAAAAAAGAGGCCGGCATCCCTGCCGGCCTCTTTTGAATTGAACCTACGGCCAAATTTAACTGCTGGCCTTGGCAAACTCGGGGTAGGCTTCCATACCACATTCTGCGAGGTCCACGCCTTCGTATTCCTCTTCCTCGCTAACGCGGATACCCATGATCATCTTGATCACGAACCAGGTCGCGAAACTGGCACCAAATACCCAGACGAAAATCGTCAATGCCCCGTAGATCTGTCCAGAGAAGCTGGCGCCGTCATTGGTCACTGGCACCAGCAGCAAACCGAGCAAACCTACTACACCATGTACCGAGATCGCACCGACCGGATCGTCGATCTTGAGTTTGTCCATGGTAACGATACTAAAGACGACCAGCGCACCACCAATAGAACCAAACAGTGTGGCCAGCAGTGGAGTTGGTGTGGACGGTTCCGCAGTAATTGCAACCAGGCCCGCCAGGGCACCATTCAATGCCATGGTCAGATCGGCCTTACCGAACATAATACGGGCTACCAGCAATGCTGCGATCAGGCCACCCGCTGCAGCCGCGTTAGTATTCATGAACACTACTGCAACCGCGTTGGCGCTTTCGACAGATGACGTAGCCAGCACCGAGCCACCGTTAAATCCGAACCAGCCCAGCCAGAGGATGAAGGTACCAAGGGTAGCTAACGGCAGGTTGGCGCCCGGAATCGCATTGATATGTCCATCCTTGCCATACTTGCCTTTACGAGCGCCGAGTAACATAACCCCAGCAAGCGCGGCTGCCGCTCCCGCCATATGCACGATGCCTGAACCAGCAAAGTCCGAGAAACCGAGGTCACCGAGCGTGTACATACCGAAAACCGGCTCTCCACCCCAGGTCCAGCGACCTTCCATCGGGTAGATCAGTCCTGTCATGACAACAGTGAAGACCAGAAATGCCCAGAGTTTCATCCGCTCTGCCACCGCGCCTGAGACGATTGACATCGCAGTCGCGACAAACACAACCTGAAAGTAAAAATCGGCTGATGGCGCATAAGTTGCGGGTTCCTCGGCGCCGGCAACACCGTCACCAATAATGCCCGAGAGAAACATCGTAAAGTCGCCGCCGCCATACATGATCGAATAACCACAAACCATGTACATCGTGCAAGCTACCGCGTACAACGCAACGTTCTTGGTCAGGATTTCAGTTGTGTTCTTGGAACGTACCAGTCCGGCCTCGAGCATGGCAAAGCCAGCAGCCATCCACATGACCAAAGCGCCACAAACAAGAAAATAGAAGGTATCGAGTGCGTACTGTAATTCAAAAATTTGATTTTCCATGTTCGCCCCCTATAGCGCTGCAGGACCAGATTCACCCGTACGAATACGGACAACCTGTTCAAGTGTGGTGACAAAAATTTTGCCATCGCCGATCTTGCCGGTGTTGGCGCTACTGGTAATTGCATCTATGACCTGGTCAACCAGATCATCATCAATGGCAACTTCGAGTTTCACCTTGGGCAGGAAATCAACCACGTACTCCGCACCCCGATAAAGCTCGGTATGCCCCTTTTGACGCCCGAAGCCTTTCACTTCAGAGACGGTCAACCCCTGCACGCCGATTTCTCCGAGTGCCTGGCGAACGTCATCAAGCTTGAATGGCTTGATAATCGCAGTAATGATTTTCATAAGTAGTTCTCCAAAAAAGCAGGCCTCGATTTTCGCGACTCTGGGAAAACACGCAAATTATGGGTAGAATTGGTCTTTCATAAGCTGTTTTTGCACTTTACTGGTGCATATTCATAAAATTATGCACTAAATTGGGGCCTATATGATTGACAATCAAACTATCAATCGCCTATCGGAAAAGATAAACGAATTGTTACCACCGGGATTACAGCAGGTTAAAGTCGATTTCGACGCGCGCTTGAAAAGCCTGTTACAGCAACAGCTGGCTAATTATGAAATGGTGAGTCGCGAGGAATTCGATATCCAGGCACGCGTATTGCAGCGCACCCGGGAGAAACTCGAGGTTATCGAAGCCCGACTGAAAGAGCTGGAACAGACGCTGGACTGAAACAAAGGGTCAAGTCGGGCACTTAATCCTTTGCAGAACTATGTTTATCTTTGTCTGCGCCGGTGTTGATGCCGAGCAAATCGTATGGCGGGCACCATCGAAGCAGCACGGTGCCTATCAGCACCACGCCGACCACCAAAGCGATTACTCCCAGCGTCCCTTCGGCAAGACCCAGCGGCCAGGCCGCTATCGCCACGATACCGACAATGGCGCGAATGGCTCGATCAGTGGTTCCCATATTCGGTTTCATCATTGTTCTCCCGGATTAAGTTTGCGGCAGCTGCAGTGTACGATACCGCGGCTGCCCTTGCATTTACTAGTTTGCTGGTACCTCGGCTGCATCATTCGCAGTCGACACCGGCGCGAAATAGTTACCCATGTTCATCATGCTGAACATTGGCTGCATAGACTGCGGATTCATCATCCAGTTGATGCGCGGAGTATACCAGTCCGGGTCGGCGAGCGATGTAATCGGTTGATAGAAAGCCGGGTTCGCCATCGCATTCATCCAGCGGGTGTAGTACTGGGGATCGGCCATTTGCGTCATCGGCTGATACATCGCGGGGTTCATCGGCGCCATCATCCACGCCATATACATGTTCGGATTCATGAAGTGCCCCATGGCACGGCTCATTTTATCGAAGTCGGTCATGCCGCTCATCCAGGTATCCCACATGACCGGCTCGGTGGCGCACTTGGTCATGACGTGAATCGTGCGCGGATCGTTAACCACCGTCATCAGTTGCATGAACTTTGCCGGATCCGCCATGGTCTGCGCCATTAATTCCATATCGGTGAACGCATTCAGTTGCGGTCTGATCGCATCGAACTCCGCACCGTCGGTATTACTACACTGGCCGTAGTACTGCTTCGCAAGTTCAAATTTATGCCCGGATGTATTCGCCTGCGGTTCACTGGCAAACGTTACCGAGTCGGTGATCGCCAGGCCAAGTGCGAGAAAAATAGCCGGAAGTACCGTGTTTAGTCGTCTTGTACGCATGATTTTAACCCTCTGCTGGTCCTCAAAAAAAATCGTTTGCTCATTATATTAAAATTTCCTTATATACTAATATTCAATATGGGGTAGGCGCTCGGCGCATTCGGGTATGCGGATAGTCTGGATTAATTGAAATTCCGCGCATCGATCGCGGCCCGCGCTCGCAAAGTCGCCGATGTTTCGTGTTAGACTGGGCCGCACAGGACGCAGGAAGCGTCGAGTTAAACGTCAAAACTGCTGGTTAGCTATAAACAGAAAGGATTCTGCCATGTCACTTACCCAACTCCAGACTCGCGCTCAATTAGGCATCGATGCCCCCGAAGTTCGCGTCGAAGTACATATATCCAATGGTTTACCGGCTTTTACCGTGGTGGGATTGCCCGAGACCGCGGTACGCGAGGCGCGCGACAGGGTGCGCTCGGCAATTCTTAATTCCGGTTTTGAGTTTCCTGCGCGCCGAATCACCGTCAACCTGGCTCCGGCTGACCTGCCGAAAGAAGGTGGGCGCTACGATTTACCGATCGCGCTTGGCATACTTGCCGCTTCCTCACAGATAAAAACATCCGGCCTGGTAAATACTGTGTGTTTTGGCGAGCTGGCATTGAGCGGCGCATGTCGCAAAGTAAATGGCTTATTACCCGCCTTGATCGCCACTAAAAAGGCGGGGCAGTCGGCTATCATCCCGCAGCAAAATCAACCTGAAGCAACCATGCTCAGCGATCTGCCGATACAATTAGCAGGTTCATTAGCGGACATTTGTCGCAGCCTCAACGGCGGCGACCCTCTACCCCTGCTCGATGACTCAGTGGCGCCCAAAGGCGCAAACCATGAACTGGACCTGGCAGAAGTCCAAGGTCAGTATCAGGCGAAACGGGCACTCGAAATTGCCGCTGCCGGCGGCCACCATATGTTGATGATGGGCCCACCCGGTACCGGTAAGAGCATGCTGGCGCAACGCTTCAACTCGATTCTGCCACCCATGAACGAAGACGAGGCGCTGAGCAGCGCCAGTATCCGCTCGGTCTGCCAGCAACCCGTAAATCCCGGCAACTGGCTCGAGCGACCATTCCAGTCGCCTCACCACACCGTGTCAGGTATTGCCCTGGTCGGTGGCGGCAGAAATCCTAAGCCTGGCGAAATTTCCCTGGCACACAATGGTGTTTTGTTTCTCGATGAACTGGCGGAGTTCGATCGCCGTTCAATCGAAGTTTTACGCGAGCCGCTTGAAACCGGAAAGATTCATATTTCACGCGCGTCCGGCAAAGCCGAATTTCCAGCGCAGTTTCAACTCATCGCGGCAATGAACCCCTGTCCTGGTGGTTGCGATTCGATCAAATCCTGTAATTGCTCGGCAGAGCAATTGAAACGTTATCGTAATAAATTATCGGTGCCGCTGCTGGATCGTATCGATATTCAGATCGAGCTGGGACGGCTCGATTACCGGCATTTGATTATGCAAGAAGCCAACTGGGGCGAAACCAGCTCCCTGGTTCGAGAGCGTGTCAGCCGCGCGCGCCAACTGCAACTCGTCCGCCAGGGATACGTCAACTCCCAGCTTAACAATCGAGATTTAGCTCGCTTCTGCAGCCTGGAAGCAGACAGTAAACAACTGTTAAAGCTTGCCATCGAAAAGCTACGCCTGACTGCACGCAGTTATCATAAGCTACTCAAACTGGCGCGCACCATCGCTGATCTGGCCGCTGAAGATCTAATATTGAAATCGCATGTAAGCGAAGCAATTTCATATCGACAGCCAGACCGCCAGCGGCCTTGAAATGTCTGCCTTCATTCTGCTACGCCCATCGGGACCCTTTTAATCTTCAGTCATGCCGATGCGTCGGACCACTGCAAAAAGAGGGATTTGACAGTTTCTGATTTTTCTAGCACCGCACTTGCGCGGCAACGATGTGGTCTAAGCCGATGCTATTTGGATTCAGCAAGAATGTACTCGACAACCGCACGCATTTGATCATCGTCATACTGCGAGCCACCCCGCGGTGGCATGGCGCCAACGCCGTTAATCGCCCCACTTACGAGTGCCTCCAGTCCCTTGGCGCTGCGTTCTTTCCAAATCGCGGCGTCACCGATCTTGGGTGCGCCGGCTGCACCGGTGGAATGACAGGCCAGGCAGGCGCCCTGGTACAGTTGATCAGGTGATTTGTTTGCGCTGCCACCGGCAACCGATGCAACTTTCATACTACTGCGCATATCATCGAGCGATACGACCGGCTTGAGTCGCATGGCAATGTCTTCCATCGTATCGACGGGTGCAGCCATCAGCTCATCATCGTGTTGATTGAACACAACTTCACCGAGGATGATTGCAAGCAGCAGCAATCCCAGGAGGACGCCTATATTTTGTGGCGAAAAGGTTTCGTCTTGAGCTGAACTCACTAGCTGTCTCCGGGAATTAGAAGGCGATCGGAATCGCTGCGCATTATCCTCGAAATAAGGCCAATTCGCAAAAAATATTTGACTATCCTGTCTAAACTGTACCGCTTTGGTTTACAATCACGGCGCAGCCTGACCGGGCTTGGCAAGATATGCAATGCGCTCGTAGCTCAGATGGATAGAGTGTTGGCCTCCGAAGCCAAAGGTCGTGGGTTCGACTCCCGCCGAGCGCGCCATTTCTTTACCATCGGAAACAAGTCGTCCGAACACCATCTAGAGACTGGATCTGGCAGTTTTTTGCATTCAGCTCTTAACCTGCAAAGATATAGCGTCGCTAAATTTTAGCAGCCATTTGAATATTTTTTGCCTGCAGGCCGTCACGAGCGCAGCATAGACGTCGCGAAAAATTGAGGACAAAGCGGAGTTTAGATGAGCCTAAATGAGCATTTGGCATCAATTTTTCGCGACGTCTATGCAAGCGCAGTAGGCCTGCAGGCAAAAAAAAGCCCACCCGAAAAACGGGTGGGCTAAATATAAGTCAAAACCTGAGGAGGAGGGGGTTTTAACTAGTTGCCGGGGCAGATAAACCGCCGCGACGGCAATGATGCAATATTATTGGTGAAACTGTTATAATAACAGTTACAATTTTTTCATAACCAATACAGTACAGTTATTCATTCACCATGACAGTTTCACGCCCCGAAACCTACAAGTACGACCAGGTATCTCGCTATATAAACGCATTGATCGAGAAAGGCGATCTCAAGCCCGGGGACAAGGCCCCATCGCTGCGCAAACTCAGCAAGCAGCTTGGGGTCAGTATCGCCACCATCACCCAGTCCTATGTCAATCTCGAAGACCAGGGCGTGCTGAGCGCTAAACCGCAATCCGGATTTTATGTCAATGCCCTCGTCAACCAGATCAACGATATCGCAAAATCGGCCGCGACGCCCGGCCAGGCCCGTCGCGTACGTTTCGGCGATTTGTTCGAGGAAGTGTTTCGCAATGCGAACAATCCACGCATAACACCGTTTGGTACTTCAAATCCATCAATGGACTTCATGCCGGTAAAATCGCTGACTCGAGCCACGCGCAGCATCATCAGTCGATATCCGCAAAAAAGCATGGACTACCTGTTTCCACCCGGTGACTTAAAGCTACGCGAACAGATCGCCCAGCAGTATGCCCAGACCTACACCCGAATCAGCGCGAACGATATTATTATCACCTCCGGCGCCACCGAGGCATTGTCTATCAGTCTGCGCACCGTCGCCAAACGCGGTGATATCATCGCGGTCGAATCGCCAACATATTTTGCGGTGCTGCGCATGATAGAACAAATGGGAATGCTGGCGGTTGAGATTGAAACTGATCCGGTGACCGGGCTGAATCTCGATGCCCTCGAAGAAGCCTTCGACACCATGGATATTAGCGCGGTGCTGGCGTCACCCAATACCAGCAACCCGCTGGGTTGCCAGATGCCGGAGGATAAGAAACGCGAACTGGTAAATCTGCTGGCCGAGCGCGATATCCCGCTAATCGAAGATGACGTTTACGGCAGCGTTTATTTTGGCAATAAACCACCCCGCCCTGCCAAGTCCTATGATCTCAACAACATCGTGCTGAGTTGTTCGTCTTTTTCCAAAACCCTGGCGCCGGGTCATCGCATCGGCTGGGTTATTGCAGGTCGCTATCACAAGAAATTTCTGCAATTCAAACAGGCCTGGTCCTCGGCCACCTCGTCGATCAATCAACTGGCGCTGGCCGAGTTTTTAAGCAGCGGACAATACGACAGGCACCTGGTGCGGTTGCGGGTGGCGATGCGCGAGCAGGTTGAAAAAGGTCGTTTTATGATCGCCAGGAATTTCCCCGAGGGGACGCGGGTTTCAAATCCCCACGGCGGCAACGTCCTCTGGGTGGAGATGCCCAGGGGTTGCGATAGCATCGACATCTTCAATCGGGCCCTGGAGCACAATATCGGTGTAACGCCGGGTATCCTGTTTTCGGCAACGCGCCGATTTAGAAATCATCTACGTATCAACTGTGGCTTTCCGTGGAACGAAGCCAACCAGAGCGCCCTCAAAACCCTCGGCCAAATCGTTTGCAATTGCCGAAACAGTTAGCTTGTCTGCTGCTCGATGGCCTCGATCGCTTCGCTAAGACTAAGCCAGTCCTCTTCCGCCTGGATAAGCTGTTTGTGGTTTTCCGCCTGGGCCGCCAGACTGGCATCCAGTGAATCCCGGTTTTCCGCAGCATAAATCGAGTTGTCACTGAGTTTCTGCTCCAGGCGTTCGCGCGCGGCGCTCAACTTCGCTATGGTTTTTTCAACTTTACTGAGCTGGTTCAGTTGCAGCTTCAGCTGGCGTCGGTTTTGCGGCGAACTGGCGGCAGTAAACCCAGTTGCTCCATCGCTGCGCGATTTACGTTGCGCCAGCCAGGCCGGATACGCATCGAGGTCTTGCTCGAAACGCTTTAGCCCACCAGCATCCACCAGCCAGAGATCATCACAGACACTGCGCAATAAATGACGATCATGCGATACCAGGATGACACTGCCTTCAAATCCCTGCAAAGCCTGGTTCAAGGCAAGGCGCATTTCCAGATCGAGGTGGTTGGTCGGTTCGTCGAGTAATAGTAAATTCGGGCGATTCCAGATGAGTAACGCCAGCACCAGTCGAGCCTTTTCACCGCCGGAAAAAGTCTTTACAGCCTGCAGTACTTTCTCACCCTGGAAATTGAACCCGCCAAGATACCCGCGAACATCCCGTTCACTTAATTCAGGTCCGAGTCGTTGCATGGTCAACAAGGCACTGGCATCCAGATCAAGTTGTTCAACCTGGTGTTGGGCAAAATATCCTATTTGCAGATCTTTGGCACGGGTCACATCTCCACGAAAGGCCTGCAGCTGGTTTGCCAGCAACTTGATAAAAGTCGATTTGCCAGCGCCATTAAGACCAAGCAAACCGATACGCTCACCCGGAATCAGCGAAAACTCGATATCCTCGAGTACGACCATATCACCATAGCCGGTCGCCACACCTTCGAGTTTGAGCAGTGAGGTAGGTAGTGCCCGTGGGGCACGAAACTCGAAATGGAATGGTGAATCAATATGCGCCGGCGCAATCAGCTGCATCTTCTCCAGTGCCTTAATCCGGCTTTGTGCCTGCTTCGCCTTGGTCGCCTTGGCGCGGAAGCGATCGATAAAGCTCTGCATATGCGCAATGCTTTGTTGCTGTTTTAAATGTGCCGCCTGTTGTTGCGACAGACGTTCGGCCCGCTGTACTTCAAACGCTGAATAGTTACCTCGATAAAGGCTGATACGTTGATTTTCGACATGGGCGATAGAGGTAACTACCGCGTCGAGAAAATCACGGTCGTGTGAAATCAGTAACAAGGTACCCTGGTAGCGTCGCAACCATTGCTCCAGCCAGATTACCGCATCCAGGTCCAGGTGATTGGTTGGCTCATCCAGCAACAGCAGGTCGGAGCGACACATCAATGCCCGCGCCAGGTTGAGCCGCATGATCCAGCCGCCAGAAAAACTGTTCATCGGTTTGCGTATATCGGCTTCATTAAACCCCAGACCCGCGAGCAGCCGCGCTGCCCGACTCTCCGCCTGGTAGCCATCTATTTCCTGAAACCGTTCATGACAACTGGCGATCACCATAGGATCCGGTTTGCTCTCGGCTACCGCGAGCCTGGCCTCGATCTGTCTTAATTCTTCATCACCATCGATAACATATTCGAGTGCGATGCGTTCACTCAGGCTGGTCTCCTGCTCTACCGCGGCCACCGCCCAGTGCTGCGGCAGGGTAAACTCTCCCTGGTCGGCAGATAACTGGCCTCGAATCAGTGCAAACAGCGACGACTTGCCGCAGCCATTGGCTCCGGTAATGCCGAGTTTTTGTCCAGCATAGATCTTAATATCAACCGCTTCGAACAACAGTGTCGTCGAACGGCGCAACGCGAGGTTGGAAAAATTAAGCATCATTCGACTCCGGCCAGCTGATTATGTAAGCGCAGGCACTCACTATTTAGTTCTCCCCCGCAAAAATGGGGTAAGATACCACTCTGGGGTACGGGACGTTAACCCGAGAATAAAAAATGAACCTGGAAAAATATTACAACCTGGAAGGTTTCAAGCTTTCATTCACCCGGCAACAGGCAAGCGATTTCGCGAAATCGGTCGCGGGTGATTTTAATTCGATCCACGATGTCGAGTCGAAACGCTTCTGTGTGCCTGGCGATTTGTTGTTCTCGGTAATTATCCACCATTACGGCCTGCGTCAAACCATGGGATTTTCATTTTCGGGCATGGTTAGCGACGATGTTACGCTGATTTTGCCCGAGATAAACGCACGCGAAATATCTATCTACGATGAGAACGATAAAAAGTATCTCGACGTTTCCAGCAACGGTGCGCATAGCCAAAACCCGGATCTCATCGGCTCGTTGACGCGCAACTATGTCGAGTTTTCCGGTCACACGTTCCCGCATGTACTGGTGCCGCTGATGAAAGAAAACAACGCCATGATAAATACCGAGAGACCGTTGATCATCTACGATCATATGCGAATTTCGCTGGATACGCTCGATATCGATTCTGTGGAACTCTCACTGAACGATAGTATTTTTCGTCTTTACGGTAAGCGTGGTGATGTCGCGCTCAATTATGATCTGTGCTGCAATGGTGAGCAGGTCGGCAAAGGCCAGAAGAAAATGGTATTAAGCGGTTTGCGTGAATACGATCAGGACAGCATTGACGAGTTGACAGACCTTTACAACGAACATAAAAGCCGTTACGCGAACAGCAACTAATAACGCCGTCCGAAACTGAGAAAACCACCGGACTGATAACCTGTTCTAGCCTCTAACCGGATGAAGCCGGTATCCTCGATTATAAAGTCGAATTTGATACCCTGGGTTGCCGAATCATCATTTTCGAAATCGCCAGAGCCACCATCACCGCTGGTATCGCCGTCAATATGGAAGTAAGCCACGAAGGGTGTGATTCTATAGTCGGAGAAACGCAGTCTCGCCCCGATATGCAGGCTAACTTCGTTCCAGTCTATATCAGCCCGCTCGCCTCCCCCACGGCTGTCACCGGAATTGTAGCGATAATCAAATAACCCGTACAACGAGACTGTCTCGTTGATAGACCATGGTTGACGCAGGTAAAGTTGCAGGTACTGCCCATCAAAATCTTCCGCATCCCCGTCGTTGCCATCGAGGCGCATATCAAAATAACCAAAACCGCCGCCCGCACGAAGCCCGGTTTCGAATTTCTCTTCAAGCTGAAAACTGATACTGGTGATTCGCGCTTCGCGCACATCGTTATCAAATTTCCAGTCCGCATCATAATTTGCAATCTCTATTAGCGCCCCGGCCCATTCCGCTTCAACCAGGCCGGCGTAGAGCAATAGCAGTATCAGTAATTTAACCCGCAACGGCAGCAACCCGTAATCCTTCAAGTTTGCGCGCGAGTGCAGCTTTGCTGCGGATGCCGATTGGCAGATCTGTTGATCGATACAAGCGGACATTGTCTACCTGGATTCACTGGTAGGCAGCGGTGACGGCAGAACACCAATCCGTTGCAGTTGGGATTTGTCACTGATTCGCTCGCATTCACTCGTTATCCAGGTAGCCACTTCGGCGATTATTTCTTCGGGCTTTTTGCCAGCGGGATCTATCGGCTTGCCGATAACGACGCGAACTGTGCCGGGCCACTTGATCCAGCTATGCCGTGGCCAGAATTCACCTGCATTATGCGCTATCGGCAGCACCGCATAGCCGGTGCGCTGTGACACAATTGCACCACCGATTTTGAATGGTTTTTTTTGTAGCGGCAGCACCCGCGTACCCTCGGGGAACAGCATCAGGATCCGACCCTGATCCATATGAAACTGGCTTTCCCGAATTAACTGGTTTATGGCCTTGCGCCCGGTGCCCCGATTCAGCGCGATCGCATCCATCGCCTTCAGACCCCAGCCGAAAAACGGAATCCAGGTCAACTCGCGTTTTACCACCCAGACAAGGGGACGAAAAAATCGCTGTATAACTATCGTTTCCCAGGTTGAACTATGTTTACTCATAACGATAAACCCGTTCTCGGGAATGTTTTCCAGCCCCTCGACAGTATATTTAAGCCCGCAAAAAATTCGCAAGATGGCCAGCGCATAACTCATCCAGATTCTAATTACCAAAATACGGATTTTCAGCGGCATGAAAAACATTAGCGATAGCAAGGCGGCGCACAACAGCCCGAAAGGCAGGAATGATATCCAGAATAATGTAGAGCGTACCCCCAACCAGAACCTGTAGAGCGGGCTAACCACGGTCAAATCCTACTTACGACGCAAAGTATCGCGTACGAAGTGGGCTAGATCATCGTATACGGGAACATCAAGCGCTTCCGGAAAATGTTGCATGACATACTCGCCTTTTCCGGTACGCACCAGGACTGGTTTCGCATTGGCCATCTTAGCGGCCTGAATATCAGTAATATTGTCCCCTACCAGGGGCGTTTGTGATAAATCAATGGCAAACTTTTTGGCAATCTGAAACAGTAATCCGGGCTTGGGTTTGCGACAGATACAATTTGCTTCCGGACCATGCACACAGTAAAAGATGCCATCGACACTGGCACCTCGCGCGGAAAGCAAACGCTGCATTTTGGCATGCATTGCCAGTAATTCGTCCTCGGTATAATAGCCGCGCGCGATCCCCGAATGATTCGACGCAATGGTAACCAGGTAACCGGCTTTTTTTAATCGATTGATTGCTTCGATGCTACCGGGTATCGGATCCCAGCTATCGACAGTAGTGACGTCATCATCCAGCAGGTGATTGATGACGCCGTCTCTGTCCAGGATTACCATTTTCGGCACTCGAAACTCCTATTTTAAGCAGGTCCTTCAGGGTTGAATTCGTGAAAAATCAGCAACTAGACGGAAACTTTGCAACAGTTGGTCGAGTAGTGCAAGCCGATTGTTCTTCACTGCGACATCATCGACCATGACCATTACTTCATCAAAAAACATATCGACCGCGGGCCTTAACTCGGCCAATCGCTCCAGCCCCTGCAGGTAGTTTCGCTGCGAGAAGTGCTTCGCAGCCCCCTCCTTAATCGCCTGCAGCTGTTTAAAGAGTTCCTTTTCAGCGTTTTCCTGCAACAGCTTCTGATCAACCGTATTCGTTGCCTGAGCCTGTTTTTTGAGGATGTTGCTGATACGCTTGTTGGCTGCGGCCAGCGCCGGTGCAGCTTCATGGCTTTGAAAATCCTGTACTGCCCTGATGCGCAGATCGCAATCATAAAGCAGCCCGGGGCGGCTATAAGCGACTGCATCGACGACATCGAAGCCGATACTCTGTTCCTGGTAATAAGCGCGCTGGCGATCGAATACGAATTCAATGACTTCGGCAATAACCCCATGCGCTTCGATCTGGTTGGAATAACCATCCGCCGCGACCTGACACAGATCGGCGAGATCGAGGGATAACTGATTTTCTATGATGATGCGTAACACCGCCAGAGCCGCGCGGCGCAGCGCAAACGGGTCTTTATCACCCCCCGGTTTTTCGCCAATAGCGAATATACCCACCAGGCTATCGAGCCGATCAGCTAGCGCTATTGCTTGCGCAATTGCACTTCGCGGCAGCTGGTCGCCCGCATGACGCGGCCAGTAATGCTGTTCGATGGCAGCGCATACCACTTCATCTTCCTGTTGATACTGCGCGTAATAACGACCCATCACCCCTTGCAAGCTGGGAAACTCACCCACCATATCGCTCATCAGGTCGGCCTTGCAAAGATCCGCGGAGCGGCGCACCAGGTCCTGGTCGTCGCCGGAATGACTGGCGATATACTTGGCGAGGCGGATGATACGATTGGTCTTGTCGCCGAGACTGCCGAGCCTTTCCTGAAACACCACGCTGTCGAGCCGAATGCGCATTAAATCCAGCCCCAGTTTACGGTCCTGATCGAAGAAAAATTTGGCATCGGCAAAGCGCGGGCGAATCACGCGCTCATTGCCACGAGCAACCACTTCGGGCTTGCGGCTATCGATATTGGCGATGGCAATAAAATGTGGCAGTAATGCGCCGTCGCTATCGAACAGCGCGAAATACTTCTGATTCTCCTGCATTGTCATCACCAACACCTCGGCCGGCAACTCGAGAAATTCTGCATCGAATTGACCACATACCACAACCGGATACTCGACCAGCGCCGTGACTTCGTCGAGTAAGGCATTCTCGATATGCGCTATACCGCCGAGCCGGGCTGCCTCCTGTTCGACCAGATCGCGAATAGTGTCACGACGTTTCTCGAAGCTGGCAATTACCATTCCCGCGGAAAGCAGGGTTTGTTCGTAATCGCCGGCCGTGGGTATTTCCAGGCTCCCGGGAGCATGAAAACGGTGCCCGAAACTACGCTTGCCGGAGCGCAATCCAAAGATTTCAGCATCGACGACTTTGCTATCAATCATCAGCAGAAACCATTTGACCGGACGCACAAAGTCATCACTACGATCCCCCCAGCGCATACGCTTCGGGATTGGCAGGCCAGTCAATGCATCCACCACCAGTTGCGGCAACAAATCCGGTAAACTGCGTCCAGGCTGGCTTGCACAAAAGTACAGCCAGCTACCCTTGTCGGTCTCACGGCGTTCGAGTTGATCGATATCGACGCCACAGGACCCGGCGAACCCGAGCGCGGCTCGCGATGGATTACCGTCCTCATCAAAAGCCGCATCAAGCGCCGGGCCGCGCTTCTCTATCAGCTGCTCTGCTTGCTGCAGCGGCGTCTTCCGCAGCAGCATGGCCAGGCGTCGCGGGGTAGCAAACACCTCTACCGAGGCTGGGGCAAGCTTGTTTTCGCGCAGTGCCCGCTCGACCTGTTCGGCAAAGTTCTGCGCCAGCGACTGTAACGCGCGCGGCGGTAATTCTTCAGTCCCAATTTCGATCAGGCAATCGCTATTCATCATCAGCCTCCTGCCTGAGCAACGGAAATCCAAGCGCTTCACGTGATGCGTGGTAGCACTCCGCGACGCCACGGGACAGGCTACGCACCCGCAGGATGAATCGCTGACGCTCGGTCACCGATATTGCGTGTCGCGCATCGAGCAGGTTGAACGCATGTGAAGCCTTCATCACCTGCTCGTAAGCGGGCAGGGAAAGTTTTTTCTCGATCAATTGCCGGCATTGTGACTCACAGACATCGAACCAGTGAAACAGCGCCTCGATATCGGCAAATTCGAAGTTATAGGCCGATTGCTCGACTTCGTTTTGATGATAGATATCACCATAAGTCATAACCCCCTGTGGTCCCCTGCTCCATACCAGATCGAAAATACTATCCACACCCTGCAAGTACATCGCCAGGCGTTCAATGCCGTAAGTAATCTCACCCGATACCGGTCGGCATTCGAGGCCACCGACCTGTTGAAAGTAGGTGAACTGGGTCACCTCCATGCCATTCAACCAGACTTCCCAGCCCAGGCCCCAGGCGCCGAGAGTTGGTGATTCCCAATCGTCTTCGACGAAACGGATATCATGCACCAGCGTATCTAGCCCGAGCGCTTCAAGGGAGGCAAGATACATTTCCTGGAAATTGTCGGGGGAAGGCTTGAGCAATACCTGGAACTGGAAATAATGCTGTAGACGATTGGGATTTTCGCCATAGCGCCCATCGGTAGGTCTCCGGCTCGATTGCACGTAAGCCGCGCGCCAGGGCTCGGGGCCAATGGCCCGAATAAAGGTAGCCGGGTGAAAAGTACCGGCACCGACTTCCATATCCAGCGGCTGCATAATCACGCAGCCCTGTTCGGACCAGTAATTCTGCAGGCTCTGGATCAGACCCTGGAAGCTACTCAAATCGGTCGCTGGTGATTCGCTCATTTAATTCACTGATCAAAAGCACGGCATTATAACCAACTGACGTTTTTTACTCATTCATTTTCCCGCCTTATTGTGTTGTGTTTTTTACCCGCTATGATGTCGCAGATGCAAAATATCATCGGCCAATGGCTGCTTAGCCTCAAACACTATATATTAATGTGCCTGCTGCTATCGAGCCCTGAACGCCTGCCCTACAGCGCCCATAGTATCGCGCTTACCATTTTCAGTTATCTTCTGATCGGCTTGCTGCTAGTCGATGAGCAACGCAGCTATGCCGTGGTCTGTGCACAGCTAGCCCTGGAGCTGGGAATGCTGGGACTGATAGCCTACACCGGGCTGCGCTGGAAGAAATTGCTGGCCAGGTTCCAGCAAACATTCTCGGCCCTGCTCGGAACCAACATGATCATCACCGCGGCCATGATTCCGGTGTATCGCAGCGTGCTCAATCACACAGACAATATGGAGAATCTGTTAATCTACCTGACCCTCGTTATCATGATCTGGAATCTCGCGGTACTGTCGCTGATTTTTAAGCGTTCTTTCGAAATATCAACGCATCTTTCAGCTATGATATCGTTCAATTACTTCGTGGTTTATCAATTCATCATTATCTGGTTTTTCTAGTGAAGATCTACATTCTTGGAATCTGCGGCACCTTCATGGCCGGCATTGCTCAAATTGCCCGTGAACTCGGCTGCGAGGTGGCGGGCTCGGATGCCAATGTTTATCCACCCATGAGTACCCAGCTCGAGCAGTCCGGTATAGAGCTGCATCATGGCTACGTGGCCGAGGCACTGCCCGAAGATTGCGATGTATTTATCATCGGTAACGCCATAACGCGTGGCAATCCGCAGTTTGAAGCCATTCTTGAACGTGGATTGCGTTACACCTCTGGCCCCCAGTGGTTATACGAAGAGGTCCTGCAACGGCGTTGGGTACTAGCCGTCGCCGGCACCCATGGCAAGACCACCGCCAGCAGTATGCTCGCATGGATACTGGCTTATGCCGGCCTCGATCCCGGCTACCTGATTGGTGGTATGAGCCAGAATTTCACGCAGTCAGCAAAACTCGGCAGCGATCCCTTCTTCGTTATTGAAGCCGATGAATACGACTCGGCACTATTCGATAAGCGCTCCAAGTTTATCCATTACCACCCACGCACGTTGATACTGAACAACCTCGAATTTGACCATGCCGACATCTTCGATGACCTGGCCGCGATCAAGCGTCAGTTCCATCACCTGGTACGCACGCTGCCGGCGAGCGCGCTGATTATAGTCAACCATGATGACGAGGCATTGCGAGAAGTCATGCAAATGGGTTGCTGGAGCGAGCAACAGGAATTCTCCGCCAGCAATTCCCAGGCCGACTTTTATTTGCAGCAAAACGTTCTGCATCAAGGCAGTTCAAGTTACTCGCTGGAATTATCACAGCAGGGACAGTTCAACGCGTTAAACGCAAGCGCTGCGATTATCGCCGCGCGCCATGCCGGGGTAGCGATAGAAACATCGCTCGAAGCTTTGCGTAAATTCAATGGCGTCAAGCGACGCCAGGAAGTCATCGCGGAAATCAACGGCGTGCAAATCATCGATGATTTCGCGCATCACCCCACCGCGATCGCGTTAACCCTGCAGGCGTTGAAAAAAAATTGTGTTGGCCGTCTGATAGCAGTGCTCGATATTCGCTCCAATACGATGAAATCGGGAGCACATGGTGCCCAGCTTGGTCAATCTATCGCTGACGCCGACCTGGTTTTACTTTGCGAAACCTCCAATCTGCAGTGGGATATTAAGCAATTGGCTGAATCTGCATCTACAATAGTAGAGATCAAAACTGATACACAGCAAGTAATCGATTACCTGTTGCACAATTGTCAGCAAGGGGATCAAATCGTGATCATGAGCAATGGTGGTTTTGATAATATTCATCAACGTCTTATTCAGGCAATGCAAAACTAGAATTCAGGTATGTCCGCAAAATCACAAAGACCTACAAAGATAGCAAAGTATGAAATAAAACGCCGTATCGGACGCGGCGCCATGGGCGTCGTATACGAGGCTTTCGATCCATTCGTCCAGCGCACCGTGGCAATCAAGGTTGCGCATTCAGCCAGCGATATGGATGACGCGACCAAACAAAAACTGCGCGAAGGTTTTTTTGCCGAAGTCTATAGCGCGGGACGCATGCATCATCCTTCGGTGGTCAGTGTCTACGACGCCGGGCAGGAGGACGACCTCAATTACATCGTCATGGAATTCGTCGATGGGCAGACGCTGCAGGAATACGTCACTGGAAGTAGATCGCTCACCCCGAACCAGGTGGTCGATGTTATTTATCAATGCGCCAAGGGTCTCGACTACGTACACCGGGAAGGCATTATTCATCGCGATCTTAAACCGGGTAACATAATGCTCAGTAATGACGGCGAGGTAAAAATCATGGATTTCAGCATCGCCCATGTCGATGTTGGATTTGAAGGTCATGATACCGAGGTACAGGGATCACCGATGTATATGCCGCCCGAGCAATTGTCCGAGGAAAAGCGCCTCGTCGCACAATCCGACATTTACTCGCTGGGCGCGGTGATGTACTCGTTGCTGGCGAAAAAAACACCTTACAAGGCGGGTAGTCTTGAGTCACTGATTTACAAAATCACCAATCTCGAGCCAGATCCAATTATGGAAGTCAATTCCGAGGTGCCTCAACACATCGCCGAAATCGTTGAAAAAGCGATGCAAAAAATCATTTACGACCGCTACGATTCAGCTTACCTGTTAGCCAGAGATTTGAGTAATGCATTTGGTCGGCTACGCGGCGTGGGCGAACGTATTGACATGCAGGAAAAATGGAAGACGCTGCGCTTCCTCGCCTTTTTCAAAGACTTCAGCGACGATCAGATTACCGAGGTTGTCAATGCCAGCGAGTGGAAGGAATTCAACAAGGGCGAAGTCATTGTTACCGAGGGCGAGCAGGAAACCGCGTTCTACATCATTGCCAAGGGTGGCGTAGAAGTTGTCAAGAATGAAAAGGTTGTCGGTGTTATGAAACAGGGCGACTGCTTTGGCGAAATCGCTTTCCTGACCCGCCAACCACGCAACGCTACCATTGTCGCACGCACCGAAGTTTCATTAATGAGCGTCAGCAACTCCTTGATGGAACAGGCTTCCACTGAAACCCAGTTACGCTATTATCGAATCTTTCTCGAAAACCTGATCTCACGCCTTTCGCAAGCCACCGACAAACTGGTAGAAGCCGATAAAGAAGTCACCGTTCTATGACTCCAAAAACAGTTACCCTGGCAATGACTGGAGCTTCCGGCGCTGAATATACGCTGCGCCTGTTCGAGTGTTGCCTGCAAAACAACATCCGGGTACAGTTTATTACTTCGCAACCTGGCCAGATCGTGGCCGCCATGGAAACCGAGTTAAAGCTCACTGGATCTGCACAGAAAATGAAGCAGCAGCTGGTCAGTTATTTCGATGCCGATCCAGCCTTAATCAGCGTTTACTCCAGGGATCAGTGGACAGCACCACCGGCAAGCGGTTCCTCCGTGGCCGACGCCATGGTGGTTTGTCCCTGCAGCATGGGCAGCCTTGCATCGATCGCGGTCGGTAGCAGCGACAACCTGATTCACCGGGCTGCCGATGTCGCGATCAAGGAACGCAAGACTTTGATTCTGGTACCCAGGGAAACCCCTTTCTCCAGCATTCACCTCGAGAACATGCTCAAACTATCTCGCCTCGGTGCCGTGATATTGCCGCCCAATCCCGGGTTCTATCATGGGGTCAGCAAGGTTTCCGAACTGGTTGATTTCATCGTCGCGCGAATTCTGGATCAACTGGAAATCGATAACGACCTGTCGCCGCGCTGGGGGCAATAAAAGGTTAATGCAGCAGTGATAGTCCATGGCTGAAATCCCGCTTTTTCCGTTGAAAACGGTATTGCTACCCGGCAACACGCTGGGGCTCAAAATTTTCGAACCTCGCTATGTCGACATGATTGCCAACTGCATGCGCGAGAGCAGCCTGTTCGGTGTGGTACTGATTCACAAGGGAGAAGAGTCATTCGTCGATGCCGATATACACTCGGTCGGGACGACAGCCATGATCAATGACTGGGAACACCGCGCCGATGGTCTGCTTGGAATTACCGCACTCGGGGTTGAGCGTTTCGAAATTTTGTCGACTCGCACACAAAGTGATGGATTGACTTTTGCCGATATCAAAATTCTAGACGAAAACAGTGCGCCTGAGATTCCAGAACAGTTTCAATATATGCTCGAGCTTCTCGAGCATATAAGCGCCCAGGAAGGACGGATTCGTAGCGACAACCAGGGCTTTTGTGGGATCCTCTACCAGCTCATATACCTGTTGCCGCTGGAAACAACCCTGAAACAACGCCTGCTGGAAGTTCCCGAATGCAACGACCGCGCGGTAATTCTGCATGCCGAGCTGATCCGGCTGGGCGTGATTCAATACATCAAACCCGAAGCGTCCGGGGAATAATTGTGAGCCGGTCGTTTGTGGCTCCTGTTCTCGAATACGCGCCATAGACCCGGGCAGAGAGAACCGCGTAGGAATGACTGCGATGACCAGATTAGTGCTTGCAACCTGTTTGTGCTGGTTTACCGCGATAACAGTCGCGGCCGAACTTTCAGGGGTTTTCATAGACGATGAAATTAACATTGAAGGCGGCTCGTCGCTGGTGCTTAACGGAGTCGGCCTGCGGGACATGTTCTGGATAGACGTATACGTCGGTTCCTTATACCTGCCCAGCAAGTCTGCCGATGTCGCCCAAATCCTGTCCAGGCCGGGACCCTGGCGGGTGCAGCTTGATTTTGTTTACAAGGAAGTTGCCAGCGAAAAACTACTCGATTCCTGGCGCGAAGGATTTGAAAAAAATCAAACCGTTGAAACATTGAAGCAATTGCAGACACGCATCGACCAGTTCTACAGCTACTTTCAAACCAGCACAGTTGCCAAAGACCAGTACCGGTTTGACTATTTCCCCGGCAAGGGAGTCAAGATCAGCAAAAACCAGCGACAACTCGGGTTGATACCCGGCGAAGATTTCAAAACCGCGCTACTAGAAATCTGGCTCGGAAATCATCCGGCGGACAAGAAACTGAAAAAAGGCATGCTCGGCATGTAGCGAGCGCTTACATTTCCGCAAAAGTTGCCGCGGCAGCTTCAATCGTCTGCTCAATTTCGGCAGCACCATGCATCGCGCTGACAAACCCCGCTTCATAAGCTGATGGGGCAAGATTAATCCCACGCGAGAGCATACCGTGGAAGAATCGTTTGAAAGCCTCGACATCGCAGGCGCTCACCTGACTGAAACTGTTAACCTCCGGCTGGTCAGTAAAAAACAGGCCGAACATCGCACCCACCTGGTTGGCACGCAGCTCAATATTGTTAGCTTCAGCTGCGGCGAGAATACCATTCACGAGTTGCCCTGTTCTCTGCGTCAAATCTTCAAAAAACCCGGGGCGCGAAATAATTTCCAGGGTCTTTAATCCGGCCGCCATCGCCACTGGATTGCCGGACAGCGTTCCTGCCTGGTACACCGGCCCAAGCGGCGCAATATGTTGCATGACTTCCTGTTTGCCACCAAAAGCGCCAACCGGCATACCACCGCCGATAACTTTGCCAAGCGTGGTTAAATCAGGAACGATATCGTATCGTTGCTGGGCTCCACCAAGACCGACCCGAAACCCGGTCATGACTTCATCAAAGATCAACAGACTGGCGGATGCATCGCAGCATTCACGCAGAGTTTGCAGAAATCCATCGACCGGAGGTACGCAGTTCATATTGCCTGCCACCGGTTCGACGATGACACAGGCGACTTCGCTACCAATATCGGCAAACACCTGCCTGGCCTGTTCGCTATTGTTGTACTCGAGTGTGACCGTATGCTCGGCGAGCACGGCAGGCACCCCGGGTGAGCTCGGTACACCCATGGTCAACGCCCCGGAGCCGGCCTTGATCAACAAAGAATCGGCATGTCCGTGGTAGCAGCCTTCGAACTTGATGATTTTGTCGCGCCCGGTAAATCCACGCGCGAGTCGGATAGCGCTCATGGTTGCCTCGGTACCCGAACAGGTCATGCGCACCAGGTCGATACTCGGCATCAATTCACAAATACACTGTGCCAGCTCCACCTCGAGTGGTGAAGGTGCACCGAAGCTCAATCCTTTTTGCGCCACCTCACAAACCGCGGCTATGATCTCGGGATGAGCGTGACCACAAATCATCGGTCCCCATGAGCCGACATAGTCGATATAACGTTTACCATCGACGTCAATCAGGTAAGCGCCCTCGGCACGATCGATAAACGGAGGCGTGCCGCCTACCGAGTTGAATGCGCGTACCGGCGAATTAACTCCACCTGGTATAAATTTCTGGGCCTGTTCGAATAAATTTTCGGAAGTAGTCATGAATTTGAATAACGAATCTGAAAGTAGTCACATAATATAGCAAACTATGTAGATCGTTCGTGGATTTCGAAGTGCCGCGCGGCGAATACAATCAACAACAGTACCGGTATACCAAGAATGGCGGTAACCAGGAAGAAGTTCGGGTAGCCGATGGCATCAACCATGGATCCTGAGTAACCGCCTAATGATTTCGGAATCAGGGTCATCAGCGAGCTGAAAATCGCGTACTGCATCGCGGTGAAGGAAACGTTGGTAAGGCTCGATAAGAACGCGACGAACGCAGCACTGGCAATCCCCGCGGACAAATTATCGGCCGAAATGACAATGTAAAACCAGAACATGTCATAACCAGTATACGCCAGCAGCATGAACAATAAATTAGTCGCGGCTGCGAGCACCCCACCAACCAGCAACATGCGAATCACGCCGATTCTTACCGCGAGCAATCCCCCTATCAAGCCGCCGGCAATAGTCATTAACAATCCAAAGGTTTTGACCACGGTCGCGATCTCGGTCTTGCTAAAACCCATGTCGTAGTAAAACACGTTCGAAATCACCCCGAGCACAATGTCGGAGATCCGGTAGAGGCCAATTAATGCGAGCAACATCCACGCGAACGACCAGCCGTAGCGCTCGAAAAAATCGCGTATCGGCATCAAATAGGTTCGCTCCAACATTGCGTAACGGACAATGTGCAACTTGACCAGGATTACAGCCAGCGCCCAGGCGCTCAACACCGCGATTGTGAGTCGCAATGCCTCGACCAGCAAGGCCGCCAGGATTTCATTGTGCATCAGGGTGGCCAGGGATACTTTCAACTGCGTTGTGATTTCACTCGAGAAAATATAAATCCCAATAAAGCCTGTCACCGCAAGTGCAAACAGAAATAAAAAACGCCCATACTCCTGCGTAGTTTCCAGATAGGATTTAGACGCCGATCTTTCCGGCTCATCGATCACCAGAGTAGTCACCACGCCGACGATCATCGCAGCGCCCATCAGCATGTAGGTGTATTGCCAGGCCTGGTAGTTATAGATCTCGCTAGTGCTTCCAAATCCCTCCGCCAGGTATAAGGAACCGGCACCGGTTAACAGCATGGCGAGTCGATAACCAACGATATAGGTGGATGACAGCATGGCCTGCAACTTGACATCGGCCGATTCGATACGAAAAGCATCGATTACGATATCCTGCGTCGCCGATGAAAACCCGAGCAGCACCGCGGCTATTGCCATCAGCGTCAAGCTGGAATCGCCTTGCCCCGGATCTATCGATGCCATCAGCAGGATTGACGCTACGATTGCACACTGGGCCACCAGCATCCAGGCCCGACGCCGTCCCAGTACTGCACTCAACCAGGGCAAAGGCAGCTGATCCACCAGGGGTGCCCAGACGAATTTGAACGAGTATCCCAGTGCCGCCCAACTGAAATAAGTCACAATCGCACGGTCGATACCGGCTTCCCGCAACCACAGGCTGAGAGAAGAAAAAATCAGCAACAGCGGGATACCGGCAGAAAAACCGAGAAACAACATGGTTATCACCCGCCGATGACAAAAAAGTTTCAGCGTGGCGCCCCAGCTTTCCTGCTCTGTCTGCACTAGCGTGCAAGCTCCAGGTCATAGTCCATGATTAACGGCGCATGATCGGAAAAACGCTGGTCGCGAAATATGCGCGCCTTCTGTACTTTATCTCTCAAACCCGGGGTGACGATCTGGTAATCGATACGCCAACCGACGTTCTTGTCCCAGGACTGGCCCCGGTTTGACCACCAGGTATATTGCTCCTCGCGTTGATCAACGACGCGAAATGCATCGACAAAGCCGACTCGCTCGAAAAGATCGCTCAACCATGCGCGTTCCTCGGGCAGAAATCCGGAGTTCTTCTGGTTCGAGCGCCAGTTTTTCAAATCAATATTCTGATGCGCAATATTCCAGTCACCACAAATAATGAATTCGCGACGTTTGCGTCGCAGCGCCTGCAAATGCAACAGGAAGCTATCCATAAAGCGCCACTTGGATTCCTGGCGATGGTCGCCCGAAGACCCGGACGGCGCATACAGTGAAATAACCGACAGGTTTTGGTAGCGGTACTCCAGATAACGCCCTTCATTATCAAACTCGGATTCACCGTAGCCATGGATCACCTGCAACGGCTGCTCCCTGCTGTAAATCGCGGTACCGGAATACCCCTTTTTCAGCGCATCGAAATAGCTGCAAAAATAATTCTTCGGGTGAAACAGCGGCTGGTCCAGTTGGTCGATCTGGGCCTTGGTTTCCTGTACGCAGATAAAATCCGCACGTTGGCGAGGCAGCCAGTCGAAAAAACCCTTGCGCGCCGCAGCACGAATACCGTTAGTGTTAATTGAGATCACGCGCATCTTAAACTGCTACCAATATTGAAATCTGGCGATATGATACATGACTTAAGACATCCGACTAAAAACGAATCATTTATGCACAGCTACCAATCCCGTTTCGTCGATTATTGCCTGCAGCGTGGCGCGCTCAAGTTTGGTGAATTCACGCTTAAATCCGGTCGCGTCAGCCCTTACTTTTTCAACGCAGGAATTTTCAACCGCGGCGCTGACCTCGCCGCGCTGGCCGAATTCTATGCCAATGCGATCCAGCAGGCCGAAATCGAATTCGACCTGCTGTTCGGCCCCGCATACAAGGGCATCCCTCTGGCAGCGATTACGGCGAGTGCATTGTTTCAACAGTATCAGCGTGACATTCCGTATGCGTTTAACCGCAAGGAAGCCAAGGACCATGGCGAAGGTGGCAATACTGTAGGCGCCGAGATCGCGGGTCGCGTCATGATTATCGACGACGTAATTACCGCCGGTACCGCAATTCGCGAAGCGATCGGGTTAATTGACAGGCCTGGCGCCGAAACCTGTGCAGTTACCATCGCGCTTGATCGCCAGGAAAAAGGGCTGGGAGAACGCTCCGCAATTCAGGAACTGGAACAACAGGGCTTGCGCGTTATCTCGATAATCAAACTCGACCATATTCTTGAATACCTCCAGTCCAGCGGCCAAAACCAGCATCGTGATGCGATAGAAGCCTATCGAGCCGAATACGGTATCGACTGAACTCAGCCCCAAAAAGGCAGTCTATGTAGGCTATCTCAATATAAAAACAGGTGCGCCATGCTTCGAATCCTGGTACTTGCCAGTTTGTTTTCATTGTCTGCTTTTGCCGGTGATCCCATCGTGGTCAGCAGCGGTGACAAGCAGACCGCAGTGGTCGAACTCTATACCTCGGAAGGATGCAGCAGCTGCCCGTCAGCTGATCGATGGTTATCGCGTCTGATCGAGGTGCCTAAAGATGAACTCGACGTACTTGCGCTCGCGTTCCATGTTGATTACTGGGACTATCTCGGCTGGAAGGATCGTTTTTCAAGTGCTGCATACACCAGTCGTCAACGCGAGCTGGGTGCCAACAACCTGCAACAGACAATTTATACACCTGAATTCTTTGTCAACGGCATGGAAGCGCGCGGTACCAGTAATATTCTGGATAAAATCAGGCAGGCGAACCAGCAACCCTCACCGCTTGATCTTAAACTCTCCGTATCCCGCGACAAAACCAGCCTGCTGTTAGAGCTGCAGTCCCCCGGTGACCGCGACACCATCGGGCAAATCCATCACCGCTACCTGGTTTATGAAAATAATTTGTCGACTGATGTCAAACGAGGCGAAAATTCGGGTGAAATACTCAAACATGAGCAGGTCGTGCGTTATATGAGTAAAGCCAGAAGCCTGCGCGAACAAAACCAGTATCGCATCGAAATCGATCCCGACTGGCAAGCCGAAAATATCGGTGTTGCAGTGCTGGTTACATCTCCCGGTGACAGGCACTATTTGCAGGCATTGCATACTCCGGTAGCAAGTTTACTGACCGGGCAATAATTCGTAAATTTATGAAAAATCACGATAAGTAAACTATTATGCCTATTAAGATTTATATCAACCTGTAAGGTTAAGGACGAAAAATACTGTGCGCACTGCAAGCTTGCCTGCAAATTTCAGCCCGATACTATCGTCAGTTTTACTCATAACTGCAGCCCTGTGCCTTATTTGTAACCTCGCCAATGCCGGTGCTCTCTACAAGTGGATCGATGAAGATGGGCAAATACGCTACAGTGATCGTTTACCCGCGGCCCAGGTTAAAAAGAAACATCATCAGCTAAACTCACAGGGCGTGGTTTTAAGCACCAGGGAAGCCGCCAAATCCGAAGCCGAATTAGCTGCCGACGCCGCTGCCAAACTTAAACTGGAGAAGGAAGAGGCTATCCAGGCCAAACTTGATGAGGAACAGAACAAGAAAGACCAGGTATTGCTGCTGACCTTTAGCAACGAGAAAGAACTTGGTCTGGCGCGCAACGATCGAATCGAAGTGCTCGACTCGGTGATTCAGTTGATCAGTAAAAGCATTGTCGCGACACAAAAGACACTGGATGAACTACAAGCCCGCGCCGACGAAGTTTACCTGTCCCAGGGCAAGGAAGTGCCTGGCGGACTCGCACAAAAAATCGAACACTTTTCTCGCAAGAAAGACAGTCGGAGCGCGCAGCTGGATTCGAAGATGCTGGAGAAGGAAAAGATTAACGAGCAATACGAAATTGACCTGGCTCGTTACCGGTTGCTGAAAGCCGAAGCTGATTAGTTTTCCGTACTATCAACAGAACCTTTAATCAGGGTGCCCACCCCGGTACTGGTCAACAACTCCAGCAATACAGAATGCTTTACCCTGCCATCGATGATCTGACTGGTACGGACGCCCGCATTCACCGCATCCAGCGCACAACGCACTTTTGGCAACATACCGCCATGAATGATGCCATCGTCAATCAGGCACTCGGTTTCAGCGGCGCTAAGGCCGGTCAGCAAGTTCCCACTCAGGTCCAGTACTCCGGGGGTATTGGTCAGCAAGAGTAATTTTTCAGCACCAAGCACCTTGGCCAATTCACCCGCGACGAGGTCCGCATTGATGTTATACGAAGAACCGTCAGCGCCGACACCAATCGGCGCAATAACCGGGATAAAATCACCGTGATCCAGCATCGCTACTACCGCGGGGTCGATTGATGCGACCTCACCGACCTGGCCCAGATCGTTAGCTTCCGTGTCGCTTCCGGCAAGTTTCATCTTACGTGCGCTGATCAGTCCCCCGTCTTTACCGGTAAGCCCGACCGCACGCCCGCCATGGCGATTGATCAGCGAGACAATTTGCTTGTTAACCTGCCCACCCAGCACCATTTCTACCACGTCCATGGTTTCATCGTCAGTTACCCGCATGCCTGCTATGAATCGACTCTTCTTGCCGATCTGCTCGAGCAACTTGCCAATTTGCGGCCCTCCCCCATGTACGATAACCGGGTTGACGCCAACCTGTTTTAACAACACGATATCCTGAGCGAAACTACTCTTCAGCGTTTCATCGACCATCGCGTTGCCGCCAAATTTGATCACCACGGTTTTCTGATCAAGCGCCTGTATGTAAGGTAAGGCCTCGATCAGAATTTCTGCAACACTACTCTTTTTTACTGTCATATTCGGGGTTGTCTGTTAACGACGGGCGCAAGTATAGCGCTCGATAATTAAATCGATAAGCTGTTTCGCGATTTCGGTTTTACTCGCCTGCTCGATACTTTGCCGCCCTCCAGGCCAGAAAACCTCGAGCTGGTTAAAATCGACTTCAAATCCACTATTGCTATCGCCAACCTGGTTGGCCGCGATCATGTCGAGGTTTTTCTGTTTCAGTTTACCCAGTGCATATTTTTCCAGTTGCCGGGTCTCCGCGGCAAAACCAACACAGAACGGGCGTTGCTCAAGCGCGCTAACCGCGGCCAGGATATCGGTGTTGGGGACCAGTTGCAGCGACATCGAGTCTGTTGATTTTTTGATTTTATGGTCTGCAGCCTGATCCACCCGGTAATCAGAAACCGCGGCGCAGGCGATAAAAATATCGCTCAACGATGCCTGTTGCATCACCGCATCATACATTTGCTGCGCCGACTCTACTGCTATGAGCTGCACACCCTGCGGTGCCGGCAAAGCTACCGGACCACTGACCAGGGTTACGCTTGCACTCTCTTTCAGGGCAGCTTCGGCGAGGGCATAGCCCATCTTGCCGGAACTACGATTACTGATATAACGCACCGGGTCAATGGCTTCCCGAGTCGGGCCCGCGGTCAGCAATAGCTCGACGCCATCGAGTTTTCCGGGTACGAAATGTTGCGCGACGTTGTTAACCAGTTGTTCGGGTTCGAGCATGCGTCCAGGACCGACATCTCCACAGGCCTGCTCACCTTCGGCCGGTCCCCACACCAGCACCTGGCGCGTTTTAAGTTGATTTATATTGTCTTCAGTTGCCGCATTGGCGAACATCTGCTGATTCATCGCGGGAGCTACCGCTACCGGTTGTTTGCAGGCCAGACACAGGGTAAGCAGCAGGTTATCGGCATAGCCGGCATTCAGCTTGCCGAGAAAATTGGCCGAAGCGGGCGCCACCAGCAACAGGTCACACCAGCGGGCGAGTTCGATATGATCCATCGCCGATTCGGCTTCGGCATCGAACAAATCGATATACACCCGGTGCCCACTAAGCGCCTGGTAAGTCAACGGCTGCACAAATTCCTGCGCCGACGGGGTCATCACCACGCGTACCTCGGCACCCGCCTTGATCAACAGGCGCAGCAGCTCGGCAGCCTTGTAGGCGGCGATGCCACCGGTAATGCCGAGTAAAATTTTCTTGTTGGCAAGTGTTTGCATGCGTTCTATTCTAGCGTCTGAGGATAACAGGTAAAGGAATACCCGGGACTGGCACAGACGGACTCGGCTATCCGGCTGGAATGGTGACCAGCGGCAGACCTTCCTTGCCACCCGACTCGGTAAGCGAGAACAACAGCATCAGGTAGGCAAAAACGCGCTTGGACCTGAAATCACGATCATCGATCCAGAACCAGTGCTCCCTGTACTTCACGGTCACGAAGGCATCCGCCGGCAGGTCTGTGCCGGAACGGATGTCGATGAGCCGACGCTGATCGGTATCGGCAGAGTTCCCGTCGTCCAGCGAGGGGTTCGTGCGTCCCTCTTCCACGTGCGCAGCGGGCGCCCTGACCTGACCGGACAGCTCCACCATGATCGCGAGTGTCGAGCGCGTCAGCATGGCCAGTTCGGTATCGTTTCTGGCCACTTCCCCGAACGAAATCGTGTATTCAGCGGCGTCGCGCCTGATGCCGAGCAGACCGGCGAGTTCAGCCGCTGCCGCGCTAATCTCCGCTGCCACCTTCTCGCGGCGGATCACGATCACCGTAGAATCCTGCACGCTGTCCTTTCTGGTGACGCGCATACCCATGGCACCGCCGCGTTGCAGCACGCCGAACAATTCAACGATGCGGTAAAAACTTTCGTCGCCGCTCCGCTCGCGCATTCCGACAGAACGCTGCGCACGCTGGCCGTTGATCGCCTCTACGGTAATCGGCAGCACCAGCTCCGCCGGCCATCCCGCCTGCAGCATGAACATCACCGCACTGGGCGGGATAGGGGTCATGAATGTCTTGTTGAAGTTACTGCCGGTAATCGGCGCATAGGTGATCGTCGGACGGTCCGTGTACTTGCCGGAACCGCCGATCGTGGCCGAGTTGGTGGTACCGAATTCCGCCGCCGAACCACCGTCGAAAACTTTCGCACCCAGATTAACCGAGCGTTCCAGCGTATAGCCGCTGACGATCGAGGCTACTTCGACGAACAGCGGCATATCGGCGTAGCGCAGCTTCACGATATTCAGCAGTGTCTGCTCCTTCCAGGAATCGGAGATCCCCTGGTTGTAATCGAAACGATCGCGCGGCACGGACTTGGGACCAATGGAGGTGCAGCCCACCAGGAGGAATCCGATCAGGATTGCTAAAAATGTATGCTTTCTCATGGTGTTACTAACCTTTGGTCGAAACTCTCCAAATACTTGTTTACGGTCGCCACCTCCTGCGCACTCAGCGTTTAGTGACGGATATTCACCGCAGCAAACTCCTGCTCGGCACCCATCTTCAGCTTCTCAAAATGGTTTTGCGAGAAAGGTGTCAGGAGTATAAAGCCACATTTTCATATTACAATTTTTGTTGCTGAGTGTTGGTATTTGTTCTATTTTGAGGCCAGAGAATAACAGGTAAAGGAATACCGATGGCAATCTCAGACTGGCCCAGTGCCGAAAGACCCCGCGAAAAACTCATTAACCGAGGCGCAAAGGCGCTGTCGGATGCCGAGCTATTGGCGATATTTCTGCGTACCGGTGTAGCTGGCAGTTCCGCAGTCGACCTTGCGCGGCAACTTTTGCTCGACTATGGCTCCTTACGCAACATCTTCGATGCCGACGTAAAAAGTTTCTGCGCAGGTAGAGGCCTGGGGCTGGCCAAATTCGTCCAGTTACAGGCTGCGCTCGAAATCGCCGGGCGCCATCTGGCGGAAAACCTGGTATACGAAGATTGTCTCACCGATCCGAAAAAAACCACGGATTACCTGCGTGCGCGTCTGCGCGATTATGACTACGAGGTCTTCGCCTGCCTGATGCTAGATAATCGAAATCGCGTGATAGCGTTCCGGGAGTTATTTCGTGGCACCATTGACGGCGCCGCCGTCTATCCTCGTGAGGTGGTCAAACAGGCCCTCGCTGACAATGCCGCCGCCGTCATTCTGGCGCATAACCACCCGTCAGGTGTCTGCGAAGCCAGCCAGGCAGATATCCGCATTACCGAGCGTCTGCAAAAAGCGCTCGCACTGGTCGACATTCGCGTACTCGACCACGTTATCGTCGGCGATGGAATTACCTGCCTTTCAGAACAAGGTCTGGTCTGACCGAGGTTTCGAACCAGTCAGCGACCTGATCCACCTCGAGCGGACGGCTGATATAGTAGCCCTGCACATGATCGCAGTTCATTTCAGCAAGCAAGTCGAAAACCGCGAGCGATTCGACGCCTTCGGCAACCACTTTTAAATCAAGGGTATGCGCGAGCTCGATGGTCGCCTTGACGATCAACTGATCGTCCGGATTGCTAACGATATCGCGCACGAACGACTGGTCGATCTTGAGCTTTTCAACGGGCAATTCTTTCAGGTATGTCAGCGAGGCCTGGCCGGTGCCGAAATCATCTATCGATAATGACAGCCCCATCACGCCGAGATGCGAGAGAACCTCGATTACCTCGCCGGGCTCCTGCATGATCTGCCCTTCGGTGATCTCAATTACGATTTGCGCGGGTTTGACCTGGTACTGCTTTAAATAAGCGTCGATACGTTCAGGCAGGCGACGGTCATGCAAATCGATCATCGATAAATTGATGCCAACCGCTATTTCGCCAAGGTCAGACTGGCTGACAAATTGACAGGCTGATTCGATAATCCAGTTAGTCAGGGGCTTGATCAGTTGATTTTGTTCGGCCAGACGAATGGTTTGATCGATCGAGACATCGTGCTTGCCAGGGTCCTTCCAGCGCAACAGGGCTTCGAGATAAATGGTGTCATAGCTCTGCATATCGACGACCGGCTGAAAAACCAGCTTGAGTTCATCGTGGTCGATTGCCCGGCGTAGCGCCTGAATCATCGTAAATCCGGAAGTGTCGGCTGCTTCTCCGGCATCGCGGTAGTACTGGATTGGCCACTCGCCACTCTCCGCCGCAACCAGCGCGCTACTGGCATTCTGGTACAGACCCGCCGCATCAACCGCATGGTCAGGATAAAGCGCAATACCGAAAAACGTCCTTAACACAAACTCACGCCCGTGAATCTGGTAGTGCCGCGTAATCGCCAGGTAAATTTTTTCGACCAGTGAATTGAGCTGATCCCGCTGCTGTACTTCCAGCAGTATCGCAAACAGGTTTCTTTCAAAACGGGCAACCTGGTCGCTTTCACGCAAAGATTCGCGCAGATCCTCGGCAACCCGCCTGAGCAGTGCGTCTACAATATACTGACCGCGTTGCTGCGCGAAATCGTCCAGGCCGTGGATTTCGATCATCACCAGTGCATACTTCCGCGCATTACGCTTGCCTTCGAGGATTGCCTGCGACAGTCGGTCTTCAAAGATGACCCGATTGTTAAGACCGGTTACCGGATCGCGCTTGGCCATTTTTTGCAGCACCTTGAAGTACTCGCCCATTACTTTCAATCCAGGCCTTATTTCACTGGTAGTACCAGTATCGTTGTCCTGTTGGCTTTTCGCGGCACGACGCATTTTCTCCGCCAGTTCCTGCAACGGCCTGATCAGCTTCAGGTGTAACAACGCCAGTACCAGACCTGCGGCACATAGCAGTATCAACAACACGATCGAAGCCTGCCGTTCGAAAAGTTCCCAGAACGATATCGGGTTCAGTTCCAGATGCAGCTCACCAAACACGCCCTCTTCTCCGACCGGGATAGTTATCTGCTGGCCACGATTGCCACTAGCACGGAACTCCCGGTACTGGATACCTTGCTTGGTATCGGCGGCATGCTGCAATCTGCGTCCCGACAGGAATGAAAATTCGTTGAGAAAATTAAAATAATCCATGCTCACTAGCAGCACTGTCGTGTTGTCGTCGGTCGCAACCGGCCCGGCAATTTCGAGTAAGGCTTTATCGTCGATACGACAACTCGATATCCGTGGTACCAGGTAATCATCGAAATCCTCCTGGTGCATTTGCCCGGGTTGCAGGCAACCGGGTTTGTTCGACCTGGAAACAGGGCGCCCCTGTTGATCAAACCGCACCAGGTTGACTGCCCAGATACTGGGGTTACGCTGGTAATAATCCCAAAGAAAAGATTGGAAATTCTGCTGGTCAGCAGGCGATTTCGCCAGCGTGTTGAGCAGATAATACTGCGACTGCAGCCATAGCTGCTGCTTTTGTTGAAGCTGTAGTACCTGCGCATGCAGATTCTGCTGCACGGTTACCGCGGTTTGCTGGTTTTGCCGATCGACCAGAACCAGTAGCGACAGGCTCCACAGAATGAACATCAGCAGGCTGAGACCCGTTACCAGGATCACGCTGAAATTCGAGATATTGAGTTTCATGAATCGCGGCTCGTATTACTCGATGTTCTGCACCTGTTCGCGCATTTGCTCAATCAGCACCTTGAGATCGACTGCGAGCTGGGTGGTCAGGCTATCCTGCGATTTTGATCCTAGCGTGTTGGCCTCGCGATTGAGTTCCTGCATCAGAAAATCGAGCCTGCGGCCTACCGCCTCATTGCGACCGAGTACATTTAAAACCTCCGCTACATGAGTATCGAGTCGATCTAGTTCCTCTTCGACATCCAGTTTTTGCGCCAGCATAACCAGTTCCTGCTCGAGGCGATTTTCATTCGCGGTTTCACGCCACTGCTTCAGTTTCTCATCGAGACTGGATTCCCATTTTTCACGCAAGGCCGCCACAATTTCAGGGCGGTGCTTACGCACTTCACCAACAATATCGCTGACCTGTGCACAACGACTGCGGATCAGTTCATCGAGCGCCTTACCCTCCGCTTCGCGGCCTTGCTGTAATTGTTTGAGTGCCGCCTTGAGGCAGGATATGGCGAGTTCATCGAGCGCAGACAAATCACGTTCGTCATCGTTGATCACACCGGGCCAGCCGAGGATATCGGAGACCGACAACTTGCTGCCCTCATGCACTATATCCAGTATCTGCTGTTCTACCTTGCGCAGGCTCAAAACGATTTCCGGATTGAGGGCTATGTCAGCCTGCGGTTGCTGATCAAGCTTGTAGCGCAGACCCAGATCGACTTTACCGCGTGTCAGGTACTTCGCCGCCAGCTTGCGTACCTCGGGTTCGAGTTGCCTGAAGTCTTCCGGCAGTTTAATGCCGGTCTCGAGGTAACGATGATTAACCGAGCGCAGCTCCCAGGTTATAGACCCGGCATCATTGCTTTCCTGTACCCGGGCAAAGCCGGTCATGCTTCGTATCACAGCGTCATTCTCGAAAGTAGTGGCATCCGGCATGATAGCCTATTTTGCAGTTTCGCTTAAGCCGCATCTGGCATCAGGCATCAATTCTTGCGGACGGCCTTCTCCCTGACGAGTATACTTGCCGCTCATTTTTACGGAGACGACCAATAATGCGACCCAGTGCTCGTGCAGTGGATGAGTTAAGACCTGTCACAATTACGCGTAACTACATCAAGCATGCAGATGGCTCGGTGCTGATCGAGTTCGGCGATACCCGCGTCATTTGCACAGCTTCGATTGACAATTCGGTACCCGGCTTTTTACGCGGCAAGGGTAGCGGTTGGGTGACCGCGGAGTACGGCATGCTACCGCGTTCGACGGGCAATCGCATGCGTCGCGAAGCCAGTAGTGGACGCCAGGGAGGACGCACCATGGAAATCCAGCGCCTGATCGGTAGAGCGCTACGTGCCAGCATAAATACTGAAAAACTGGGCGAGCGCACCATTACCGTGGATTGCGATGTAATCCAGGCCGATGGCGGCACCCGCACCGCATCAATTTCAGGCGCCTGGGTGGCGCTGTCGGATGCGATCCAGGGCTTGATCGATGCCGGTGATCTCGGACAGAACCCGATCGAATGCCAGGTAGCCGCTATATCAGTAGGCATTTACCAGGGCGAACCGGTTCTCGATCTCGACTATGCCGAAGACTCCACCGCGGACACCGACATGAATGTAGTAATGAACAATCGGGGTGGATTTATCGAAGTCCAGGGGACTGCCGAAGCCGAGGCTTTTACAGATATTGAATTAAATAACATGCTGGCACTGGCACGCACGGGGATAACGCGCATTTTCGATCTCCAGATAAAGGCATGAAACAACTGGTACTGGCATCGGGAAACCCTGGTAAATTGCGCGAGTTATCGGCAATCCTCGGCGAACTAGGCTACCAGTTGCATGCCCAGTCTGAATTCGATGTGGATGAGGTCGCTGAGACCGGCACTACTTTCGTCGAAAACGCGATCATCAAGGCCCGTCATGCCGCAGCGCTGACCGGTTTACCGGCGCTGGCCGACGATTCCGGAATCGAGGTCGACGCACTCGACGGGGCACCGGGAGTATACAGTGCTCGCTTTTCCGGTGCCGATGCCGACGATGCGGCCAACAATGCCTTGCTGGTCGATAAATTACGCGATATCCCGCCGGCGCAGCGCACTGCACGTTATCGCGCGGTAATCGTATTGATGCGCCATGCGGCGGACCCGTCACCTTTGATCTGTGAAGGTAGCTGGGAGGGTATGATTCAGCTGGAACCCTCCGGAGACGGGGGTTTCGGCTACGATCCTTACTTCTTTCTGCCCGACCGGGGGTGCACCAGCGCGCAACTGAGCGCCAGCGAGAAGAACCGGCTCAGCCATCGTGGAGCGGCGCTGGAGGAGTTGAAACGCAAACTGAACGAGCAGGATGTTTAGCAGCAATCCCCCGCTTGGTCTTTACATCCACCTGCCCTGGTGCGAAAAAAAATGTCCCTACTGCGATTTTAATTCCCACCAGGCCGACTCAATTCCTGAACAGGCCTATATCGAGGCATTGCTCGAAGATCTTGAGCAGGATTTGCCACTGGTATGGGGGCGCGGCATCGATTCGATATTCATTGGTGGCGGTACACCTTCGCTATTCTCGGCTGCCGCGATCGAGCAGCTGTTTTCGGGACTGCGTTCATTGCTGAATTTTGCCCCTGCGATCGAAATTACGATGGAGTCGAATCCGGGCAGCGCTGATGCAGAAAATTACCAGGGTTACCGTGAAGCCGGCGTTAATCGCCTCTCGATCGGGGTGCAGAGTTTCAACGATCAACACCTTAAAACGCTCGGTCGCGTGCACAACGGCGAGCAAGCCAGGCGTGCATTTGCAATCGCGCGTACGGCCGGGTTCGATAACATCAATCTCGATCTGATGTTCGGCCTGCCGGCGCAAAACCTGGCCGCGGCAACTGCCGACCTGGTGCAGGCGATAGCGCTCGGGCCGGAACACATATCGCTGTATCAATTGACGCTCGAACCCAACACGCTGTTTCATCACCAGCCGCCAGCGAATATGCCCGACGACGATCTGTGCTGGGAACAACAAAACGCCTGCCAGGCGTTGCTGGCCAGGCATGGTTATGATCAATATGAAGTTTCAGCCTACTGCCTGAACAAGCGTGAATGCAGGCACAATTTGAACTACTGGCATTTCGGTGATTACCTCGGCATCGGCGCGGGTGCACACGGCAAGATTACCCTTGGCAGCGAAAACCGGGTGCTACGCCGGGTACGCCAGCGTCAACCCCGCGCCTACCTCGAACGGACCGGTTGTGACCGTATCTCAAGTGAGACCATCCTGGATGAAGATGATCTACTGTTTGAATTCATGCTCAATGCGTTGCGGCTCAAACACGGGTTCGATATCAGTCTGTTCCGCGACAACACCGGGTTATCATTAAACTTGCTGCTACCCGGGCTGGAACAGGCACGTGATAAGGGTTTAGTCGAATTTGACGGGGTAAAAATAGTCCCAACAGAGCTTGGTTTTTGTCATTTAAACGACTTGCAGGGGCTTTTTTTACAACTGCACAATGCAAAAAGAAGGCCATTTTTTGAATCGTCCGGAGAAATTACTCACAACTAAATTATCAGCATCAAAAATGTCAAGCGCTTTCTGGATTTTTTTTTCAGCCAAAAACCAGGTTTCTTAAGTCATTGATTATTATAGTTTTATTAAGTTGGTTAAAAAGTGACTAATCTAACAGAAACCCAGCGTTTTACAGGCTTTGCGTAATCTCCGCTTGAGTTATGCACAAAGTTATCCACAGTTTTTGTGGATAAAATTAGCGCTCACAATCGGCTCAAGGCATTATAAGATTTTAGTCATAAAGCACTTTAAGTTTCATTCCTAAATGGGTTCTCGAAATGACCAAAATCAACTAAAAAACACTTGCACTTTGTCCATTAAAAGGTCAAAATTCGCGCCCTTTAGCGCTCGACCCATAGAAGCAGTACCATGAAACAAGACATTCATCCCGATTATAGAGACGTTGTATTCCAGGATATCTCATCCGATTTCGCGATCCTGACAAAGTCCACCGTGCCCACCAGAGAAACTATCACCTGGGAAGACGGCAACGAGTATCCATTGCTGAAACTCGAAATTTCGAGCCAGTCGCACCCCTTCTATACCGGTAAGCAGCACATCCTGCAAACCGCAAAACAGGTCGACAAGTTCCGTCAGCGCTACGGCAAGTAATTTTTTGCAATATCCAAAAAGGGTGCCCTGGCACCCTTTTTTTTGCCTTGAATAAAGCGCGGCATCACCCAATAATTAAACCATGAAGTTCGCCACTACCCTGTTGCTCATACTGAGTCTCACACTCAACGCCTGTGCCACCAACCCGGTGACCGGCAAAAGTGATTTCGCGCTCGTCTCGGAATCCGAGGAAATCAATCAGGGGCGAAGCTACCACAATCAGATTATTGCCGAATATGGCATCTACGATGACCCCGTATTGCAACAATACGTGAATGGTATCGGTCAGGAGCTGGCCGCCAGGAGCCATCGTGCGCACCTCAAGTTTACCTTCACGGTGCTGGACTCCCCGGAGATCAATGCATTTGCCTTACCGGGTGGTTATGTCTACATCACGCGTGGCATCATGGCCTACCTCGACTCGAAGGCCGAACTCGCCGGTGTGCTGGGACATGAAATCGGGCATGTTACCGCGCGCCACTCGGTACGCCAGCAATCCGGCCAGATGGCGTCAACACTGCTTAGCGTATTGATTACCGCCACCACCGGCCAGTCCGGACTGGGGGATCTCAGTAACCAGCTTAGTAGCGGGATAATACGTGGTTACGGCCGCGAGCATGAACTCGAGGCCGATCGCCTCGGTGCCGAGTATCTCCACCTGAGTGGTTACGATCCCGAAATCATGCTTGAAGTCATTGGCGTGCTCAAGGATCAGGAGGTTTACGAACAGTCGCTGGCAAAAAAAGAAAATCGAGATCCTAATATTTATCACGGCGTATATTCTACCCATCCGCGTAACGATGACCGTCTCAAGACCGTGGTACGCGCCGCCAAAGATCTTTCCGTACAGACTTATCGCGATAGTGACCAGTCAGGTTATTACGGCAGGATCGACGGTATAGTGTGGGGCCCCAGCATCAAGCAGGGTATCCTCGCCAACAATCTGTTCACCCACCCCGAGCTCGCTTTTTCGCTGCAGTTCCCTGAAACCTGGGCAGTCAACAACTACCCCGAATTTCTGCAGGCCAGAAATCCGCAAAACGGTGCGATTGTCCAGATCGGAGTGATCAACCTTAAAAAGGACGAGTCACTGGACAGTTTGCTAAAGCGAATGAGCAACAATAAAAAGCTCGAGGTCAGCAAGAATAAAAACGGGGTTAGCGCCAGAATCATGGCTAAACCGCGCGATGGCGACGAGCAACCGGCCCGGGTTAGCGCGATCGCACTCGATAAATCCCTGGCCCTCACCCTGATGGGTACCTCGACAGGGGATAAGTTTGCGGCGACCGAAAAGACCCTGCTTGGTATCAATCAGAGTTTTCGTCGGCTCAGCCAGGCGCAAATCGACGCTATCGAGGTGCCTCGACTGCAGATCGTCAGCAGCAAATTCCACAGCTTTGAAACCCTGGCGGAGCAAAGCGCGATCGAGTATGAGGCGGTAGATATCTTGCGTTTGCTCAATCGAGCCTACCCCACCGGCGACATAGCCAAAATCAAAAAACTTAAAACGGTAGCCTTTGATGACTAGACTGTGCCACGGAATATTCTTCGTAGCTGCCCTGTTTAGCTGTCTCGTGACCGCATCTGAACCAGCAGATTCTGCCTGCCGGAAAATCGCCAACAAACTCGCCAGCGTTGATTACCGGGAATGCTCGGTTCTGGGCTTAACGCCGACCGGCCATAACTCGGTTAACGGCTTGCCGTTGCTGATCAAGGAATACCCACCGCTGAAAAAACGCAAGCCACAGGGACGCATACTTCTCGTCGGTGGCACGCATGGAGACGAACTCGCTTCGATCAGTATCGTGTTCAAATGGATGCACACCCTCGAAAAACACCATTCCGGGCTTTTTCACTGGCGTATTAATCCGTTGATGAATCCTGATGGCGCACTGCGACCCGAACAGCGTCGTACTAATGCTAACGGGGTCGACCTGAATCGTAACTTTGCGACACCCGATAGCCATAACGGGGCAGCACTCGCTTACTGGAGGGAGAGAACTTATGAAAACCAACGCCGCTACCCGGGACCCTACCCGCTTAGTGAACCCGAAACTAACTGGTTGTCCGAGGAAATCGACACCTTCAAACCGGATGTCATAATCGCGGTGCATGCGCCCTATTCGCTGGTGGACTACGATGCACCTGATCGCAACAAAGCCCCCCGGCGCATCGGCTATCTGCATAAAAATCTAATGGGTACCTACCCTGGATCGCTTGGCAACTACGCCGGGATTTATCTAGGCGTTCCGGTAGTGACTCTGGAGTTACCACACGCCGGGATCATGCCGACCAATCAGCAGATCAGACACCTGTGGACCGACCTGATTCGCTGGCTGGTACGCAATGTGTAATTCACCGTTTTCCCCTGTCACGTCATTATGACTGTGCCGCTACGACCTGTCCCCTGGACGCGATTTGTGCGATATTTGGCATAATCAATTGCAACCGAGACAATAGCGTGTCCATATACCCCTATACCCGCAAACGGCGCATGCGTCGGAACGAATTTTCCAGGCGCCTGATGCGTGAGCATTGTTTAAGCGCCAGCGATTTAATTTATCCGATGTTCGTCGTCGATGGCGAGCAACAGCGCCAGGCGGTCGAATCGATGCCTGGCATCGAACGCGTCAGTATCGACCTGTTGCTCGAAGAGGCGAACGAAATTTGCCGTCTCGGAATACCGGCGATAGCCCTGTTCCCGGTAGTGGGTGAGTCGGGCAAGAGCGACGGCGCCGATGAAGCATGGAATCCACAAGGCCTGATCCAGCGCGCGGTGCGGGCACTTAAAACGGCTCAGCCCGAACTTGGAGTCATTACCGACGTCGCGCTAGACCCCTACACCAGTCATGGTCAGGATGGGCTGCTGGACGACAGTGGCTATGTCGCCAACGACGCAACTATCGAGGTACTGGTCAAGCAGGCGCTGTCGCATGCGGAGGCCGGGGCCGATGTCGTCGCACCCTCCGACATGATGGATGGCCGTATCGGTGCAATTCGCGAAGCGCTGGAATCAAACGGTCACCTGAACACTCGAATCCTCGCCTACGCGGCCAAGTATGCCTCCAGTTTCTATGGCCCGTTTCGGGATGCCGTGGGATCCGCCGGCAATCTCGCCGGTGGTAACAAATATACTTACCAGATGGATCCGGGCAATAGCAATGAGGCGCTACACGAAGTCGCCCTCGATATCGACGAAGGCGCCGATATGATCATGATCAAACCCGGTCTTCCCTACCTCGACATCGTACGACGGGTCAGCGAAGAGCTGCAGTTCCCGACTTTCGTCTACCAGGTCAGCGGCGAGTACGCGATGCTCAAGGCGGCAGGCCAGAATGGATGGATCGATGAAAAGGCCTGCGCGCTGGAGGCGCTGTTGTCGATAAAGCGCGCGGGCGCCAACGGTATTTTGACCTATTATGCAAAATCAGCGGCCGCCTGGTTGCAGGAAGAATAGTGGCCCCAGCCGATCAGGTAGATCGCTATGCGGTGGTTGGCAATCCGGTAGCACACAGCCTGTCACCCCGAATCCATGCCAGTTTTGCCGCACAAACCGCGCAAAAGATCAGTTACGAGGCCATCGAGATTCCACTCGACTCGTTTACAAATGGAATTCGTGATTTACAGCAAAAGGGGTTTAGCGGCGTCAATGTCACGGTTCCTTTCAAGCGCGAAGCCTGGGAACTTTGCGATCACTTAAGCACGCGGGCACGGGATGCCGGCGCGGTTAATACGCTGAGTTTCCTGGCCGATGGCAGTGTCGCTGGAGACAATACCGACGGCGTGGGCCTGACACGTGACCTGGTGGACAATTTAGGCGTCGCCATCGAGGGGAAGAAAATTCTGCTACTCGGTGCCGGCGGGGCGGTGCGTGGAGTACTCGGCCCAATCCTGGCGCTGTCACCGGATCGCCTCACGATCGCCAATCGGACGCCACAAAAAGCAGTAGCCCTGGCACAGGATTTCGAACAATTTGGTCAAATCCATGCTATAGCATATGAATCCCTCGGATCGGCAAGCTATGACCTGATTATCAACGGTACCGCTGCGGGCCTGAGCAATCAGATCCCGCCGATTACAGACAGCGTGCTGGGCGAAAATTCGGTCTGCTATGACATGATGTACAACATCAGCCAGGCAACCGCGTTCGTCGACTGGGCGCAGTCTCGCGCGGTTAAACAGGTCTTCGATGGTCGAGGCATGCTGGTGGAGCAGGCCGCTGCAGCATTTCACGCCTGGCGTGGCATCTATCCCCGTACCGCGGAAGTCATAAAATCATTGGGGCAGTAACAAGCTGACCGGCTCTGGCGCACCAACCCGGACCTGAACCCGGCTTGATCAGGCACGCATTTTTTCACCGGCAGGATCATAAAGCGGCGCACCGACCACCTTCGCGGCATACATTTCACCGTTGATTTCAACATCAAACGAGGTACCGGCATGCGCGAGATCACTCGGCACATAACCGAGCGCCATCGATTGCTGCAGGTGAT